>Ga0182024_10000148_pt1 | contig 158222 bp, 125 predicted proteins | sample P32metaG_FD_120480 | JGI IMG/M metagenome (GOLD analysis project Ga0182024, IMG submission 120480) | Permafrost microbial communities from Stordalen Mire, Sweden - P3-2 metaG (Illumina Assembly) | ecosystem: Environmental > Terrestrial > Soil > Wetlands > Permafrost | place: Sweden: Stordalen...
GGTGCGGACAGCATCAACGCGTCCAACATTTCCACTACCTCGATGAAACGCAACTATTACGCCGGCTATTTTCAGGACGATGTCAAGGTAAAGCCCCGGCTCACCGTGAACCTTGGGCTTCGCTACGAGTACTTCGGACAATTGACCGAGAATTATGGTGCACAGTCGAATTTTCAGCCGGCCGCCACCGTAGGGGGCGTTTCCACCTTTCTGTTGACCAACAAGCGCTGCACTACACCATTTTCACCGGACTTCGAGGCCGCCGCCGCGGCAGAGAACATCAACATTCAATGTTCGGGGCAGCCCGGCCTTGGAGTGTCGCAAAAATATAATTTTTCACCGCGAGTCGGTTTTGCCTATCAAGTGACGAACAAGCTTGTTGTTCGCGGTGGTTACGGCATCTTTTACGGAGGATTCGAAAACTCGGCGCTCTTGACTTACAACGATTTTCCGTTTCAATTCAACCTGAATTATCCCAATTTGACGCCCAATGCGCCGATCACTTTTGCCAACGGATCGATCGGCACACTTTCCACCGGACTCAACGGCATCCCGCTAACGTCTGCGGCGGCCGAGCCGGGCGGCGTCGGGCTAATCGGCGAGGACTACCGCAACAAGACTCCGTACACCCAGGGGTATAACTTGACCGCGCAGTATCAACTCGCTGCGAACGATACCATCCAAGTTGGTTACGTCGGTAATACCGTTCGCCACCTCGCCGTATACGAAAATCCGAATACTCCCCGGGAGATTCTTCCGCTTGGCTTGAACTCACTCGCCTTTTCTCCGTATCCTGATTTCTCCGGCGCTACTTACACCAGCTTCGCCGGCAATAGCCACTACAATGGTCTCCAGACGAATTACGAACACCGCTTCAACGCGGGCCTCAGCGTCTTGGCCAACTTCACCTGGTCAAGTTGTCTGACCGACGCGATTGACGTTCTCAACGCTACTTCCATCACTCAATTTCGAGCCCCATACTTACCGGGCTTTGGCATCCACAAAGACTACGGACGGTGCGATTTTGACGTGAATAAAGTTTTCCACCTCAGCGGGAGCTACGATCTGCCGTTCGGCAAAGGTAAACGCTTCATGCATGACAGCGGCCGCGTTATGGACGCCGTGTTCGGCGGGTGGGTAACGAACTGGATCCTCACGCTGCAGGACGGGCAACCGGGAACTATCCTTTGCGCAACCCCCACTACCTCAGGATTTAACTGCTACGCTCTTAAGGTGCCCGGACAGAACCCCGACGCCGGTCCTCATGATGTGAATCAGTGGCTCAATCCAGCGGCATTCGCTACTCCTCCCGTAGCAACCACGATCGGCCAATCCGACTACAGCCCGCTCGGAGGAGGACCGAGTCAATTCCGTGGTCCGGGGTTCCATCGTCTCGATTTTTCCCTTTTCAAACAATTTGCTCTCACCGAGAGGTTTCGCCTGGAGTTCCGTTCCGAGTTCTTTAACCTGACCAATCATCCTAACTTCTCCAATCCGGGTCTCTCGGGCAACGGTGTGGTGGCAGCTCCCGGATCGCTCGATTACACCAGCGGCAGCTTCGGAGAAATTACCTCCACGCGCGATGGTCAAAATGATCAACGCGAAATACAATTCGCACTCAAATTGTATTTCTAAATGAGCAAGAGCAACTTGCCTCGCAGTTGGAATCCGTGGCGGATCCGCCAATCAGAATCGCCCGTTTGCAAAAGCCGGCGTGGCGGCTTCTTGAGCGAACTCATTCGCAGAAAGGCATGACGGTTCATGACGGCAACGCTTGACTCAGGTGCCGACGGCGGCAACCAACGCGGAGTCATCACGCTCAACGAGATTCGCCAGCAGCCGGAACTCTGGCCCACAACACTCCAACGTGTTGCCTCTTCGAAAGCTCGCTCTATTGTGCAGGAACGTGCCGCGGTCGTCTGTGGTGCCGGCACCTCGGGGTATGCGGCCTCTGCCGTGGCGGCCACTTGGACGAACTCTATTGCCATCCCGACTACCGATCTGCTTACCTTCTCTAAGCGGGAACTCACTCACCTGGCTCCAGCCTTTGTTTCGAACGGCGTACTCGTGTCACTGGCACGCTCTGGGGAAAGCCCGGAGAGTGTCGGCGTCATCGCGCGCATCAAACAAATGTTCCCAAGCGTGGTCCATCTCGCGATCACTTGCAATGAGCATGGCCAGCTAGCGCGATTGCCGGGAGTCAACGCTCTGGTCCTCGACCCACGAACCAATGACCGCAGCCTGGCGATGACCGGCTCTTTTTCTAACTTGCTCTTGGCGGGCATGGCGATTGCACGCGGCGCCTCCTTGACCAAGGAACTCCCAGGTATCGTAGCCACGGTGAGGAATGGTTTTCTTGACCTGGAAAAAGTGGCGCAGCGTTTGGCGTCTCAATCGTCTTCTCGTCTGATGGTGCTGACTTCCGCTGGCTTGGTTCCCCTCGCCAAGGAGGCGAGCCTCAAGGTACTGGAGATGACCGCGGGGCGCACCATTGCGATCAACGAGACCTTCTTGGGAGTTCGTCACGGCCCGATGAGTTTTCTTCGGCCCGACTCCCTGGTCCTGTGCGTGCTTTCTTCGGCCGCCGAGAGGCGCCGCTTCGAAGAAGATGTGCTTCGAGAACTGAGGCAGAAAAAGCTTGGTCATGTGATTGTGGTCGGATCTGCGGCTTCTGACAGCGAACTTGGCCACGACTTCATCCCGGCCATGGCGCCAGACTTGCCCGACGATTTGCGCGGACCGTTCGAAATTGTCTTTCCGCAATTGCTCGCCTATCACCTGAGCCTGGCCGCGCACCTGGACCCCGATAACCCGAGTCCCGACGGAGTGATCACCAGGGTGGTGCAACGATTTCAGTTGCACTAGTGGAAAGATATTTTTTTGATCCTTGGTGTAAGACTTTCTGGGATTAGAAACGTGATGGAAATAGGCGGGCAACCGGAATCCTCCAGCCCAAGGGAGCCTCTCGAAGTTCACATCGTGGACTCTTATTCCGCGGAAGATCGGAATGACTTGGCTGACGGGGAAAAGGATCCCAGCGAAACCAGAGTGTACCCGTTGCAGTGGAGGCCCACGGAAAAGCACGTTCTCGTCGTCGCTAGAGGACGGACAGTCTGTCATGTGGGACTCCTCGGGCACACGGTTGAAGTTCAGGAGAATCCTGTTTCCATCGCGGGGATTGGCGGAGTGCTGGTGCGTCGCGGATGCAGAGGGCGCGGATATTGCCGTGTTGCGATGGAAGCGGCGGAAGCCTTTGCGTCGAGCACGATGCAGGTGAATTTCATCCTGCTCTTTTGCCGGCCGGCACTGCAGAATTTCTACGAACATTTGGGCTGCACAAAAATTTCCAGCCCCGTGTGGGTAGGGCAGGACCAGGGAATCGTCTTGCTACCAATTGTTTCGATGGTTAGGTGTTTGGGTGCCGAGCAGTGGCCGCAGGGGGAAGTTCGTTTAGGGTCGCGTCCCTGGTAGATCGATCCGTTTTTTGGTCTGGTGTCGGAGGTCAAATGCAATCTGGCGATATCGAAAATCAGGAATCGATGCCCGAAGTTAATGCGGCGACCAGGACTTGGATGCGCTTGGTCAGGCTAGTCGTTTCGTTGTTTTTGTCGATCGGTGCTGGGCACCTCTCGTCCTCAGCGGCCTCAGAATCTCCAAAAACGATCGAGCTGGCCGAAAACTGGAAACTGTCTTCTGCAAGTAATCTGCAACTTAGCGGGCCGGCCATATCGCTGCCCGACTTCAACGACGCCGGCTGGCACACGATCCTTCGAATGCCTGCCACGGTCCTCGAGATTCTTCAGGAGGATGGCGTCTATTCCAACCTCTACGTTGGGAAGAACATGGCGGAGAATGTTCCTCAAGACTTGTACAAAGAGGATTGGTGGTACCGAACTACATTTGAAGCGCCTTCTGAACATGCGGTCTATTTGCTGGAGTTTCCTGGCATTAATTATCGTGCCGAGATCTGGCTGAATGGCCAGTTGATCGCGGACAGCAAGCACGTAGTCGGGATGTACAACGCCCACGAACTCAACGCGACGCAATGGATCAAGCCGGGGCAGCGCAATACGTTGGCGGTAAAAGTAACACCGGAACGAGTGATTCAGGAAGTCAACGGTATTGAGCTGGCCGATAGTTGGTTTGACTGGCTGAACTGGAAATATCTGGGCTATCAAGGGCCTCGAAACAAAGATAGTCACGGAATCTCTTTTGTTCCAGATCGCAACGCGGGAATCTGGAAGCCGGTCTACTTAAAAGTCTCGGGCGAGGTCACGCTCAGCGATCCTCTCGTCAACACGGAACTTCCTTTACCGCAAATCAACTCCGCCAAACTAACGGTCTACGCTGAACTTCGAAATACCTCCAACCAGCAAGTAAATGGAGTTCTTCGAGGAACAATCTCCCGGCCGGGTAAACCTACCATTCAGATCGAACGGCCCATTACCCTTGCTTCAGGTGAGGAGCGTCAGGCCAGCTTCGCCCCCTCCGAGTTTCCCCAGCTAGCCATCAGCAATCCTGATCTATGGTGGCCCTACACCATGGGAAATCCCAGTCTCTATGATCTTCACCTCCAATTTCTTGAAGACCACCGGGTCTCCGACGTTGCCAGCGCCCGGTTCGGTATCCGCTCGATTACCCAGCATCGCGACCGCGATGAACAATTCCCAGCGGTCGGAAAGGGCGGAAGCTTTTATCTCAAAATTAATGGCAAAGATTTCCTGGTACGAGGTGGTGTCTACACGCCCGATCTTTTGTATCGATACGACCCTGACCGCGAAGCTTCTGTCCTCCGTTACGTAAAGGACCTCGGCTTGAACATGCTTCGCTGGGAGTCGAAAATTTCCAGCGAACACATCGTTGAACTCGCCGATGAGCAGGGCATCCCGCTGATGTTCGGTTGGATGTGCTGCAACCAGTGGGAAATGTGGGATCAATGGAATGAAGAAGATCACCAGGTCGCGGACGAGAGTCTGCGTTCGCAGATCTTCATGCTTCGTCACCATCCCTCCGTGTTTATATGGGCCAATGGAAGCGACGGCTTGCCTCCCGATCCCATCCTGAGCAGGTATCACCAAATTCTCACGGACCTGCACTGGCAGAACGCTACCGTGGACACGGTGTCTTCCTTCGCCAAGGATGCTGAAGGCCAGCGTAAATGGAACGGCATTCACATGGAGGGTCCGTACAGTTGGCGGCCGCCGACTTACTGGTTCAGCGGGAAGTACGCGGCTTCCCGTGGATCGTGTGCGGAGCAGGGCGACAATGAACACATTCCCACCTACGAGAGCCTGAAAAAATTCATTCCGGCCGACAAACTTTGGCCCATCAACGACAGTTGGTATTTCCATTCCGGCGCCAACCTCGGAAACGATACGCTCATCAACATCCGTCACGCTCTTGACCAGAGATACGGACCATCGAGCAGTGCGGAGGAATTCTCACGCAAGGCCCAACTCGCGCACTACGAAAACACGCGCGCCCAATTCGAAGCTTTCGCCGCCGATGGATGGGCCGATCACAAAATGACGATCTACTGGATGCTTAATAGTCACTGGCCTTCCTTCTTTGGAAATATTTTTGACTACTACTTGAGTCCCGGCGGCGCCTACTACGGCGCCAAGGCGGGCCTGCGTCCTCTTTCCGTCGTCTTTGACTCGTATGCGACCGGCGATCACCGCCAGGCGAAGATTACCGTTGTCAATCAGACTCCTGTGCAGCAGAAAAATCTACGAGTGCGCGTGCGGGTGTACGACTTGCAGGGTAAGTTGCGCGAAGACCGCCACGCCGAGAACCTTCAAGTCGATTCCGGCGGTGCGGTCCAGGCGATGACCTTACCGCGCTTTCCGGATAGCTCCGACGTTTTCTTTGTGCGTTGTCAGCTTTTCGATGCGAATGGAAAAGTGCTTACTGAAAATGTCTATTGGCAATCGCAGAAAGACGACGATGTAGGCAATCATGACAGCGCTTTCGGATTGCAGCCAGCCAGTTGGGCGGACATGACCTCGCTCAATGCCATGCCCCAGGTGCCGTTGGAGCTTCGCGCCCAACATTCGCCGGCGGCAGGGGAGGCCCGCGTAACCATTCGCCTGCACAACCCGTCAGAACACATCGCATTTTTCGAGCGCGCTGTGATCACCGACGCCAAAGACGGCGAGGAGCTCCTTCCCATCGAGTATGACAACAACTACGTCACTGTTTTTCCGGGAGAGACGGTCGAGATTCACGGCTTGCCTCCCCAATCCGCAAAGGCCGCGTGGGTAAAGCTCGATGGATACGACACGCCACAAACTGCCGTAGTCATAAAGTAGTTCCGGCGCCTAGCGTGGTTGCATCAGGCCTCTAATGTTTGGCGCTCTTCGATCCGGGTGAAAGGAAACCTAAAATCATGCCACGGAAAATCAATAAATTAACCTGCGGTATCGCAATCCGGACTCTAGTCTTTGCGCTAATTCTTGTCGCACCCTGCGGAGCCCAGCAGTTGGCGAATGATAAGCTATCTCTAACCGTAAACGCCAACCATGGAACGTATCAGCTCGCGGTGCGGGGAGCACAGCCTATCTTCACCAGCCGTGTGGCTGCACAAGTCAATCACGAGTGGCTGCGTTCGACCGAGTATCCGCGCCACACGGTTTCGGAATCCCAATTCACCGATGATCTCGGCTCGGGCCGGACGATAACCCTTACAACCTACGGCCTTCGCGACAAAGCGGATCTCATTTTCGCGATCCAGCTTTACGATCAAGCCCCCTATGCCGCTCTACAGGTGACCATACAAAACACGACGGAAAAGACAATCACGCTGCAATCGGTCCGCGCGCTGGAACTAGTTGGAGATGTCGCACTGAGTCTCGGCGGTCGTGCATCTGCCGATCGCGTTCTCTCCGACAGCTATAGCGAGGATCGGCCGGATTTGCGGCTCTACGACCTGGGCAAAGCGCCCGGTGGGATGCATCGCGGTGTCGGTAGTCAACTGATCTACAATCGCGAGAGCAAGCAAAGCCTCTTTATTGGTGCGCTCACCGCGGACCGGCTTCTTACGTACCTTCATTTGCAAACGTCGGGCGAAGACGACGAAGACAAAATCGTGTCTTACAGCGTAGATCTCGCGGGAACCACGGAGATTCAAAAAGAATACGATTTGAAAAATAGCCCAGCGGAAAACCAGTTCGATCTGAATCTCCCGATCGAACCCGGAGCAAAATTCGTCTCGGAGCGCCTCATGCTCGAAGCCGGCCCTGACTATCACCACCAGCTGTTGGCCTATGGCGATGCAATTCGCAAGTTGCACCACGCTCGCGTACCCGCGCAAACTCCGATCGGTTGGTGGAGCTGGACGGCCTACTATGGCGCAATCAACGAAGGCGAAACCCTGGCCAATGCGGATTGGCAGGCAGCGCATCTGAAAGCTCTCGGCTACAGCTTTTTTCAGGTGGATGAAGGCTACCAATACGCCCGTGGCGAATATGAAACAGCGAATGCCACCCAATACCCAGATGGCATGCGCCTGGTGGGGCACCACGTCGTCGGCGACGGCCTGGTCTTCGGAGTGTGGACTGCCCCCTTCCAGGTGACCTCGCGCGCTTGGGTGTATGAGCATCACAAGGATTGGCTGGTGCACAACGCCAAAGGCGAGCCGATCCACACCGAGCTACTGTGGCACCAAAAATCCGACCTGATCTACGTGCTCGACACCACCAACCCCGGCGCCCAGGAATACCTGCGCCAAACGTACCGGACGCTGGTTCGTGAATGGGGCGTCCGCTTCGTTAAGCTCGACTTCATGGATAGCAGCGCCATCGAGGGCTTCATGTACCGCCCCAACACCACTGCACTGGAAGCGCTGCGCATCGGTCTGCAGGTTATTCGCGATGCCGTAGGCGACGAAGTGATTCTCGACAAAGACGGCAGTCCAATGCTCACCCCAGTCGGGTTAGTTGACACGGGACGGATCTCTGCCGACACCGCACATTCGTTCGAGGGGACCAGGACGGCAGCCGCGGGAATTGCCGCCCGGTTTTACATGCACCGCAATTATTTTCTGGATGATCCCGACGCCTTCAACACCGTGGCCGAGACCTTCAGCGATCATACACGGGCTTCTGCCTCGTATCCGCTCGCGGAAGCACAGACCTCCATTGCTCTCTCCGCAGTTTCCGGTGGAATGTACGAGATTGGCGACGACATGATGGTGATGGGCGCGCAAAAGGATCGATTGGCGCTGGTTGAGAACGAAGATCTGTTGAACATGGCGAAAATGGGACGCGCATCCACTCCCATCGATCTGATGACCTATGAACCCGAAGATGAACAACCCAGCATTTTTTTTCTGCGCGAAAGCCCACACCAGGCCATCTTGACCGTCTTCAATTGGACAAAATCTTCGCGGTCGCATAAGTTGAATCTCGCGGACCTCGGGCTCGCTTCGGACCATTCCTTTAACGCTTTGGATGTTCTAAACCAGAATGCGCCGCTCACGCTCGTGGGGAGCGCTATACGGATTGAGAATCAAGCTCCCAAATCCGTCAGAGTCATCAAGATTATCGACAACAGCGTCTCCCCCACCGCTCCGACAGTTACCGCAAGTGTGCCCTCTGTCGCCAATGCCGGCCAGACCTTTCAACTTTCGGCGCAAACAGAACCAGCCGGAGTGCCTGCGGTCAACTATCTCTGGAATTTCGGCGACGGAACCAGCGCGGACGGTCCCAAGACGTCTCACGCCTACACCAGAGCAGCGGATTTCACCATCCATCTCACCGTGCAAGGCATAGACGGCCCGCCGGCCGTTGAAACATTCTCTGTAAAGGTAACCGGGGATTTGCACGCGTATCCAAACCTGCTCGACAATCGGCGCCTCCGGGATCCTACGGACCACTGAAACGCTTTAGAGCGCGCCGGATGCCGGATGCCGATGACGGAGCCGAAATCCCACAACGTGAGCCAGTGGGCAAATCACCAACGAACAAAGTGGATTTTTGGTGTCTGTCTCAGTGAAGCGAATCCTACTGCGTAAGAAACGATTCTCGATGCTTGGCTCTTCGAAACGCTTCCGTTCCGCCGCTTCGGGTTGTCGAGAGGGCGCCAGTCAGGTTGCCGTATCTCAAACACTCGTCGATTTTCGCTCTTCGAATGAACTGATGAAGAAAACCGGCATCGAAGCTGTCACCCGCGCCGATGGTGTCTACAGCCGCGACTCTTGGCGATGAAGATTCGAAGACTTCCGATCCCCGGCGAGCAAGCGCTCCTTTTTCGCCGCGCTTCATCACAACCAGAGGAACTCTTGCGGCCAGAAAATCTAACGCCAGCATCGGATCATCGATTCGCGCAAGACGGCAGGCCTCATACTCATTGGGCAAAAGCGCGTCCACCCACGGCAACACCTCGAGGACGTCTCGCTCCCAGCGATCATCGGGATCATCGTTGGTGTCTAGAGAAGTAGAAAGTCCTGCCTCTTTTGCCAGCCGAAAAAGGTTCGGCACACGGGGTCGAAGAGCCTTTTGAAGAAAATAGGAAGAAAGATGCAGATGACGAGCGTCCAGTATCCGCGCGAGGTCGAGATCCTCAAAGCGCATCTCTGCCATTACGCCGGGATAGGTGAGAATAAATCGCTTCTCAGGCTGTGGGAGAATGACGGTGAGTCCGGTCTGCTTGCCAGAAACTTTCTGGACAGCCGATACGTCCACGCCGCTTTCCATGAGACGTTCGAGGCACAATCCGCCGAGAGGATCATCGCCGACAGCGGAATGGAAGCCGACACGATTCCCCAGAAGGGCAAAGTTGTGAGCAAAAATTGCCGAAGAGCTGCCGAGCGTGAGACTCAGATCCGAGGCCAGATGCTCGCGATCCAGTTCAAAATGGCCCGGAAGCCCATAAAGAACCAGGTCCAAATTGAGCTCGCCAACTACACTGATATCGAGTTTGTCTTGGCTGATCATCCTACCGTCTCACCTGTATCAACTCAATCAAGTATTTGCACGGAGATCTGCTGCTGAAAGTCACGAATGTTATTGAGCGTGGCGGCACCCGGATAATCGGCCAAGCAGTTTGCCCCACCGCAGGCTGCCGCAAGCCGTAGCGTATCTTGGGGTGAATAGCGAGACGCGATGCCGAATGCAAATCCAGCCATGGCTGAATCTCCGCAACCCACTGTCGAACGTGGCTGGAGTGGCACCGCGGGAGCGAAGAGTACCGGCGCATCCTTGTCGGCGCAAAAAAGAAGTCCCTCCGAACCCAGGCTTAACGCCGCGCTATCCGCGCCAAGACTCAGCAGCTTACGAAGAGCGCGGGTCGCATCCGAAAGGGAACTGATCGCCTTCCCAAGAAACTGAGCAGCTTCCTCCCGATTCGGTTTCACAAAGTAAGGCTTTTCGCCAATCGCCAGCCGGAGCGGCTCGCCACTGGTGTCCAGGAATGTCTTGCATCCCAATTCTCGCGCCCTCACGATGAGATCTGCGTACAGTTTCGGCGCGGCACTCGCGGGCAGGCTCCCGGAGAAAATAACTGTGCCATTTTCGGAGCCCGCCACGAAAAGATGTCTGCACGCGCTTTCGAATTCCTCCCATGCGCTTGCACCGAGCGCCAAACCTGGCTCGAGGATTTCCGTAACGGTGCCGTCGTCTTCCACAATTTCCAGATTCGTGCGCGTCGGCTGATTTGTAGCATACGCACTGGCCCGAATCCCCAGGGCGGAAAGGCCGGCCAAGAGTTCGTGCCCGCTGGCACCGCCGCATGGACCTACCCAATGAGGACTTCCTCCCAGCGTATGGAGCACCATCGCCACATGTACGGATTTTCCGCCCGGAAAACCTTGGACCGCACGCACTCGATTTACGTGCCCACGCAAGAGCGACGGCACTATGACCCGCTTGTCTATCGCCGGATTAGGGCTGACGCAAAGGAACATTGGCTCGATTTCGTCGTCACTCCTTGGCGCTCGGAGCAGCGCCGGTCCTTTCAAACCAGGGTCGCGCAGCGGTGAGGTGAACATTCACATTTTGAATGTTCCGCACACCGTGTTCCTGCAGCCAGTCATCGAGCGCCGGAGCACCCTGATTTACGAAGACCGGCACGCCGTCTTGCCAAGTAGCGCGTCCACACAGCACGCCGGAAAAGTCCGAGCCGGCCTCGGCCGCCAACGTCAGGGCATCCGCAAAGATATGGTTGGCGACGCCTTCCGACAAGTAGATGAAGGGAAGCGAAGCCGCCTGCGAAGCGTGTTCGAAGTGAGACTTCGCCTCCGAGCGTGAGTACACCGCTCGCGAACGCGGCAAATTGGCCGACTCAACGAAATTCATATTGACCGGCACTCCGACCTTCAGCACATCCACCGCATAGCTTGCCTTGCAGAACTCTTCAATCGAACGAGTCACCACTTCGGGCTTGATGCGCGCGAACTCGGCGCCCTTTTCATCCATGCGATCGTGATAGCTCACAATTTCGAGAAAAAAAGGAAGATCGGCTTCGCGGCATTCGTCGCCAACGCGCGTAACCCAAGCCTGTTTATGTGTGTTCACTACGGCGTCGCTGAACGGAGAGTAGTACAGGAGCACCTTGACCGCGTCAGCGCCGGAATCTTTCAAGCGCGCCGCGGTGAAATCGTCCAGCAATCGTGGTAGCCGTCCAGGAACCGACTTGTCGTATCCACTTTGCTCATACGCGAGAAGAAGCCCTGCCCCTTTGGACCGTCGGTTCGCGGCAGGTAGCCCGTATTCGGGATCGAGCAAAATGGCGCTGGCATAGGGCGTAAGAAACTGGCTGACCTTCTCCTTGAACTGCACCAACCACTCGGTGGGAACTTCGCTCGAGTCCAGCCCGCTTGCCTTTGCGAACAGCTTGCGCAGAGCACTGCGCTGGTCAATCGCAAGCGCTGCGATAACTCCGCGCTCGTCTGCCAGGGCTTGTACTCCTCTTTGTTTTCCGGGAGAAAGTGGCAGAAGATGCTCCGAAAATACTCCAGAGTCTATTGAGTGTCCTCGAGCCAGGCAGCTGCATCGCGATCAATCGTACCCCAGCAACCGTTGAGGACACCGCGAAGGGCCTAATTACGATCTATTTCGCTTTATATCTTTTACTTACTACTGTGCTGTAAGTCAACCCAAGAATGCGGCGGGGAAACGTTCCGGTCAGATTTAGACGAGAGTCACTTCGACTTCCGCTTCGCGCAAAGTCTTGAGGTCTTGCTTGGGTATCCCCCGGTCAGTAATCGTTTCATGCACCGCGGAAACGTCCATGATCAACGACAAACTTCTCTTCCCAAATTTCGACGAATCGCACACCACAATCGTTCGCCGCGCCGATTCCGACATCGCCCGGTTCACCCGTGCCTCCTGTTGATTTGGCGTCGAGAGTCCGTAGCCTACGTCGAACCCATCCACCGCCAGGAACAGCATGTCCGCGCTGAGTTTGCGGAGCGTCTCTTCCGCAAGCGGCCCCACAAGTGAAAACGAACTCTTCCGGAGCGATCCGCCCGTAAGAATTACCTCGACGTTGCTATCCGCCAGTTCTGCCGCGATATTTGTCGCGTTTGTAATAACCGTGAGGCTCCGCAGGTGCCGGCACCCTCGCGCAATCGCCGTTGTGGTGGTACCCGAATCAAGAATGATGACCTGTCCGGGACGAACCATGCGCAATGCTGCGGCAGCTATGCGCATTTTTTCCTGTCGATGCAGGCGTTCCTTTTCACGAAGTGTCTGATCCTGAAGCGCCCCCGTACGAATAGGCAATGCTCCGCCATGGGTGCGTTCGAGCATTCCCTGGCGATGCAGATACTCCAAGTCTTTGCGAATAGTAATGAGCGAGGTCCGAAAACGCTTGGACAGATCGCGGACGAGAACTCGGCCGTCGTTGCGCAGCAATTCCAGAACTTCCCGGCGGCGTTCCTCGTTGAGCATCGACAGATCTCCGATCGACAAGGGGTCGTTTTCTTTCCTTTTGACTCTCTCAAGCTTTTCAATGAAAGTCTACAAAGGCTCCTTTTATCTGGGCGAAGGCCCTTCCGGACCCGTTCTTCAATTGCTTAGGAACGTGGAGCGGCGCCGGCCGAGGTGCGCGATTCGTGGAATCCGCGGTTCGCCTTATGGCGTTGTCGAAAATTTGACCTGCTCTTTGTGCGTCCTCCGCTACTTCCTTGGGCGGTCCACCTCGTTCTCGAAATGTCCGTTCCGCGAGACCTGACAGATTGCGGATGGCTGGGCCAGAGCGGGTTTTGGTAAGCTCGCCGCGTGGAAGCTTTGCGCTCCCGCCCGCAATCTCAGCAAGGACCAAGATCTCGCGTCAGCCAGACCAAAAGGAAAGAGTCTTTAGGGGTCGTTCCGTGTACCGGCCGCGTACCTCACTTCGGCGTTGGTGCAATTTTTCTCATTTCGCTATTTCGTAGAATCAATAACTTACGTAATATCAACCCCCTGGGGGGGTCGACTCCCACCCCGGACACCATTTCATTTCACAATGGAAAGGCGCCATGCTGAAAACGAAGTGCGCGCTCATCCTCATGGCCCTTCTTCCCTTTACTCCCGCGTCAGATAGGAGCACCGTGGCGCAGCCATCTCCGGCCGCCTATCTCGGCTTCGACCGCAACGTTTATCCGGGTGACGACGCAATCCCGGTTTTGCGCAAAACGTTCGTCTTTGCAGGCTATTGGCTAGGCCCGCCTCCGGGAGAAAAAATCAATACCTGGGCCGGCAAACGCTCTCTACTTCAATCGCAAGGCTTCGGTTTCGCCGCTCTCTATCGCGCTCGCCAACCCAACGAAGTCAAGAAAGACATCCAGGCAAAACAGAAAGGCGTCCTGGACGCACGCAACGCCGCCGCATCCGCGAAAGCAGAAGGCTTCGCTGCCCGAACGATTATTTTCCTGGATATAGAAGACGGCGGCCGCCTCTCGCCGACTTTTCACACCTACCTGCGCGCGTGGGCGGATGAACTCAACCGTGCAGGTTATCGTCCCGGCGTCTACTGTTCCGGAATTCCCGCCGACGAGGGCCACGGTGTGACTATCGTCACCGCGGACGACATTCGCAATCACATCGGTGACCGCGAACTAATCTACTGGGTTTACAACGACGTTTGCCCACCTGCTCCCGGATGCGGAGCTCCGCAGAATCCGCCACCAGTTTCCGCAGGTGGCCTACCCTACGCGGCCATCTGGCAATTCGTTCAATCACCGCGCCGCAAGGAATACACCGCTCGCTGCGCCACAACCTATAACGCCGACGGAAACTGCTACGCCCCCGGCGATACCGCGCATGCCTGGTTCCTGGACCTAAATTCCGCCACTACGCCCGACCCCTCGTCCGCCGGCAAATAGCTATTTTCGCCGCTCTATAAAAAAAACGGAGCGGCCCGCGGCAGCTCCGTTTCTTCCAGATCATCGAATTTCGGTTTAAATCTGGCCCATTCCACCGTCCACATTGATTTCCACGCCGGTAATGAACGAAGCATCCGACGATGCCAGGAACGCCACCACACCGGCGACCTCTTCAGGCCGTCCAAGTCGCTTCATGGGCACTCCGGCAACCAGGCCCTTCCCCATCTCCTCGACCTCCGCAGGGGCCAGGCCGGTTCGACCGAAAATTGGAGTTTCGATGGGACCAGGCGCCACAGTGTTGACCCTGATATTTCGGCCCACCAGTCCCGCAGCCGCTGACCGCGCAAACGATCGCAAGGCCGCTTTGGTGGCGCCGTACGCGGGCGCCCCCTCGAACCCTTTTTGTCCCGCCACGCTGGTGTTTAAAATGATGGACGCGCCGTCGTTCAAGAAGGGAATGGCTTTCTGGATGGTAAAGAAAGCTCCCTTGGTATTGATGTCGAAATTCTCATCGTACAGGGCTTCAGTAGTAGCTGAAAATGGCGCAAACTTCGCGACCCCCGCGTTCACGAACAAAATATCGATCTTGCCCAGCTTCTTCGACACCACCTCGTACAGATTGTCGAGGTCCCCAAGTTTCGCTACGTCCGCTTGTACCGCCAAGATGTCTTTCCCCAAAGTCTTCACTGCCTCATCCAGCGTTTTCTGACTTCGTCCCGCGATAGCTATCCGTGCGCCCTCGTCCTGCAACCGCTTCGCCGAAGCCAACCCGATGCCGCTATTCCCGCCGGTCACGACCGCAACTTTTCCCTCTAATCTCTTCATTTTATCCTCCAGAACGCCATGGGAATTTGGTGCCCGCTCCCAGCACCGGAGTCGGTACCATTCGTAGCAAGGGGCTTTGACTTGGCTGCCGCCGTGCTTAGACATTTAGATGAATGTCTAAATGTTCCGTTGCATACTTTCTTCGTTCCAGGTACCTTGGTTCAGAGCAGACCAGTGCCCAACCCCAGCCAGATTGGCAGTCTTCCTATGGAACTCGCACGCATTGAAAAAGTCTCCAAGGCCTTAGCCGACGAAACCAGGCTCACAATTTTCGAGGCCATCTCCGCCCAGGACCACATGAATTGCAGCGAAATTGTCGCCGTGCAGGGCGTAACCCCCGCCACCGTCTCTCATCACCTAAAAGTTCTCGTGGAAGCGAACTTGATCGAGTGCCGCCGCGAAGGTCAATTCGTTCGCAGCCGCGCAGTACCCGAAACTATCAAAGACTACACCCAGACGCTATCCCGAATAGCGCAAGGCCGAAAACCGGCGAAAAAACGTTAGCGCCCCGTGATACCGTCAGGCGAAAAAATGAGACTCAAACACGGTGGCGGGCCCGGCGCAGGTAACCAATAATGGAGCGTCAGCTCGAGAACAGCAACGCCAGCGCTGTAGCGATTCCGATCGCCAGCACCAATCCCAGCGCCAGCATTTTTTTCCGTTGTAGGAGTGCGCGATGAGATTCGACCGGAGTATGCAGCAAATGAATCGGCGTGGCCTCGTACTTTGTTAACATATTCTGCAACCCAGGGTCCGCCAGTTCTGTGCGCAGATGCGCCCAATCGGTGAACGTCGGCTTCCGCAGCCTCGGTGGCAAATGGGCATAGCAATTGTCGACCAGCGAACCTTGGGACGATTACCCTGCCCGTATTAAGCCCCTGGTAACGCCGCGCCCTTCCGACGGCTCGAATGCCTGGTGTGCTCCAAGCGTTACCTCTTTCTCCTTACTTTCGCCCCTGGTATTTTCTTACAGCTAGAGCCCTGTGCGCCTGTCTTGTCCCCCAAACCCTTTGCTTATAACCGTTTACCTCCGCGCCGCATCTAAGCAAAAGCTAACAAAACATTCACAATTTATAGTCATTGAACCCATTAAAATAATTCGTGACGGGCACCGCAAAGTCTCGGTTAAGGTGTAATAGTAGGCTAGCAGAGAGGGAGTACTAGAACATGGTAAAGCAGTTTCTTCTGGCCAGCGATTTCGACCAGACGCTCAGCTTCAACGACTCTGGCGTCGTCTTGAGCGAACTCATCGGCTTTCACGGCTTCCACGACAAGGTTGCCGGATTGTCAGGAATGAACCTCGTCCAACAGGGCGCTGAACTCTCGTATCTGATCCTTCACGACCCGGAATTTCGTCGCGTACGTCGCGAGCATCTCATCGAAACTGGGAAGCGCATTCGCCTCAAACACGACGTTGCACTTTTTGCGCGCGCACTGGAAAGCCTCGCCGACGGTTACAAATTTTCGTTTTACGTCATCTCCGCCGCACCGCAGGAAATCATTCAGTCCGCGCTCGACGGCATCGTCCCGCGTGACCACATTTTCGGCACGCGTTTCCGTTACAACGAAACGAGTGGCGAAGTCGATTCCATCATTCGCGCCTCCGCCGGATGGGGCAAAATCACTGTACTCGAAGAACTCCGCGCCCAACTCGGCATCAGCCACGATCAGATCATCTATATGGGCGACGGCAGTTCCGATCTCCCGGTAATGATGCACGTCAACCAATACGACGGCCTGACCATCGCCGTCTCCGAAGCCAAATACATCACCCGCGTAGCCAAGCGCACGGTCCTAAGCGACAACGCGATGAGCGTGCTAGTTCCCGTGCTCGAAAAAGTTTTGCGCTGGGACTCCGCCCGCATCCGCCGCCTATTCGCCAGCTACGGCCTAACCCTCCTCGAATGGGAAAAGCGCCGCACCGACATGCTAACCATCCAGGAATCCGGCGTAGCATTCGCCACCACGCAGCCCCAGTAGGACAGGCACTCCTGCCTGTTTCCCCACACAGCCTCAGCGAAACTTTAGCGGGGCAGGCACGGTGCCTGCCCCGCTTTTTTGACAACCGAACGCAAACCCACTTGTAAGAAGCCTGCATCCATCGGACAATCCGCCAGGCAACTCACGTCACGCCCCAAAAAGAAGGCCTCGATGCCCTCGTTCTGTCTGTCTTTCCTCTCGTTGTTCATAATTATGGCGACTGCACCGTGCGCCTACGCTCAATCCTCCGCTCCAAAAATCGATCTAACCCAACCCCAAGACTACATCCTAAAGCGCGCCTCCAGCTTCGACCCCACAGGCGGCAACGCCGACTACCGCAAAATTTCCCCAGGCCAAACCCTAACCGTCCTCGACGCCGACGGCCCGGCCGCACTAACCCACATCTGGTTCACCCTCTCCAGCCAAGAAGCCGCTCACCTGAAAAGGTTAGTCCTGCGCATGTACTGGGATCTCGAATCCACGCCCAGCGTCGAAACCCCGCTGGGCGATTTCTTCGGCCTGGGCTTAGGCGATTACTACACCTGGGAATCCGAACTCCTCTCCGTGGTCCATGAAAGAGCCCTCAACTCTTTCTTCCCCATGCCATTCGAAAAGCACGCCCTGATCACCGTGACCAATGAAGGCCAGCAAATGGTAGACGCCTTCTATTTCAACCTCGACTACCGCGCGTTCTTTCATCCCCTGCCGCAAAACACCCTTTACTTCCATGCACAATTTCGCCAAGCCCAACCAAACCACGGCTGGACCAATGACTGGACCAGCAACGGCGATCCCCGCGTCAACGACGTAAAAAATCTGGACGGCAAAGATAACTATGTCTGGATGGAAGCTACAGGCCAAGGCCACTACGCTGGCGTAACCATGTCCATCCTGCAAAACCAAAACGACTGGTGGGGCGAGGGCGACGACATGTTCTTCATTGACGACAACACCCACCCCGCCATCACCGGCACCGGCTCCGAAGACTATTTCCTGGGCGCCTACAGTTTCGGCGAACATTCCTTTTCCTATCGCCTATTCGGAGCCCCAGTAAAAGGCGAAGAACGAGCCGGAAGCCGCAGCAGCGTCTACCGCTTCCACCTGGATTCCCCGATCACCTTCACCAAATCCTTACGCGCCACCATCGAACACGGCCACGCCAACCACCGCTCCGACAATTTCTACTCGGTAGCCTACTGGTACCAAACCGAGCCCCACGCCAAATTCCCGCCATTGCCGCCAGTAAACGAGCGCCTACCCCAACTTCAACCAACAGGGGGTCCAGGCAACGCCGCCAAACCCCATTGAGGGCGTCGTAGCGGCCGCCGAAGGTGGCGGGCGCCTGGTCTGCACCCCAGCGCACCCCGAAACATTCTTTGCTATTCTTCTAACGCCAAAAACACTCGGAGGCTGTCCATGTCCAAGAAAAAAATCCTAATGCTGATCGGCGACTATGTAGAAGACTACGAGGTAATGGTCGCCTTCCAAGCCCTGCTGATGGTCGGCCACATCGTCCACGCCGTCTGCCCCAACAAAAAATCCGGCACTTTCGTCCGCACCGCTATCCACGATTTCGAAGGCGACCAAAGCTACACCGAAAAACCGGGCCACAATTTCGTCCTGAACGCGACGTTCGATGACGTCAAACCCGAAGACTACGACGCCGTAATCATCCCAGGTGGACGCGCCGTCGAATACATCCGCCTGAATCCCCGCGTCTTGGAAATCGTCCGCCACTTCGACAAAACGAAAAAGCCCATAGCCGCCATCTGCCACGCCGCCCAACTCCTGGCCGCCGCAGGAGTCCTCGAAGGCAGGAAGTGCAGCGCCTATCCAGCCTCCAGCGTTGACGTCGCCCTAGCCAAGGGCACCTGGGTCGATCTCCCCATGGATCAGGCCCACACCGACGGCAACCTGGTAACCGGCCCCGCATGGCCCGCCCTCCACTCCTGGCTAGCCCAATTCCTAAAAGTCCTCGGCACCCGCATCGAACCCTAGACTTCAAGAGGGCTGGTTATGCGGCCAAAGCTTCTTAATGTGCTGTTGAGGACCAACCGCCGAATGGTGTCGCCCGCGGCCAGGTCACCATCGTTGAGAACCTTGCTCTTGGCGTCTTTGAGGTTGAATTTAGCGACGATGCCGATCGAGCGCATGCGAGCGTGGCGCCTCGGTCAGATCAATTGCTCGTTTTGCGCAATCCAACCGCGGCCGCCTAAAATACAGAAATCGAAGCGTTACTGCTGCTGTTGTTGCTGCTGATCGAGGTCGGCGTTTGCTCCGGCGTAGCGCGATCTTGATCGGACCACGGTGGTAGGGGGCATCTCTTCCGGTTCTGGGGCGTCTACCGGGAACACCGTCACAACTACGCTCAACTCGCTCTCGGCTTCGCCCTTGTAGATGCCGCGCGTTGGTGGCACATCGGAATAGTCGCGCCCTACCGCCACGCGTACGTGCCGATCGCATCCCTCAAGATTATTTGTTGGGTCGAACGCTACCCACCCCAGCTCGCCTAAGTACGCTTCCACCCACGCGTGCGTAGCGCCTGCCGGAGAGCGATCTTGCGATTTATCCTGGTGGTACAAATATCCGCTAACATAGCGACACGGAATCTTCAGGTGGCGCACCAGCGCGATCATGATGTGCGCGAAGTCCTGGCACACCCCGCGTCGCGTTTTCAAAGCGTCATCGATCGGCGAATCCACTTCCGTGGTATTCGGCGCGTAATCGAACATCTGATACAACCTGCTGTTTAATTCCTGGAGCAATTCCAGCGGATTCCCGCGCCTCCGCAGGTCCAACTGCGCCGCCAATTTCTCCAGCAATTCGCTTGGCCTCGCAAAATGACTGGCCAGCAGCATCTCCCAATAGTCGGTTTGCGCCACGCGGTCGTCCAACTCGCTCCAGTCGCCCACGGCCTCCGCATCCAGCGCACGTGCGGGCAAAACATCGACGATCGCGTGGGCCACCACCTCGATCACACGATGGCGTTCCGGAATATCAAAATTGTGCACCGCGTTTCCATAAAAATCGCGATACATCATCATGCTTGCCCGCGGATCGATGTTCAAAGAAAAGCTCAAGCATCGCTGCCGGAAATCGGTCCGCGGCTGCATCCGCACTTCCATAACGCTCTCCCGCACCGCGGGCTCGTACTTAAAATTCGTAATGTGTCGCACCGAATAAGCCATATCGTCTCGAACGCCTCGCCGCTGCTACGCCGTTATTCCCCTAAATGAAAACCTTGCGCCCTTCTTGTGGGGGCGCAGCACTGCTGCGCCCCCTCTCGGCAATATCCCCAGGTTCGCTATCAAGCCAGCTGAAATCGAGCCCTCAGCCCACGCTCTACGAAGCCAATTCCGCATCGATCGCATAGTCAAAATAAATCTGATGAATTGCCGCATGAATCTGCAGGCACTCGCTCCGAACATTCTCTAAATACGCGTGCGCCCCTTCCGCCATGATCTCCTCGATCTGGCTGAAACTCAGCTGCGCTCGCAACCTGCCAGCAATCCGCGTCGGCTTTTTGGCCTTCCGCTCGGTCAAATCCCCAATGATGTGCAGGGCGGCATTAACGCGATCCACCGAAAATCGAATAGAGTGCGGGAACTCCGGATTCAGCAGCACAAAGTCCGCCACCCGCAACGGCCGTATCTCCGCTGTATGCACCTTGCAATAAGCCTCAAACGCCACGCAGGCCCGCAACAGTCCCACCCATTCCAGATATTCCGCGCTCTCCACCACTTGGTCCGCGGGTTGCGCCATGCGCTTAAAGTGCGTTTCCATAAGAGATGCCAGCGTGTCGGTTCTTTCGACGTAACGCCCCAGCTGGATATACTGCCAGCCCTCTCCATGGCTCATGGTCGTGTCGGTAATCCCCTGGAAAAGGTGTGCGCCTTCTAGCACTGCCCGGAAGAATCCGTGCGACTTCAACATCCACGCTTCTTCGGGCCGTGCATCCATCACTTCCAGGTATAGCCGGTTCAGCTGCTCCCACATCTCCGAACTGCATTGTTCCCGCACATGCCGCAAATTCTCTCGAGCGGTAGCAATGCACGAAACGATCGAAGACGAATTCTTGCGGCTGAATACCAGCGTCTCCACCAGCCGCGTCGGATCGACAGCTCCGGCCCCCACCGGCGTACGCAGCGCTTCCAGCAAAAATCTCCACCGCCCAGAACCCGCCTCTGGCGATTGATCCAGCCACAACTGCAGTTCCACGTCGACTAACCGCGCCGTATGTTCCGCGCGCTCTAGATAACGGCTCATCCAGTACAGGCTGTCCGCCACGCGCGACAACATCCCGGCATCCCGCCGCGTTGCCCCCACGAAATAATTTCGATGAGGCCTCATCGCTCCGCTGACTTCTTTCCCACAATTCCTTTCACCGCCGCGGCCGCCACTTGCGCGACCCGATCGTCACCATTTCCTGCGCGCAGCACCCAAGTATCCTTGCTCCCGCCGCCTTGCGAAGAATTCACCACCAGCGATCCCTTACGAAGCGCCACGCGGGTCAATCCGCCCGGCACAAGCGTCACCTTTTCGCCCATTAAAATATACGGTCGCAAGTCGATATGTCTTGATTCTACGCGCCCGTCGATCAGGCACGGTGCGCTAGAGAGTGCCAGCGTAGGCTGCGCAATGTAATTTCGCGGATCGGCCAGGATTCGTGCCTTGAAGTCTTCCTGCTGCTGCTTCGAGCTATGCGGTCCGATCAGCATCCCGTACCCACCCGATTCGCCTACCGCCTTCACCACCAGTTGATCGATATTCTCCAGCACGTAATTCCGCTGCGCGTCGTCCGTCATCAAAAATGTCGGGACATTGTTCAAAATCGGTTCTTCGCTCAAGTAAAAGCGAATAATCTCCGGTACATACGCATACACGGCCTTATCATCTGCCACGCCGGTGCCGATGGCATTCGCCAGCGTCACATTCCCGGTCCGGTAAGCGTTAAATAATCCAGGCACTCCCAAAATCGAGTCCCGCCGGAAACACAAAGGATCCAGAAAATCGTCATCCACGCGCCGATAGATCACATCCACGCGCCGCGGCCCTGCGGTCGTCCGCATGTACACGACGTTGTCATGCACCAGTAGGTCTCGCCCTTCGACCAGCTCGACGCCCATCTGCTGCGCCAAGAATGTGTGCTCAAAGTAAGCGGAGTTGGAAACGCCGGGCGTCAGCAAAACAGTCGTCGGGTCTTGAGGGTAAGGAGAATTTTCCGGCGCCAAACTCCGCAGCGTTGCCAGCAAAGCCTGCGGATAATGATCGATTGGCGAAACGCCATAGTCCCGAAACATGGTCGGAAACACGCGCTTCAAAACCTTGCGGTTCGCCAGCATATACGAAACACCGCTGGGCACTCGCAGGTTGTCTTCCAGCACTGCGAAGCTGCCGTCCGGCAGCCGCACCAGGTCGGTGCCGCAAATGCTGACGTAGGTGTCGCGCGGCACGTTCAGCCCGCGCATCTCTCGCCGGAAATGCTTGCAGCTGAACACCAACTCCCGCGGCACCACGCCTTCAGTCAGAATCCGGCCTTCGTGGTAAATGTCGCGCAGGAATAAATTCAGAGCCGTCAGCCGCTGCGTGAGCCCCTTTTCAATCTGCGCCCACTCTTCAGCCAAAATTATCCGCGGGATCAGATCGTTGGGGAAAATCCGCTCGGTGCCTTCTTTGCTGCCATACACCGTGAAGGTGATGCCTTCCTGCAGGAAGGTCAGGTCGGCGGCTTGCTGGCTCTTGCGCAACTCTTCGGGGCGTAGGCCGAGCAAGGTCCGCTGCAACGCCTGATAGTGCGCGCGAGGCACTTCGGGCGTTGCAAACATTTCGTCGTATGCTTCACCAAATGGGTAGTTTAGGAGCGTAGCGGGGATACCAGCTCGTGGTGGCAGGGCCGTAGCGCTCATGGGTCTTTCCGTAACCCGCTTGTACCCGGCTGTGACCCGCCGTGTTGCCCGGCGGTAGGAGCCGGAGAAGTCGACGGATGACCCGGTAAAGTCGGCGATGCCAAAACCGCAAGCTCAATCTCGCTGGGTTCTGCAGCCCTGTGCCGACCTTCTGCGGGAACCTAACTCTAGGAGCAGCCCACCCTCAAGTCCAATGCAAATTCCTGATTCGTCAGATGCTTTTTTCCAATTGCACCTACCCACTACCACTCATGGTAGGGTGCAGCGGGGCTTCCCCCGACCGCCCGGGCCGAACCCCTACTCTGTCCACCTCGCCGGCTAAGCCTTCGCCGCTTTGGCCGTCTCCGTCTTCCCGTTCTCGTCGGCCTTAACCACCGGAACATCCACCAGATGCTCGGCCAGGAACCAGACCTGCAGTTCATTGGTGCGGATGATGTTGCTAACCAGCAAATCGTTGGTTCCGTCATCGCCGGCATCGTCGGCCTGACCAGCCATGGTGCGAGCTTCCTTGAGGATGGTCTCGTGGGCTTCTAACAACCGCGAAATCTGCACCGGCGCCCCTTCGCGGCCCCGCGGCGGCCTTGGAATGATGGTTGTCTCCGCCACATCGGCGGCCATCGCCAAACTGATTCCGCCGAGCAGCTGGATCCGCTCCGCTATGGTGTCCACCAGCTCGTCTTGTTCCTCATAGTGCTTATCGAAGAGCAAGTGAAGTTGATAGAAGGTATGGCCTGCGGCTTGCCAATGGTGCTTTTTATAAAGGTCACGGAGGGTGATCGTATCCGCCAGAATCTGGTTCAGGTTCTCGACGCTGTCCGAGCATACTTTTTCGTCCAAGGCGATCGGGAGCTTGGCGATCTTCCCGTAGGGCTGAATCTCCCGAGCCTTCTGGTGCAGGATCGGTCGCGACTTCTCGGTGCCTGCCTGGACATCCGAACTCTTGCCGCCATTCTTTGGGCTCATTCGTATTTCCTCCTTGGTGAAACGCTAGCACCTTTTGGGACTGAAATCCTTGCTTCGCGAAATTGATAGGTAAAGGCGCACCAACACCCTTGCGCCAGACGCTACTTAGACTCTTTGTGCGTCGGGAAGGATGCAGTATTTTAATGGCAACAGGTTGCCGTCGGCGGGCACCTACCCTTCAGCCTTCTGCGGACCTGCAGATTCCAAGGGGCTTTAAATCTAATGTTTTTGGATCTGCGGATTTTAAACGAGTTACCAGCCGGTTTTGCGGAGGTGCGGATTCCCAAGGGTTAACAGAAATAGCGCGGCCGCTTTACGCGGTTTGGGGAGCACGTGAGTTCAGATTCACGACCGAGGGCAACGCGCCATCGTGTTACTTTAAAGACGAATTTACTGTCTGAGTATTCTAAGGTTCCCGGCAGTAGGCTCTGCGGCCCATTTAGGAACTTGCCGGGGGAAGAAGCTGGGATTGAGCTTGCTAGGTGCTTATGCAGTTCCCAACACGACAGCTGGTGCCCAGGATGTGCAGTAAGAATACCCGGAGATACACTGCGGGAAGGGAGGCTCGCCTTCTAGCCATTTCTTAAGCGGCGCCAGAGTTCGATTTGCTCCCTCAAGGTGTTCAAGCTATTGGCCATACGGTCGGCTTCGACATTCACCAGGGCGTATTGCTCGCCGGAGGAAAAGGGGTTCTGGGTTAGGCGGCGATGGTCCTCGCGTAGGTCCGGCCACTCTCGCTGGGCGACGCGCGAGCCTCGTAGTTCCGCCGCCAGAGCTTCCAGCGTGTGGTTCACGTCGTTAGCAAAAATGCGGAATTCGTCGCGTACCGCCCGGCGCGTTGACGGCAGTATGCCCGCCTCGACGGATAACACTGCGTAGAGGAAGCGATGCGCCGCTGCCAGCATGCCAGTCAGCAATGCGACTTCTTCTGCGCGGGTTCCCGGCTCTGCCTGCATGCGTTCGACCGAGGCCACGGCATTGGTGCGCGCCAGGCGTGAAGCCAGCCGCAGCTTGTCCAGTTCGCTAGGTGTAGCCCCCTCGCGGCCCAGGAGCACGTCGACCACCTTCAAGAAATAGAGGCGGTAAGAGTCCAGCAGGCGCGCCAACATCTCTGCGACCTGGGTGCGCTCCCAGGTCGGCCACGCCGCGTAGGCCACCAACGCCAGAGTGCCACCAATGATGGTGTTGAGGCCGCGCGCCAGGATTACCGTTTTCGGGGAGACACCGGTGACGGCAACCAGCAGCACTACGAGCGCGCTGACGGCGACTCCGAAGATGCCGTAATTCGCAGGCCCTGCCCATCGCAGTAAAAATACAAATGCTGCGATCAGCGCCACTTCCAGCCCGACTCCGGTAGGAAGAAAGTGAAACATGGCGGTGGCCAGCAACAACCCTACGATGGTGCCGGCGATGCGCAGCAACCCGCGTGTGAAGGTGACGGTAAACTCTGGTTTCAACACTAGAACCGTGGTCATCGGGAGCCAATAGGCTCTAGGTGTTTCAAGGCTGCGAGATAAGATTTCCGCAATGGCCACGGCGACCGCCATACGAACTGAGTGACGAAATACTGCGGACTGCAGCGTGAGGTTCGCGGCGAGGCGCGCTAGACCGCTGGTGATGCGCTGACGCGAGGGACGCGCCCTTTCGCGCTGCTCGGTGGCTTCCAATCCCGCCGGGGTGAGGTCTCCGGCCATCTGGGCGGCGGCGCGCAGTTGGCCGCTGAGCGCGTCCATTTGATAACGGGCGTCGCGCACCACGGCCGCGAGGAACGTTCGTTCTTCGGTTTCGTGAGATTGCCGGAGAGTTTCGGTGGCGCTGTGAATTTCGCGGAGCCAGGATGCGTCGATCGCGACTGGACCATCGCGCAGTAGCGACTTGCCGATGGCGGTCATCACTTTTGCGGCGGACTCCAGGAAGTGCTCCAGTATTTCCGCCGGCGAGAAACCGAATTCTTCGCGGCGCATACGTCGCAACAGCCGGCCGAGAGTGAACAGACGCAGTCGCATGCGTTCGGCCTGGCTCAACAGCGAGCGAAATCTTTCGCTTACCACGCTGTGATCCGAAATCCGGCCGGCCAGCGCCTCCTGAGCCTGGGTGCTGGCTGCGGCTGGCGGAGGCGCCTTTATGAGCTGCTCTGGCGATGACGCGGCTTGCCCCAAAGTCAAATACAAGTTCGCCAGGGCGCGGCGCTCTGGTTCGTAAGCGCGAACCGGCCACAATCCAAGAGACAACAGCATTTGCAAGATGCCGCCGGCAAACGCCAATGCGCCCGCTTGCAGAGCGCGTGCGGGCGTTAGGCTCTGCGCCGAATAAATGATCAAGACCACCAAGCTGATTACGCCCAGGCTTTCGCCTGTGGGTCCTAAGGTAATTGCCATGCCCGAGCCGAAGGCCCAGATTGCGATCAAGGCAATTGCGGCGGCGTTATGATGCCCTGCAAGTCCGCCGGCCATTACCGCGGCGGCGCACAAGACGCTGGCGGCGAGCATGCGTTTTGCCCGCTGCTGGTAGGGATCCTGGCCATCGGAGTAGGAGACGTTGAGGGCGCCGCTGGCTACTGCCAAGCCGCCAAGTGGCATGCCTATGGCGATGCCGACGGCCAACGGGATGGCAACTCCCATCGCGTTTCGCAAGGCAATCCAAGGCTCCATCTTGGCGGTGTCCACATGCAGGACGCCGCGCCAAAAGGTTTGCCATTTATTCAGCGGCGGGGTGTTTTTGGGTTTCTGGAGATTCGCGGACGCGCCACCTTGGGCATCGCCCAGTGGCGCAGTCGCAGGTCGCTCCGACGCGGGATCCCCGGCGCCAGCCCGATTCGGGTCCGCGCTGGTCAGAGCGGCGCTGGAGCCGCTGCCGGTTTGTGGTTGGTTCATCGGAGCGTCTTGTTCGCTTGCCATCTGCATTTCAGGATAATCGAGGCCGCGTCCCGCGTCATTGTTCGTTGCAGTCGGTTTCGCGAGGGCGCTTGTATCCATATCCTGCGAAACCGCATCTCACCTAGCGAATCCACGTTAGGGGCCATTGATGCAAAAACGTTACTTAGGAAAGTGCGGCCCGCTGGTCTCGGCATTAGGCCTTGGCTGTATGGGTATGTCCGAATTCTACGGATCACGCGACGACGCGGAATCGATTGCGACCATTCACCGGGCCGTCGAATTGGAGATGACCTTTCTGGATACCGCCGATGTCTATGGTTACGGCGATAACGAAGTGCTGGTGGGCAAGGCCATTCGCGGCATTCGTGACCAGATTTTTTTGGCCACGAAATTTGGGATTGTGCGCGACAAAGCTAATCCCCATGTGCGCGGCGTCAGTGGCAAGCCGGAATATGTGCGGCAGTGTTGCGATGCCAGCTTGAAACGGTTAGGCGTGGATACGATCGACCTCTATTATCAGCATCGCGTCGATCACAACACGCCGATCGAAGAAACTGTTGGCGCGATGGCGGAACTGGTGATCGCCGGCAAGGTTCGTTACCTTGGGTTGTCGGAAGCTGGGCCCGCGACGATTCGCCGCGCGGTGGCCGTGCATCCGATTGCTGCATTGCAGACCGAATATTCGCTGTGGACTCGTGACCCTGAGGATGAGGTGCTGCCGACGACGCGGGAGCTGGGAATTGCTTTCGTGGCCTACAGTCCGCTGGGGCGTGGGTTTTTGACTGGACAATATAAACGCTTTGAGGATCTGGCGCCGGATGACTACCGGAGGTTTTCGCCACGGTTTCAGGGCGAGAACTTTCAGAAGAATCTGGATTTGGTGGCGCGCGTCGAGGCTATCGCGGCGGAGAAAAAGTGCACGCCTAGCCAGCTTGCACTGGCCTGGCTTTTGGCGCGGGGAGAAGACATCATTCCGATTCCCGGAACTAAGCGGCGGAAGTATTTAGAGGAGAACGCGGAGGCTACGAAGGTTACGCTTACTCCGGAGGATTTGCAGCGGATTGATGAAGTCGCGCCGCAGGGAGCGGCGTCGGGGGCGCGTTATCCTGAGAATATGATGAGCTTGATCAACGGTTGATGGTGCGGACGGGATTAGTGGAATGCGGTTTTCGACTTTGACGGCTCGGTAGGTGGTGTGTTGTCCCGGGGGACACCGACAAGAGTGTATGTGCTTACGGTGCCGGGTTTGCCGGCTTAGGCTCGGGGTGCGAAGCCGGGGGTTCTGGCTTTGCGGGGGCGGGTTTCGAGAGACCTTGTGACTCATAAATCGCGTTGAAGAAAAATTTGTAGGTTCCGTGCGACTGGCCGCGCCACTGCGGCCGGAAGCCTAGTAAATAGATACGGCCTTTGCCGTATTGCACTTCCAGTGCTGCAGCTTTCCCTTGAATTCGCTCGGGATGCAAAAGATAGCCACTCATCAACGGGCTTTGCTCTTTTGGATAGGCCGCTAGTATGCGACCGCGGAATCCGTCTTTGGTTTCGAACGCAGGGCCCCGTTCAAACATTACGATGGGATCGTGCGGCAGACCCCACACCGCGGAGGCGCCCGAATCCTGCATTTCGACCCGCAGCAGGCAGCCTGAACAGAAAAAATCTTCATCCTTCACACCGGTCAGAATATTTTTAACGGGCAGACCCAGGTCGTCGATTGCAAACAGGGAGGCATTGTTGAAGGCAATCAGCGTGCCGCCCGCTCGCACAAATTCGCGCAGCGCGGACGTGCCCAGTTCGCCTATCCCGCCGGTGTAGACAGCGGGAACTGCGCCGGGGCCGAAACCGTTTCGAATCGTCTCGGGCATGGCGTCGGGAAGAATGATGGCGTCAAAATGCTCCCGGAGACTGCCAGCCTGAATGTCGCCGTTATGCAAAGTCACCGGCGCGAAGCCGTAATTCTCGAGAATCCAGCGGGTCCATCCTTCGTCGATATTTGCTACCCATGAGCGATACAGTCCGACGCGCGCTTTCTTGACCATCACGGTGTCTTTTGGCGCGGAAGCAATCGCTCTTAAGGTCAGAGAATTGTCGCCAGCTATCTTTTTGAGTTTCTCGCGATCGAAACCGCTCACGATCATTTCTCCAGTTTCCGTTCCCCCGGATGTCTCGCTGTCGGCGGACGCAAAGCTTACGCGCCCTCCGCCGTCAAGAATCGCATTGAGTGCTTTGAAACTTGCATTTGATTGGTGATTTAAGACAAAGACCGAACCAGCTCCGTCAATGCTGCCAACGGGTGCCACGAACTGCTCCACTTTCTTCAGGTTGGCGCGCTCCGCCTGGCCCACCGGTTCCAGCACGGGCGCTACTTGTACACCCATTTGCATGGGCAAGGTCCATCCGGTGACGTCGTAGGGGAGCTTCGGCGGACTATTTGGAGTTTCACGCAAGTCCGGATAATGCTGCGGTTCGAAAAGCTCTTTTACCAGCGGCGAGAACGGCTGATCCATCAAAACGACCCAAGTGCCTGGAGCGTATTGGCGTCCATTGGCGCGAAAAGGCTTTGCCGCCTGCTGGACTTCGATGCCGTTGATCATCAATTTCTGCACCAAAATTGCTGCTTCCGGAAGATCGCGCTGCTCCAAGGGAACGACCCAGGCGAATGGCGGCTCCTTTGTGAATCGGCTGACGTTGTCTGCCGCGGCTTGGTAGCGGTTGTACAGCAGTTCCTCGTGATATTTCGCCGCGGTATCGAGCACGGCCATGGAAGCGCCTTCCATATAATTGACGGCGTCGCGCAGCCGCCACCATCCGCCTCTCCAGGGGCTGCTGTAGAAAACTTCGGTGCGCAAGCCGCGCTGATCCTTGGGAAATTCGTCCACCGGGTAGAATCGCGGTGTCGCGTAGCGGAACAGGGCTGTCTCGGTGAAGAACGAGATGCTGTTTCGGAAAATGTGCGTGAAGTCGAGAAATCCGGGGTACCAATTGTCGAAGCCAACGCGATTCACAGCGCCGGGCATGCCATGCTCGTCTAAGTACGCCGCGATATCCGTTCCCAGCACGTTCAGCCAGCGTCCCATGAGCGGATGAATGTTTCCGGAAATTGGTTCGACAAACGGCGGGATGAAAATGCGCGTTGGAAAAGGAGCGGTTTGATGATGGCAGTAGAAAATTACTGGATCCCATTCGATTTCGGTTTGCGTGACGTCCTGAGACTCGAGCATGTTGTTCATGTATCCATCGCGATTGTTGTCGTGGCCTACATATTCCTGATAGAGGTCCGGCAGCGGGCTCACTTCGAACGAGGTGCCCAGGTTTTTGCGGTACCAGGCAACGACTTCATTCTGTCCGTCGGGATTGAGCGTTGGCCATAACATTAGAATCACATGGTTCAGAATGGCGTCGACTTCGGGGTCGTTTTGCGATGAGACCAACTTGTAGGCCAGGGCGATAGACTGCTGTGCGCCCGCGACCTCGCTGGAGTGCAAACCGCCATCGATATGAACGATGGCTTTGCCTTGGCGTGCGAGATCGTGCGCGCCTGCTGCGGAGAGGCTTCGTCCATCGGCCAACTTTCGCGAAATGTCCTTGTATATGTCGAGATTGGCCAGATTTTCTGGCGAGGAGATAATCGCGATCTCCCAATCGAGTCCGCGCGTCGTTTTTCCAACGGTGATGAGCTTCACCCGATTGGAGCTGGCGGCGAGTTTGTGAAAGTAATCGCGCGATTCGTCATAGTTGGCTAGATAAAAATCGTCGCCGGGTTGGTGGCCAAGCACTGATTCGGGGGTCGGCACGCTTGGCGACGGGTTGGTGGTCGGAGCGACTTGCGCACGGGAGGAGAAACCCAACGTGAGCGAGATGACGAAAGCGGACAACACCGCCCAATTTGTTGTTTTTGGCATGCCAGAGAATATCGTTATGATTTTCGAAAGTAAACCCGGCGATTGGATAAGAGGAAAGTCGTTGGGTACAGCTCGAAATCGGAGAGGGTCTTAGACGGTCTTATCTTTGGAATAGCAGATCGATTCCAGGTTGCACTCGATGCAGCGCGGTTTCCGCGCCATGCACACTCGGCGGCCATGCCAGATTAGCTGATGTGAAAACTTAATCCAACTATCTTGCGGAATCACGCGTATCAGGTCTTGCTCGATCTTTTTCGGGTCCTCGTGCTTGGTCAAATCCAGGCGCCGCGACAGGCGGATTACATGTGTGTCCACGACGACTCCGCTCGCGATCCCGTAGGCGGTTCCCAACACCACGTTTCCCGTTTTTCGCGCAACGCCGGGCAGCGTCAAAATCTCTTCCATGGTTCGCGGCACTTTGCCTTCGAACCTATCGAGTATTTCCTTGCTGGCGCCCATGATGGATTTTGTTTTGTTACGAAAGAAACCAGTGGGGCGAATTTCCTGTTCCAATTGGCTGGGGTTCGCGTAGGCGAAAGCCTCGGGTCCCGGATACTTTTTGTACAGCGTTTGCGTAACCTGATTGACGCGCACGTCGGTGCACTGCGCCGACAAAATTGTGGAAATTAGTAACTGAAACGGATTCTCGTGCTTCAACTCGCAGGTAGCTTCCGGGTACGCTTGGTCTAGTTTCGCCAGAATCGCTGCGACGCGCTTCGGATCAGTACCGGTTCCGACGATTTTCTTTACCTTTGCGGCTTTAACCGGTTTTCGCCCGGTAGATCCGATCACCGCTGTCGACGGTTTTGACGCTGAGCGCTTTTTCACCGTTTTCTTTTTCATCGTCGGGAAGAATATCACACGAGTACCATAGGTACTCCTGGGAACTCTGCGCTGCGAAGGCCCGGTGCGGCTGTTGAATCGATACAGTCCTATTGGATCAAGCCCAGCAATCGCCGGAATGCCTTCCCACGATGACTGTGCTTATTTTTCTCTTCCTCAGAAAGTTCAGCAAACGACTTGCCCAAATCCGAAAAGCAAAACACTGGATCGTACCCGAACCCTCGCTCGCCCCGTGGTGCCTCCAAAATCACTCCATGCGCTCGCTCGCTAACAATCGCCACGGACCGTCCCCGCTCCACAAGGGCAATCACACAAACAAAATAGGCCGCTCTTTCCGCTCCATGCCGTCCCTGCAATTCCCCCAACAATTTCGAATTGCGGTGCGCGCTCGTGGCGGACTCTCCCGCGTAACGCGCCGATCTTACCCCCGGCGCACCACCCAGCTCCGGCACGACCAGTCCGGAATCATCGGCAAACACAAATCCATCATACCCGCTGGAATAATGCAGTGCCTTGCCCAGCGCATTTTCGGCGAACGTTGGCGCCTTTTCCTCAAATGCGGGCAGGGAATTGAACCACGGAGCAAGCTGCAGCTCGACTGGCGGCACTGAGACATCTGCCGCACGCGCGAGCGCGCGAAACTCAGCAAGTTTCGCTGGATTGCCTGACGCGAGCTGCAGCTTAACGGGCGCGCGCACTAAACTTCACAGGCAGGACGGCTCGCTGTTCGTCCGTCAACCGCCGAATTCCGGCTGCGGCAAGCCCCAGCAGATCCTGCATCTCGCTTCCGGTAAATGGACGGCCTTCCGCAGTCGCCTGAATTTCCACGAAGTGTCCACTTCCAGTCATCACTACATTCATATCCACTTCCGCGCGCGAATCTTCTTCATACGCCAGGTCCAGCAGCGCGCGATCATCCACGATTCCGACGCTGGTGGCCGCTACCGTATCAATGAGCGGGGACCTACGCCAAATTCCTGCGGCGACCATGCGTTCGAACGCCAGCGCCAGCGCCACAAATGCACCGGTGATGGAAGCAGTTCGCGTCCCACCATCCGCCTGAATCACATCGCAATCGATCCACACGGTTTTCTCGCCCATGGCTTCCTGATCCGTCACCGCGCGCAGCGACCGTCCGATTAGCCGCTGAATTTCCAGCGTGCGCCCCGTTTGTTTTCCGCGTGTCGCTTCCCTCGGCGTGCGTTCCTCGGTTGCTCGCGGCAGCATCCCGTATTCGCTGGTCACCCAGCCCTTACCTGTGCCTTTCAGGAAGCCAGGCACGCCGTCGTCCACCGACGCCGTACAAATTACGCGAGTATTTCCCAGTTCAATCAGGACGCTGCCTTCTGCCGTTGAAATGAAATCCGGCGTAATTTTCAGCGCTCGCATCTGGTCCGCGCCGCGGCCATCGATTCGTGTTTTCCCTCCGGAGGTCCCTTCACGTTGGTTGGCAATATTCATTTGGTTTGCGTCAGTTTGCAGGCTGCGTCAGTTTGCCGGGGGGAATCGCAGGTGTCAACTTTCGTGCGATTGCAGCTGCTTTTCGAGGCGGAGCCACCGGGGTAGCTTTGCCGTTGGTTGCGGCATCAGCGGACCAACCAACATTAGCCGAATTCGCGGATGGCGCTGCCGCTATCATCGGCGCCGCCTTGGCATTCACTAGAAATGTGCGCGTCAAATCCAGATGTCCCGCTAGCGTGTCTACTTCCTGACCATGGATCAGAATCTTCAACCAGCGCACTTGCGCAACATTTGCTTCCAGCGTTTTCGAAATGGAGTCCACCGCCATCTGCTCGCTCTCAATCCCTGAAGGAGTCGAGGTGGCCAGTGCTTCCGAGAAATCCGCGATCGCGGTGCCGTCCGGCAACAGATACAGCGCCAATAGCACCGCGTCGGGCGGCAAAGTTCGCAACTCCGCGTCGACCGGCCCGGCCAGCAAGGTGTTCAAGACTTGCTTCGCCCGCAGCGTTGGGTCTTTGGACAGCGGAAGCTCGACGCTAACCGGCATCAACGAACCATCCCCGGCACCGGACGACCAGAATAATTTGGCCTTGGTCACCGGTCCGCCGGTATTCGCAGGCGCCGTCTGCGTCAACTCACGCCGCGCTTGCTCCTCGCTTACTGCCGGGGCCTGTTTGGTTTGCCGCAAGTGCTTCTTCAAGATTGGAAAATAAATTCCGGCAATAATCACCGCGATCGCGAGTATGCCGATCAACCATACCCGCCACCTCGGCGTCATGGACGGTCTCCCGGGTTCACCGCCGCCACCACATACAACGGCCGGAACGCGGACGCGCCCCGCGCAATCGCATCGGCCACGCCCGGCGCCATGCGGTCCAGCGCATTGCGATCTTCCACCGAGACGCTCGACACTTCCACGGCGATCGCCGGCGCCGCCGTCGTCCTCAATTGCCGTACCGCCGCGGGCTGCGCCGTGCGCGGCGAGCCTTTGAAACGCTGCGCAAGAAATCCCTGCACAATGTCGCCGAATCGCCGGCTCAATGGAACAAAAGGTCCTTGGGCTCGCTCCCAGGGAATCAAACCCGTTGCATCGGTAACGCCCGGCAAGTCGCTCATCACGTAAACGCGCACGGTTCCCGGTAGCCCCGTCGATGCCACATGAAGCGACACAAACACGGCGCCACGTTGCGCGTTCACGATCGCCGAGCGGTCATCAAACGAAGGATTTTCGTTCCCCTGACGTGTGTCCATAACCTGAAAGCTCATGGATTCCAAAGCTGTCCGTACCTGCGCCGCAAACTGCAAAACTATCTCGCTCTCGCGAATTCCGCCGGTGCCTCGCGCGCCTAAATCCGTTCCGCCGTGGGCGGGATCGAGCACCACGATGCTCGGCGTTTGCCGCTGTGAGGTTGCTGCAGCCTGTGGGTTTGGGTTTGCCGAAGGTGCTTGCCCGGAAGGCGGTGCTTGTGATGGAGATGGTGTTGCTGTCGCCGCACCTTGGGCGACGCGTGCAGCGCCCGAAGGAAGAAATCGATCGGTCGCTGAAAACAACCAAAACATGCCTGGCAACAACAGGCAAATCAAACTGAGTCGGGCAAAACCTCTAAATCGGGTGTTCTTTGAGAGCGAATCCGAGGCCTTATTTCCCACATGGAGCAGCATATCAAAACGGCTCGTGAATCTGCGCAGTCCGAATCATCCGCACGCAGCGTAAAAGGGACGGTGCCCCAACCGTCCCTTCGGAAAAAACTAACCACTTGTTGCTTGCCGACCGGCCTCCAGGCTTAGTTCGACGGAGGAGCTTCCTGTTGCCCTTCGCCTTTATGTGTCCGTCGCCATGCCCGCATCTGCTGCTTTTGCGACGGCGTCAGAATGGACTCCACTTGCTTGTGGGTCTCGCGATGAATTCCCTGAATCTTCGCCTGCTTCTGATCGGCGCTTAGCGAAGAATCGTTGTTCACCGCCTCGATCTGAGCCTTGGCATCCTGATGAAACTTCTTCATCTGGGTCTTTTGGTCATCGGTCAGATTCAGATCGGGTCTCGCCGGCCCGTTCTGTTGTGCCGGTGCCGTTTGGGTCTGCCCGGTATTCTGCGGGCTGCCCGCCGTACGCGCCAACATCGGTGATCCATATGCCATCAGCACGCCAGCGGCGAACAACACGCCATTCCTAAGTATTTTCGTATTCATGGTAACTGCCTCCTTGGGATTTTAGGTCCCCCTCGACTGCTTCACTTCTATAAACCCACGTGCAGCTACAATGTCGCAACTCACACCGGGGTCGTAGGTGCCGAAAGACAACTACCTGATCCAGTGCAATTTACAGTCGTCTTTGGCAGGGGTGCGGCACGGCTGCACCCCTACTGGCCCGGGCGTAATCGGCCGGTCGCCTGTCTTTCCCGCCATTCCTGCAATCCAAAAACAAAACCGCCAGATTCAACCAAAACTGGCGGCAAGCATCCCAAATTAAAAAGCGTACTAGTCTCCGGCTATACTCTCAACAGTCACCGGCCGGATTCCCCGCCCGCGAAGTCTCTTCGTCGCCAAATATCCGACAAAGCCCGCGGCGATAATCATCACGCCGAAGACCAAGCCGTTCATCCCCAGAATCGTCTCGCGCTCGCTCTCCACCAAAGCCAAGCAGAGCAGTGCGAATGGAAATACGCCGACCATGATCGCGCCCGCCAATCCGCCGGGCACCTTGAATTCACGTTTCAGTTCCGGCTCGCGAATTCGCAACGCCACCAGCGTCACAAACTCCAACATCAAGGCCGCGCCATACAGCATGATGTCCAGCGTCACCAATCGCCTGAATCCCAGCCCCAGGCACAACGCCCAGCAGGTAGCGCAAACCAAAATTCCTACCCACGGCGCATTGGTCCTCGCGCTGGTCTTCGCGAACACTTTTGGCAGCATCCCGTCGCGCGCCATGGCCAGCGGCAGCCGCGAATAACTCATGACCAGCGCGTTGAACATGCCGAACGCGCTCATCATACCGCCCAGCACGATCAGGAACCGCAGCCACTCAAAGCCCAAAACCTTGCCGCCAATCAGCCCCGCAACCGTCGCCCAGGAACCATCCTCAGCAAATGTGGATGCCTGAATGCCTGTGAAATACACCGCCAGGAATGGCAGCACGTATGTCAAGGACACGAGAACCACCGCCGCAATCATCGCCTTGGGGTAGGTGCGTTGCGGGCGCTCGACTTCCTGAGCGATGGTCGACGCGTTGTCCCAACCCATGTAATTCCACATGGCTACCAAGACTCCGCCCACTAACCCAAGCCCCGCGGTCGTCGTCGCGGTATGCGCGTCTGTTAGTGCGCCCACTTTGAACGGCGCGAGCACCACGACCGCCGCGAAAGGCGCTGAGAGGCAAAAGAACAACCACAGGGACGTGATGCCCACCACGCGAATGCCCAGCAGATTCAGCACCGCGCAGCTCACCACCACGAAGAGACCCGCCAGAATGCCGTGCCCCGGCGTCCCGAACCAGGGCGAGAACTGTTTGAGGTAAAACACGAAAAGCGTGGGATAAATGGCCATGTCGAAGATGCTGGCCGCCAGCGACAACCACGCTTCCTGAAATCCCCAGAAGTTACCGAGCCCGCGGCGGACCCACGCGTAATAGCCGCCCTCGCAAGGCAGGGAACTCGACAGCTCGCCGATCATGAACGCCGTCGGCAAGCACCACAGCACCGGTAGAAAAAGCAAAATCAGAATGCCATGCCCGTAGCCCGCGCCGGACACAATCTGCTCCGTGCCGTACGTGCCACCAGAGACCATGAAGAAGGTGGCAGCCACAAGCGGCCACAGTGTCAGCTTGGCGACATTTTTTTTAGCTTTTGTAAGTGCTTGGGAAGGGAGTTGGGAGGGAAAAGGTAACGTACTCAATTTTTACTAGCCGTCCTCCTAAAGCGATTCTCGCTCTCTCACGTCGGAGCTAGTTCGCGTTCGCAGAATACAAGGTCCACCACGCCATGCAAGAAGAAAATGCACTTGGCACAACATTTTTCGCCAGTACTGTAGCGCACCTTACGGCTGCTCGGTTGCCTGCCTTCGCGATGCAGCTCTCGGGGGTGGTTCCCACCGTTTGCTCCTTGGTGTTTTTTCGGTCGGTCTTTGCCAGCCCTATTCGTCCGCTCTTTTTCCAGGCAGCGTAGCCCGGTCGTCCGCCACGAGCTTTGATGGGCTTGTGCTAAACTCCGCCGTTTGGTTTTTTGGCTTAATTACCGTCCCTAGGAGCCGTTCGAATGAAACGCGCCTCGCATTTGTGCCTGATCATCACATTTCTCGCATCACCTCTGGATGCACAGCAGCCGGCGGCGCTGCGACCGATCACCATTGACGATCATTTCCAAATCCGCGAGGTAGAAGGACCAAGACTAAGCCCCGACGCCCAGTGGGTCGCCTATACTGTTAGAACCGCGTCCCTGAAGGAAGACAATTCCGAGCAGCGTATCTGGATGGTTCCGTTCGCCGGTGGCGAAGCTGTTCCACTCACCGCGGAAGGCGTTTCCTCGGGCCATCCCCGTTGGAGCCCGGACGGCAAGTATCTGGCATTCCTATCCGCTCGCCACGAAGGCAAAACCCAGGTCTGGCTGCTCAACCGCATCGGTGGCGAGGCCCAGCGCCTGACCGAAACACCTCAGGACGTCGACAGTTTCGAATGGTCGCCGGATAGCAAGCGCCTTTGCCTCATTCTGCGAGACGCGACGACCGAAGAACTCCAAGCTGCCAAAGAGAAAGATAAAGAACGGGACAAGGAAGGCGAAGGTAAGTCCGCGCAGGAAAACAAGCCTAAAACCCAAAAGCCCTGGGTGATTGACCGTCTGCAATTCAAAGTCGATGAAGTCGGCTACCTTGACCGGCGCCGCACCCATCTCTACATCTTCGACTTGACCACTAAGAGCCTCACCCAGATCACCGGCGGCGACTACGAAGATTCCGATCCGGCCTGGTCTCCTGACGGCGCCCAACTCGCCTTCACCAGCAACCGCACGTCCGACCCCGATCGCAACTACAACAACGACATCTGGACGGTTTCCGCCGACAACACCGATAAAGGCGCGCACCTAAAGCAAATCACGACCAATCCCGGCGATGATCATGCGTCCACCTGGTCACCCGACGGCAAGTGGATCGCCTATGTAACTCAAACCGATCCGAAGCTGTTCGAATACGCCACCAAGCACCTCGCTGTCTCCGCAGCAACCGGCGGCGAAGGTAAAATCCTGACCCGCACCTTCGACCGCAACGTGGACCAAATTCACTTCGCCGCCGACAGCAAGAGCCTCTACTTCATCGCCGATGATGACGGCACCCAGAATGTTTGCCGCATCGCGATTACCGGCGGCGAAGTCACCCGTCCCATTGGCGGCCGCGCGATGGTCTATAGCTACTCGGTGGCGAAATCCGGCGAGATAGCAGCTCAGATCGACAAGATGGAACGTCCGAGCGAGATCTACGCGTTGCCCGCCTCGGGTGGAGCGCCAAAGCAAATCACCCATACCAACGACGCGCTTATCGCGCAGCTAAAGCTGTCTCCCGGCGAGTATGTGCATTTCAAGAGTAAGGACGGCACGACCGTCTCCGGCTACCTTTACAAGCCGCTCGACTACACCCCCGGCAAAAAGGTTCCGACCCTGCTTCGCCCACACGGAGGCCCGGTCTGGGCGTGGTATGCCGAGTTCCAACCCGACATCCAACTCTTCGCCGCCAACGGCTACGCCGTACTCCTGCCGAACCCCCGCGGATCCTCCGGTTACGGCCAGAAATATTCCCAAGCGATTTTCGCGGACTGGGGCAACAAGGATTATCAGGACGACATGGCCTTCGTAGAATACGCCATCGATCAGGGCATCGCCGACCCCGACAGACTAGGCGTAGGCGGCTGGTCCTACGGTGGCATCTCCACCGACTTTATCATCGCCCAGACCACCCGCTTCAAAGCCGCCATCTCCGGTGCCGGCGAAGCCCTAAACACCGCGCTCTACGGCCACGACCAATACCAAAAAGATTACGAGACTGAACTAGGCCGGCCCTGGGAAAACGAAGCCCTCTGGGACAAACTCTCCCCGTTCTATAAGGTCGCGAAGATCAGCACCCCGACGCTTTTCATGGGTGGCAATATCGATTGGAACGTTCCCATCCTCGGTGGCGAACAGATGTACCAAGCGTTGAAAAGCCTGGGCCGCGAAACCGAGCTCGTGGTCTATCCCGACGAGTACCACGAGTTTAAGACGCCATCCCACATGAAGGACCGGCTTCAGCGTTACCTGGCTTGGTATGCCCACTACGTCAAAGGTGATGCCGTCCCGGCTACCCCACCGGAACTGGGATCGCGATCCGGCGAGTAAGGCGGCCAGTGGGATGGATTTGTGCGCTTTCCGCTGTCTGTCGACCGCGGGTCAGAGTGAACACTTGTAAATCTCGAACAAAACAAAGCAGTTCAGCCACTTTAAGAATCAACCCTTTGAAAAGCATAGGAAGGGCGGAATCGGCCGTGAGAATGCTAGCTTCACCGGTCGACGCGGTCGGGGGGTGGTAGTCGGCGATATTCGAACCTGAGGCACCGCCCTGAGCTGCCCGCCGCTAAGGATTAGAATTTCTCCCTCGGGTCCACGCTTTGGAATCCGTAGGTCTGGTAGCGCGTGCTCACCAGGGAGTCGCGTACGCTAACAACCGTAAAACCCTCGGGAAAGCCCATCCGTGGACCGTGCCACCAATTGCCACAAACAGCCCCGCTGGTAATGTATCGAGTATTCTTGTGCTCTACGATCTCGTTGACGTGCGTGTGCCCTTGCAACACCGCCACCACGTTGTGGTCTTCCAGCGCTGCCAGCACCTCAGGAGCATTTGCCACCGTGAGCGTATTGTATTTCCGCTCCGTCACCGTCGGCGCGTACGTCTCAAACGCCGTCACCAGCGGCACATGAATCACTACGATTACCGGGGTCTTCGGCGCCAGCCGGCGGAGATCATCCTTCACCCAGCCGAGCTGATTTTCGTCTACCCGCGCCTCCCACAAGCGGTCCTCGGTCGGTTGAATAGAATCTAGAACTACGAAATGCCAGCCCTTCCGATCGAAAGAGTAGTAGGTGTGTCCGATCCGGTCTTCATACATTTTCTTCCCGTAGGCGGGGTCGTTTGGCGCCACTCCGCTCTTGGTTAGAATGCCGAACACATCGTGATTCCCGATGGTGTGATACAGGGGCATCTGCAAACTCTGTTGGGTTTTCTTATACAGATCGAACACGAGATCAGCCCGGCGGCCATCGACACCCAGCGCGTCATACACATGGTCCCCGCCCATAATCGCGAAGTCGGGCTTCAGCCCAGCAATTTTGCGGAAGCACATGTCGCAACCCTGTCCGGCATCAAGTTCCGGCTCGATATGAGTGTCGGTGAAGAATACAAAATCGAAGGAGCCGGGAGCGGAGTCCGCCCCCGTGAACGTACTGGGCGCGAGAGACGCTCCAGCACCTGCAGCGATTGCCGTCTTCAAGAATGTTCTACGGCCGAGTGTCATAGGACGCCCCTTGCGCAAAGGTCAAGCAGGTTCGAAAATGCGCCGAAATCTTATCACCGCTGGCTCGCAGCGGCCTGTCCCGCCGGTAACACGTCCCGCCGGTAACAATCATTGCCCGCACGCCGCTATCGCGCTATCCTCCCGCGTTCCGGGGAGGAATCATGTTTCAACGTTTAGCTTGGACGCTGATCGTGGGTGCTACCTGCTTCACGGCCGGCGCTGTCGCCCAGCGCGCGCCCTTCACCGTGGGCACGGCGACAGCGTCTGCCGGGCAAAAAGCCACTGGCTACCTCCAGGTTCCCGCCGGGGTGGATGCGGCCACTGACATTCCCGTGATCGTGGTGAACGGTGCGATGCCGGGCCCTGTGCTCGCGCTGGTTTCCGGCGCCCACGGCACCGAATACTCCTCGATCATCGCGCTCGAAAAGCTCATTCCCAAGCTCGATCCCGCCGAACTTTCCGGCACCGTCGTCCTGCTGCCGCTCATCAACATCCCTTCGTTTCTGCAAAAGGTCCCGCACGTCAACCCCGTCGACAAAAAAAGCATGAACCGCTACTACCCCGGAAGGCTCGATGGCACGCAAACCGACCGCGTGTTGTATTTCATCACGAAGCAAGTTGTGGACCGTTGCGACTACCTGATCGACTATCACGGCGGCGACCTCGACGAAAGTCTCCGCCCTTACGCCTACTGGGGACCAACCGGGAAAGCCGAGCAAGATCGGGTGTCCAAGCAGATGGTCCTGGCGTTCGGCCTGGACCACATCATCATCTGGCACGAGCGCCCCACCGATCCAGCCGCGTCCCGCTATCTCGACAACACGGCCTCGCTTCGCGGAAAGCCGTCCATCGTGGTAGAAGCAGGTCACGCGGGCACGACCGAAACCGACGACATCGCCCTGCTGGTGAACGGCACCACCAGCACCATGCGCGCTCTAAAAATGCTGCCAGGCGAGCCGCACACGACTGAGAACCCAGTATGGCTGGACAAAATCGTGGACATTGAAAGCGACCTCGAAGGAATTTTCTACCCGCTCGTTACGCGTGGCACGTACGCCCAGGAGGGAATGAAGGTCGGGTACGTGACCGACTATTTCGGCAAGATAATCTTCGAAGCCCGCGCGCCAGTATCCGGCATAATCCTGCACATAAATGCCGTCCCATCTCTCACCAAAGGGGACAACATCGCCAACATCGGCGTGGTCGCAACCAAAGCCCCATAGGGCCGCCGACACGACTGAAAAATTGATAGTTCTCTTCAACTGATGAATGCGGGGCCGACGCTGCCCGGGTACGACATCTGCTAAGATGCGCTTTCTTTCAGGGGAAAGGCATGACACTGCGGGTAATCACCAGGAGTGCAAGATGGATCCGGATGTTGGCCGCTACTTGGAGTGTGCTAGCGATCGCTGCGGGCTCTCCGGCCGCGGCACAAACCGACCTCGACTCCAAAATTAATTCGAATCTCCCTAGCTGGTTAGCCACCTATAAACATTTCCACGAAAATCCCGAGCTCTCCACCCAGGAAAAAGAAACCTCGGCGCTGGTCGCCGCCGAGTTGAAGAAATCCGGATACGAAGTAACCGACCACTTCGGCCGGTACGCTTCGCCCGACGCCGTAAGCTATGGTGTTGTCGGCTTGCTTCGCAATGGACCCGGGCCAACGTTGATGGTGCGCACCGAACTGGACGCGTTGCCGGTTACCGAAAGCACCGGGCTGCCTTATGCCAGCACCGTTCGTGTGCAGCGCCCCGGCGGCGAAATTGGAGTCATGCACGCCTGCGGGCACGATCTGCACATGACCGTATTCCTTGGCACCGCAAAAATGCTGGCTGAGAGTAAATCACAATGGAGCGGAACATTGGTGATGATTGGCCAGCCGGCGGAAGAAACCATTCAAGGCGCCGCGGCAATGCTCCGAGCGGGCCTGTTCACGCAATTCCCGAAGCCCGACTACGTGATCGCTTTGCACGACAGCGGAGATGTTCCGGCAGGCAAAGTGGCGTATGTCGAAGGACCCATTTTGTCGGGCGCCGATTCCGTGGACATCACCGTGCGCGGCTATGGAGGGCACGGTGCGGCGCCCCAGACTACCAAAGATCCCATCGTAATCGCCTCTGAAATTGTCGTGATGCTGCAAACCATTGTCAGCCGGGAGATGAATCCTCTGGAGCCCGCCGTGGTGACCGTCGGTTCCTTTCATGCCGGCACCAAACACAACATCATTCCCGACGATGCCCACCTGCAATTGACCGTTCGCACTATGCGTCCCGAAGTGCGCGAAAAGGTTCTGGCCGCGATCACTAGAATCACCAATGGTGTCGCGCAAGCCGCCGGTGTTCCCGCGGATCGCATGCCGATCATCGAAGTCTCCAAAGACAACGTGCCAGCCACCATCAACGATTCCGCGCTGACCAAGCGCGTAGCGGAGTCACTAACACGGGCCGTGGGCAAAGATAACGTGATGCGCGGCAAACCGATCATGGCCAGTGAGGACTTTAGCCTATTTGCCTTGGAAGACCCCAAGCCGCCGACCTGCATGTTTTGGCTCGGCGCTTCCGATCCCGCCAAGTGGAAAGAAGCGCAGGAAAAGGGAACGCAACTGCCGAGCCCGCATTCCAGTAAGTTTGCTCCGGTGCCCGAGCCCGCAATCCGCACCGGGGTAAAAGCGATGTCCAGCACGGTGCTGGACCTCATGAAGAAATGATCCTGACTGCTGAGCTTCGAAAGTTCTTTAGGGGCAGTGCCACACTGCCCTGACGTCGGAATTGGCTGACTACCATGCCCACCGCAGAAAAACTTCGCTTCTCCGTCGAAAAGGGTGGCGAAGTCTCGGCGCTTCTGCTCCGCCCTCCCAAACCAGACTGGCTTCTCGTCCTCGCGCACGGCGCGGGAGCCGGCATGACTCACCCATTCCTCGAATCGCTCGCCCAAGAATTCGCCGCCGCCAACATCGCCACCTTCCGCTACCACTTCCCGTACATGGAACAACGCCGCGGCGCCCCCGATCGTCCTCCCGTCCTGGTCGCCACGGTCAACGCGGCCACTCAAGCCGCCCGAAAGGCTGCCCCTGGCATCCCGCTCCTCGCCGGAGGTAAATCCATGGGTGCCCGCATGACCTCCACCGCCGCCTCCCAAACTGCCCTCGATGAAGTGCGCGGCCTAGTCTTCTTCGGCTTTCCGCTGCACCCTCCCAAGCAACCAGCCATCAAGCGCGCCGATCATTTAGCTAGAGTTACGATCCCCATGCTTTTCCTCCAAGGCACCCGCGACAGCCTCGCGGACCTCACCCTCCTACGCCCCATCGCCGCCAATCTCGCCTCGCGAGCCACACTCCATATCATCGACACCGCAGACCATTCCTTTCACGTCCTAAAAAGCTCCGGCCAGACCGACGCCGAGGTCCTCCGGGAATTAGCGCAGGCCACCTCCCTTTGGGCAAATAGCTTGAAAACGAGTCAGAGAAGTTGAGGTGGTTTCGAATTGCAGCTGAGCGCGCTACGGTCGGGATTCGGGCTCGGTCGGTTCCCTGACAGAAGCGGCAGAAACAATTTGCACGTAGTAGCCGGTGTCTCCCAGAGGCTGCCAACCTGTGGGTAGCTCAGGGATTGATGCGGTAATGAACGCCCTAACTCTGAGAGTACTCAACGAAGACAAAATCTCAGACCGCTTTTCTGGTCTGGCCATCCAATACGAGTGCACTGCTTCAAGTGGAACGTCAGCAACAATTCTTAACTCCGCCAGGTGCGCCCAGTAATCCGCTACTCGGGTGTGACCCAAGACCGCGACACGGTCGCCGGAATTGAGGGGTATTTCCTTCAACTGTTTCGCGACCATCCATTGCACGTGCCGAGCGGGGTGCAAAAATGCTGCCAAGTCTGGTCCTACCTCCCTCACCAGCGCCATCCCGGTTGTAAGCGCAATCGCCACGACAGTTGCCACCCCGAGGCGCGGTGTAATTCGATGCCACGGCAGCGCGGCGAACAATGCCATCCAAAGAGTGAGCATGGCCACACCCACATAGCGTGGCTCCACAAGCACCAGGGCATACAGCGCGAGCGTTACCAGCGAGGGAAACCAAACAAACCACAAACTAAGGAACCGCTTGGCAAAATCACGCCAGTCGCTCGCAAAGATCCCGAGTGCCAGCCAGCCCGCGATCCATTCTTTCTCCAGCGACAGTATCCGGAAATAATTCCCAATCCCCCGCGTCAGTGTACGAATCTGTTGACGCCAATCGAAATGTATCTTGGCGCCTTCGTACCAATAGCTTGAGTCGTACCACGGCGGAAACGTAGCCTTAAGCGATTCAGCATATTCGAAAACGATCGGCTCATTGAAAAGCAGCCTCAGCGGGTGCAGCAGCTGTTGTTTGTGGACCGCGCCGTCCGGCCCTCCGGCGTAGGGTTTTACCTCATTGAGGTAGGCAACTTTCCCTGTTTCGCCAAAAGTCAGATGCCCCTTGGCTCGCGAAAGCGCGGTAATCCAAGGCCCACTTACCAGTGCGAAGGCCGCAAGTGCTGCTAAAACTCTTGGATCAGGCTTCTTCCAACCGGCGCGCGCAAATACGGCGGCAAATAGAAAGACGAAAGAAAGAGGAAACATCACGCTCTTGGTGAGGTATGCAGCGGCGAGCGTAATCCCGAGCAATGAGAAGTGCAGCACATCCCGTTTTCCTTGCGCGATATCGATCAATAGGCCGGCGCCAACAAGTACGAAGACCGCAAGAACCATATCCGGCGTATCCGAACCAATCGTGATGAGTCTCAGCGCCGCCAACAGAAACGCCGTGTAGCCGAGAATCCAACACGCCCACTCCGGCACTCCTGCACCGCCGATCGTGTGGGGATACCGAGCTTCTATTGAGAAGAGCAGGCGGCGGAAGAAAAATTCAAACGACCGCAGCGCCAACAGAAAAAAGGCAAAGTTTAAAAGATGCAGAAATGTGGATTCCCAATACGCCGTCGGACGAAACACCCATGCAACGATCACTAGCAGCCAGGAATAAAGCGGACTCCAATAACCGTTAATGGCAGAATGCCAGTCGCCTCGAAGATATGCGGAAGCGACATCGAGATAGTTAACTCCGTCTGGCTCGATGTAAAACCGATACGCCCACGTTTGCGCGATTCCGCCAACAACAGCAAAGCTCCAGGATATAACTCGAGTAGTCCGCAGCGAAGGAATCATAACCGAGGAAATAGACTCCGCATCCATCGCTTAGATCCAAGGTCGCAGTGGGTCGGTTGCGGCATCAGGTGAAGAACCACTATTCCGACAGCGCCTTGAATTGAGCTTTGCTCAGCGGCACCACCGACAATCTTCCCTGTCGCACCAGCGGCGATTCCGCAAACAACTTGTTCGCCTTGATTTCCGCCAGTGACACTGGCTTCGCCAGCGGCTTGCCCGCCTTGATTTTCACCACCGGACTCTTCGGATTCGAAGTATCGACCGACACCACGCTGGCCGTCCCCACCGCACTCTTATCTTCCCCGGTGTGGTAAATGATTAGACCGTCTCCCGCTTGCATCCCCCGCAAATTCTTTACCGCCGTAGGATTGCTCACGCCGTCCCACTCCGTCACCTTATCCCGCTGCAAATCAGCGAACGAATAAACCGTAGGTTCGCTCTTTAGCAAATAATCGGAAGCCACAAAACCTCCCCAAGGTTGCAAATTTCAGCCGAATGCACCGCCATTCTACATCTCGGCGCAGGGCAAAGCGAAAGGGGTAGTACCGGCCTTGCTGAGAACCGCGGAGCTATTGAAGACAGGGAGGATTAACCCATACACCGGGAGCGTCGATGTAGGCGAAATCGCAGACAGCGCAGTTCCCGGTCCAGCGATTCTTGCGCGCGTCGATCTTGGCCACGTACAAGCAACCTCCGTTTTCGTGGGCGGTCGCCGATGAGCTGCGCTACACCATACTAGACCACCGCGACCCGGCAGATCGCATCCTCGTGGCCACCGCCAAAGTGTTCAACCTCACGCTGGTAACCGCCGACGAGCGCCTGATGCGCCCCGATTCCGGGTCTAAACGTACTTGTCAACCGCTAACGCAATGAAAAAACGGCCGGTCTCGATTTGGCATGGGCCAACCCGAAGACACGGCCGGTTTGCTTCTCACTAGGTATTTCCCTGATTTATTTTGAAGCCGACGTACCCTGCAATTCCGTGAGCGCCGCAAGCACTTCTTCACTGTGCTTGTCGGGCTTGACATCCAGCCACACCTTTTCCACTTTGCCCTGCGGATCGATCAGGAATGTGTGACGCGCCGACAGCTTGGCAACGCCCATGTTCATGACGGAGTCATACTGAGTTGACACTTCCTGCTTGGAGTCCGCGAGCAGCTTAAAGCTGAGGCCTTCCTTGGTGCAAAACTTCTGGTGAGAGTCTTCGTCCTGCATGCTCACGCCAACGATTGTGGCGTTTTTCTGTTCGTATTGCGCCAGGTCCCTCTGAAAATTATGCGCTTCGACAGTGCAGCCGCTGGTGAAATCTTTCGGATAGAAATACAGCACCACCCACTTGCCTTTGAAATCATGCAGACTGACCGGCTTGCCTTCTTGCGAATTCAGCGTGAAATCTGGAGCCGGCGTTCCCACCGCGGGTGCCTTATCGCCCGCACGCATGGAATTGATTCCGATGCCGATCGCGAATACCGCCACCACAATCACTGCAATCCATACGACCTTCATTTTCCCACCTCGTTTTCTGTAAGCCGGGTCGCGTTCCTGGCCCGGGGCTCAGGAGCCTAGTGCATGGTAGTGGGATGTGAAGATTAACGCCAGGGTTTCACCAGCCAGGACACTGGCCATGCCGCCCTCGTACCCTACTCCGGGTGCGTGAAGCGACCGAAGCCGAAACGCACTTGAATCGTGTTGATGCCGGAATTGGGCTCTTTCAAGCCCGCGTTGGAAATGTGCATAAACCGCAGCTCCGCGCTCCAGTTGTACTTGCTCTTCAGAAAGTGCGCGCCGATGGCCCCGCTGGTGGTGAAATTAACGCGCGACGTTCCCGGAGGTACCTGATCGTTGGTGAATAACGTGCCCCCTCCAATGTCGATGTAGGGCGCGACATTATGGTGCTCTACGAAATTCCATTTCAGCGCGAAAGGATTCAACCCGAATCCGTACGCGGTGCCCGTTTTCTGCACCACCCAGAACACCGGCACCACGTCCACGGCATACTCGAACCGTCCACGCAACGGACCCGGCCCAACGGGATCCGTCAGGACCCAGCCGTACCGCAAGCCGACATTCCACACCCCCGTGTCGGCCGCGCTTCCATTAATTCCGTGCCCGCCTCCGGTCCAAATCTGCAGGTCATGCCCCCCGCCTTCCGGGCCAGACTGCGCGCGCCCGCCTGGAGCCCATAGAACCATTCCAAGCACTCCAAGCACGATGATTGTGAGACTGCTTTTCACCCGTGAAATCTCCTCGGTTTCGGTGCTATGCAGACACTAAGGGTCTCAGACGCCCATACCATACCGCAACTCGCCGCACGGTGAGTCACTTCAGATAGGTGCGAACAATCTGAATGACATCGTCGGCGGCTTCACCGGCCGACTTGGTGTTGCGCGGCATATAATTGCGGATGTGGTCTTCCATCAGCTCCGCCATCAGGCTGTTGATCACGCCGCGGGCGGCGGAAAGACGTCGCAGCACATCGGAGCAGGTACCAAATGTCTAGGCCCGGTGCGAGCTTCAAGGGGACAGTACGGCATAGGGCCGGGGAGTTCAAGGGAACATACTCTGGGACTGAGCGCTTTGGACTGCCAATACTACGTTAATGGTATTATATAAAATTAGTTTATCATAGTTAATGACGTCTAGCTCCGCCGAAGAGAGTCTTACGGCCGTTCATCGGTTTGTAGCGCGGCGGCTTGTCGTCGGGTCCCGGTCGAAGTTCCGGTCGGCATACTGAGAATTACTCGTGAGCGACAGTTCCTAGGGGCAGCAGAGAATGAGGGCAAATAATTCAAAACTTGGCTGGCGATTCTGGCTGACTCTGGCAGCACTGTGTTGCTCTTGGCTGCCGATGGCGTCCGGACAAACCGAAGCGCCCACACAACAGCCAAACGAGACCAATACTTCGGCTGAGAGCACGGACCCTGGTTCGCCCCCCGCCATGTTCCCGCATCCCGAAACCGACCGCTTGTGGATCTCCGGCCAAGCCAATTTCATTTCGCAGTGGCATCCCGCCTTTCACTCGCCTTATTCCGGGAAAAACAGCCTTTCTGCGCAGGCGCAAGATGCCACTTCGCGCATTTTGACCCTTTTCACGGGCTTGCGATTAACCAACACCTCTGAACTCATTTGCGATGTGCAAGAGACCGGTGGGCATGGCGTGGGCGAAGCATTGGGTCTCGCGGGATTTCTGAATCTGGACGTGGTGCGAAATCCCACGCTCAGCAAAGCCCCGTATGTCGCGCGCTTGATGTGGCACCAGATCATTCCACTAGGTCACGCCAACGCGCCCAACGACCGCAACCCGTATTCTCTTTTTACCGTGCTTCCGGAACGCCGCATCGAAATACGTTTCGGCAAATTCAGCATGGCCGACTTCTTCGATTTCAACTCCTACGGTACCGACAGCAATTTTCAATTCATGAATTGGACCGTGGATAACAACGGCGCTTACGACTACGCCGCAGACACCCGCGGATTCACGTTTGCAGCCATGGCCGAATACCATCACAACCGCCATATGATTGCCCGCTTCGCCGAGGCGTTGATGCCGAAGGTCGCGAACGGCATTAATCTAGACGCGGATCTCAGCCGTGCCCGCGCCGAAAATTTCGAGCTGGAGTTTCGCGGCAGGATCTTGCCCCGCCGGCAGGATGGCGTTCTACGCTTCTTGACGTTCGTAAACCACGCCAACATGGGGTCCTACGCCGCCGCGATCGACAACTTTCTCGCCGGTCTCACCCCCATTCCGGAAATCGTCGCGCATCCCTTGCAGACCACCGTAAAGTACGGCTTTGGCGCGAATTTCGAACAGCCGCTCAATAGTTGGCTCGGCGTCTTCGGCCGGTGGGGATGGAACGAAGGGCAGCACGAATCCTACGCGTACACCGAAGTGGATGAAACGGAGGAGATCGGCGTGGGCGCGAGCGGCAGCATGTGGGGCCGAAAGTATGATCGCGCGGGACTGGTGTTCGTATCCAACGGTATTTCCCGCGATCATCAGGAATATTTAGCGCTCGGTGGCTACGGCTTCCTGCTGGGGGACGGCCGGCTCACCTATGGCCGCGAAAACATCGTCGAGACCTACTACACCATGCATGCCTGGCGCGGCGTTTATCCATCCTTCGGATTCCAGTACGTCGACCATCCGGGATACAACCGCGATCGTGGCCCAGTCGTGGCGCCGACGCTCCGCCTACATCTCCAGTTCTAACCCGACCAACAACCCACCCGATCCGAGGCGTTGTGTAGGGCGCCGAGTCGGCGCCAAGCCATTCAAGTCGAAACAGTGGCCAAAGCCAACTGAGAATAGTTCTTACCAAGTTCGGCGCAGAGAGTTTCGACAATGAGTTCATGGTCAGCCCGCTGCGGCAATCCCGAGACGGTCACCGAGCCGATCACGCCAGCGCCCTGCACACGAATCGGAAACGACCCGCCATGTGCGGCGTACTCCGCAATGGACAGGCCATATTTTTCGAACAAACTTGCACCCATTTCCAAACCAACTGCGTAGGAACTCCGATGAAATCTAGCCACCAGGTTGCTTTTACGGCGCACCCATTCGGCATTATCGGGCGACGTGCCTGCCAGCGCTGCGTAGAAAAGCGGCTGTCCGAACCGCCGAACATCCATCACAATTCCCATCTTCCGCGTGGCGGCTATTTCCCGCAGTCGCGAACCAACATGCCACGCGACATCCTCATCGAATCTCGTGAACTGAAGTTCTCGCTCTTGGGCAGCAATGGCCGCCAGATCCTGTTCCCGTGACGACACGATGCCTCTCTTCTGCAAAGCACGCGCCAGCATTCTGCTACGTGCCATGGCCTGGAGCAAGTGGCCTGGAACAATTGGCTTGGCCTTCAACGAATCGGGCTTCAAGGAAAGAAGATAGCAGACGTCCAGCAGCTCGGGACGTTGCAGATCCGTTGCAATCAGTAATAACGAGCCATTCAGCCTTTCGGGGCGTAGTAGCCTTTGCGGGCCAGCACTTTGTAATCGTGGTTGGACATATCAACCTTGATCTTGCGGAACTTGCCGTCGTGGGCGGTATTCGTGGGGTAGTAGCCCAGGGTGTACTGGCTGCGTAACTCTTCCGAGATCTGGTCGAACGCTTCTTTCAGGTGCTTCTCGGAATTGGCGACGATCATGCGGCCGCCGGTCTCTTCGGTCATCTTCTTGGCGGCACCGGAATTGGCCCCGTAATGCGGGTCGTAGACCAGCAAAATGTGAATCACGGTGTCGGTGCGCTGGGCGGCTTCGATGGCTTCTTCGATGCGCACCTTGCTACCTTCGTCTTGGGCGTCGGTGACCGCCACGATGGCCTTACGGCCTGCCTCGGTGTTCAGTTTTTCGTTGCAGGCCAGGTAGACCGCGTCGTAGAACGCGGTGCCGGTGACATGGCTTGTCGGCACCGGGCCGGGATTGATCATGCCGCCGCCCATCGGGGTGTTGATTCGTGCTTTGCGGATGGCCCGGTCTAGTTGTCCGCGGTCATCGGTGAAATCCGACAATAAATCTACATCCGTATCGAACGACATAAGCAGTGCTTCGTCGCCCTTGTGCAGAACGCCGTCGAGGAAGCGGCCGCCCATGTCCTGAATGGCGCCGAGCATGTTTTGCTCGCTTCCCGATGTATCGAGAAGCAACGCCAGCGTAATCGGCATGGTCACTTCTTTGGAGAAGAAGGCGATGGCCTGGTCCTGGCCGTCTTCCTGGAGCTTGAAGTCTTCTTTTTTGAGGTCGGTAATGATGCGCTTGTTTTTGTCGCGCACGGTAACGAACAGGTTGACCAAGTTGACTTGGGATCGGATGACCGGGCCCTGCGATTGCGGATCTTGCGGCAACGCTGCCACTGCCAGCGCTGCCGACAGGCCAAGCACTACCATCGAGAGGATGCTGGCCGCCAGCAGTTTCTTCACAGAACACATGTATACTTTCCTTGGAGCAGAGATGCCCGGCACGAAGGTGCTCGCCGCTGGGATGCTTTCGTTAGCGTAAGATGCCGCGAAGTAGCGCGCGGGATGCGTTGCACAATCCGCTGGATGTGCATCAAAGCAAGGGAAGTTTGGCCTGAGGACCATGAAAAGTCTACGAAAAATCGTTGTCGGCAGCGGTGTTGCCTTTATCGTCGTGGCTGTCACGGCGCCGGTTATCTATCTTGCGGCGCAGGCTCCGGAACCGGCAGCGCAGTCACCCGGTAGGTCGGAACAAACACCACGCCCGCCTGCGGCGCCATCGCTGAGCGATGCGCAGGCCCGCATTACTGTGAATTCCAAGCTGGTCATTTTGCCGGTGACGGTGAAGGACCGATCCGGCGAGCTGGTGCCGGACCTGCGTCGCGATGAATTCCGGGTTTTCGAGGACAACGTCGAGCAGCACATCGATGTCTTCACCGCGGAAGCTTTCCCTCTCTCGATGGTCATCCTGATCGACAATGACCTTAAGGATAAGGATGCGGAAAAAGTACAGGCCAGCCTGCGAGCGATCGTCGGAGGCCTAAGCGCCGACGATGAGGCTTTCGTGTGCCGCTTCGACCAGTTTTTTCACCCCGGAAAGGGTTTCACGACCGATCAGGACAAGTTGGAGACCGAACTTAAGAGAACCAATCTGGACGGGGAGCCTGACGTGGCCCCGCCCAGCGCTCCATTCGGCGGAGCCACCATCAACAATCATTCGCCGACGGACGACTCTGCGATTGACAAGGGCGCGCAAGCGATTAAAGGGCAGCCCACCAAGGCGCTCGACGATGCGGTCTTCGCCGCGGCGCAGCTCTTGCACGATCGCCCGCGCAGCCGCCGGCGAGTGATCCTATTGATTTCGGACGGCGTCAATGGAGGCAAGAAGTTCAACAAGGTCAGTTATGACGACGTTATCAAGGCGTTGCTCCACGAAAACATCGCCGTGTACAGCATTGCCGTTCCCACAGCCTATTTGGAGCGGAAACTTTCGCCCATCGATCGGGAGCGTTCGCCGCTGATTCGCTATGCAGACCATTCCGGCGGCGAGGTGTATCACGCCACGAAAGAGCGCAGCATTGAGGAGTTTTACTCGCGGCTTACCGAAGAGGCGCGAAACCAGTACACGCTGGCTTACGCGCCGCGGGGCACCGACCCGGCTGCCGAGTATCACACCATCGAGGTCCGCGTGAAGCGCGAAGGTCTGAACATCAAAACCCGCGAAGGATATTACGCCGGGCAAGTTCCGGCCGCGCAAATCCCTTGACGGATTCTTCGATGGCGATATTTTCCGGTGGGGTCCGGATTGCCCTTGACAGGGGCCCTCGCCGCTCGGTCGCGGGAACGCGCGCTCCTCTAAGAACGACAGCACAGGGAGATCCGCAATGAAGAAAAAGGCCAAGAAGGACGAAAAGGCTCCGAAAAAAGGGAAGTAGCTGTGCTGGTATCCATGGAGAAAAGGCGCTGCGAAGTCGCGGCGCCTTTTTAATTCCCGCCGATGGAATGCTAACTCGAAAGGGCTTCTTCGTGGGCGGGACAGATTGGTTCGTAGGCGCAGGTGCGGCAGGCGTAGCCGGGCCTAGGTGAAAATTCGCCGGCGCGAATGTCGGCTGCGGCTTCCTGGATGATTTTTTGGGCTTCGTCGAGTTGTTTCGGGGTGCGCGTGGTCGCCTGGGTCTGGTTGGTCTGCAAATAGTGGAATACCAGCCGGACCGGATTGAGCTCTAAAATTTCCTTGGCAGCGATCGCATAAATACTTAACTGCAGGTCCTTTCGGGCGTCCGCGGCGTTGCGGGCTTTTCCGGTTTTGTAGTCCACGATTTCCACTTCGTTTCCGCCTAGGGAATTGATCTGGTCGATTCGGCCGTTGATGATTACGTTGTTTTCGAGCGGTAGCTCGAAGCCTTTCTCTTGCGCCACAATCTCCGGCGGGGTCTGCAGCAGGCTGGCGTGGAAAGCTCGCAACTGTTCCAGGCCATCCTTTTTGTATTCGTCTTCCTGGTAGTCGTCTTCGAAGCCGGCCGAGGTCCATTCGGTTTCGAAGATGCGCGCGACTTCTGCGAATGGGAGCTTCACGCCTTTGCGCAATTGGTCGACCAAGCGCTTGATGGTGGTGTGCATTACGCTGCCGAAGGTTAGGGTTGCTTGTGGCCCTTCTTTCAGAGACCAGACCCGGCCGAACAGGAATTGTTGGGGGCACTTGCGGTAGTTGTCGACAGCCGAGGCGCTCAACTTTAGAGGCTCGAGTGACGGGGGATGGAAGGTTTCGGCCCAGTCGGCAATTTTGGAAAAGATGCGCGGCTTTTGGGACAGGGAAGGAAATAGTCCAGCGTCGTTGTCCGCACCTTCGGCCGCACGGGCGTCTTTCTCTCGCGGGTGCACCTTCGGCGCGATCTGCAGCAGGTCTCGGCGTTTTACGGAGGGCTCCATCAAAATGTCTTCGATGAAGGTGGGAACTTTGCCTTTTTTGTCCGTCAGGGTGGTGATGGTCAGCTTGCGCTCGGCACGGGTCAAGGCTACGTAGAACAGGCGGCGCTCTTCTTGAATGTGAAATTGGCCTGCGGGCAACTCTTCTTTCATTAGCTTCGCGGGAAATTCGAATAAGGGTGAGCGCTCGCGGGGAGGAAACGCGCCGTAATTTACGCGCAGTAAAAAGACATGAGGGAATTCCAGGCCCTTCGCGCCATGAACGGTCATGAGTTGAACAGCATCGCCGGGCGGGTCGTCGTCAAGGCAGACGACGCCGCCGGCTTGTTCGAAATAATCGAGGTATTCGAGGAATTCGGAGAGCGAGCGAGTGTCGCTCTTTGGCTCCCAATCTTTCAGGAATTGCGTTAGCTGAACTACGTAGCGACGATCGCGCACGCTGGCGAGCTGGGGGATTTCCAGCCATTCGGTCAGCGTCGCAAGGATTTCACGGGCGGTCCGGCGCTTCATGGTTTTTCGTTGGGTGGCAGTAAATTCCAACAATTCGGTGAGCGTGGCAGCGGAAGGATTGAACGGAAGCTCGGACTGCGGCGACTGCAGGGCGTCATAGAGTGACGTGCCGCGCTTCTTGCGGGTGCGTTCGGCCAACCGTACCAGGTCGACCGGTTCGAGGTGCCACGCCGGGGCCGCCAGCACGCGGGCGCAGGCGATGTCGTCGTAGGGCTTGGCAATGAGCCGCAGATAGGCGAGTAGGTCGCGAACTAGCGGATGTTCGAGGATGGAGAGCCTGGTTATAACGAAAGGAATCTTGCGCCGCGAGAGATCGTCGACTAAGCGATCGCGATGGGCGTGCTGCCGGTAGAGCACCGCGAAATCACGCCACGGATTTCCGGCTCGGTGCAGACGCTCAAGTTCATTCGCGACCCACTGCGCCTCTTCGTCCTCGGTTGCCAATTCGACGACGCGGATGCGTTCGCCCTCCGGGCGCGTTGGGGAAAGCAGCTTGTTCGGGAAGTCGGCGCTTACTTCGTTTTGTGCGATCACCTGGGTTGCCACGCGCAGGATGTTGGGCGTGGAGCGGTAATTCTCGGTCAACGTGACGCGAAATGGCGTGGAGTCCTGGCCGGTCTTCCAGCCTGCGAAGCGTTCGAGGAAAAGTTTAAAACTGCCAAAGGATGCGCCGCGAAATCTGTAAATCGCCTGGTCGTTGTCGCCTACGACTACAATGTTGCGCGGCTCTGGAGATAGCAAAAGCAACAGCTCCAGCTGAGCGATATTGGTGTCCTGAAACTCGTCGACCAGAATATGTTTGTAGCGCTGTTGGAAGCGCTCCCGGAGTGCGGCATCGTTTCGCAAGAGCTTCACCGTCCAGGTGATCAACGAGCCAAACGAAAAATATTTCTTTTCGTTGAGCAGCTCTTCGCTGGCTTTATAGGCGCGCGCGATTTCTTTCTGAAGCGCGACATTTTCGACGCGCTCGAGGTAGGTGCCTTCGTCGAGTAGTGTTCGCTCGGCCTGCAAGTCATTTTCGAGTTCATCGGCGTAGCATTGATAGTCTTTACTGGAAACCAGTTCATCCTGGCAACGCGAGAAAAACCGCTGGAAGTCGCCGAGGAATTGACCGGGCTCCGCGAGGCGGCGGAATTTTTCCAGCTTAAGCCGCGCCATGTTGCGGCGCAGCAAGATCCAGTGGTCGACGTCCTCCAGCACGGTGACTCTCGGATCAGTCTCCTTCAGCAGAGTTTCGCAGAAGGCGTGAAACGTCGCCATGGTCACGTTTTTACCGCGGTCACCGCAAGTCTTTACCACGCGCGATTTCATTTCCCCGGCGGCCTTTTTCGTGTAGGTGAGGCCGAGGATGTTTTCGCCGCCGAGTGAAGCGTCTGATTCCAACAAATGGCGAATGCGTTCGGTGATAACCCGGGTCTTCCCGGTGCCTGCGCCGGCGATTACCAGCAGCGGCCCGTCCCCATGGGTGATGGCGCGCCGCTGCGCGTCATTCATCTTCACTCCGCCGTCATCCACCGGCGGATTCAGATCGAACAGCGTAAGGTTCATGAGACCAGACTAACGGATTTGAGGGCGAAGAGGAAGCGAACGGAGAGCTCTTGCGAGGTCTTATCTGCAAAAGGGGAATCGCGGCGGGTGTTCTTGGTTGGTGTGGCTACGGATACACCGGTCGGCGGAGCTAGCTTGGCTCTCGCAAGTCGCGTACTGCCGTGCGGACTTGACCCTATCGGGCAATTCCGAGCGTATGCGGAGAGTGAAGCTATGGCGTCGCGAACGAACGACCCCACCATTACGCAGTGTCAGATCATTTCTAAATTGTACCTTGGGGGCGGCCGCTGGCAATTTGGGGGTGGTACTGGGGGTGAAGCCTTCAGCGGAAGCGCTGGGCAATGGCATTGATCTTGTCGATTGGTCTCCCAGCGGGCATCGCCTTCTTCTCACGCAGGGCGCCTGGCGGTGGGGCTCTGACGTAAGCGCAACCCTGGTGCGGACTTACGATGCCGACACCGAGACGTTATCCAGCGAGCGTTCGATGGAGGAAGCGCTCCGACGACAATTTGGAAGTGGCTGCCTTGGCGTATTTCAACCCTTGGGTTTCTCGCCTGAAGGAAGATTGGTCATCCGAGCAGGGCCTAATGTTCGATGTTGGAGAGGATGCGCCGGTGAAGGAGTCCTGCGTTCGGTCCGAGCGGATACGGCGCGGCCAGCGCTTTCAACTGCTGCCGCTCCAGTACCAGGTTCGACCGTTGCCGAAAAACCCGCAACGGGCATGGGACAGCGGATGGTTGCTTACATCAGCGTGAGGATTTCCTCACGGACGTGGTGCAAGCGGGTGGTCCGCGGCTTGGGGCCGTCGTAGAAATAGGCTTCGACTGTCTGCCTGACGTTTACGCAGAGCTCCTCCCAGGTATCGCCTTGGGCGGATAGATTTTCGGTGGATGATTCGGCATCGTAGCCGCCGTCGTGCTCCTTGGTAACGTCGAATGCGACTTCGCTCAGGACCGGAAGCTCCATGGCGCCTCACTGTTGTTGCCGTGGGAGACCTATTCTGCCGCACGTGGTTTGCAGATGTCGATCGGCAGAACAGTGTAAACCGAGGCGCACTCAAAGGACTGTAGGAGACAAACTGGGGGAATATGTTAGCGCTGGGACTTTCTCCCCGCGGCCACATCGGCAGCGAACTGCGCGGAGTGGCCACGCGGGACACTGAGCGAATCCCAATTCCCGTTTATCGCGGTCGTAAAATGTTTGGCGGCGAAAACGATTTGGCCGATGTGATGGGCGTAATGCGTGGTTTGCCGGTTGATCGCTTGCATCACCGAGTGCGGTTCGGTGCGAATCGTTACGGTGTTGGTCAGATCTTCGTCCGTCAATGGTTCGAGCGCGTCGAAGAGATATTTCCATCCGGCTCCCCACATGGCCGTCAGTTCGGCGCGCGATTTAGGCGCGTCCTCAAATTCGGTGTCGCGGTTGCGGTCGGGCTTTTCGCCGTCGGTCGTCAGGAAGTTTCGCCAGCGCGAGCGCATATTCCCGACCATGTGTTTCACGATGATGGCGATGGAGTTCGATTCCGGATCGAGCGTCGCGAACAGGCCGTCATCGGGGCATTGCTCCATGGCGAGCTCGGCCAGTTTTTTGTAATAGCGGAATAGGCTGAGAGAATCCTGCAGGTAGGAAGATGTAAATTGATGAGGCATCAGCGCATTTTGCAACGGCGGAAAGCGCTGCGCAAGGAAGTTTGGGGGTCGGTTGTAAGAGAGCGAGAGGGAAAGACGTAGGAAAGAAGGAGGCGAAGGAAACCGCTTGACAGTTCGCTTTTTATTCGCCTATGATGCGCACTACGTTAGCCCATACTTTCGTTTTTTTAGGAGGGAGAAATCATGACCATCGGCGAATCGATGTTGCCTGAATTTGATCAGGAGATGCAGAACACGCGGAAGGTGCTGGAGTTGATCCCCGATGACAAATGGAACTGGAAGCCGCATGACAAGTCGGGGACCGTTGGGTGGTACGTCTCGCACATTGCCACCCTTCCGGGCTGGACCACCATGACCATCAATACCGACGAACTCGACTACGCGCCGGTCGGGAAGCCGTCGTTTCAGCCGCCGAAGGTCGAGAATCGCAAGGACGCTTTAGCGGTGTTTGACAAAGAATCCGGGGAAGCTCGCGCCGCGCTGTCGGCGGTTAGCGACGCGGACATGATGAAGGGCTGGACGCTGCTAGCCGGCGGCCAGAAGATTTTCACCATGCCGCGCGTCGCCTGTATTCGTGGGATGGTCATGAATCACCTCATCCATCATCGCGGACAGCTTACGGTTTATTATCGAATGCTCGACATTCCGGTGCCCGGCTTATACGGACCCAGCGCCGACGAGAACCAGTCTGCCGCCTCCGCCTGAGACCTTTCAGGATAAGTCGGTGCGGCAACGATACGAGCGAAGGCACGATGGTCGTGCCCTCACGAATCGCGCATATCTCCAGGGCATCTCATATAATGGTGTTTGGAGGTTGCCATGGAGATTCCCGTCATCCTTTCTGCCGTGCGCACGCCTGTGGGGAAATTTCAGGGCGGGCTGGCTAGTTTTTCCGCCCCCGAGCTAGGCGGCAAGGTTGTCGCAGAGACCGCCCGCCGCGCCGCACTTGACCCCCGTCAAATTGACGAAGCCATTCTCGGCAACGTGATTCAGGCGGGACTTGGCCAGAACCCGGCACGCCAAGCGGCGCTCCAGGGCGGCTGCGATCCTCGCGTCGCGGCGCTGACCGTCAACAAAGTTTGTGGTTCGGGACTCAAAGCGGTGGCGCTGGCCGCGCAAGGCGTGCAACTCGGCGAATCGGAAATCGTCGTGGCCGGCGGCATGGAGTCCATGACCAATGCGCCGTACTTGCTGCCGCAAGCTCGCAGCGGCTATCGCTTGGGTGACGGCAAGCTGATCGACTCCATGATTCATGATGGTCTGTGGGATGTCTACGAAGATTTCCACATGGGCGTGACCGGCGAACTCGTCGCCGAAAAATACGGCATCACCCGCGAAGAGCAGGACCGCTTCGCGGTCGAAAGTCACCAGAAAGCGATTCGCGCGCGCAAGTCGTGCTTCTTCGAGGCGCAAATCCTGCCGATCGAAGTTCCGCAGAAAAAGGGAGCGCCGCTGGTCATCAAGTACGACGAGTCTCCGCGCGAAGACACCTCGATCGAAGCGCTCACCAAACTGAAGCCGGCCTTCAAGAAGGATGGGACGGTCACCGCCGGCAACGCCCCTGGCACCAATGACGGAGCAGCCGCGCTCATTGTGACCAGCGAACGAAAGGCACAACGCCTCGGCAAGCAACCGATGGCTCGCATCGTCGCGCAGGCAGTCAGCGGCGTCGAACCGAAATGGGTGATGATGGCGCCCGTCGAAGCCGTCGAAAAACTCCTGGCGAAGACCGGTTGGGACCGCGACAAAGATGTCGACCTGATCGAGTTGAACGAAGCCTTCGCGGTGGCGGCGATCGCGGTCACGCGCCAGCTGAGACTAGACCCCGAAAAAGTCAACGTGAACGGTGGCGCGGTCGCCATCGGCCATCCCATCGGAGCAAGTGGCGCGCGAATCCTGGTCACATTGCTATACGAACTCCAGCGCCGCGACCTAAAGCGAGGTATCGCCGCCCTGTGCCTCGGTGGAGGCAACGCCGTTGCACTCGCGATCGAGCGCTATTGAAATGGCCCTGGACATAAAATATTGCCCGCTATGCGACGCGGAATATTCCGCGAGTCACACGCGATGCACGGTGTGCGGCGTGGACCTCGTCCCAGAAGAGTTGCGGGGCCGGCCCCTGGACGAACGTCAACGTAAGGAACGCATCGTCGTCATCTGGCGCGGTGGTGACCCGCTAGCCGTCAGCGAAGTGATCAGCGCCTTGCGCGACGCAGGCATTCGGCATCACGTGCAGCCTACCAACGAGCACCTGGTTTTTGAACTCGGCATGCCGCGTCCAAAGTATGCGGTGCGCGTTTTTTCTTCCGACGCTGCCAAAGCGAAAGAACTCATCTCCGACATTCGCGAGAGTTTGCCGTTTGTACTGGACGAGACCGACCAACACGAACAGGAAGCGGTGGCAGTGCCCGCCGCCGGACACGAATGGAGTTCCGCCGCCGCTACAGTCGAAATTTGGAGCGGCGAAGATGGCGCGCTCGCCGAACTGCTCGAGGCCTGCCTCCGCGAAAACAGGATCGGCGTCCGCCGCCAAGGAGCGGAACCGGGCCATTTGCGACTGCTGATCATGCCCGCCGATGAGCTCGCCGCCCGGGAAATCATCCGTGAAGTCCGCGAAGCCACTCCGCCGGCGTAACACCGGGAGCAGCGTGAACTCACTTGGCGTTTGCCGTAATTAGTCTTACCCAGCAAACTGACGCTGACGCAAAATTTGTAGGGGCGCAGCATTGCGCTGGCGCCCCATTTTGGCAAGCGGTAATGAGCGGGGCTGGACGAACTCTCTCGACAGGATACCGCGACAATGATCATGGTGATGGAAGGTCCGAGCGCAGCCGGAAAAACCACGTGGTGCCGCACTCATTGCCCCGACCTCCTCGGCGGAAACGCCTCAGAAAATCTCGCCGCGCCGGATCTTTACGACGAACCGCAAGCAGTCGCCCATTTCTGGGTCGAATTCAACGTCAAACAATGGCAAAGCGCTTTGCAGATCGAAAAGCAGAAGGGCATTGCAGTCTGCGACGGCGATCCACTTCATCTCTATTTTTCCTGGGCACTCTGGAAAGCCGGCTCGCTCACCAGAAATCTTTTCGACGCGGAACTCCCCTGGTATCGCCGTGCCATCGAAGAGGGCCGCATCGGTTTTGCCGATCTGGTGCTCTGGCGCGAGGCTCCACTCGAAGAACTCCGACGCCGCGCTAAATCTGATTCCACTCGCCGCCGTCGCCGCCATGAACTGTACTTGAGCATGATCCCCTGGATGAAGATCTGGTTCGCAGCGCGAGCACGGGTACTTCATGGAACGGTTCGCGAATTGTCGGACCAGTTCCACATCGAAGGCTTTCGCGCTTTCCCTCCCTCGTCCTGCCGGTACGATGCGACAGTCCTCGACTCGATGGTTCGCATTGTGACCGAGCGGGTGGACTAAATGCCACGCCGTCCGTTTGCCATCGGGCGGTGACGGATCGCCGACTGCATCGCTCGCTCTGTGGTCTAGCCGGGTTGCTCTGGTTCACCAACGCTCGGAGCGGTGGGCACCATGCCATCGTCGGTCCATGGGTGTCAGCACGAATGGCATTTCCAACCCTTGTTGACTACCGGTATTGGCACGCCTACCCCAAGACTGCCGTAACTCAGGCGTTTGTCCAACCCGTCGAAAGAGACGTCCCACGATTGGCAATAAGAGCAACGAGGCTGATCGTATTGCCCGACGCCTTCGACGTCAAATTGTTCGAGCACGTCTTGCGCGAGCAATTTGTTCGCCTCTTCTGCATCTTCCTCGCGAACCAGGATTTTGATTCCGCCTGCGAGATTGGAGCAGAACCAATCCAGCCTGACCATATTGTCATCGACGAGGAAGTTTTGAATGCCCGCCGAATCCAGAACACTCTTTGCGATGGAAGCTTCTGGCAAATCTCGATAGCGGCGGATCATCACCGGACTGGGCGGTTCGACCCGAGCGGGGGCTTTTTCAGGAAGGTGCATTCCCCTCCTGGACATCTCGGCGCCCAGCACCTGTCGCGCCACGTCGGTTAAGGAATCGGGATTCGCACCGATCTTGTCTAGCTCTGCATCTTCCAATCGGGCCTACAGCGCGGCAAGCCGGTGTCGTTCCTTTTCCCAGTCGATGTTCGGCATTGCGTTGGTATCATACGCCTCAATGCTCAAGTTCCTGATCACTGCCTCGACGTGCTTTGTTTGTTAGCCCGAACCCAGCGCTGGCAACCCCGACTCGGGCGCGGCTCGCAAATCCTGCCCGCAGTATGGGCAGTACTTGTCGCTCTCCACCACTTCGTGCTTACACTGCGGACAAGAAGGATGTAGATTGCATTTACAATTCGGGCAGAAGTTATAGCGCGCATCCACCAGCGACGCGCATTGCGGGCAGTGATACTGTAGCGGCTGGCGCATCAGAAAATAAATGATGAAGCCAATCGCAAAATAAGCAGGCCAAAGCACAATGACCAGGAACGTCCACAATCCGGAGTTCATTCCCCGGCGTTTCGCATCGCGGTTCACGTAGCCAACCAGAAGAATGAAAATCGCAAGAAACGACGAAGCGGCGGTAACGATCCCCGCCAGCGCAAACGATTGCGCCACCGGATGGCCTTGAAGTTCCGGTGGGAACATTACGCCCTCGTTCAGCGCCGGATTCAAGTTCACCGTCACCGCAATAGCCACGGCGATGAGGTAGAGCACCAGGACTGTCCCGACCAGCCATCGCGGCACCAGCTTGAACTCTTGCCAAAACTTCAGGCTCTTCTCACGCTTTCGCCGGAAGCGGATTAGCCGCTTCCGCTCGCTCCAGGAATCAACCACCCGTTGTGGATATTCGGTCATCTGCTTTCCTCGCTCCCATTCCGCCGCTCGCTGTTCGTTGGCCGCGCCTGGCAAGTCGTCTTTCACGCCGCGCCGCCCGCATCTCTCGTCGCGCTACGCTCGCCGCCTTCCATCAACAAAACTGCCGCAACCACAATGGCCGGTAACGCCCACCAAACTCCAAATCCCATCTTCCACACCAAATCCGGCAGCCCGGCGCGATGTCCAAACCATTCCAGGCCGCGCCACACATACGGCGCCGTCGCTGCACCCGCCACCCACGACGCTCCGCACATCGCCCAAATCAGCCGCCAACGGGGCTCGCGTGCTTGCAACTCCTGAGCCCGCAATCGCACCCGAAATTTTGTCCGTGCGGCAAGTTCGCGGGGCACCGGAACGCTCAGCGTTCGCAGCGAACGCAACGCCTGCTGCGTAGCGTTCGCGCGCTCCGAGCACCGCGCGCATTCCCGCAAATGGTGAACCAGCCATTCCTGCTCAGCGGCAGAAATTCCTTCCACACGCTCTTTCGCGATCAGTGTCTCCGCACGCGCATGCATGTCGTTCGTCATAGTTATGCCACCAAAACCCTGTAGGGGCGCGCTTTAGTGCGACCCAGCGAGCGCTTCGCGAGCCGTCGTCAATTCCCGCCAGTGCTTTCCGCGAGCAAACCCTTCAACGCCTCCAGCCCGCGATACAACCGCGACTTCACGGTGGAAATCGGCGTAGCCTGAATCCTGGCGATCTCATCCAATTGCATCTCTTCCTGAAACCGCAGCAACAACACCTCTCGATACGCAACCGGCAATTGTTCCAACGAGGCCTGCACCCGGGCTTGCGTTTCTCCCTGCAGAAACAAATTCAATGGAGACTCCGATTTCTCATCGACGATCTCGAAGCCCTTGCCCTCGTCCGGGTCCATCATCGAATCCAGGCTCACAGGCTTTTTCTGCCGCTGCCAATCGATCACCAGATTCCGCGCAATGGTAAACAGCCAAGCCTCAAACTTGAACCTTCCGTCATACTGATGCCCGCGCTCTAGCACCCGAATCCACGTCTCCTGAAAAAAATCCTCGGCCCGTTCAGGATTTCCAGTGAGGTACAACAAATATCGAAACAAGCGGTATTGATACTCCTCGATCAGCCGATCGAGCAGCTCCGGATCCCGCTGCCGCAACCCCTGCACTAAACTCTTCCTGTCGTCCGCCATCAACGTAGAGAAAAGAAAAGTCGCTCGCCCAGTCGTCGCTGCTAGGGTCGAACGTCCCGCTCCCGTGCCGCCCGGAGCCCAGTTCAGGGTCGATCCTGCCAACCCGGGATTCGCCCGTATAAAGGTAGCGCTCATTCTAGTAGGTATACGCGCGACCGACGCAAAAAGACGCACCCAGTCCAGATGGTCCGACACCCCAGCGGTCATGGACTCACACGCCGACCCAGGCCATAGAAACTGTGACCCGCAGTCGAACATATGCCGGAAAACATCGAACGTAGTAGACTCTCAGCGCCCAATGGTCCCTATGGAGGATCCCATGACATCAAGCCCCAGCCCGCTATCGTCCCTGATTTTGCTCTGGGCCGGCGAAGACCCCGCAGTCTACGCCGCCCTAATGGAGCGACTCAACGCCGCCGGCATCCCCTGCAAAAACATGGCGATCGGCAGCGACGAAATCGCCCCCGTTGCCGATCCGCTGCCCATCGACTGGAAGCCCCGCTTCGGCTTCGAAGTCGCTGTCCCCTCCCACGATCTGACCGCCGCCCAACAAATCCTGGAAAAGTTGCTAGCCGAAGAGCCCCAAGATCTGGAAATCCCCGAGCAACCGCGGGCTGAAACAAAAGAGCTGCCGCTGACAGACGCAACGGAAATCCATCCGACGATCGAAGTCTGGACCGGCCCCGACGACAAAATCGCTGAATTTCTGACCGCCGCCCTGCAAGAAAACGAAATCCCCATGCACCTCGAAAATCCCGCAGGCCAAACCCATATCTACGTCTCCGCGGCCAACGAAGCCCGCGCCCGCGAAATCGTCCGCGAAGTAATCGAAGCTGCCCCGCCGAAATAGCCGCTTTTGCTTACCGGGAAGCCGCATGTGGTAGACGCTGCGCCGCCATGTTTTGCCCCCAGCGCCAAGCGGAATTCGCCAAGGCTTCCTCTGCTGCGCCGACTGCGACGTCGATCCGATCGCGGCGCCGCCGAACGATGGACGTCGCGCCGCGTCCGAGGGCGATCCTACGCCGGCTTCGCCACCCATCTTTATAGCGTGGTTCACACCACTGGTCTTTTTCTGCTCGGTCTATCTGCTCGCGATACTAAGGCCGATCGTGTTTCACAATTTCCCGTTTGTCCTTTTTACCCCCGTCTTTGTGCACACGACAGGCGCCTTCTGGATGCTGTATCAGGGTCGACCGGTACGAACAAAGCTGGGCAGGTATCTCCTTCTTTGCATTGTGCCGTTCCCATTCGTTGGGTATTCGATGGTTCGACATACCTTGCGGCGAGAATTGGCGCGCATCTCCTAGGTGCGCAAGCCATTCGCTCGGCTTGACCTCGCCGTATCCGGCGTGCAACCTTTACTTCTTTATTGCCCTTTTACCGCAAATATCGCACGCACAGGGGAGTCAGCTTTGTCCATCGATCACATCAAAACGATCGCGGTATTGGGCGCCGGCACCATGGGCAACGGCATCGCCCACGTCTTCGCGCGCGCCGGCTACAAAGTGATCCTTCGCGATGTTGAACAGCGCTATCTCGATCGCGGCATGGACACCATCGCCAAAAATCTCGATCGCGAAATCAAAAAAGGCAAGCTGGCCGAAGCCGAGAAAAGAACCGTGTTGAGCCACCTCATTCCCGTCACCGACATGTCCGCCGTGGCCAATGCCGATTTCCTCGTCGAAGCCGTACCGGAAAAGCTCGAAATCAAGCGCCACGTTCTCACCGAAGCCGATCACCTGCTCCGCGACGACGTGATCATCGCCAGCAACACCTCCTCGATCGCCATGACCTTGCTGGCCGCACTCACCAAGCGCCCCGACCGCTTCGTAGGCATGCATTTCATGAATCCCGTTCCAGTGATGGCCTTGGTCGAGGTGATCCGCGCCCTGCAAACCAATGACGCCACATTCAACGACACAATGGCGCTAGCGAAAACCCTAGGCAAGACCCCCGTCGCCGTTAACGACGCCCCCGGCTTTGTCTCCAACCGCGTCCTCATGCCCCTGATCAACGAAGCCGCCTATTGCGTCATGGAAGGCGTAGCCAGCCCTGAAGCCGTAGATACGATAATGAAGCTAGGCATGAACCATCCCATGGGCCCCCTGGAACTAGCCGACTTCATCGGCCTGGATGTCTGCATCGACATCATGCACGTCCTCTACGAAGGCCTCGGCGACCCCAAATACCGCGCCTGTCCCCTGTTGAAAAAATACGTAGCGGCAGGCTACCTTGGCCGCAAATCCAACCGCGGTTTCTACACCTACACTGGGTAGGCAGGGAAGTTCGAGAGTGAACGAGACGGTGCCAAGAGCGAACAATAGGCGAAAATAACTATTTGCTTTTTGTTCGCCCTTTCTGCTACCTTCGTTTTCGGCGTTTTCAACAGATGCTGACCGCGACCTCTTGCCCCCGCCGCAAAACCTGTCATCCTGAGCGTATCCGATCAGGAAACGCGAAGGATTTCAGTTGAGAATTCGGTTGGGCGAAGGCGGTCGGTACCGGTAACACGGACTTCAGTCTGTGTCCCGCACCTGCTCTTGGCGACGATGAGCCGTTCGAGGCAGGTTCTGGGGTTGCAAAAATTAGAAACAGCGTCGAAGTAAACTGAATGGTGATCTACGCTGTTAGTAATATAGAAGTGAAATCAAGGTACAAGAATGCGCTTTCCCGGCGCAGGTCGGACTAGCACCAAATATTCCTAATTTCCTCTACTGAGGTGTGAAATGGCAGACGAAAAAGCAAAGCTGATAGAAGCAGCAATCTCGCAGATCGAAAAAGACTACGGCAAAGGCTCCATCATGCGCCTGGGCAACCGCGACGTCCTGGTTCCCGTAAGCGTGATCCCCACCGGCTGCCTCTCCCTCGACCTGGCCCTGGGCGTAGGCGGATTCCCCCGTGGCCGCGTAGTCGAAGTCTACGGCCCGGAATCCGGCGGCAAGACTACCATGACCCTGCACGTAATCGCCGAAGCCCAACGCCTGGGCGGAATCGCCGCATTCATTGATGCTGAGCACGCGCTCGACCCCATCTACGCCCGCAAGCTAGGCGTAGACGTAGACAATCTCCTAGTCTCGCAACCCGACAACGGCGAACAAGCCCTGGAGATCGCGCAAACCCTGATCCGCTCCAACAGCGTGGACGTAGTGGTAGTCGATTCGGTAGCCGCCCTGGTCCCGAAAGCCGAACTCGAAGGCGATATGGGCGACCCCTCCATGGGCCTGCAAGCCCGCTTAATGTCCCAAGCCCTCCGCAAACTAACCGGCATCGTAGCGAAGTCCCGCACCTGCCTCATCTTCATCAACCAGATTCGCGAGAAAATCGGCGTAATGTTCGGCAACCCGGAAACCACCACCGGCGGCCGCGCCCTTAAGTTTTACGCCTCCATCCGCCTCGACATTCGCCGCATCCAAGCCATCAAAGAAGGCGATCGAGTCGTAGGCTCCCGCACCCGCGGCAAAGTCGTAAAAAATAAAGTAGCCGCCCCATTCCGCGAAGCCGAATTCGACATCCTCTACGGCGAAGGCATCTCCCGCGAAGGCGACCTGATCGACCTCGGCGTAGACAAAGGCATCCTGGAGAAGTCCGGCACTTGGATCAGCTTCGGCGGCGAGCGCATGGGCCAAGGCCGCGAAAACGCCCGCATCTTCCTGAAAGAAAACAAAGACATCCGCGAAAAGCTGGAAGCCGTTCTTCGCAAGAAGCTAGGCATCCCCTCGGCCGATAGCAGCGCCAGCGCAGGAGCCGGCACCACCGGCGCCCCACCAGCCCAAGGAGCAAACGGCCACGCCGCGTCCGCGCCAACCCAGCTCGAAAAGCCACCCGCAAGGGCCGCGGCCGCAACCGCAGCGGCGTCGTCCTCAGCTTCAAATGAGGCCGCCAAACCCCGCCCGAGCCGCTAGGCCGAAGCAAAACGTGATGGGGCGCAGCAACGCTGCGCCCCATCACAGCAAGATGTCACCGACTCTTTTCTCAGTGCTCTCTGCACTCCGACCGTTGTACTCTCGGCGTTAAGTTTTTGATTTCTCACTGCGTTTACACAAATTATTTCACCGCCGCGTTATAAGGCCTGAACTGCTCCCATTCTATCGGAGTGAAACTATTTTTCTGCACCGTTTCCACCAGCTCCTTATAAATCCCCTCTCCGTTCGAGCTGTTCGTCATAATCACAACCCCAATCTTTTTCTCATCAAAGCAGACCGTATAATTCCGCCACCCATCATCATGGCCTTCCTTGAAAAACGCCTTCCCATAAGGCGTCCAATACAGCCCCCAAGCCAATCCGTAACTCAACCGAATGCCATCATTCGCATGAGTGGTCTCCGTAGAAAGGGTCGGGAACTCATGTACCGAAGTGATGCGCACCTGCGGGCTAAGCATCAACTCCCGACTCTCGCCCCGCAGTCCCCTCCGATCCATCACCGCCTGCACGAATTTAGAAAAATCTCCGACCGTAGTCAGCATCGATCCCGCCGCGTCCGCGGTCTTCCGTCTCTGCGCACCCAACGATTTTCCATCCTCGTCATACCCGTTTGCGTAATCGCTGTCGAATCGTGCCTCCCAAACCATGCTCGTCCGGGTCATCCCCAGCGGCCTAAACACCCGTTCCTCCATCAATTCCTTCAGCCCTTGCTTTGTAATGCTTTCCACAACCAGTTGCAGCAAATCCATCCCCTCCCCTGAATATGCAAACCGCGACCCCGGTTCGAAGTAAATTCGCAGCTTTTTGTCGTCCGTAAACCACCGCCAATTCGGCAACCCGCTGGTATGACTCAGCAACATCCGCGCCGTAATTCTCTTGTAGCGCGCGTCCCCAGCCAGGTCCTTGTAGTCGTCATATTCCGGCAACGGTTTCGGCAAGTATTCGTAGACGGGTTTATCGACATTCAACACACCCTGGTCCACCAGCTGCATCACCAAATGTCCAAACACCACCTTAGTAAAAGACGCCGCACTCATTACCGAATTGGTCGTCAGCGCCACGTGTGTGCCTTCGTCCCGAATCCCATACGCCTTCAAATAAGCGATTTTTCCATCCGCCAAAATCGCCAGGCCAACTCCCGTGACTTTACCCGCCGCCATCACCCGGGTAACCGTCGCATCGATATCTCGCGCCGCGATCGTACTCCCATCTAGCCGCCGCACTCTGACTGCGTTCTCTTCGTCCGCCCAAGCAACCAGGTAGACATGAAGCGGTACGATCCCCAACAGCCCCGCAATAACAACAAGAACGGCGAGGTGAAATATTCGTTTTTTCATAAACATAGCGTCACGACAGACGCGCGCCGCTGGACTTTGTCACACTAAACCAAGGCGATGTTCCGCCATAGTACAATGCCGTTTCAACGGGTGACAGCCACCCAAAAGCGCACCCGGAGGTTCTCGTTCAACAAAAATAGCCGGTGAAGTTAACCAGAAAATAAGTTTGCTTCCATCCTCGTTAAAAACACGGCACATCTTTCGTACCAGCCCCAGTGGGCTATTGCGTGGGTACCTCCCGCCCCCTACAATTCGGCTCACCTGAGAGATCTACGTGGTTGGACTTAGGTTCAGTGCTAAACGCGGCTCTGGCTCTAACTCTGTTAGAATCAGCACTCTTAGTAATGGCTAAGTGGATGCACTCGATCGGGACAAAGTGCCCGTTCCTCACGGGAAGTAGTCAAGAGGAGAGCAGCATCTAAGAGGTTGACCTAAGGTTTTTCTTAGGATACAAACAACGCCTCCTAGTTGGTCGGTGATGGGGTATTACTGAGGTGTCGACGTTGAAGCAATTTGGCAAAGCAATCCTGGCCGCTGCACTCGCCGTGACCGTCGCAGCTCCGGTCCCGGCCGCGCCAGCCGCCGGCAATCCCGCGCTGCACAAGAGCGTCTCGCGTTTCCGCGGCGTCCCCACGTTCGCGAATTCCACGCTTGCGGACATTGGCACCTTCGATGATCCCGTCGTTCGGGAAGCCGCAGTCGAAGGCCTCGGCCGCTTCAACGGCGCCGTAGTCGCCGTCGATCCCAACACCGGTCGCATCCTCACCATCGTGAATCAAAAGATTGCTTTTGGCGATGGCTACATCCCCTGCTCCACCATCAAGCCGACGGTAGCGTTAGCCGCCCTCGAAGAAAACGTAATCACTCGCGACACCATGCTCAAGGTCCGCGGTCGTAAGTACATGAACCTGACCGAAGCGCTAGCCCACTCCAACAACGAATTTTTCGAGCAGCTAGGCGTTCGCATGGGTTTCGAAACCGTATCGAAGTACGCGCGCTTACTAGGCCTGGGCGAGCTTGCCGGCTACAACCTGCCGGAAGAGCATCCCGGTGCATTTCCGATGGCGCCACCAGCCCACGGCGGTGTAGCCCGCATGTCCAGCTTCGGTGAAGGCATCCAGATCACCCCGCTGCAACTAGTTTCCCTAGCCGCAGCCTTCGCCAACGGTGGCACCCTTTACTATCTGCAATACCCACGCACCCCCGACGAGATTCAAGCTTTCGCCCCCCGCATAAAGCGCGATCTGAACATCGCCTCAGTCCTCCCAGAAATTCGCGAAGGCATGCTGGCCGCAGTCCTCTACGGCACCGCCAAGCGCAGCTTCGACGTAGGCGGCGACGAAACCCCTCTAGGCAAGACCGGCACCTGCAACGACCCCACCTCAAAGGTAGGCTGGTTTGTGACCTATGCCGACCAAGCCCACCCAAAGATCGCCCTAGCCGTCCTACTTCGGGGAAGCTCGCGCCAAGTCATCGGGCCTACCGCGGCCCAGGTAGCCGGCCGCATCTACCGCCGTCTACGCGAACAAAATTATTTTGCCTCGCCGCTAGCGCCAAACGACGTGGTCAAGCCAGTAACGGTAGTCAACTCCGGCAGCTAAGCTCTAGCAACGAAACACAGCGGGAGTGCGTGAACGCGAAATCGAGCGAACGCCTCGCGCTTTTTCTTTTCTCTGCGACAACTCCGCGCTCTCAGCGTCTCTGCGTTATTTTTTCTTTTTCGTCAAGCTTGAACACAATCGGCCTATGTAGGCGCCGGGCTTCGGCCCGCAATCCTCTCTGAGGGCCAGATCGTGCCAGTCCGTTCAACGTACGATGGCCGCCTAAGCGAGCAGAGTGTTGTAGAATCTAGGTCATCGGTGAACCTCTTTCGACTTTTTGCGTCTAAGTGTTTACCGCGCAGTGTCCGAATCTTGTTTGGATCGTTGGTTTCGAGGGATATGTGAATCGTCGTTTGCTGATCATCGCGGCGGTGCTCCTGGGGGCCGGCATAGCGGTTGCCGCCGCGATTGTTCACAAGCGTTCCACCGATAGCGCGATTCGGCGCGAAGAACAATTGCTGCAAGTGGAAGCGGCGAACGAACCGCAACTGGAACCACCGGATCCACCAGTTACAGAGAAAAGGGTCGGGCGCAATGAAAATTTCGCGGCGGCGCTCCAGCGTTCCGGATTGAGTGCTGCGGAGGCCGGTGCTGCTGCAGCCGCGGCGCAACACGTGTTCAACTTGCGCCAAGTGCGCGCCGGAAACTCCATCTCGGTTAATCGCTCCGCCACGGGCGAGCTCCGCGAGGTCGACTACCGCATGGATTCCGACCGCATGCTGAAAATCGCACCCAACGATCACGGATTCTCCGCCGAAGTTAAAGCGATTCCGTCGAAGACCGAAATCGCCGCGGTATCGGGACGTATCAGCGATTCCTTGTTCAATGCCGTGGCGCAAGCTGGGGAATCGCCGGAGTTGGCCATGCGCCTTGCGCAGATTTTCGGATATGACCTCGATTTCTACAACGATCCGCGCAAGGGCGATACGTTTCGTGTGGTGATCGAAAAAAAGAAATATGCGGACGGCCACGCCGCGGGTTACGGAAAACTGCTCGCTGCCGAATATGACAACGGCGGTAAAAAATATCAGGCTCTACTGTTTCACGACGAAACCGGTCATCCCGGCTATTATTCCGCCGACGGAAAAGCGCTGCAGAAAACGTTCCTGCGTTCCCCACTAAAATTTACGGCCACGATCACTTCGCATTTCAGCAAGTCCAGATATCACCCGCTCTTGAAAATTTTCCGGCCGCACATGGGAACTGATTTCGGTGCGCCAGTCGGCACGCCGGTGCAAACTATCGGCAGCGGGCGCGTCGAATTTGCCGGGCGCAAGGGCGGCGAAGGCAACATGGTTCAGATCGCGCACTCTGACGGCTACGAGACGATGTATCTGCATTTGTCGCGCATGTTCGTGCATCAAGGCGAACGCGTCGAGATCGGCAAGACCATTGGACTGGTCGGCAGCACCGGACTCTCCACTGGACCGCATCTCGATTTCCGCATTTTGCAACGCGGGCAATATAAAAATTTCGAGAAGCTGGGTCTGCCTCCGTCCGATCCCATCAGCAAGAAGGCTTGGCCAGAGTTTGCCCTGGTGCGCGAGCAGTGGTTGCCGCTGCTGGAAGGACGCGAAGTTGCGGAGTTCGGTGGTCTGGCTCCGGCCGCGTCCGCGACCGCTCACTCTGTCCCTTCTCCCTCTGCCCCTGCTCCTGCAACTGCGGCCGCTGTTCCCGGTTCCCGCTAAGTCGTAATTTTCCCAACGGAGTTGATCGTTTTAACCTCTGGTCGGGAGGGGCACAGCAGTGCTGTACCCCTACAAAGGAGTTGTGCTTGGTCGATCTCCGGATCCGGTTGTCATATCAGTAGATGATGGGGAGTTTTGTGAAGTCGGAGGAGTCGTGGTCGTTTACGCGCAGTACGACCAGGGTGCGATCGTCGGTCGCGATTGCTCCGGCGCCGCTGTGGTCGTCGGTGGCGGCCATGATGATGGCGCCTATGGTTTGGGCGGATTGGTCGGACGATACGCGCGAGAGAACTTCGCTTAGGCGGTCGGACCCGAATTCTTCCAGTTCGGCATTGAAGGATTCGAGGATGCCGTCGGAGGCGAACAGCACGGTGTCGCCGGGGACGAGATCCAGAGTGATTTGGTCGTATTCGGTGCCGGAAAACAAGCCTAGCGGAATGCCGGCTATGCGGATGGATTGAACAGCGCCGTCGCGAACCAGGAGTGGATATGGGCCTCCGGCGTTGGAGAGGGTCAGTTTACGGGTGCTGGCGTCATAGACGGAAAAAAGTGTGGCAATGAAGCGGCTATCGAAATGGACGTTATGCAGCCGAGTGTTGAGCATCGCTAGCATTTCGTTCGGAGGGCACGGGTGATCCACGACGTGCTCACGGACGATGCCGATGGCTAGGGAGGCGAACAGGGCGGCGGCGGTACCTTTTCCGGAGACGTCACCCAGCAGCACGGCGAGGCGGCCTTGGCCGTAGGGAAGAAAGTCGTAAAAATCGCCGCCGAGCTCTCGGGCTGGTTCGTAGGCGGCGGCGAGTTCGAGGCCGGGGACTTCGCGGGCGCCGGTCGGCAATAGGCCACGCTGGATTTCGCGGGCTGTGGCCAGGTCGGTCTGGAGGCGGCGCTCGGTGTCGCGGGCTTCTTCGTAGAGGCGGGCGTTTTCTAGCGCGATGGCTATGTAGGAGCCCAGGGTGCTGAGCATACGTTCATGTTCTTCGCTAAATGCGTTCGCATGAGTGCTTTCGAGGTCGAGTACCCCGATCAGGCGGTCCCGGAGGAGTAGCGGCACGACTAATTCGGAGCGGACGGCCAGGTCGGTATCGCACTGAATGTAACGTGAGTCGTTTTGCGTGTCGGATACGCGGATGGTGCGGCGCTCGCCCGCCGAGGCGCCGGTTATGCCCTGATGCAGGGGGAGGCGCAAGCGCGTTGGAATGGCGTCTCCGAAGCGCAGGCCGAATACGCTTTCGAGGAGCTGGGTGCCTTCGTTCCAGAGCATCACGCTGAAAACATGGTAGTTGACGATTTTCTTAACGCGCTGGGCTACTTTGCGAAGCAGCTGTTCGCGGTCGAGAATGGAGGTGATTTCGCGGCTCACCTCGTAGAGCAGGGTGAGGGTGGCGGCCTGTTCGGGATAGCTGGCCAGTAAGCTCGAGGGGACGGGGTCGGCGTCGCCGGTCAGGGGAAAGGCCGCGAGTTTGGGTGCGTCGTCCATATAAGAAGTATACGGCTGGTTGCCGGATCGATTTCGATTGGATGTTGAAATTGACGACCGGTGACTTGCATTCGGAAATTGCGGTTGTAGCTTCGAGGTTGGACAGTCAGGGTCCCGCGTTTGACAAGGGTTTCTGCACGAGAGTTAGTTAACCATTTATCCGCCTCCTACCCTTCGCGCGAATCTGCTGATTCTACAGTGGTTAGCTGGGTCGACTCGTCGACGTAGGAAGGTTGAACTAGAAAACACTCACCGGGGCGGAACGTTCGGGTGCCGTGGGAATTTGGCAGGCAGCGGAATTGGGTGGATCCGTGGATGGCGGGTGGTCCATGCGTGAAGGTCGAGCGCTGCGCGACGGGAAGGCGACAGTTGCTTTTTCTAGCGGGGGCGATTTTGATCGGAACCTACCATAGCACGGCTTATTGACATTATCAGGTCGTATCTTTAGAGGTACTATTCGATGGCGCGAGCACGGTTTGTCTGTTCGAATTCCTAGAGAGAAGTTCCGATCAGGCGAAGGCCGAAGAACCTGGAGGAACCCATCGTTGGTGCACGCGTCTAGAGGGAAGAATCTACCCCAAGACTCAGGCTCACGAACCGGACCTGGGATCTCCTCCGTGTCGCTGCCTTTGGTGATCTAGAGCGGTATCATCGTATCGATAAATTTAGTCCCATGAGCGCGGACCACCCGCGCGTAGGAATTCCCGAGCATTTCTACGTTACCCGCTCGCTTTTGAGAAAAATGTTCGCTCTCCTCTTGAGTGAGCAAACCATATTTCACGTCAATCTCTTCACAAATATTCATCGAGTTTAAACTTCCGGCTTGCCGATGATTTGTGATACTTCCTTATTGTTGCGCCATCCAAGATGGCTCGGAGAGGCAGCGGATGAAGACCTTCTACAGTTTAACCATGGTATGGGCGGTATTTTTCATGCTTGCCTCCGGCGGCCGGGCGCAGAATGCGATTTCGACGGGTTCGATCTCCGGCCAGGTAACCGACGCATCGGGCGCGGCGGTGGTCGGAGCTACGGTTATCGTGACCAACGAAGCGACCGGAGTGAAATTAACGGCCCGAACCAATGGGACGGGCTTCTACAGCTTTCCGTCGCTTACTGTCGACACCTACGACGCTAGCGTCACTGAAACCGGGTTCAAGACCGCGGTCGTCAACAATTTGGTGGTGCAGGTGGGCCAGAACGCGGGTGTTAACTTCACGTTACAGGTGGGCGCAATCGCGGACTCCGTGACGGTAACCGCGGACGTACCGCTACTGCGGACTACCGAGTCGACCGTCAGCACGGTGGTGAATGAAAACCTGATCGCGAACCTACCGCTGAGCGGCCGGCGGTATACGGACTTCGTGTTGCTTACGCCCAACACGACCGCGGATGGCGATTTCGGGTTGGTGAGCATGGCTGGACAGCAAGGCGGAGCCGATTCGGGCTACGCGAACGGCAATGGTTCGAATTCATTCACTGTGGACGGCGCGAATGCGACCAGCAATTATTTTGGCGAGGCGCGCGGCCGCACTCGGGTTCCGTACGTTTTCGGCGAACAATCGATTCAGGAATTTCAGGTGACCGACAATCCCTACAATGCGGCGTATGGAGGCGCGGGGGCAGGTTTCGTCAACACGGTGACCAAGTCGGGAACCGACGCGTGGCACGGCGATGCTTTCTATTACAACCGAAACTCGGGCGTTGGGAATGCGGACGATGCCATCGATAAGGCGAACGGGGTGCCGCGGCCTCTTGATGTGTTGCAGCAGTTCGGCGCGGACCTGGGCGGGCCGATTATCCATCATGCAGCGTGGTTTTATTTTGATTACGAACAGCAACGCCGCAAGCAGCCTATTTCGGTGATCAATTCGGCGTATGACGGTCTTGGTGACCCCGGTAACCTGGAGCAGAACTTCGGCATCCCCAACGGAACGACGCTGCCGGCCGTCAATGCCCCGTACCCCGTCCCGCAAAGCTTCGGCGCGGTACCGATGGCGGGCGATCCGAATTACCCGGCGTATTTGCAGCAAGTTTCTAACGCCATCGGAGCGATTGACCGCAACCTGGTGCAGCGTGCGCGGCGCGCCGACAATCTCTCTTTTTTCCCGAAGCTGGACTGGCAAGCGACCGCGGCCGACCATATGACGTTCGTGTACAACTACAGCCGCTTCAATTCACCGGGTGGGGAAATTACGTTCAATCCGGTGGCCACTTTTGGGGCTGAAGCGCTTTCGAACAATTTTGTGCGTGATCACCATGCCAGCGTTCACTGGACCCACACCCTTTCGCCTACGCTGCTCAACGACCTCTCGGTGAGCTACCTGCGTGACCAGCAGATCGAGACCCCCTCCGGCCTGACCACTCCGACCCTGGGACAAATTGAATTTTTCTCGCCCAGCTTCTTCGAGCTCGGCAATCCCACGTTTTCTTTGGGGGACAATAAAGAGTTTCAGTGGCAGATCAACGAACACGTAACTTTTATTCGCGGGCGGCACACGCTGAGCTTCGGCTTTGACTTCGACCGCACCCACGTCACCGATTATTTCCCTGGAAATTTCGATGGAACGTACGCTTTTTCCAGCCCTGAGTCTTTTGCGTTGGGGCGGTATAGTTTCTTCACGCAAGCTGCCGGAAATCCGACGTTTCCCTTCACCTTCCCGTACTACGGTTTTTACGTACAGGATAAATTCCAGGTGCGCAAGAACCTGACGCTGGATATCGGTTTGCGCGAGGATTTCCAGGTCTTCCCGCAACCGACGGCGAACAAGACCACGGGTGATCCGATCGTTGCGGCGTTGACCGGACAATTCCCCAATCAATACAACCGGCTTGGACCCCGCATCGGATTTGCGTATTTGCCGGTGTCGAAGACCGTGGTTCGCGGTGGATTCGGAATATTTCGCGAAATCCTGGATGGCATTAACTATGAGAATTCCGTGATATCGAACGGGCTGGCCTCGAAACAGGCAACGACTTTCGTTCCATTCGATTCAACGCTGGCTCCTAATGTGCAGGCGGCGGTTTTTCCGAACGCGCTGAGCAGCACGAGTTCTTTCGGGGCCTCGTCAAATCTTTCGATCGTCGATCCGGGTTTCCGAATTCCGTACATTATCGAATCCAGTCTTGAAGTTCAGCGTGAGTTCATGGCCAACACCACGATCACGGTGGGGACGATGTGGACTCATGGAGTGCACTTGCTTGCTTCCAACGCTTACGATGAAAACTTGATAGCTCCCACGGGTACCACGCAATACCTGGTGTGCCCTGCGGGCGTGGGCCAAGGCACACCGGGGTCGCCCGATCCCTCGGCAGCCGCATGCACTGGGCCGGCGGTGACCGGGCCCAATCTCGATAGCGGTCTGCTGACCGAAGGCCGGATCAGCGGTGCGGTCGGCCAGATCAATGCGCTGATCAGTCCGGGCGTCAACAATTACAATTCGCTCTACGTACAGGTTCAGAGGCGAGCCGCCCGCGGTCTTACGCTGATGACTTCCTATACGTTTTCAAAGTCAACCCAGACGAGCGCGGACTTCAATAACCAGTTCGATTTCAGCAATACCCATGGACCGTCGCTGCTCGATCAGCGCCACCGGCTATCCATTGCCGCTGTTTACTCGCCCGATGCTTCAAGTCTTTCCAATATGGCGGAGCGGCGACTTTTGTCGGACTGGACCATCAGCACGGTGATGCAATTTAATTCGGGCCGGCCCTACACAGGACTGCTCTCCAGCGCCTGCACCGGTCCCAACCTCGCAAGTTGCGGCTCCAGCGGAAATGACACGCTCAACGACAGCGCGATCAACGAGTCTACTGGCAATACCGCGACGGGTATCGCGGGCGCCGGCCCGGTACCGGGCGTTGGGTACAACACTTTTTATGGGCCATGGATCAATGAGATTGACCTTGGGCTGGCACGGACCTTTCATGTCACCGAGCGCCAATCGATCCAGTTACAAGCACAAGCATTTAACTTGTTCAACCACGCGAACTATTTCGTTCAAGCGGGATCGGGGATCAACCAGACCCAATACAACCCGGTGGGCCCGAACTGCGGGGATGGCGCAACAGCCAACCAAACCTGCTACCTCGTTCCCAGCACAGGATTCCAGACGCTAGAATCCATCAATCAATTGAACGGGCCGCGAACGTTCCAGTTCTCGTTCCGCTATCGGTTCTGAAACAAAGCCGAAGGCTAATTCCATTCAGCTCGCTTCCGGTAACCTTCACGCGCATGCTTTGCGTCTTAGATGAGCGCTGCGTGGAGGTCCAGCTTCACCATCGGGCAGCGGCCTCGACGCGGGAATCCAACCAAAAACAGCTCTTGAATGCCGCGCTGATTGCAGGGAAGGTGCGGCTGATTCCCGGGGGAAACAATCATCGTTTCAGGTGTCGGACGAGTTTCAAGGAAGAGAAATCTACCTCGCCAGGTTAGGCTTCAGCGTGTGTATAAACCATCGATGGTGGTTAAGAAATCCCGGAGGCTGGCGCGATATTTTTCAGGGGCGATTAGCGACGACTCTTCGTGGCATTGGCCGTCGATGGGTAGGAATTGTTTGGGGTTGGGGGCCGAATCGTATACAGCTTGGCCGAATTGGTAGGGGATTACCGGGTCTTGGGTGCAGTGGACGATTAGAATTGGGGCGAAGGATTTATTTAGGTTGGCGGAGGTGTTGAATTGGTTGTGGACCAGGAGTTCGATGCCGGGTAGGAACCAGAAGAGTTTGCGGGCTAGGGCTGAGGCGGAGGGGAATGGGGCTTCCAGGATGACGGCGGCTACCTGCCGACGGGCGGCTAGGTTGGCGGCCACTGCCGAGCCTAGGGATTGGCCGTAGGAGATGATGAAGCGCGGGTCGATGGATTTAGTGTGGACTAGATATTGGTAGGCAGCGTCGGCGTCTTGGTAGAGGGAGGCCTCGCTGGGCGTGCCTTCGCTGTGGCCGTAGCCGCGGTATTCTAGGGCGAAGACGTTCGCAGGGGTGGCGTGGAGAAATTCGTAAGCGGGGGCGCGGTTGGCGATGTTGGAGGCGTTGCCGTGGAAAGCCAGGAAGGTGAACTTAGCTCGGTTGTTGGGGATCCACCAGGCGTGGAGTTTGGTGTTGTCGGAGGAGGTCAGGTAGACGTCTTCGATCGGGATCATTTTGGGGTGCCAGTCGCCTTCCAGGCGGGAGGGATAATTGGGAAGAAAGATTAGATGGGATTCGAACAGGCGGATGGTTACTAAGGCGATCAGGTAGGCGATCAGGATGGTTAGGAGGAGGTTCATCAGGCGGGCGCGTATCGGTTTGTTGGGGGCCTGGAGAATTCGCATGTTGGGGTTTTGGGTGGTCGGTAGTCTAGAAAAATGTAGTGGTGTGCTGACCGCACCGACCATAGCCAGGAATGACTGCGCCACGTGATTGGCAGGGAGGAGCCAGGTCAAGCCGATTGATGCTTAATGGCCGTCGCAGTGAGTGCGGCCATTAGTTCATTTGTTGTTAGCGATGCGTGGGCATAGGCTGGATTAGGGTTACGTAGCAGCCCGGCTCCCTGCCGCGGTGCTAGCTTTGCGCAGCTTTGGCCTCTTTTGATTCGAGCCGGATGCGGATGGCTTTCATTTGTTCGCGGGCCGCTGCGGAACGTTTGCGGCCGTCGGGGGTGGCGTCGATCAGCTTTTCTAGGCTAGCAGCAAATTTTGGGCCGTGCGCGCTGCGAATCTCGCCCAGAAGTAGCTCGTATTTTGAGAAGACGCCGATGTGTTCGCCATTGCAGTCGTTGAACAGTTCTGGACTGATGGCGCCGTCGTTGACCAGGGCTGCGGCCATGTCCCAATAGGAGACGACCATGCGTAGGTGGCCGCTGTGGTCGCCAAACATGGCGTTGTTGAAGTCGGCCAGGGACTGCGGGTTGAAATCGCGGAAATACCAGTCGCGGGCTTTGCGCATGGTGTCTTCGCGGCGGAGTTCGTACAGCTTGAGGATTAGACCGGCCTCTTCTTGTTTGGACATGGGCGGAGTCTCCTGTTTTTCGCGCTTACGCGGCGCTGATGAGCGAGTGTAACAGAGTGCTCGATGTCCAGGGCATCCTGGTACATTTTTTGGCGTCGGAGTAGCGGGCTTCGTCTTTTAAGACGCCGCCTAGATTATTCGTGGTCTGCAAGGTGTGGGAGTTCTCTGGTCCCAGAGTGCGGCGTTGTATTTCCAGTTCCTCACTCATCAGCTTTTCGGATTCGGTGCTATGGCCTTGGTCATTCAGGGTGATGGCCAGGAGTTCCATCGAGTCCAAAGTGTCTTGGTGGTCCGGCCCCAAGGTGCGACGGCCGATATCCAACAATTGGCGTTGAGCTTTTTCCGCGTCCTTTAAGTCGCCCTGCACTTTGTAGGTGGCGGACAGCTTGGCCATCATTCCCAGGGTGTCTCGGTGTTCGGGACCGGAGACACGGCGGCGCTCGCCGCTACGGCGAGCATTACCATCGACGTTAGCGGGCCCGAGCAGCCGCTGGATGGAAGTCGATTTCGATCTGGGCCTGGGTATCCACGGGCTTGTTGTCGAGGTAGGTCGGCTGATAGCGCCATTCGCGGATGGCCGCGGCTACGTTGGGAAGAAAAGCCATGGTCCCGTTGAGAGGCTCAATGTTGGTCACGTAGCCACCTTTATCGATGGTGGCCAGTACGGTAATCGAACCATAGGGAGCGGACTGCTGCGAGAGTTGCGGGTCGACTCGCGATGTGAGCTCGCCGAGAACTACTTTCTTTTGTCCGTGCCACAGCCACCTTTCGCCTGGGATGCGATCACCCGGTACTCGCACGGACCGTTCCATGTGCAGGGTGAGAGGGCCGGATCGAAGTACGCGCTCACCAGGGAGATTCACATACGAGGTGGTCATACCTCCCCTTAGGCTCTTGGGAGGGGTCACCTCGATCACACTAGGTTCTGGCACGTCCATTCGGATCACCGCAGGATTTGCGGGCGCAGGAGCAGGGTTAGCCGAGGTGCTCGCGTTGGAAGTGCGAGCCGCGAAGGAATTGGCTCGGGGCGCGGCGGCTGGGTTGGAGACTGACGGCGCCGATGCCGGGACAGTGTTCAATGACCTGAAACCGGAAGCGTCACTTGAGCGCGAGGAATCGAGAATAGAGCCAACAATCGCGGACCGGCGGGGAACACCTGGAGCCGATTGCGAAGGCGCAGGGGGCGGTGGAGCGGTGTTGTTCACCGTGTTGATCGCGGGTGCTGGAGCAGGTGCGTTGGAGGCGACTGGTGCTGGCGCAGTTTCAGGGGCGGGAACTCGCGCCGCGTTGCCCGAATTGTTCGCCACAACGACCGGCGCCGCTTCAATGTTGGAATGCGAGGGATAGGCATGTGAGACCTCGGGGACTTCAGGCGGGTTGACGTGACTCGGCAACGACTGTGGATTCCGTACTGGGGCGGCGAGGTCGGAATGCGAGATGTAGGAATGCGAAACGTCGGGCGCTGCCGGCTGAATGGTGTGACTTGACAGTGAATCTGAGTTGCGCTCCGAAGCAGTTTCGTTGGGCGCGAAATTTCCGGTCGACTCTTCGACCGGAGGCGCAACCTTCGCGGTGGACGTCGCTGGTCGGGGGTTGGAGCCGGCGTCCCTACTGTAGTCCGCATTTTTGTTCGCATCGTCCAAAACGCTGTTTGCGACGGTGCTTGAAGAAACGTCGCTTGGAGCCGGCGATGCCATGGCGACGCCGGGCGAATTATCGGCTGGCCTGCCGTTTTCTTCTGCGACTTGCGCTGTTTGCGGAGGCCGATGCAGGAATAGATCCGAGAGCTTGTGCCGGAACGACCATCCAGTGGCCACACAAATTGCGGACATAAAGATGGTCCAGAGCAGTAGCGGCAATGCCGAAGATCGCGAATGTGCGCGAGCAGCGCGTTCGCGGTGCAGGAGCATTTTCTTCTCGCGATCCGACGGAGGTTGATAGCTGAACTCGCCATGAATCGGCAATGGCATAGGAGGAAATTCGGGCTTGATTTTAGGGTCGCCAGCCTGCGGCAACGGCTCAGCTACCGACGGCGAGGGCGTTTCGAGAACAGCCGCCGGCGGCTGCACGTTTTTCGGCGGGAACAACTCCTCCAAGCCATCGTTTTGCGAGTTTTGCAGCGCCACCCACTTGCGGATTTGTTCCCGGTCCCCCTCGGAAAGATCCAAAAGTTGAATGCCGGAACTGTTTTGCGGGTCAACGGTCCAAATGGTGCGGACGCTAACATTTATCGTGCTGGAAATTCCGTCCAGCGACAGGAAGACCCGGTAGACGGAATTGAGTTCCAGTCGGTTCGGCGTCACCACCTGAAAACCGTTCTCGCTGACATTCAGGAGCGTGCCCAGATTATTGGGGCCAAACGCGACATAGATGGGAACCGACGGTGTGACCCGCGGATAGAAGCGCCGCTCAGTGGGCGCGTGAACAGACACGAGATGATCAATCGACGTAGACATTCAGTTTCCCCCAATTACTCGGCGCGTTCCGCTCGAGACCGGGACGCGTTTTAGTGCGGGCTTGGGCTCGTACTGGCTACCTGCGTCAGCGCTCGAGCAACGATCACACAGGTCTGGCTCAGGGGCAATCCGGAATACATATTAAACAACACGAGCCTGACGGGTAGAGTTGCGGAATTTTTTCTAAACATTGGCTTTTTAGAGAGTTACAGACAGAGCGGGCGCTCCGAGGACTAGTACTGAGTGAGGTGTGGGAAGCCTATCTAGGGGTCTTCGGGATGTCGTCCAATCCATTTTTTAGCGACTCGGGGCGTTTGTCGTCATTACAGCCTCCGCAACCTCCTGTCCTGGCGGGCTATTGCAGGGTCCGGTTCGGGTTCGTAGAGTTTGTCTTGCAGGGTAGTGGCCAGACTAACGCCCGGCGCCTACATGCGGAGCTGCTATGTATGAGGTCCGATCGCAAAATCATCGCCACTTGGGCCGCGGCGGTTGCTGGTTTCCTATGTGCCGCCGCGCTGATTTCGCGGGCAAGCACGGCTACTGTCACCGATAACTACGTGGGCGAAGGCGGCTTGGCGCGCGCGATTTGCTCCATCGTTTATCCCGTGGATGAGACGCCTGGGAGACGCGGATACCAATATGCATTTTTCGGGAACGCATTTTTTATCAGCCGCGATGGGTACCTGATTACCGCAGCGCATGTCTTGCATTCATTTAGCAATGGCGGGCAACCGCACATTTTGGTGCAGCGCGGCGATGCGCCGCCTCAGATGCTGAAGGCGGACGTAATGGCGATGGACATGCAGAATGATGTGGCCGTGCTGAGGGCCACGCCGAATCCGTTTGCGGGGAATTATCGCGTCGGAATCCTTTCGCTGGGAACAGAAGCGCCGGCAAGGGGCGACGCGTTGGTGGTCGCTGCCCTGCGGCCATCGCGACGGCAGCCTCGAAGCTTTGAGACCGAGTTGCAGGATCGGTCAGCGGCGCGGGTCGTCGATTATCAGTCGAGCCAGTTGGAAAAGGGAATGGGGGAAACCGAGTTGCTGCTGTTCAATCATGAGGTGATTTTGGGGCAGAGCGGAGCTCCGGTGTTGTCGGCCGACGGACACGACGTGGTGGGATTCATCGAGGGGCAATGGCTACACCCGTCAGTGGGACTGGCTGCGCAAATGGAGCAGGGAGCCACATCCATGGGAGCAGCCGTGCCAATTCGTTACGCGATTGCAGTGTTAAAACAGAACGGGATTTCCTGGGGCCAGAGCAAGCCAGCTGGTGTTAGGTCACCTCTTACTGGGGTGCGGGAGTTTTAGTCAGAGTCGCAGAGCACACACGAATCCTTGGGACGGTGATCCCTCTCGAATTCAGGTCCCAAAGCTTTGCACTGTTCAGCGTAACGAGAATCCCGTAAAGAGTAGACCTTACCGCTCCGCGATCGGGGCCCTCCCAACGGTAGGCGAAGCGTCGGTTGAATTTCCCCGGCTTTTAACCCGCTAATGTCGTAACTATCTCGTCACAGTACTATAGCTCCGCAGGGCCGGGCACGTGAGGATGGAACGTCACAAATTCCAAAATGCTGGATGGCGACGGGTGTCGCGTTGCTGCCAGCTATGGGGACTGGAATGAACTTTCGAATTTGCGCTTTGGTTCTGGCCATCGTAGGCGGCGGGTTAATGAGCGGTGAGTCGACGTGGGCTGGCTCAACGGGTTACGCGTATTGCGGCACGTATGGTTCCTATGTGCTGATGTACAAATCGAATGACCAGTTCGAAGAGCTGGGGAAACTGCGTTGTGGCGAAAAAGTGGAGATCTTGAGCCGGTGGTTTGAATATGCGCAGGTGCGCACGGTGGATGGCAGGGTGGGCTGGGTGCATTACGCAGAGATTTCGAACGCGCCGGGTATCGCGCCGACCACGAATTTTGGGTTGACCGATCCATCGGCGAAGCAACAGGGTCCTGCGGTAGCGCCGCTCAACAACGCCAACATTGTGAAGATGCGGACGCTCCGGTTGAGCGCGGACGTCATCGTGGCCAAGATTCAGTCTTCGCCATGCGAATTTGATACGTCGCTTGGCGCATTGCAGAAGTTGAAGCAAGCCGGTGTGCCGGACAAGGTGATTTTGGCGATGGTCATGGCGCCGTCGGCGACCGCGCCTCCGGTAGCGGCGAAGGCGCCTGAAGTTGTCGAGGTGAAAATTCCAGGGGGTACGCCGGTCGACGTGGAGTTAAGTTATGCAGTGTCCTCGGATGATGCTGTGGACGGCCGAGTTGTGTTGATGACGGTGGCGCAGGATGTGTTTGTTGACGGCATAACGGTGTTCCAGCGTGGAGCGGAGGCGCATGGGCGCGTGACCACTCTCAAGCAACCTGGATTCATGGGACGGCCGCCTGGGGAATTTGGTTGGACAATGGAGTATGTCACGGCGGTCAATGGCGAGCATGTTCCGGCGAACTTTTTTTCGAAAGATATGGCCACGAATCCGATGAGCAGCGTTATGGGAACGGCGGGGCCTTCGTGGGAATTCAAAAAAGGAAAGCCAGCGCTGGTGCCGGCTGGGACGAAGTTTCAAATCATCGTAAAGAATAGCGGCGCCATTGTGCGAGTTACGCAATCGCCCGAAAATAATGCTTTGGCGGAGCCGGAGCAGGGGCACTCCGAGGTGCACGGCTTACGCCAATCCTCTGACAAACCATAAACACGTTGGTAGCATCATCCCCTTGGAAATCGTGACCTAGGGGCGGCTCTCTATGATGGAGCTAAGGTGGTTTTGTAAGTGGTATTGGACGAGGGGAAAGGGAAAATCGTCCCGGTGCAGCCTTCCTGAGCTGTCAGGAAGCGTGACAACTTCCCCTTTTCCCTCACTTTTGCGGGAGCTTGGCTTCCGCGACTATGGCAGATTGCCAAAATTTCTGGTGGCGAATCCATGCGGGAAATCCGGTAGAGAGTCTTAGATTGCGGAGTCCAATTCTGAGGGTTCCAGCCAGATAAGGGCGTTTTTATCGGGTTATGTACAAATGCCGACGGTTCTGTTCCAGTTAGCCCGGCGCCAGGGCTCACGCCGGGCGGAGCAAGCCCGCCCCTACAATTAGCGAGCAAATCCGCGGGCGCTCTGCGACACCAGAATCCGCTCAAGGTATTAGGAACCAACGCGGCGCAACTAGAAACGAAAAATCGGGCCGAAAGCGACACGCAGATTGTTGTGGGTGCCGTGCTTGAAGTAGGAGCTCCGCCGACGTCGAGACGCAGGCCCCGATGGGTCCGACATGGCCCTGTAATCCTCCACCGGGGTACAGGACACCAATGACGTTTTCGGCGCGCAGTCCGTTGACGCTGCTGAAGAAGTGCCCAGAGTGGCGGGAGCGCCATCGATACGGAAATCGACGAAGCCGCCCTTAGGGCGACGAACGGCTGAATAGCGTGGTGGCCGATGTTGATGCGGGGCCCGAATTCTCCGTGGAGAATGCGCATGTTGGTGCGCGAAAAGGTGAGTGTGCCGGTATCGGTGAAGCCTTCGGTAAACGTCGGGTTGAAGTCATAGCTCATCTGGGCCTCGAGCTTGATTTCTTTGAAAGCCTGAAGTGGGACTTCCAACCGTCCATAGGGTAATTGCTGTAGGAACAGCGATGCGAATTGAAGCTTCAGGCGGGTTTTTTCGCGCACCTGGATGGTGTTGCGGAAAGAGCCGTGGATAATAATCGTTTTGTTTGCGCTTCCATTCGTCCGGCAGCGGACTGGGCGAAGATCCAGAATCCAGCCTGGAGGGCTTATTCTTTGGCGACAGCGAAGATAAAGTACCGCAATGGGTCGGGCACGTTACCCCAGTTGCAAAAAGCACGCACCGGGATCGCGGGCTTCGACGAGATCACTCGCGGCGGGGTACCCAAGGGCAGACCGACGATTGTTTGCGGGGGACCGGGATGCGGCAAAACCATGTTTGCGGTGGAGTTTTTGGTGCGCGGAGCTACGCAGTTCAACGAGCCGGGCGTCTTGCTGACGTTTGAAGAAACCGCTGCCGAAATGGCGAAGAACGTGGCGTCGTTGGGATTCGATTTAGAGGATCTGTCGGCACGTAAAAAACTGATGATGGATTACGTGCACATTGAGCCGGCGGAGATCCAGGAAACCGGGTCTTACGATCTGGAAGGCTTGTTCATCCGATTGCAGTACGCGGTAGACAGGATCGGCGCAAAGCGTGTGGTGCTCGACACGCTGGAGGCAGTCTTCTCGGGATTCTCCAATCAGGGCTTGTTGCGCGCGGAAATACGCAGACTGTTTTGCTGGCTGAAGGACCGCGGGTTGACGACGGTGGTAACGGCGGAGCGCGGCGAAGGGACGCTGACGCGGCATGGCTTGGAAGAATATGTATCCGACTGCGTGATCTTTCTCGATCACCGTGTAACCGATCAGGTTTCCACGCGGCGGATGAGGGTCATCAAGTATCGTGGATCGTCGCATGGTGCGGATGAAGTTCCCTTCTTAATTGACGAACAGGGATTTTCCGTGTTGCCTAGCACCTCGATGCAGTTGAATCACGAAGCGTCGACCGATCGAATCTCCTCGGGCGTGAAGGACCTGGACGAGATGCTGGAAGGGAAAGGCTACTTCCGGGGATCGTCGGTAATGGTTTCGGGCACGGCGGGATCCGGAAAATCGAGCCTGGCGGCGCACTTCGCCGACCAAACGTGTGCCAGCGGAAAACGCTGCTTATATGTGTTGTTTGAAGAATCGCCGGCCCAAGCGATCCGCAACATGAGATCGATCGGAATTAATCTGGCGAAGCATGTGAAATCTGGATTGTTGCGGATGGTGGCCTGGCGCCCAACACAAAGCGGGCTGGAGATGCACCTGCTGCGGATCTACAAATTGGCGGAACACTTTAAGCCGGACGTGGTGATTATCGACCCGGTCACCAATCTGATGGTGGGCAACACGCATGAAGTGCATGCGATGCTGATGCGACTGATTGACTTCCTCAAGACCAAGCAAATCACAGCGTTCTTCACGGCTTTGACCCAAGGCGGCAAGGCGCTGGAACAGACCGATGTGCGCATTTCGTCGCTGATCGATACCTGGTTGCTGGTGCGCGACGTGGAACTGAATGGCGAGAGAAACCGGTGCATCTACGTGCTGAAATCGCGAGGGATGGCGCACTCCAATCAGGTTCGCGAATTTCTGATGACCAATAAGGGGATCAAGCTGATACCCGTGTACGTGGGCGGTGGGACAGTATTGACGGGTTCCGCGCGGCTCGGTCAGCAAGCCCGCGAAAAGGCTGAAGAGATCGCGCGGCAACAGGAAGCGAACGAGCAGCGCAAGGCATTAGAAGGGAAGCGCAAGGCTCTGGAAGCCAAGGTGGCCGCGTTGCAAGCGGAGTATGCCGAGGAAGAGGGGCTGAGGGCGCAGTCGGCGGAACGCGAACGACAAAGAGATGAAAAGTTGGCTAGCGACGCGGTGGAGATGACCCGACTTCGCAGAAGCACGCAGCTGGGCGAAGGCCAGGGGGCATAAATTGGGCGTGAAAACCAAGAAAGCAGCAAGCGTAAAGAAAGTCAAGAATGGCGACGCTGAACTAATCGAGCTCCGGTTGTATGTTGCGGGTCAAACCCCGAAGTCGCTTGCTGCCTTAGCGAACCTCAAGAAAATCTGCCACCATCACCTGGAAGGCAGATACAAGCTGCACGTCATCGATCTGGTGAAAACGCCGCAGCTGGCGCGGGGGGATCAGATTCTGGCGATTCCCACGCTGGTGCGGAAATTGCCGGTTCCTATTCGAAAGATCATCGGCGATTTGTCGGACCTTGAACGGGTGCTGGTCGGACTTAATGTTCGGGAGAACGGGAGTGACAAGTGAAGGCGCGCCGCCTGCGCAAGACCAAGCCTAGGACCCGGAAACGTGCGGTGATTCGTTATATTTTACGGTTGTATATTACCGGCCAGACGCCCCGGTCGGTAAAGTCGGTCGAGAATCTTCGCGGGCTGTGTGAGAAATATTTGAAGGGTCGGTTTGATCTTGAAGTTATTGACATTTATCAGCAGCCCGCGCTGGCGGCGGAGGGTCAGATCATAGCGGCGCCGACATTGATCAAGACCAAGCCGTTGCCATTGCGACGACTGGTGGGAGATTTTTCGGACCAGAATCGCGTTGTTCTGGGGCTGGACTTGAAGACCGCGTAGGAGTAGGCAATGAAGAAGCAAAAAAGCCGACCGAAGAAACCGAATGAGAGCGAAGAGCTACTGGCGCGCGTCGCCGAGCTAGAAGAGACGCTGCGCGCGATTCGCATGGGTGAAGTGGACGCCGTGGTGGTCAGCGGCCCGATCGGCGATCAAGTTTTTACGCTGCAGGGCGCGGAGCATCCCTATCGGATATTGGTGGAAACCATCGACGAAGGTGCTGCCACGCTTTCCCATGATGGAACCGTTTTGTACTCGAATAAGAGCTTTGCCGCCATCTTCGACGTCCCGCTGGAGAAGTTCATTGGCTCGCCTCTGGAGAGTTTTGTGTCCGGCGATGACCTGGACCAACTCAAGACACTGATAGAAAGCGCGCAGACCGGGAGTGCGCGCGGAGAAATTCGCCTGCTGGCGACCGACGGACGGGCACGCACGGTACGCCTGACGTTGAGCACAAACCGGCAGCTAGGTGTGGAAGCGATTTGCGCGGTGGCCACGGAGTTGACCGAACTGGTGGAGACCAATGAAGCGCTGCGGGTAACCGAGACTTCGCTTCGACAATTGTCCGGTCGGCTGTTGCAGCTTCAGGACGAGGAACGGCGCCGGATTGCGCGGGATCTCCATGATGTTACCGGGCAAAAAATCGCGCTGTTATCCATGTCGCTGGACCGGCTGGGGCGACTGGTGGCTTCGCCGGACGTTGAGGTAAAGGAGACACTCGAAGATACGCGCGACGTGGTGCGAAAAATCGGCGAGGAAATCCGCACGCTGTCATATCTGCTGCACCCGCCGCTTTTGGACGAATCCGGGTTGGCGTCGGCGGTGCGCTGGTACGCGGAGGGCTTTCAGAAACGGAGCGGCATCCACCTGGCAGTAAATATCGCTCCCGGTTTGGGCCGACTTTCAATGGAGATCGAGACCGCGCTGTTCCGCGTAGTGCAAGAAAGTCTGACCAACGTGCACCGTTATTCGGGAAGTCCGGATGCGGAAATCAAGGTTTATACCAATGAAGACGAATTGTGTTTGGAAATCGTGGATCACGGTAAGGGAATCGAAGCTGGTACCGTGCGCACATCCATTGAGGGAATGGCCTCGCTCGGAGTGGGCATTCCGGGGATGCGCGAGCGGTTGCGTCAGCTCGGCGGTCAATTGGAAGTGGATTTCGGCCGCAATGGTACCCGGGTGCGCGCGACCGTACCGCTGAAGCAGGCAGAAGCGGAACCTGAGCCCGAAAGCGTCCCGGCAGAGAGTTCGGAACACGACACAAAAGTGGACGCGGGTGTAAATTCGCCTGGTGACGCGCGAAGGCGCATTTTGATCGCCGACGATCACGAGGTGATGAGGCGTGGTGTGCGGGGCCTGCTGGAGAGCCAGGACGAATGGGCCGTGTGCGGCGAGGCCTTCGAGGGTAAAGAAGCAGTGGTGAAGTCGCGGGAATTGCGGCCGGATTTGATCATCATGGATATCAATATGCCGGGTTTGACGGGGATTGCTGCGGCGCAGCAGATTCGGCGGGAGAATCCTTCGGCTAAGATTTTGTTCTTTTCGGTGCATGAGTCAGCGCAGACAGTGCGGGAGGTGGTGAATGCCGGGGCGCAGGGATATGTGGCGAAGTCAAGGGCGGGGCATGATTTGGTTGATGCGGTGCGGAATGTGTTGGATGGCGGGACGTTTTTCCCGACACTGGCGCACACCGCATAATTTCGTTCGCAGCATCACCCTTTAATATTTGTAATTTTGCTCGAGTGGAGCACAGCAGTGCGGTGTCCCCACAACTGGCGGATTGATCGCACTACCCGCCGGCAGAATGGGCGATCGCAAATCTTCCTTTGGGCTGTCGCTAGGATGGGGAGAGTAGGGCTTCCAATTTTGTCAGGGCTTTGGTGACTTCGGCTGGACTGCGTAGGTGGTATCGGGCCCGAGTTGGGCGTGGGTGTCCTACATGGATAGAAGCGCCGCGTCCCACTGCGGCGAAACCCGATTCGTCGGAGAAATCGTCGCCGAAATAGAACGGGAAAGATTTTCGGTATGCGGGCTGCTTAAGGAACCGGCTGACGGCGATGCCTTTACCGGGAATCGAACGGGGCAGGATCTCAACGTCGCGAATATTTTCCACGGCGTGCAGTGCCTTCTGAAAAGGCTTGAGGCGCGCTCGAATCTCGCGCCGGACGCGAGCGTGGAGTTGGGAGGGCACATGGAGAAGATGAACGGAAAGGCTGCTGCGTTTATTTTCAATCCACAATTTTGGATACACCGCCAGGAGAGGTTTTAGTGCATTGCTAGCGCGCCGGAGCACGGAGCGGACTTTTGGCGGCAGCGAAGACTTGGTGTTGCGTTCCCAGCCGTAGAGGCCGAAATAGTGGATGCCGGGAATGCCGATATGTTCGAGCAGTTCAGGACGGCGGCGACCGCTCACTATCACGACAGTCGCGTTGGGATGGTTGGCTAGCCGCCGGAGGACTTTGCGCGCGGGCGGCGCGAGACGCACTCGTTCTGGGCGCGGGGCAATGGCCACGAGAGTGCCGTCGAAATCCAGGAAAATTGTGACGCGGCGGAGCGCGCGAACCTTCTGGGCGACTTCATTCCAATTTTTTAGCAGGTCCGGGACTTTTCGAGGTGACGACTTCCTCATTGCACTTCAATCCGCTCCGGGGTATCGATGCGGATTTCGGTGAGGTCGGAAAGCAAATTGGCGGCCCAGCGGTAGATGTTGTTTTCGCGAACGTTAGCGCGCATGTGTTGCATGCGAATGCTTTGCTCTTCGCTGGGCATTTCGAGGGCGCGCAGGATTGCTCCACCGACTTGTTGAACATCGTACGGATTGACGAGCAGCGCGTCACTGAGTTCCAGCGCGGCACCGGCGAAGGTACTCAAGATCAGAACGCCGCGGTCGTCGTCGCGCGAGGCGACAAATTCTTTGGCTACCAGGTTCATACCGTCGTGAAGGGCGGTGACGAGACAGACCGAGGCGGCCTTATAAAATCGGGCAATCTCTTCGTGGGAATGATGTTTCTTCAGCAGAACGACGGGCGCCCAGCGGCCAGCCTGAAAACGGGCATTGATGCGGGCAGCTTCGGCGGTAACTTCCTCGAGAAGTTTTTGGTAGCGGTCGATGGCGGTACGGCTGGGCGCGGCGATCTGGATGAAGGTGAAGCGGCGCTGGTAGACAGGATTCTGTTCGAGAAAGCGTTCGATGCCGCGGAAACGCTCGAGAATGCCTTTGGTGTAGTCCACACGATCGACGCCTACTCCGAGGACACTGGCGTGAATGTTCAGGTCACTGCAAATGGCGGACACCTGTTCACCGACGCTGCGATGGAATTCCTCAGTGTGGCCATTTTCCTGGAACGAGACGCTGATGGGATACGGCCTGACGCGCGTCAAGTGCCCCTGGCGATTTACCTCGAAGCGATCCCAGGCGGTCAGGGCCTCCACGGAACGGTCCACGCAGGAAAGAAAATTATTGCAGTGCGACTGAATGTGAAAGCCGATTAAATCGGCGCCTAGCAGTCCATCAATCAAATCCCTCGCCCACGGGCAGATGCCGAAGACTTCCGGATTAGGCCAGGGGATGTGCCAGAAAATAGCCACGCGCGCGTCGGGACGCGCTTCCTTGATCATGCGCGGAAGCAGGGCGAAGTGATAGTCCTGCGCGAGGACGATCGGCGATTCGACGCCTTCCATCTCCTGAAGCAAGGCGTCGGCAAAACGGCGGTTAACCTCTTGATAGCAGAGCCAGTCTTCAGGGCGAAAGATCGGGCGGGTATGCGCGATGTGACAGAGCGGCCAGAGACCCTCGTTGGCAAATCCTTCGTAGTAGCCTTTTTCTTCTTCAGCGTTGAGCCAAACGCGTCGAAGGGTGTAGGCCGGATGATCGGGAGGAACGCGGAGGCGGTCGCGGGCGTCAACGACTTCGCGGTCGGCGTTGCCTGAACCATTGGCGACCCAAGTGCCGTTGGAGGCGAGCAGCACCGGTTCGAGGGCAGTGACCAAGCCACTGGCTGGAACCATCACTTGAATCGCACCATTGTTTCCGTTGTTGAAGACGTGCATGTACGGCTCGCGATTGGACACCACGAACAGCGGCTTGTTCTGCAGTTTGCTGCTCAAGCTGACGCGGAGGCGTTCGGCTGTCCAGAGGGAAACGTTGGACTCGCGCAGTCGAGCTTCTTCTTCGGCGGTGGCCCGGGCGGCGTTAAGATCGCGGGCGAGATGGGTGACCTCACGATGAATCTGGTCGAAAAGTTCGCCTTCGGGAAGCGGCGGCAGGTTGTTGGCATGGCCAGATTGGCCGGTTCGCAAACCGCGGAGCCATTTCGCGGTGCGGGTCAGCGGGCCGGTGAGCGTCCAGCGCACCAGAATCAGCGCCAGGCCCGTGATGAACAAAGTTTGCACCAGGGCGTTGACGAGGGAATCGCGAAGGGTGTGAGAAACTTGCGTGTCGATATAGGAGGTGTCGTGAATGAGAACCAATACGCCGACCGTTTGTCCATTGCGATGAAGGGGCATCGCGTAAACATGCAGAGCAAGGTCATCGATGCGTTCGAACTCACCCAGGCCGGCGTCGCGCAAAGCGGCGCGAGTAGCGGTAGCCGGCCGGGTCTGAAAAGTGGGCTGCAACCCTGGCGTAAGCGCTAACGCCGCACCACTCGCGTTGTAGACGGCGATGCCCTTCAAGTGCTCTCGCTGCCCGAAGCGGTCAACGATCCGCTGGAGGCCCTTTTCCGGTTGGGCGCGGTCAAATAGCGGCTCAACCGTCTCCTGCATAGTTTCGGCAAGAATCTCGGCGCGGCGAGAAAGCTCGTTGCGCAACATGCGCTTTTCGTTGCGCACCTGATAGATGGCGAATAACAAAGACACCACCACGACGCTGACAATCAACGGCAAAACGATTTTCAGAGTCGTGCGCATCAATACTTACCTTCTGGCTTAGGCTTACACAAAAACAACAGCGAAAATATGTCACAGCGAACCAAGGGACGGGGAATAAAGCTCCTTAACTTGCCGAAAGTTTACGTCCCAATGTCGTCTGCCGATTACCGCGAATAAAAGCTGCGGCCGGGTGCACCACGACGTGGACCGCGATGTTGTTAACGTCCTCACTGCGATAGTCGACAGTGACCCCGGCTCCCACTTTTAGGTTCCCGTCAATTTTGGTGTTGGCGTCAATCAGGAACTTTAGAGTTACGGGCTCCTGGCTCTTCTGAACATCGACCGAGAAGGAGTCGGCTCCGACAGCGGAAATCTTGCCGGATACAGATCCCGTCTGGGTCGCCAGACGGTGAAGACCACCGAACGGCTGGGAGGCGCGGGATTCGGACCAGCTGGCCACAGCGAAACACGTTGAGAACAAGATGGTCAGGGTAAGAATAGTACGGATGCGCATATTTGTCCCTTCTAATTGTACCGCAAGGGACACCAAATAAGATGTATCTGCGAATTGGAAGGTCGCGCCTAGAGGGGCGAAGATTGGTCCCGGGCTGCGAATGAACCGACCCCACCTTACGCAAGTGAAAGAGACCGTTTATCCGACTTGCTCGTTTACCTGAATCGGGGCGCTGGGGTAAACTCCCTGACCAGTGGCAGACACTTCGTCTATCGTCGGTCGAACCATCTCCCACTACACCGTCCTCGAAAAACTGGGGGGCGGAGGAATGGGCGTAGTTTATAAAGCGGAAGACGCTCGGCTCGGCCGGAATGTGGCCCTGAAATTTCTCCCGGAAGATATTTCCCATGACCCCCAGGCCATCGAGCGATTCCGGCGCGAAGCCCGCGCGGCGTCCTCGCTGAATCATCCGAGTATTTGCACCATTTACGACATCGGAGAATTCGAAGGGCGTCCGTTTATCGCCATGGAGCTGCTTGAGGGCCAGCTCCTGAAGCATCGCATCTCCAAAAAATCCTTCGCAACATCCGAACTGTTGGACGTCGCCATTCAAATAGCGGATGGTCTGGAAGCGGCCCACGTCAAAGGTATCGTCCACCGAGACATCAAGCCCGCCAACATTTTTCTGGTCGATCGAGGGCCGGCGAAGATTTTAGATTTCGGCTTGGCGAAACTCACCGCCTATAGGGAGCCTGCCACCAGTGCGGTGAGCGAGTCGTCCATCCCCACCCAGGTGCACTTCCTGGACGAGGAGCTGCAGACCAGCCCGGGCAGTTCCATGGGTACGGTCGCCTACATGTCACCGGAACAAGTGCGTGGCGAAGAGTTGGATGCGCGGACGGATTTGTTTTCGCTTGGCGTCTCGCTCTATGAAATGGCCACCGGAGTGCTTCCATTCTCAGGCTTGGTTCCTGCTTTGGTATTTGACAGCATCCTGCATTCGCAGGTGACTCCCGCGACGAAGTTAAATCCCCGTTTGCCCTTGGCCTTCGAAAATATTTTGACCAAAGCGCTGGAGAAGGAAACCGACCTGCGTTACCAGACCGCTGCCGAACTGCGCGCCGACCTGAAACGGTTGCGGCGCGATACGGAGTTGGGTCGGTCGGGAACGTTCGAAGCGCTACCGGCCGCGCCGGCGACGGATCGTCCAACCTACGGGCGCTTGCATTGGCAAACCTGGGCCGTGGTGGCTGCTGGAGCGCTCATCGTTGCGACCATTCTTGCGTATGTGCTAACACGGCCGGTGGCGCCTCCGCGCGTGCTGCGAACCGTCCAGCTCACCAACACAAATCGCCCAAAATCCGACATGGTGACGGATGGCTCGCGCCTCTATTTTATCGAGGGCCAATCGCAGCTTTCGCAAACTTCGCTGACGGGCGGCGAAACGTTTCCCATTGCGACCTCCTTGGAAGACACCGGCTTTTCGAACGTTTTCGATATCTCGACATCCGGGTCTGAGTTGCTGATGAACACTGCCCGAGGCACTACTCTCGACGGCCCGCTCTGGTCCGTTCCGGTGCTTGGCGGTACGCCTCGTCGTTTGGGCGACCTTGAGGGTCACGCCGGAGCGTGGTCACCGGACCGCGACAGGATTGCCTACGCGAAAGGGAACGAGATATTCCTCGCCAAGGGCGATGCCAGCGACGCTCATCGGTTGTTGACGGTATCTGGAACGGCGAACGACCTCCGTTGGTCGCCCGATGGATCGATTCTACGTTTCACGGTGAACGATCCCAGTACCAACGGCCGTTCCATGTGGCAAGCTTCAGCCGACGGCGGCAATCTTCATCCTCTGCTCGCAGGTTGGAATAGCTCACCCAATGAATGCTGCGGCAACTGGACCCATGATGGGAAATATTTTGTATTCCAGGCGGTCCGTGATGGAACGGCAAACTTGTGGGCCTTGCACGAACATGGCGGCCTGTTGCTCTCCACTCCCCACGAGCCGGTGCAGTTGACCACGGGGCCAATGAACGTTGGAGGCCCTGTTCCAAGCCGAGATGGGAGGAAGATCTTTGTTGTGGGCTGGCAGCCTCGCGGAGAATTGGTGCGCTACGATGCGAAATCCGGGCAATTCACGCGGTACCTCGATGGAATCTCTGCGATGGGACTGGATTTCTCTCATGACGGACAGTGGGTCGCGTACAACGACGGCACTGATGGCACGCTGTGGCGAAGTAAAGTGGACGGAACGCAGAAACTTCAACTGGTGCTGCCGCCCATGCAGGCCTATCTGCCCCGTTGGTCTCCGGACGGCGGGCAAATCGCCTTCTTTGGTCATCCGCCCGGTGAACCCTGGCAAATCTATATGGTTCCTGCCGCAGGGGGTGCACCCCAACTACTCTATCGCAGTTCCATTAATGTTGCGGACCCGAACTGGTCGCCGGACGGCAAATCGCTAGTCTTCGGTGAGAATTCCTTGAACAACCAGGGGTCAGCGATCTACATCCTGGATCTAAAAGCGCAGAACGTCTCGAAGCTGCCGGGGTCCGATGGCCTTTATTCTCCCCGCTGGTCCCCGGACGGACGCTACATAGCCGCCATTCCGCTCGATTCCCTGAAGCTAATGCTCTTTGATCTCTCGACTCAAAAATGGTCGGAGCTGGCCAGGATTTTCGTAGCCTATCCGACCTGGTCGCGCGACGGACGCTACATTTATTTCGACGGGATTCTCGACAACCAGGAAGGCTACTACCGCCTGCAAATGCCCGACCACAAGCTGGAGCGCCTCTTCAGCCTGAAAGGGTTTCAATCCGCGGGAGGGGCCTTCGGAAACTGGAGTGGTCTCGCCCCGGATGAATCTCCGCTGCTGGTTCGTGACGCCAGCATCCAGGAAATTTACGCCCTCGACTGGGAGACGCGTTAATTCAATCGCTTAACATATGCGTAAAGTGCAGTCCCTTCACAACCGGGCCTTCTCCGGTATCCGGATGAATGCGACAACCTGGCTTAGCGGACTTCCCAGGTATCGCCGGCGTGCAGGAGTTTGCTCAGGTCGCCGGGGCCGCGCTTGGCGATGACGTCTTTGATTTGCTGGTTCATTACGTCTTCGTAGCGCGGGAGATCGTCCCATGCGCGGAAGACTCCGATCGGTGTGGGGAAGCCAGGGCGATGCTCCATGTGCGAGAGCAGGAAAGCGTAGGATGGGCGCGGGTGATGGGCGTCGTGGATAACCAGATCGGATTCGGTGATACCGTTGCCGATTTGTACGACTTCGATGTCGCCGTCGGGCTTGCGACGGATACCTTTGTCGCGGTTCTTGCCGAAGACGAGGGGCTTGCCGTGTTCGAGATACAGAATGTGCTCGCTGCGAGCGTCGCGGTCGGTCAGCGAGAACCAGGCGCCGTCGTTGAAGATGTTGCAGTTCTGCAGGATTTCGACGAAGGCCGAGCCTTTGTGGGCGGCCGCGTGCTTCAGTGTTTCCTTCAGGTGGCCTTGAAAAACGTCGACTGAGCGGGCTACGAAGGTCGCTTCCGAGCCAATGGCTAGGGAAACCGGGTTGAACGGACGATCGAGCGAGCCGAATGGAGTGGATTTCGTTTTCTTGTTTACTTCAGAAGTCGGCGAATACTGGCCTTTGGTCAACCCGTAAATCCGATTGTTAAAGAGTAGTACCTTCAAGCCCACGTTGCGGCGCAGCATGTGAATGGTGTGATTGCCGCCGATCGACAGGGCGTCGCCGTCACCCGTGGCTACCCATACTTCCAACTCAGGGCGGATCAGCTTGAGTCCCGTGGCTACTGCCGGCGCGCGGCCGTGAATGGTGTGGAACCCGAAAGTGTTCATGTAATACGGGAAGCGGCTGGAGCAGCCGATGCCGGAAATCACCACGAAGTTTTCGCGCTTGATGCCGAGCTCGGGGAATACCGCCTGGACGGCCGAAAGAATGGCGTAGTCGCCGCAGCCGGGACACCAGCGGACTTCCTGGTCGGTCTGAAAGTCTTTTTTCGTTAGCGGCGTGATGGGCGGCAGTGTGGCCGTGGACATTGGACTAAACTCCTAACAATTCTTCAATTTTTTGTTCGAGCTCGGTTTGTTTGAATGGACGTCCCTGAATCTTATTCAAACCGATAGCGTCGACTAAATACTTTGCACGTAGAACCCACAGGAGTTGGCCCATGTTGAGCTCCGGGACCAGCACTTGCTTGTAACGTTTGATGACGTCGCCCAAATTCGCGGGCAGCGGATTCAGGTGGCGCAGGTGCACGTGACCGATCTTACGCCCGGCGGCGCGCTGCGCATTTACCGCCGCGGTGATGGCGCCGTGCGTCGAACCCCACGCCACAATCAGTAGATCGCCGTGATCATCGCCGGCGGGCACGATGTCCGGAATGTCTTGCACGATGGCCGCAACCTTCGCCGCGCGAATGCGGACCATATGTTCGTGGTTCAACGGTTCGTAATTGATGTTGCCGGTCACGTCTTGTTTTTCCAAGCCGCCGATGCGGTGCTCCAGTCCAGGTGTGCCAGGAACGGCCCACGGTCGGGCTAGCGTGTCGGGGTTACGTTTATACGGCAGATAGGCGTTCGGAGAATTTTTTTCGGTCGCGAACGTCACCGCAAATTCCGGAATGTCTTCAACGTTGGGAATCTTCCAAGGTTCCGCGCCGTTGGCGAGATAGCCGTCCGACAGAATAATCACCGGTACCATGTATTTCACGGCAATGCGGCACGCTTCCAGCGCCGCCCAGAAGCATTCGCTAGGGGTTGCCGGGGCGACGATGGGAATCGGCGCTTCGGAGTTGCGGCCATACAAGGCTTGCAAAAGATCGGCCTGCTCGGTCTTCGTAGGAAGTCCGGTCGACGGACCGCCGCGCTGAATATCGCAGATCACCAACGGAATTTCGACGGCGACAGCCAACCCGATGGCTTCGGTCTTCAACGCCATGCCCGGGCCGGACGTGGTAGTGATCGCCAGGGCGCCGCCATATGCGGCCCCAATAGCGGAAGTGACCGCAGCGATTTCGTCCTCGGCCTGAAACGTGGTAACGCCAAAATCTTTATACTGCGAAAGCTCGTGCAGAATGTCCGATGCAGGCGTAATCGGATAGCTGCCTTGAAAGAGCCGCAAGCCGGATTTTTGCGCCGCGGTAACGAAGCCGAGCGCCAGCGCCTGATTGCCGCTCAGATTCCGATAGAAGCCCGGAGCCAATTTCGCGGGCGGAATTTCGTAGCTGATCTGAAACGCTTCGGTGGCTTCGCAGTACGAATACCCGGCCTTCATCGCCAGCTTGTTCGCTTCCACCAGTAGCGGCTTATTCTTAAACTTGTCTTCAATCCACCGGGTCGTGGAAGTCATCGACCGGTTGTAGAGCCAATAGCACATCCCCAGCGCAAAGAAATTCTTGCAGCGGTCCATGGACTTGGCGTCCAAGCCGAGATGCTCCAGGGACACCCGCGTCAGTCGCTCAAGCTCCACCGAGAACAACCGGTACTTGTCGAGCGAATGATCTTCCAGGGGGTTGACAGTCATCTGCGCCTTGCGCAGGTCATTCTCCGTAAAACTGTCCGAATTGACGATCAGGATGCCGTTGGCCTTCAGGTCGGAAATATTCACCTTAAGTGCGGCGGGATTCATGGCGATTAGCACGTCGACAGAATCGCCGGGGGTAAACACATCGTTAGAGGCGAAATGAAGCTGGTAACCGCTCACGCCGGGCAAAGTGCCAGCAGGCGCGCGAATCTCCGCAGGAAAGTCCGGAAAAGTAGCGATGTCGTTGCCGTAAAGCGCGACCGTATTGGTGAACTGGCTGCCGGTGATCTGCATGCCATCGCCGGAATCCCCGGCAAAGCGGATGACCGCCTGGTCGATCTTTTCTGGCTTGATGCGGGACAACGGTGTATCGGTTACAGTCGACATGGACTCCTGACCTATCTGGTAGACCCCTCGATTACCCCCAAGGAGCGCGGCTCAATCGTCAAGGATTTAGACGGTGCGGTAAGCACACTAGGTTGCTGGTAGCCGACCGGCCGAAAGCCGACCAAAAAAGGATACCACACCGGCCCGTGCGCGGCGGGGAGAGAGTCCGCCGCGCAGCGATTGTGTTTCTATTGAGAAAGACGCTAGCAACTCTACCTTGGTTACATACGGGACACGCAATCTGCTCTGCGCAGACCCGGCGATCCCTGACATCGTGGCCAGTAATTATGAGACCGGGTCAAATCACGGTAGTGCTTTCTAAAACGCAGCAGCGCGTGTAACGAATCGCGTGCCGCAAGCACACGGAAACGCGGCCAACGTGCCGACGCTTTGCAGGAACTTTCCTCGGAACTTTCGCTTGACGTTCGCTTTCTTTTCGCCTAAGTTGTTGGTACGGACGGTCCGTAGCGTCGGCGCCGCCGGCATCTATCAAAAGCGAGGTCCCCCGATGCCCCTGACCAAGCGACAGAAAGAAGTTCTCGACTACCTGGTGTCGTTCGAGACCAAGCACGGTTATGCGCCAAGCTTCGAAGAAATCGGTAAAGGCCTGAAGCTGACTTCGCTGGCCACCGTGCACAAGCACATCACCACCCTCGAGAAAAAGGGTTTTATCCGCCGCGGCTACAACCAAAGCCGCTCTATCGAAATCTTGCAATTGCCGAAATCCCCGAAAGAACAAGTAAGCGATCGCAGAGTGCAAGAACTCCCGCTGGTTGGCCGCATCGCCGCCGGCCGCCCGCTCGAAGCGGTCGAAGAGCGCGAAACTCTTTCCCTCGGCGACTTCACCCACGGTGGAAATTCCTTCGCACTCAAAGTGAAGGGCAGTTCCATGATCGAAGACCACATCATGGACGGCGATTTCGTAGTCTGCGAGCAGACCCAGGTCGCCAATCCCGGCGATATTGTTGTCGCGCTGGTCAGCGGCGACGAAGCCACTCTCAAGCGCTTCTATCGCGAAGGTTCCGGCAAGATTCGTCTCCAACCCGCTAATTCCGAAATGGCGCCGATCATCGTTCCCGCGAACGATGTAAAAATTCAAGGCCGCGTCATCGGCGTCCTGCGAAAGTATTGAGATTGCGAAGGGTAGCCGCCCAAAGCTTCCGTTTACACCAACCATCCCAATTTTCTGCTCGGGAACTTCCCATGGAACCAACCAGAACATGTACGGACCAATAGGGAAACGGAAGGTCATCGCCGGGAAGCGCGATGAAGTGATTTATCTATACGATGTACCGATTACAAGGATCGGCGACCAACATGCCCGGCTGCCTTAGTTACATTGTGGCCGAAGACTCGACCGACGAAGAGTGATCCGGGGTTAACCAGTAGGAGCCGCCCAGGCGAGCCACGATGCCTCGTTGTCATTGCCATCGGTCTGAAGTGCAACACCGCAGTCAAGCCGCTTGTCGCGGCTTTCGATAGGGTCGCGGTTGCGATCTCGATTGGTGGCACCGGCCAAGGGTCCGCGCGCTAGCATTTGGATGGTTGTAAAAGCAGTGGCCTTGATGGTCGAGTGACGCGGCCAATGGGGGCCCATCTCTTTCTAGAAACAGCACATTCCGAAACACCCTAAATTCGCAACCGACGGCCTACGATTAGAGTCTATTAGACATGCTGCTAGTCTGTTCCAACACGTGAAGCGCGCTTTCAAAAACCAGAGTATCGGAGAATTGCGAACCATGGAGCGGAACGTCCAAAAGCATTGGGTTGGCAAATTTTGCTCGAGTCTCCTGGTTGCGGTTCTGATTTTGAGCTGGCCGTCACCATGCGCGGCGTACTCGATCATGGCGCACGAAGCCATCATTGACGCCGCATGGGACGTAAGCATCCGCCACTTGCTGCTCCAGCGTTTTCCCAATGCGACGCCCGACGAGCTGAAACAAGCTCACGGTTACGCCTACGGCGGTGCGATCATCCAGGACCTCGGCTACTACCCTCACGGGAGTCACTTCTTCAGCGACCTGACGCACTACTGCCGCAGCGGCGATTTCATCTTGGCATTGTTGCGCGATTCGCAGGACCTCAATGGATATGCGTTCGCGCTCGGCGCCCTTTCCCATTACGCCGCGGACAATGATGGCCATAAGATCGGCACCAATCCGTCGGTGCCCATTCTTTATCCCAAGCTGAAGAAAAAATTCGGCGATGTGGTGACCTACGAACAAGATCCGCTGGCGCACGTGAAGACCGAATTCGGGTTTGACGTGCTGGAAGTAGCCAGGCAACGGTACGCTCCAGACAGCTATCACGATTTCATAGGTTTCGCAGTTGACGCTCCACTGCTCGAGCGGGCTTTTCAAGAAACCTACGGCCTGGATCTAAAAACGATCCTGTCGGACGAAGATAAGGTGCTGGGTTCGTACCGCCGTGATGTCAGCAAGTTGATTCCCGAGGCGACGCGCATCGCCTGGACCCTGAAAAAGGACGAGATCAAGAAAGACGAGCCCAGCATGAGCAAGAGAAAATTTTTGTATAATCTCTCGCGCGCCAGCTATGAAAAAAATTGGGGTAGGGATTATCAGAAGCCCACCTTTTTCGAGCGTTTTGTCGCATTTCTGCTCAAGCTGGTTCCTAAGTTCGGCCCGTTGAAAGTTCTGCAGTTGCGGGCTCCAACACCCGACACCGAGCGCAAGTTTGAAGCCAGCTTCAACGCGGCGTTGGATAGTTACAAGGGACTCCTCTCGCAGGAGAAATCAGGGGCCATTCCCGGCGTTCCAAACGACAACTTCGATACCGGCTCCGTGACTCCGCCCGGCGTCTATTTCATGAACGACGACGTCCATGCGAAACTGCTCGAAGCACTCGCCAAGCAGAATTTCACGGGCATGACGACCGAGCTTCGCGCGGAGCTATTGCAATTTTATTCCGACCCTAACGCTCCCTACGCCACGCGCCGCAAACCAAAAGACTGGGTCAAGCTCCAGGTGGCGCTCCAACAGTTGAAGAATGCCCCGCCACCGCAAGTGACTGCAGACGCCACGCCGCCCCTCTCAAGCCCTATGTAGGCGCTGGTCTTCAGGCCGGCCGCGCCGCTCCGGTCGCGTTGCCCACGAAACAACTGTCAACCCGCGGCGGCCATTCCGTCCTTCGACCCACCCCATGAATTTTGTTTTTCCCCAGAATCGAATAAACTGCTGCTGCGCCACGCTACGATCGTGAAACAATACCGGGTTCCGCGCAGCACTTTGCTCGCTTGCGAATGAAGAAAAACAAGCCCATTCAGAAACTTTTGGCCGCCAACCGCAGCGAAATCGCCATCCGCATCTTTCGCGCGGCCACCGAACTTGGCCTGCGCACCGTCGGCATTTATTCCCAGGAAGATCGCCTTGGCCTCCATCGCTTCAAAGCCGACGAAGCATATCAGGTTGGCGCGGGCAAGGGCCCCGTGGAAGCCTACCTGGATGTCGCCGGGATCGTGGCGATTGCCAAGGAAAGAGGCGTCGACGCTATTCACCCGGGCTACGGATTCCTCTCTGAGAATCCAGCATTCGCCCGCGCCTGCCAGGACGCCGGAATTACGTTCGTCGGTCCCACGCCCGAGTTGCTCGAATTGCTGGGCGACAAAACCGCCGCGCGCAGGCTCGCGACTTCCGCGGGCGTGCCGGTCCTGCCGGGCACAGAAAATCCTGTTAAATCCGCGGCTGAAGCGCAAAAAATCGCCGCCGAAATCGGTTATCCCGTTATCGTCAAGGCCGCCATGGGCGGCGGCGGCCGCGGCATGCGCGTCGTGCGCGATCCATCGCAACTCGCCGCACTTCTCGAAGAAGCGCAAGGAGAAGCCCGAAGCGCGTTCGGCGACGCCAGCGTCTTCCTGGAGAAATATTTACAACGTGCCCGCCATCTGGAAGTACAAATCCTTGCCGACCATCACGGCAATTTGCTGCACCTCTACGAGCGCGATTGTTCCGTGCAGCGCCGCCACCAAAAAGTTGTCGAAGTCGCACCCGCCGCAAATCTGCCGTCCAGCATTCGCAATGAGCTATGTGCCGCCGCGGTGGCTCTCGCGCGCAAAGCAAATTACCGCAACGCGGGAACGGTTGAGTTTTTGTACGACGTCGATGCCCAAAGGTGGTACTTCATCGAAGTAAACCCGCGCATCCAGGTGGAACACACCGTGACCGAAATGGTCACCGGCATCGACCTGGTGCAGTCGCAAATTCTCGTCGCGCAGGGCTATTCACTGCACGAACCACCGATGTCTCTGCCGCGCCAGGAGAAAGTTCCGCTCTATGGCGCGGCGTTGCAGTGCCGGGTCACCACGGAAGATCCCGAGAAAAAGTTCGCCCCTGATTACGGAAAAATTTCCACCTATCGGTCGCCTGCCGGATTCGGCATCCGCCTTGACGGCGGCACCGCATACGCGGGCGCGGTGCTGGCGGCGTACTACGACTCGCTGCTGGTGAAAGTCACGGCCTGGGGCAAAGACTTACCCGAAGCTTGCAGCCGCATGGATCGCGCCCTGCGCGAATTTCGCATCCGCGGTGTCACCACCAACATTCCCTTCGTCGAAAATGTGGTTAACCATCCGAAATTTCGCGCCGGTGTAATCACCACGTCGTTCCTCGACGATTCGCCAGAACTATTTCGCTTTCCGAGCCGCGGAGATCGCGCGACCAAGCTGCTCTCCTACCTCGGCGACGTGATCCTTAACGGCAATCCCGAAGTCAAAGGGAAAAAAGTTCCCGAAGTACTGGAACCCGCGGTGCTTCCTTCCACGCCCGGCATTACGCCGCCACCGGGGTCCCGCCAGCTGCTGCAGCAGCTCGGGCCCAAAAAATTCGCCGAGTGGGCCCGCAAAGAGAAGCGCCTGCTGATCACCGACACCACGTTCCGCGACGCCCACCAGTCCTTGATGGCCACGCGCGTGCGGACGTTCGACATCCTCGCGACCGCGAGCGCAGTTGCCCAGCGCCTCCCCAATCTCTTCAGCCTGGAAATGTGGGGCGGCGCAACCTTCGATACCTCGCTGCGCTTCCTCCACGAAGATCCTTGGCAGCGCCTCCGCGAACTTCGCGAGCGCGTCCCCAACATTTGCTTCCAAATGCTGCTGCGTGGAGCGAATGCCGTCGGCTACGCCTCGTATCCGGACAACGTGATCAAGGAATTCGTCCGCGAATCCCGCGCCCAGGGCATCGACATTTTCCGCGTCTTCGATTCTCTAAACTCCATCGACAACATGCGTGTTTCGATCGACGCAGCGCTTGAAACCGGCGCGATCTGCGAGCCTGCCATCTGCTATACCGGCGATATACTCGACGAATCGCGCCCCAAATATTCTCTGAAATATTATGTTGAGATGGCCAAACAACTGGAAAAGTTAGGCGTGCATTTTCTGGCCATCAAAGACATGGCCGGCCTCTGCAAACCTTACGCCGCCTACCAACTCGTAAAAGCACTCCGAGCGGAAATCGCAATCCCGATTCATTTCCACACCCATGACACCAGCGGCATCAGCGCCGCCAGCGTCCTCAAAGCTTCCGACGCCGGTGTCGACGTCGCCGACGCCGCCATCGCCTCCATGAGCGGGGGCACCAGCCAGCCGAATCTCAATTCCATCGTCGAAGCCCTGCGCCACACGCCTCGGGATATCCAACTCGATATCGCCGCGCTGAACGAGTGCTCCGATTATTGGGAAGTCGTGCGCACCTATTATTTGCCGTTCGATTCCGGCCCGAAGGCGGGTTCCGCGCGGCTCTATCAGCACGAAATTCCCGGCGGCCAATTCACCAACCTGCGCGAACAAGCCGCTGCTATGGGCCTGGGCCATCGCTGGCGCGAAGTAGAATCAACCTACGCTGAAGTAAACCAGCTCTTCGGCGACATTGTGAAAGTCACACCCTCCAGCAAAGTCGTCGGTGACATGACGCTTTTCCTGATGGCCAAGGACATGAAGCCGCAAGAGTTGCTGAAGCTCGACGAAAAGCACGACTTGTCGCTGCCCAATTCCGTAGTCGAAATGTTTTCCGGCGTGCTGGGCATTCCCCCGGGGGGCTGGCCGAAAAAACTGCAAAAAATCATTCTGCGCGGCGCTCCTCCGATCAAAGGCCGATCCAGCGCCAGCATGGAACCGGCCAAATTTGAAGAAGAGCAAGCTGCGCTGGAGAAAAAACTAGGCCACAAAATCCAGCGCGACGCTCTTCTCAGTTATCTTCTCTATCCCGACGTCTTCCTGAAGTACGACAAATTTCGCCAAACGTATTCCGACGTGAGCGTTCTCCCCACGCCGCCCTTTTTTTACGGCCTGAAATCCGGCGAAGAAATCACCGTAGACATTGAGCCCGGCAAAACGCTAATCCTGAAATTCCTGACCAGCAGCGATCCTCATCCCGACGGCACCCGCACGCTCTTCTTCGAGCTCAACGGCCAACCGCGCGAAGTCAATGTCCGCGATCGCGCCCTTCGCGTCATGGAGCGCGCGCATCCCAAAGCCGATCCTGCTGATCCGGGCCAAGTAGGCGCGCCCACTGCAGGCGTCGTCTCTGGAATCGCGGTGCAAGCCAACCAAATTGTGGAGCGCGGCGCAAAACTGCTCACCCTGGAAGCCATGAAGATGCAATCCAACATCTATGCCACGATTTCGGGCCGCGTCGCCAAGCTCGCGGTCATCCACGGCCAGCATGTCGAAGCCAAAGATCTGCTGGTGGCCATCGTTCCGTGAGCCTTCTCTCGTGAGTTCGGGCCAACTCCGCAAACACGACCAATTCCGTTCGCGATTCCTACGTAACCAGCGCGACCTAATCGTCTATGTCCCACCCGGCTACGACGAACAACCGCGCCGCCATTTCCCAGTCCTCTATCTCCATGACGGCCAAAATCTTTTCGACCGTGCCACAGCCTTCGGAGGCCAGGATTGGAACGTCCACGGAGCGGCGGACCACCTCATCCAGGCAGGCACCGTAGCACCGCTGATCATCGTAGGCATCTACAACACCGGCAAATCCCGCATCCACGAATACACCCCCAGCAAAGCCCCAAGGTTGGGCGGAGGCCGCGCCGACCGCTACGCCAAATTTCTACTGCAGGAAGTTATGCCCTTCATTCAGCGAGAGTACCGCGCGCTGTCCGAACCATCGGTAACCGGTATGGGCGGCTCTTCACTCGGCGGACTCGTATCCCTATATTTTGGCCTCAAGCATCCCGAGCGATTCGGCAGAATCGCCGCTCTATCCCCCTCGGTGTGGTGGCACCGGCGCATTATCGTGCGGCTCGCTGCCGCAGCTACCCCCGAACCCCGACCGCGAATCTGGCTCGATATCGGCACCCGCGAGGGGCCCCGCATCGTTCCAGATGTCGAGCAATTCCGGGATGTTTTGGTCAAGAAAGGCTGGCGGGAAGGGCAAGACCTGTATTATGAGCGGGTTGAAGGCGGCGAGCACAACGAAGCCGCGTGGGCCCGGCGTATCGGCCGGGTGCTGGAGTTTTTGTATCCGGCCTAGGTCGGATTTTCGCCCTTTACGCCGTCAACACCAAGTTTTCAATGCCGTAAAGGCATCATGAGAGGTGAGGCAAGATTTGAGCTTCGATGACTTTGGCTTTCCCCGCCTGAGGAGCTTGGGGACCGATGTTCGGCTTTTGCTTGACCTTCCGAGTGCGGCTGCGGCATCTTGTCCCTCACATGCCGCCATCCCGCCCGCAAACCATCCTGTGCGTGAGCTCCTACGAAAAGGGGCAGGAGTTTATGCGCACCTGCAAGTCTCTGGGTTGGAGGGTCTTGCTCCTGACGGTAGAGAAACTGCGCGATGGAGATTGGCCCCGGGACGCGATCGACGAGTTGTTCTTCATGCCCGAGGAGCTCCCGGTCCACCACCTGATCTACACGGTCAGCTACATGGCCCGCTCCCAGCCGATCGACCGCATCGTCGCCCTCGATGAATTCGACATGGAAAACGTCTCGGCCTTGCGGGAGCACATGCGCATCCCAGGCATGGGTCTGACCACCGTCCGCTACTTCCGTGACAAGCTAGCCATGCGCTCGCGTGCCCGGGAAGCCGGGATCCCCGTCCCCGAATTCGTTCACGTCCTCAACTACGACAAGCTCCACGGTTTTATGAGTCGAGTGCCTGGACCCTGGTTACTGAAGCCTCGGTCGCAAGCGTCCGGAATAGGAATGAAAAAGATCCATTCCTCCAAAGAGCTCTGGCCGTGGCTCGACCAACTGGGGGATCAGCAATCCTTTTATCTGCTCGAGCAATTCATCCCTGGCGAGGTCTACCACGTCGATAGCGTAGTCTCCGAACGCGAAATTGTTTTCGCCGAGCCGCACGCGTACGGCTCCCCACCGCTGGACGTCTCCCACCAAGGCGGCGTCTTCACCACCAGCACGTTGCCGCGCCAAGCCGCCGAAACAAAGGCATTACTCGAAGCCAATCGCCAGGTGATCGAAGGTCTGGGTTCGGTCCGCGGCGTAACCCACGCCGAATTCCTGCGCTCCCACGCCGATGGCAAATTTTATTTCCTGGAAATTGCGGCCCGAGTAGGCGGCGCTTACATATCCGACGTGGTCGAAGCCGCCAGCGGCCTAAACCTCTGGCGCGAATGGGCTCGCCTGGAACTAGGAGCGGGGAAGGAGCCGTACGCCCCGCCACCCACCCGCGACGATCACGCCGGCGTAATCCTCTGCCTGGCCCGTCAGGAACATCCCGACACTGGGGCCTACACCGACACCGAAATCGTCTATCGCGTAGACAAATATCACCACGCAGGCTTCATCGTAAAATCCTCCAACCACGACCGCGTGCAGGAACTCCTACGTTCCTACGCCGTCCGTTTTCAAAATGATTTCCTAGCTACGCAACCAGTCCCAGACAAACCGACGGCTTGAAGTAAAGAAGTATTGAGCTAGAGAAGGAGCGTCGGAGCGAAGCCTGCGCCCACGTTCGGGGATTCCGCTACTTTTTGTCGTTATTTCATTGCTTCGTTACCTCATTACTTCTTTATTTCCTCCAAACAAAAAGCGAAACCCTGTACCAACGTCCAGTAACCTTCTGGAACAGCTGTCCTACACGCCATTTGCTCCCCACCACCCCAAGGTCTAAAGTCTGCTGTGCCCCAGCCTGCATCATCACGCGGGGGTGCCACTGTCTAGGGGGAGTTTCGATGTGGGGAAATAAGAAGCCGGATACGCCGCAGCCGCAAGCTGCGCCACCGCAGCCGGAGCCTGTGATTTCCAAGCCTGTGAGTTCTGTGAATCCAATAATCAATCAGCCGCCGAAGCCTGTTCCGGCGTCTTGGGAGGAAAAACCCGCGATGAGTACAGATGCGATGCGTCCACAAAGTGCGACCTCCGACCGCTCCAGCGCTCGGCTAGGGTCGAGCCTGCATGTAAAAGGCGAGATCTCCGGCAGCGAAGATTTGCAAATCGACGGCTCAGTCGAAGGACTGATCCAGCTCGATGAGCGTAAGCTGACGGTGGGGCCAACGGCGAAAGTCACCGCCGACATCATCGCCCGCGAAGTCGTGGTCTACGGCACCGTCAAGGGCAACCTCCGCGCCAAAGATCGTATCGAGATCAAGAAAGACGGCTCGGTCAACGGCGACCTGACCACGTCGCGCATCATGATCGAAGACGGCGCCTATTTCAAAGGCTCGATCGAAATCGACCGAACCGGCGACAAAGATTCCAGCCACAGCGCGTTCTCGAAGAAGGATTCTTCTCCGGCGACCGCTGGCAAAACAATTTAATACCCGACCCCTTCGGGTCGACAATTCGACAAGCGCGGCGCGGGCTAAACCCGCGCCGTTTTTCTTGGACTTGCCCTACCCGGCCGATGCGCCTTGGCGCAAACTCGCCATAAATCTCCTGTAACCTTTCTCCGCCGTCTAATCCCAATTAAGTTTAACCATCGCCGTCCCGTTCACATCGAACTATTGGTACCGTCCAAGTTAGAACGAGCGCGGCAACCCGCCCGCGCACTGAGGAGGACTAATGCAAACGCACCAGCTGGGAAATTCAAACTTGAACATCACTCCGGTGGGCTTCGGCGCCTGGGCCATCGGTGGGGCCGGGTACGATTTTGGCTGGGGGCCCCAAGAGGATGCCGATTCGGTCGCAGCCATTCACAAGTCGCTCGAGCTGGGCGTCAACTGGATCGACACCGCCGCCGTTTACGGGCTCGGTCATTCGGAAGAAGTCGTTGCCCGAGCATTGAAAGAATGGAAGGGCACCAGGCCGCACGTGTTCACCAAGTGTGCGATGCGGTGGGATGCGAAGGGCAGAGTCACTAAAGTCCACAAGGCGGATTCCATCCGCCAGGAGTGCGAAGACAGTCTTCGGCGCTTGCAAGTTGAGGTGATCGATCTGTATCAAATTCACTGGCCGCCCGAAGACAATGGTCCTTCGCTCGAAGAATCCTGGCAAGAGATGGCCAGGCTGCAACAGCAAGGCAAAGTGCGCTGGATCGGTGTTTCCAATTACGACGTGCCCCAAATTAAGCGCCTGGAGAAAATTGCGCCAGTGACTTCCGATCAACCGCCCTATTCGATGTTGCGCCGCAAAATCGAAGCGGAGATTCTTCCGTATTCCGAGCAAAATCATATTGGTGTGATCGTGTATTCGCCGATGCTTTCTGGATTGCTCACCGGTGCGATGACCAAGGAACGCGCAGCCAATCTTCCGGCCGACGACTGGCGCAGGAACAATCCGGAATTCCGCGAGCCGAAGCTGACGAAAAACCTCGAACTGGTCGAGCGACTTCGCGCCGTCGGCAAACGTTACGGCCGCTCGCCGGGCGAAGTAGCCATCGCGTGGACGCTACGGCTTCCAGCGGTTACCGGGGCCATCGTCGGCGCGCGAAACGCCCAACAAGCCGAAGGCGTCATGCGTGCCGGCGAACTAAGACTAACGCCGGAAGATCTCGCCGAAATCGAAGGAACCGCTGCGGCCATGGCCGCGCGTTAGATTCTGGTCCCATTCACCGCGGAACCGAACTGGTAGCGCCGGCATCTTGCCGGCTGGGCCCTACGGCTAAATAGCGGTCTGGAGGCATGAATGAATCTCGGACTACAAGGAAAGCTGGCCGTGGTGTCTGGATCGACCGCGGGAATCGGATTGGCCATCGCCGGGACCCTCGCGGCGGAAGGTGCGCGAGTGATCGTCAATGGACGCACCGAAGAACGCGTCACCGCGGCGATCGAAAACATTCGGGAGCGGGTGCCGAGCGCGGACTTGCGCGGCGTTGCCGCCGATCTCGGAACCGCCGCGGGAGTCGACGCCTTTTTGAAGAAAGCGCCCGACGCGGATGTGCTGGTCAACAATCTCGGCATTTTCGACCCCAAGCCATTTCTGGAAATTCCCGATGCGGAGTGGACTCGCTTCTTCGAGATCAACGTGCTAAGCGGCGTACGGCTCTCCCGGAAGTATTTGCCGGGCATGCTCAAGAAAAACTGGGGACGCATCATTTTTATCTCCAGCGAATCCGCGCAAAACATCCCGGCAGAGATGGTGCATTACGGCATGACCAAGACGGCGCAGGTGGCGATTGCGCGAGGCCTGGCGCAGTCGGTGGTCAGCACCGGCGTGACCGTCAATTCCGTGCTGGCCGGGCCGACCGAGTCCGAGGGGGTCGGCGCCTTTCTGGACAGCATGGCCAAACAACAAAACACCTCGAAGGCTGAGGTGGAGAAGATGTTTTTCGAGAAGGCGCGTCCCGGGTCGCTGCTCAAGCGTTTTGAGACGCCCGAGGAAGTGGCGGCGGTGGTCGCTTTCGTCGCCAGCACTCAAGCTCAGGTGATCAACGGTGCGGCGGTGCGAGCTGAGGGCGGCGTGATTCAGAGCATCTTCTAGGATTGTCTCGAGGTCTTTCTCTTGTTTCCTTCTTTCGCGTGCGATTCGCACGCCGTTCGCCCTGGCCGGGGAGAACCGGCAGGCCTCCGCGGACTCTGCCTTGCGCTACACGTGCCGCCCCATCGGGGAATATTGGTCGCTTCTTCGGATTAGGCGCGCAGATAGTCTGGCTTCCAATCCTTCACTAGCTGCTTGATGGCTTTGCGCTCTTGTATTTTTTCGTCGAGGACTTTGCGGGCTAGCGCGGGGAGTTCGGCATCGCTCGCGAAGCGCAACGAGATCAGTTGTGCGACGGTGAATTCTTCGATGCGAGCTTGCAGGTCGGCGGGGAACAGGCGCTGGTAGCGCAGCCGCTCTTCGAGCCTGATCACGCGGTCCTGCACCGCCAGTGCAAACATTCTGGCGCTTAAGAATCCGAGGATCAGAGCGAGAGCCATCAGCACGCCAAAGATTCCGGCGTAACTGAACCAGAACACTTTCATCCAGTAGAGCTTAACGCCAAGATTGATCAGCAAAATGGGAAGCACAAAAAAATGGAATGGTGGAAAAACTTTGGTGTGGTTCCCGAGATTCTGTTCGGCCATGACTTAACCTCCAAGTTGCGGCAAAATGCGAACACTGTGCCGGCTAGAGTGTCGTAAAGTGGCGCCAAATTCAAGGAACGTCGAGGGGGGCAGGCGCATCTAACGGGCGTGACCGAACGCCGCAACGTGGGGAAATATCGGCAGAAGTTGCCAGAGTGATGGGAGATCAAATGACTAAGGCGACCTGGGGCGGTAAAGTAATCGCGGAAAGCGATGCATGCAAAGTCGTGGAAGGGAACCAGTATTTTCCGGCGGACACCGTGAAAAGAGAATTTCTAAAGCCGAGTTCGCACACCTCGGAGTGCCCTTGGAAGGGCACCGCGCACTATTACAATTTAGAAGTAGGCGGGATGCGCAACGACAACGCCGCGTGGTACTACCCGCAGCCAAAGTCTGCTGCCTCGGAGATAAAGGATCATGTCGCGTTTTGGAAGGGCGTGCGGGTCGAGGGGTGAGGCAGCCGGCAAATCGACAGTTTGAAGTCGAAAGTGACGGCGCAGGAGTTTTTGGCTCCTTTTGCGCGATGCAGGATGTTTCCTCAGGGCTAAAGACCATTCCTGGCGGTTCTCAGATGTCGGAGATAAAGAAATCCGACCCCTGTCTGACAGTGCATTTCGATCATTTCACGGGCTCGTTCTTGAAGAGGTTGCCGTCGTGCATTACGAAGTGGACGTGTTCCAGAGTGCTGATGTCCTTTAACGGATCACCCGAAACTGCGATTACGTCTGCATAGGCACCCGGCGCTAAGACTCCTATCTCGCCCTTCATGTCCAACATTTCGGCGGCTCTGCTCGTTGCGGAGTGAATCGCATCCATCGGGAGCATACCGAATCCCACCATACGGGGAAATTCCTGGGCCATGGAGTCGGTCCAAGGCATGCCGCCGATGTCGGTGCCGAAGACGATCTTCAGGTGGGCCCGCAGTGCTTTCTGGAAGGAAATTTCGTGGACTGCTGCGCGGGCGCGATCGCGCTTTCCTGCGGGTGTGTCTGCGGGTGCCCAGTCTCCGTAGTACGGGGAGAGCGTGGGGCAATACCACGTGCCTTGCGTGGCCATTTGCGTGATTTGCTGATCGGTGATTTCAAGACCATGCTCAATGGAGTCGCAACCGCCGTCTAGCGCGCGCTGTAGGCCGATTCCGTTATACGCGTGGCAGGCCACTTTCTTTTGCCATCCGTGGGCCTCGTCTACGATTGCTTTCAATTCTTCTACCGTTAGCGTGGGTTGAGATACCAGGCGGCCCTGCTTGTCGGTCCAGGAGCGATGAGTCATGTACACCTTGATCCAGTCGGCGCCGTGGTCGAGTTGTTCGCGGGCGGCTTTGCGGGCTTGCACTGGCCCGTCGATGATTTGGGCGCCCTTGGGCATGTCGAGTTCGGGCGCATAGTCCTGCAGGTCGTAGCCGCCGGTGCTGGAGATCGCGCGAGTGGCGCAGAACAGCCGCGGCCCGGGAATGGTGCCTTCGGCGATGGCTTGCTTGATTTCGACATCGCCGTAGCCTGCGCCTTCGGTTTCGACATCACGCAACGTTGTAAAACCCTGTTCGAGTGCGCGACGGCAGGCGAAAGTGGCGCGGGCGGCGCGCAGAGCGATACCAGCTTTCAGGATGTTCACGTCGTAGCCGCCTTTCGCGGGATCTTCACCCCACAGAAAGATGTGGGTGTGAGAATCAATCAAGCCGGGCAGGACGGTGGAGGAAGAGAGATCAATGACGTTGGCGCCGGCGGGGATTTGGGTGGCGGCCTCGGCAATTTTTTCGATGCGATCACCGCGGACGAAGATGAGTTGGTTCTTGAGTGGAGCATCGTTGGTGCCATCGATCAGTGATCCCGCGCGGATCACCGTCAGACTGGAGGGCGTTTGGGCGTGGGCGCGTACGAAGGCGAACGCCAACAACAAGCACGTGGTGGAAAACAATTTACGCATGAAAGGCTCCTGGGAAGCGGCGGTAGCTTGCGGCAGAAGGTGTTGATTTGGCAAGGAGGCGCGGGCTTCGTGGACTCCGCTCTGCGCGTCAGAGAGAACGAAGAGACCGAGCTAAACTTGCTGCCACCTGGACGGGGAGGCAGGAATCGCTTACGGGAATTTGCCGCCGTAGCGACCGGCTTGTTCGAACAGGGAAAGTAGATTGGTCATGCCTAGGAGGCTGCGGAGGGCCGGGCTTACGTTTACGAGTTCCAGTTTGCAGTTGCGGCTCCGACAGGAGACGTAGAGCGTTACCAATACTCCCAGGCCAGAGCTGTCCATGAAGGGGACTTCTTTCAGATCCAGGATGATGCGTTTTTCGTCGGGCATCAGAGAGCGGACTTTGTTGCGAAGTTGCGGGGTGTGTTCGAAGGTCAGTTTGCCGCAGCACTCGACAGTTACGGCGTCGTTGTTACGATGGGTTTGCAGTTGGAAGCTCATGTGTGGGTCGGGATTATAGCGCGACCGAGACGCGGCGCGGTAACCTGACGAATAATGCCCGTAGGGCGGCGGTGATTTGAAACAAGGCGTGGAGAGGCATCCCCGCAGGTTTGGACATAGCACTTGACATTGTTGATGCAAGGAAGTATCCAACGTCCGCAATTCAGAAGTTCTAAAGAAAGATCAAGCAGACGCGCGCTTTACTGCTTGCTTTCCGGTGTCCAACATCACCCGCATGAATTGCTTCGACGTCTATGCCCTCCGGAGGCTTGCGTGACCTGGACTCAAGTTTATGACCCACTTGGACGTTGGTGGCTTTCGACTTTGGTGGCGGCGATACCGGTATTGGTGCTGCTGGGGGCTTTGGCGTTGCTACGGATCAAGGCACATTATGCGGCGTTGCTGGGCTTGGCAGCCTCGTTGGCAATCGCCGTAGGTGTGTTTGGCATGCCGCTGAAGATGGGTGCGATCGCGGGGGTCTATGGCATGTGCTACGGGTTGTTCCCGATTGGTTGGATCATTCTCAACGTCATTTTCATGTACGACCTGAACTGCGAAGCGGGCCGGTTCAAGATTTTGCAGGATAGTTTGATGGGCATCACGCAAGACCGCCGACTGCAGCTGGTCTTGATTGCCTTTGCGTTTGGCGCATTTTTCGAAGGGGCGGCAGGATTTGGGACGCCGGTGGCGGTCACCGCGGCTATTTTGATTGGGATGGGTTTCAAGCCTTTGCAGGCCTCAGGGCTCTCGCTGATTGCGAATACCGCACCGGTAGCATTTGGCGCGCTGGGCACGCCGCTGGTCGCGCTGCAGGGAGTTAGTGGATTGAATCTGCTGCAACTCAGCGGGATGGCCGGGCGTATTTTGCCGTTTTTCTCTGTGTTGGTGCCGTTCTGGCTGATCTGGACGTTCGCGGGATACAACGGAATGATCGAAGTGTGGCCGGCGGTGCTGGTAGCGGGAGTATTCTTCGCAATCCCCCAATTCCTGGTTTCGAATTTGCACGGCCCGTGGCTTGTCGATGTGATTGCGTCGGTGTGTTCCATGGCTGCCGTCACGACGCTGCTGCTGATCTGGCACCCCAAAAGGATCTGGGGATTGGAGGGCCATGAAGTCGACCGCGCCGCGAGAGGGACGCATGGTCACCGCACTGGCGAAGTCCTGAAAGCGTGGACTCCTTGGGCCATTCTCAGCGTACTGGTCTTCGTTTGGGGACTCCCGTCGGCGAAGGCCTTTCTGGACAGGATTTCCATTTTCAAGATACCCGTTAGCGGATTGCACAATTTGATTTTGCGGATGCCTCCGGTGGTAGCGAAACCTACTCCTGAGGCGGCGGTCTTCCAGTTGAACTGGTTATCGGCATCCGGGACCAGCATTCTGTTCGCAGCCATTATTTCCGGCTTATTGATGGGTTTCGGCCCGATCCAACTTTTGCGGCAATACGGCAAGACTCTGTACAAAGTTCGCTTTTCGCTGTGGACCATCGCCGCCATGATGTCGATTGGATTTATGACGCGTTATTCCGGGCTAGACGCGACCATGGGGTTGGCTTTCGCTCGCACCGGGATGTTTTATCCCTTTTTCGGCACCCTCCTCGGCTGGCTGGGGGTGGCGCTTACCGGCTCCGACACCTCGTCCAATGTGCTCTTTGGCAGCTTGCAGAAAATATCGGCCACGCAGGTAGGCGTGTCTCCGACATTGATGTGCGCGGCTAATAGTTGCGGCGGGGTGATGGGCAAAATGATCGACGCGCAGAGCATCGTAGTGGCCAGCACCGCAACCGGTTGGTATGGGCACGAAGGGGACATTCTGCGGTACGTCTTCTTTCACAGCATTGCCCTGGCTTCACTTGTGGGCATCCTGGTGTTCCTTCAGGCCTACGTTTTCCCATTTACAAAAATGGTCATTCATTAGCGGAACCTGGTTGCGCCGGCATCTTGCCGGCTCCGAACGGTACGCATCGACCATTGCGTTTCCGTCGTTTGACCTTCCGGTAGCGATGGGGCAAGCTTCTCTTTCTCCTCGATTCATGTCGGGGAATAGCCGCCCAGCGGCGGAAAGGCCATCGTGGACGCCCGCATCGTTGAAGAATTGCGCGCCATTGTAGGTCCCGATGGCCTCATTACTTCTGCCGAAGAACTCCGTACCTATGATAGCGACGCGCTGACCAATTTCCGTGTCATGCCGCTTGGCGTGCTGCTGCCCGAATCTACCCAGCAAGTGCAGGCGATTGTGCGTGTTTGTCACCGCGAACGCATTCCGTTTGTCGCACGCGGCTCGGGAACGGGACTAAGTGGCGGCGCGCTGCCGGTGGAAACCGGCGTAGTCATTTGCCTTACGCGCATGAATCGCATCCTCGAAATCGATCTGCCGAACGCTCGCGTGGTTGCCGAGCCCGGGGTCATCAACCTCGATATCACCGGTCGCGTGATGGCGGAGGAATATTTCTATGCGCCGGATCCTTCGTCGCAGTCGGTCTGCAGCATCGGCGGCAACGTGGCCGAAAATTCAGGCGGCGCGCATTGCTTGAAATACGGATTCACCACCACCCACGTTCTCGGCCTGGAAATCGTGCTGCCAGACGGAACGCTCGTGCATCTTGGAGGCAAAGCGCTGGACGCGGCGGGTTACGATCTGGCAGGCGTGTTTGTGGGGTCGGAAGGAACACTCGGTATCGCCACAAAAGTGATTTTGCGCATCGTGAAGCGCCCGGAATGCGTGCAAACTTTATTGGCGGCATTCCCTTCGACGAATGAGGCCGGCGCTGCTGTCAGCGACATCATCGCCGCTGGGATGTTGCCTGCCGCCATCGAGATGATGGATCGGCTGTCGATTCAGGCGGCGGAAGCCGCAGTACACGCGAACTATCCCGACTGCGGAGCGCTCCTTCTGGTGGAACTCGACGGTCCGGTCGCTGAAGTTCAGTACTTAATGACGCAAGTGAATAAAATTTGCCGCAACAACGGTGCCTGGGAGGTTCGCGTCGCGCAATCCGACGTCGAACGAGCCCTAGTGTGGAAAGGCCGCAAAGCCGCCTTTGCGGCGATGGGGCGCATCTCCCCCAATTACATCGTGCAAGATGGCGTGATCCCTCGCACCGCGTTGCCGCAGGTCATGAGTCAGATTGAGCAGCTCAGCAAAGAGGCTGGCGTTCGCGTAGCCAATGTGTTTCATGCCGGCGATGGAAATTTGCATCCTCTGGTTCTGTACGATCGACGAATCGACGGGCAAGAAGCTGCCGCCGAAGCGCTCTCGTACAAAATTCTAGAAATCTGCATAGCAGCAGGCGGATCCATCACGGGCGAACACGGCGTCGGGGAAGATAAGAAGATGGCCATGTCCAAAATGTTCAGCGAGCCGGACTTGGAGACTATGCAACGGGTGCGCTGCGCTTTCGATCCACTGCAACTTTCGAATCCTACCAAGTTATTTCCGCGGCCGCGATTATGCGGGGAGCAGCCCGGCAAATATGTCGTCCATCCGCTAGAAGCCGCCGGAATCGCGGAGCGCTTCTGACGATGGACGCAGGTATCTCTTCCCAATCTACACACGCCATCGCCGTATTCGAAAACTCTGCGCGCGCCATCGTCGGCGGGCAGTATGTGCGAGCCGCCAACGCCGGCGATATCGTCGGCGGCGTGCAACCGCAAATTGTCGTCGAGCCTGGTACCGAGCAGGAGCTGGCGCAAATCTTGAAGCTGGCGAACGACGGCGACTTGGCCGTGATCCCCCGCGGAGGCGGATCAAAGGCGGCTTGGGGCAACCCGCCGCAACGGGCCGAGGTCGTGCTTTCGACCGCGCGCCTTAACGCCTTCGTCGAATACGCCTGGTCCGATCTTACCGTCACGGTGGAAGCCGGCTGCACCGTCAAACAATTGCGCGAGACGCTCGCTCAAGTTGGCCAGCGCCTCGCGCTCGATCCGTTGTGGCCGAGTCGCGCCACAGTCGGCGGCGTGCTATCGAGCAACGATAGCGGCTCGTTGCGTCTTCGCTTCGGCTCATTGCGCGACTTGATCATCGGCGTAACGCTGGCCTTGCCCGACGGCACGCTCGCGAAGAGCGGCGGCAAAGTCGTTAAAAATGTTGCCGGCTACGACCTTCCGAAACTGGCGACCGGCGCGCTGGGCACGCTCGGAATCATCACCCGCGCGACTTTCCGCCTCCATCCGATGCCGCAAGAAACGTGCACCGTTTCCTGCCTCATGCGCGACGTCGGTGAAGCCCAACGATTGCTCCTGGCCGTCCAGAGTTCCAAGCTGGCACACTCCGCCCTGCAAATTCGCTTTGTGACTTCCATGCCGCCTCAAATGGATGTGCTCTTCGAAGCCACGCAAGCGGGTCTCGCAGCCCAAGTCGAGCAACTAAAAGCGATTCTCGCTCCTTCAGCGGTGATCGAGCCCGGTCCCGCGGTTTGGAATGCCCGCCAGGAACTCCATTCCGCCGCGAGAGACAACGCATCCAATTCAGCCTTGGCAAAAATCTCGATTCTCCCCGCGCAAATTGCCGAAACATATGAAACGCTGTTGGCGATAACCGCGAATCGAGTGCATTTTCAGGCGGTTGTGCAAGCCACCGGCGTCGGCTGTGTATATTTGGAAGGCGCACCAACCGAGTTTGGCCACGCGCTGCAGTCACTGCGCGCCAAACTGGAAGCGGCGGGCGGCTCGTTGATGGTCGCTCATCGACCGACCAACATGGCTGCCCTCGACGCCTGGGGCGATCCTGGCGACGCGTTGCCGCTGATGCGCGCCGTGAAACAGCAGTTCGATCCCAAGTCAACGCTAAATCCCGGACGCTTCGTCGGGGGCATCTGATGGCCGATCCCACGTCTACGCCCCTGCCAATCACCCCGACCGCTTTCGACGAGCATCACCCGCCATCCATGGCGCTGATTGATCAGTGCGTTCACTGTGGATTTTGTCTGCCGGTGTGCCCGACGTACGTGTTGTGGCATGAAGAAATGGATTCGCCGCGCGGAAGAATCTACCTGATGAAGCTCGCCAGCGAAGGCAAGACCGACATGACGCCGCAGTGGGTCAGCCATTTCGATTCGTGCCTCGGATGCATGGCCTGCATGACGGCGTGTCCTTCCGGCGTAGATTACAGCAAGCTCATCGAATCGACGCGCGCGCAAATCGAACGCAACCACAAACGCTCCTTCGCGGAAAAACTGTATCGGCGATTTATCTTCAGCGTGTTCACCAAGCCGGAACGCCTTCGATTGCTCCGGCTACCGCTGCTCGCATATCAGAAATCGGGTGCACAATCTCTAGTGCGCCGTAGCGGCATCCTGAGTCTTTTCCCCAAAAACTTGCGAGCGATGGAAGCGTTGATGCCGCAACTAGGCGCCAGCGAGCCCACTCCGGCCTCCACTCCTGCACAAGGTCAGGGACGCCGCCGCGTTGGGCTACTGCTCGGCTGCGTCCAGCGTGAATTCTTCCCTGAAGTAAACGCTGCCACCGTACGCGTATTGGCCGCTGAGGGCTGCGAAGTCATCGCTCCCCAAGACCAGTCCTGCTGCGGAGCGCTGCTGGTGCATGCCGGTGAAGAAGCCGACGCCATTATATTGGCACGCAAAACGATCGATGTGTTCGAGCGCGCCAATGTGGATGCGATCATCACCAACGCGGCCGGATGTGGCTCCAACGTAAAGGAATATGGCCACCTTTTGCGCGACGACCCGCCATATGCCGCGCGCGCGAAAGTCTTCGCTGCGAAATGCAAAGACATCGCAGAATTTCTAGGGGAACTGGAGCCGCGCGCGAAAAGGAATCCGCTGAAGCTGCGCGTCGCTTATCACGATGCCTGCCACCTGCAACACGCGCAAGGCATTCGAATGCAGCCGCGCTCGTTACTGCTGGGGATTCCAGGAGTGGAGTTGGTGGAAATTCCGGAGTCCGCGGTTTGCTGCGGATCGGCTGGCATCTACAATCTCGTGCAACCCGACGCTGCCAATGCCTTAGGTGACCGTAAAGCCCAACTCATCACGCCGCTCAATGCCGACGTCGTCGCCACCGGAAATCCCGGCTGCCTCTTGCAACTACAAGCGGCTCTAGCGCGAGGCGGCCACAAAATTCCGGTAATGCACACCATTCAGCTCTTGGACACTTCTTTACGTCCGCGCTTGAGCGATGCCACATCCGACTCCAGTTCCCGATCTTCCTCTTCCAGCTTGGCCGAGGCCAAAGGCTCCTGAATTTCCAGCAACGACGCCAGCAATTCCATCGGATGCAGCACTGTCCGCTCAAACCCAGCATGAAGCTGCTCAGTGCAGGACGTCCCGCTCGCAACAAGCTGCCGGGGCCCACCGTTGCGATCCTGTTGCACCACTTGTCCAAAGAGATCGGCCCCGACAGCCATGCTCAATTCGTAGAAGTCTTTCTTGTATCCAAAGCTCCCGGCCATCCCGCAACATTCCACGTTCGAGGTCACCACGTCGAAACCAAGTTCGCGCAGCAATGCCAGCGTCGGCTCCTCACAGCCAATGGTCTTTTGCTGGCAATGGGCGTGAAAAAAAAGCCGAAAGCCGACTTGGGATTTTGAAACATCGAACACTTGCTGCGCAGTCCGCCCCGATTTAGCCAGCATCAGAACGACATACTCGACGGGTTCAAACGTCCGCGACCGAAATCGCTCGCAGCGGTCCGGGCTGTCCAGCAAATGCCCAAGGTCGCGCCGAAACATCGAAAGGGAACTGGGCTCTACCACCACAATGTCCCGGCCGTCGCTAAGATGCGAATCCAATACCTGCGTGGCCCGCCGAGCGTGCTGCTTTGCGGTCGCGATCATTCCCTGAGAAAGCGCCGCGCGGCCCTCGGGCACCGATTCACTCACGACGACATCGGCCCCCAGCGCGCGCAATACTTCGATCGTCGCGATCCCGCGTTCGACCGTGCCGTAATTTGTGAAGGCATCCGCGAACAGGACGACCTTGGTCTCTCGCCCTTTGGCTGATGGAGCTTGCAAACGCCGAGCCGCTTGAACTAATGTGTGTTTCGGAAAACCTGGTAGCGCGCGCCGGTGATCCACTCCAAGCCAACGCTCCATCAATCGACGCGTCGCGCTGGCCTTAGGATCTTTTGAATCAGCATCAGCCCTCTCGGTCAGTGCTCGCTGTCCGCCAGCAATCGCATTCGCGATCGGCGCGAATCGAGCGCCCCATTTCGCAAAGTAATGGTAATTGCCGAAGAACATCTTGGAGATCGGCGTGCTCCTGTCGTCAGACGCAGCGCCGCTCAAAGAACCCAGCGCATTCCCCAATGCCGATCGCGGTTCTTTATGATTGAGCTGGTCGCCCAGATTTTCGTTCAGCCAGGGAATATCGATCCGTACCGGACACTGATCAACGCATCGCGTGCAACCCGTACAAAGCTCCGAGAATCGCGCGTTCTCGAGCTTGCTGGTGCCGGCCTCCCACGATCCACCAATTCCACCCGAATAGGTCTCTCCGCCGAATGCATGTCCGCCCACGGTTTGAAAATTGGCGCAGGAATTAAGGCAAGCGCCGCACCGTATGCAATACAAAGTGTCCCGAAACACGGGGTCGTCGCGCATCCGCATCCGTCCGTTGTCAATCAACACCAGGTGAAACTCTCGCGGCTTCATCGGCTTGCCCGGAAGAGCAAAAACGGGGTCGGTCAAAGGCGGACTAAGGAAACTCGTATAGACTGACATCTTCTGACCAACTGCACTAGCCGACAGTAAATCCAAAAACGGCGCCATCTCCTGCCGAGTCGGAACGATTTTTTCCACGCCGGCGATCGCAATGTGCACCGGCGGCAGAAAACTGGCCAGCCGGATGTTCCCTTCACTCTCCACCAGCATCAGCGTGCCAGTATCTGCGGCAATCAAATTCGCGCCAGTGATGCCGACGTCGGCGTACAAAAATTTCTCTCGCAGCTTTTCGCGCGCAAATCGCGTCAGTTCCTCGCCGGTATCCAGCGCCAGGTCCGTCTGAAATTTGCGCTTGAATAGCGCCGTGATGCGCTCGCGGCTGTAATGCAGCGCAGGTGCTAGAAAATGTGAAGGCTGCTCATCCGCCAACTGCAAAATAAATTCCGCCAAATCGCTCTCGACAACTTCAATCCCATCCGTCTCCAAAATATGATTGAGGCGAATCTCCTCCGACGTAATACTCTTCCCCTTCACCACCATTTTGGCTGCCCGCCAATGGCACACGTCCAGAATGTACCGGCAAGCGTCCTCTGCAGTGCTGGCAAGAAAAACATGGCCGCCATGCGCGCGCACCGAACTCTTAAGGATTTGAATTAATTCCGGAAGGCTAGCGATCGATTTTTCTTTAATCTGACGCGCCTGATCTTTCAGCGCATCATAATCGGGCAACTCTGCAACCGCGCGATAGCGGCCGCGATTGAAATGCTGTGTATTCGCTCGAACGGTTAGGCTTTCGATGTCCAGCGACATCCGAATCGCCCGCAGCAGGCGATCCTTGTCACTCTTGTTCGCGACATCGCGCGGCAAATCAATCGTTACGCCCATGTCCGCTGGTTTGAATTCGCTTTCCGCCATGCCTCACTCTAACAAAAGAACCAGCAACCGATGCGGTCCGTGCACGCCATGCACCAGCGGCCCCATGTCGGCCGTAGCGCTCGGGCCGGTAATGAAAACCAGATTGCGCTTCAGCCCTTCACCCTTCAAACAGTCCGGATCGAACAAATCCCGCGGCCGCGCCACGATACGTTCCTTAGCCAGCAAAATGATATTTAGCGGCATCAATAAACTCGTCGCCGACACCAGCGGCCTGCCCAGCGCCACGCACACCGATCCAGTGCTCGCCACACCGGCAAACGCTTCGGTCACACCCGCGTCCGCCGTAGCCAGTTCATCATCCTGTGGCCGCGGCAAAAATCCCGCCAAGCCGCGAATTCCCGCGATCAACGACTCCCCCAAAAATTCCGGCTCGCTCAACACAATACCTCGCGCCTTGTGCGCCGCCAGCCCCACGGCTTTGCGCAAAGCCAGCGGCGAGCGCTCGCAGCGCCAGACCATTGCGGCGGCGTCCATTGCATTTTCTTCGAAGGCAGCGGCGAGATCGAGCATGTAGATTCGCGATGAATATTGTGCAGTGCCCGCCCCGGGAAGTCTATGTCAGCAGATACCTGACGCATAGTGGCCGATCTTTAGATCGGTAACCATCAAACGCTGACAACCCTCCAATGGCATACGTTCGCACCCCCAAGCCTGGTCCATAGACGCTCGTCGTCTGGGCGCTCACCCGCGCGCGCCACCAGCGCTGTCATCTTGAGCCTATCCGACAAGGATAAGCGAAAGATCTCAACCTCACCTCGCGCCCAAACGTCTAACGGTGCTTCGCCGCCGCAATTAAGCCCTGCCATAAGCTCGCATAAAAAAATAAATGGTCATCGCCGACCCTACGAAAATCACGAACGCGCGTATCCACGCTGGCGGCAACTTCTGCGAGTAATGCGCAGACAAATATCCCCCACCCACCGCTCCCACAGTCATCACCAAGGCCTGCGGCCAAACAATCGCTCCTGTCACCACAAACGTGACGGTTGCCACGCCATTGATTACCCCACCCAGCACCACCTTCAGCGCGTTCATCTCATGAATATCAGTCATCCCCATCGCCGCCAGCATCGCCAAATTCATAATCCCTATGCCGCCGCCAAAATACCCGCCGTACACTGCCACGATGAGTTCGAACACGGAGGCCCCCGCTACCGCCCGGCTGCTCGCCCCATGCGAAATGCCCGCCGAAATCCGGCCGGTCAGATGTTTGCCAAAGGCAAACAGCAACGTCGCTCCTAACAACAACCACGGTAGCACCCGCAAAAATGTCTGCGCTGGTGTTTTGATCAGCAGAAACGCGCCGGCCAATCCCCCCACCACGCTGGTCGCGATCAACGGCACCATCACGCGCCGTGAAATGTTCAATCGCTTTCGGTAAGCTCCGCCGCTGGCGGTAACGCCGATCCATAGCGCTAAGGTGTTCGTAGCGTTGGCCGCCACCGGCGCCACGCCCGTAAACAGTAGCGCCGGAAACGCAATGAAGCTTCCGCCCCCGGCAACGGCATTGATGGCGCCACCAAGTGCTCCAGCAGTGAAAAGAAAGATGGCCTGTCGGGTATCCAAGCGTGCTTTTGTATCACGAATCCGTCGTGATGCTCCAACGCCCAACGCCTGAATTTGCCGCCTCAACGCCGTTCTTGACAACCCTCTGCCTCGCGTATATGAACGTGCCGACGATGATTCGATTTCTCCGGTCGGCCCGCTTGTTGAGTAGCCACCGGCGCATTAACACGGCATTAACATTCGTAGGATAACCAGTCCCGTGTTCGTGAGTCTCGTTTTGCCAAGGTCGCCGTTCTAAGCCCGACAGTTCGCTCCCGGTGAGGTCGAGAGTTCTTGCAGGAGCCAGGTTCGGTATCACAGGAGAAAGTATGGCCAGTCGAGCAGACGCAATAGCGGTTAGCGGCAGCGCCGAATACAGCATCTGGCGTGTAATCCTCGCCTCCGCTGTCGGCACCATGATCGAGTGGTACGACTTCTACATCTTCGGCAGCCTCGCCGCCGTTCTCTCGCCGAAATTCTACCCCTCCGGAAATGACACCATCGCGCTTATCGCTTACTTGTCCACCTTCGCCGTTGGCTTCGTCGTCCGCCCCTTCGGAGCTTTATTCTTCGGTCGCATCGGCGACATCGTCGGCCGCAAGTATGCTTTCCTCGTAACCTTAAGCATCATGGGCGGCGCCACCGCGCTCATCGGCCTCTTGCCCACATACGCAACGGCCGGCTGGTTCGCCCCCATCGCCCTCCTCGCCATCCGGGTCCTGCAAGGGTTGGCCCTCGGCGGTGAATACGGCGGTGCCGCAGTCTATGTGGCCGAACACGTCCCAGACGGCAAGCGGGGCTTCTACACCAGCTTCATACAGATCACCGCCACCCTGGGCCTGTTCGTTTCACTGATCGTCGTCTTGGTGACACAGTCCTCCATGAGCAAAGAAGATTTCTCCGCATGGGGCTGGCGCGTCCCGTTCCTGATCTCCATCGTCCTCGTCAGCATCTCGCTCTACATCCGCCTGAAAATGAAAGAGTCGCCCATCTTCACGTCGATCAAAGCCGCGCATATGACGTCAGCCCAACCCCTGAAAGACGCTTTCGCGAAATGGGACAACGCCAAGCGCGTCCTCATCTCGCTCTTCGGCGCCACCGCAGGGCAAGGCGTCGTCTGGTACACCGGCCAGTTCTACGCTTTGTTTTATCTTCAAACCATTCTGAAGGTAAACCTAAAAACATCCGCCATTATCGTAGCCGTAGCTCTGCTCCTGGCCATGCCGTTCTTCACGGTTTTTGGCTCGCTTTCTGACCGATTCGGCCGGAAATGGTTGATGATGGGTGCCTGTCTGCTCGCTGTTGTCACCTACATCCCAATCTACAAAGCCATGCAGAGCGCCGCAGGCAATAACGTAGTCACCGTGAAGTCCGCCAAGAGTAAGGTCACTGGCGCCATCAGCCTTACCCCCCTCACCCCCGAACCCGCAACCGGCGCGCTCGTACCCGCGAAAGAGGCTTCAAATCCCAACGTGCCGTTGCTCGTGTTGCTCGTGTTCATTCAAGTCTTCTACGTCTGCATGATCTATGGCCCTATCGCCGCCTATCTTGTCGAAGCCTTCCCCGCCAAGATCCGCTACACCTCTCTATCCTTGCCTTATCACATCGGCAACGGCGTCTTCGGCGGCCTGGTGCCTCTGGTAGGCGTGTACATCTGTGCCAGCACGCAGAACATTTACGCCGGCCTGTATTACCCCATGATCGTTGCCGGTATAACCTTAGTCTTCGGCAGCATCTTCCTAAAAGAAACCCACGGCACCAAAATCTGGGACGAAGTAGGTGGCATGCGCTAAGGAGCACCGACGCTCCTGTCTGCGCCTCCGAACGAATTCCAAGAATAATGCCCCCAATCGGCAGCGCATTGACGCCGCACGTCAGCCAGTAGCATCATCTTCTGCGCGAAAATAATTCCCTAAACTCCAAATGGAGCACCACCGTGCCAAAATCCCACAAAAAAAAGCACAAGCAAAATCCAACCCCCAAGTCCCAACCCTCCGCTTCGAGACAACTTCCCTCAAATGGCGCACCTAAGCCCGCTCCCAAAGAAAACGAAGCCCAAATTGCCGTCCATTGGAAAGAAGAAGCCCTCTTCCACCCATCGCCGAAATTCATAGGTCAAGCCAACCTCCACGACCCCGCCTTGGTAGCCCGCTTCGACGAAAGATATTTCCCCGAATGCTTCCGCGAATACGCAGAACTCTTGCACTGGGATCACTATTGGCACACCACGCTCGACACCAACGACCCGCCATTTTGGAAATGGTTCGTCGGCGGCAAACTAAACGCCTGCTACAACTGCGTCGACCGTCACCTCGAAACGCACAAAAACAAAGCCGCGCTGATGTTCGTGCCCGAGCCAGAAGGTGAAGCCGCCACGGTCATCACCTATCAGGAACTCTACCGCCGCGTAAACGAAGTAGCAGCCGTCCTGCGCGATTTCGCCGGACTGAAAACCGGCGACCGCGTGACCATCCACATGCCCATGATTCCCGAGCTGCCCATCACCATGCTCGCCTGCGCGCGTCTCGGCATAGTCCACTCGGTGGTCTTCGGCGGCTTCAGCGGCGAAGCCTGCGGAATGCGCGCCGCTGACTCCGGCAGCCGCGTACTGATTTATGCCGACGGCTATCACCGCAACGGCAAATGGGTCGATCACAAACCTAGTGCCGACATCGCCGCCGATACCGCCGAAAAAGAAGGCCAGCACATCGACAAAGTTTTAATCTGGAAGCGCTATCACGGCCACTTTCGTTCCGAATCTCCCATGATCATGGGCCGTGATTACTTCATGGATGACATCCTGCACGACTATCACAATCACTTCGTCGATCCCGTCTCGCTGGACGCCGAAGCGCCACTGTTCCTCATGTACACCAGCGGCACCACCGGCAAACCGAAAGGCTGTCAGCACCGCACCGGCGGCTACCTGGCCTACGCCGCAGGTACCTCCAAGTATTACCAGGACATCCATCCCAACGATGTGTACTGGTGCATGGCCGACATCGGCTGGATCACCGGCCATTCCTACATCGTCTACGGCCCGTTAGCTCTGGGCGCCACCAGCGTGCTCTACGAGGGCGTCCCGCAATTCCCCGACGCAGGCCGTCCCTGGCGCATCGCCGAGCGCCTGGACGTCAATATCTTCCACACCTCCCCCACCGCCATCCGCATGCTCCGCAAAGCCGGTGGCGACGAGCCCAAAAAATACAACTACCACTTCAAGCACATGACTACGGTAGGCGAACCCATCGAGCCTGACGTCTGGCGCTGGTATCACCAAGTAGTAGGCAAAGGCGAAGCGGTTATCGTCGACACCTGGTGGCAAACCGAAACCGGCGGTTTCTTGATCACCACCAAACCAGCACTAGACGCCATGAAACCAGGCAGCGCGGGCCCAGCCGCCTTAGGCATCTATCCAATCATCTGGGACGAAACGGGAAAAGAAGTAAAAGCCGGCTCCGGCGTGGCGGGTAACCTCTGCATCCGCAATCCCTGGCCTGGCATTATGCAAACGATTTGGGGCAGCTCCGAGCGCTTCGTAGCTCAGTACTACAAAAAATACTGCAAAGACCCTGACAGCAAAGACTGGCGCGACTGGCCCTACTACGCCGCCGACGGCGCCGTCCTCGCAGCCGACGGCTACTACCGCATCCTCGGCCGCGTAGACGACGTGATCAACGTAGCAGGCCACCGCCTGGGCACCAAAGAAGTCGAGTCCGCCTGCCTCAGCATTCCCGAAATCGCCGAAGCTGCCGTAGTTCCCGCTGTCGACGACGTCAAGGGTCGCGTGCCGGTCGTGTACATCTCACTAAAACCCGGCGTGCTCGCCTCCAAACAAATTCAGGACCAAGTCACCTCGATGATCGAAACCATGATCGGCAAAATCGCCCGCCCCAAAACCATCCACATCGTCCCCGACATGCCCAAGACCCGCAGCGGCAAAATCATGCGCCGCGTCCTGGCCGCCATCTCCAACCACATGGACACCGGCGACATCACCACCCTCGCCAACCCCGACATCGTCGAACAAATCCGCGAACAAGTCCAAGGCCGCCAACGCACGCCATTAAAAGAAGGCCCCGCCGACATCAAGCTCTTCGGCGAAGAATCCTAGACTATTTCAACTTCGCGTATTCGGCCTTAGCCGCGACTAGCGCCGGAACGTCCGGATCAGCGTCTCGCCATAGCGTAAGAAACTCCTCGTATTTTGTCTTCGCTTTAGCCGCATCCCCAGTCAGCGCATACGCACGCCCAAGTCCCAAAACCGCCAGCGGCGCGATCGGCTCGTTCACAACCACACCCTGCCAATCCACGATTTTCTGAAACTCCGCCGCAGCTTGAGGTCCCTGCCGAGCCGCAAGAAACGCCTCGCCTCGCACATAAACCGGATAGAGGTTCGTCCAGAACGTGTTTCCGCCGGGAACACCCAGCTCGTAAGGGGAAGCACCCGCGAGGATTTCAACGGCCTTTGCATCCGCGTTAATGGCGCCGAGCGCCGTCTGCGCGCGCAAGGTCGGCACATAATTGAATCGCACGATGGTGTCTTCAGGAAAACGCTTCTGCAAATCATCCGTCAGAACCTGTGCGCCCTCCAAATCGCCGATCAACGCCAGGGCTAAGGCCGCAACGTACTGCGCGTCACGTCCGTTGGACTGCGCCAGCGTGCCGGTCACCCGTTCCCGCGCTTCCGCGGCATTTCCGTACAGCGCTTCCCATAACGCTGCCGCCGACTCGCAACCGGCGGCCATTTCGTTCTCACCGGCCCGCGCGGCGGAGGTCGCTGCCTTACTCGAAAGTTCGCGCGCGGTCCTGAGTTTGCCGGAATACGCCGCGGTCCCAGCTTCCAGATACAGCATCAGGTTTTCTTTTCCGGGCTTCCCGGCCGACCACGACACCTGTTGCGCCATGCCCACGGCATCTTTCCTCAGGAACGCCAGCTGGTACAGACCGGCGCGCAGGTCCGCGGAATCGAGATCTTTTTCCAGCGCTTCCTTGGCAGCATCGCGCGATTCCTCCAGGCGATGGAGATGCACGTACGCCAGCACCAGATTGCCGAAATTGATGCTGTCGGCGGGGCTCAACCGCAGTGCATCTTGATAGTCTCCGAGCGCTTTGTCGTGCTGGCCCAGATTTTGATAGATGCCCCCGAGATTGGTGAGTGTCACCTGCTCGCGGGGATAAATCTGGGCCCACAATTCATACGCTTGTCGGGCCTTCTCCAGGTCCCCGGTTACAAAGTGATGGTAGTGCGATTCGATATAAAATTTCTCCCATTCGCTCACGCGTTGTCGCAGCTCGTATGCTTTCTGGGTATCTTGTGCCGCCAGAATCTTTTCGCCAAGATTGTGGTACGCGGTGCCCAGCGTGGCATAAGCCATGGCAAAATTCGGGTCCAGCTGGATGGCGTGTTCGAACAGTGGCACTGCGGCGGTATAGTCCGCTTTTCCCGTCAGCGTCTTGCGCCCAAGGCTATAGGCCTGTAGCGCTTCGAGCGACGGCGTTGTCGCTTGCTCGATGGGAGTATCCAGTTTCTGCACCGTCTTCAGCGACTCTCCCAGTTTTGCCCGCAAGCGCGTCGAAGCTTCACCCAGCGCCTTCAGTACGTTCTCCTTGCCGTCGGCGGTAAATTGTTCCTGCGCCAGGTAGTCTCCACTCCGGCAATTCACCGCGTTCACGCCGATGACGTACTGATTTCCGATGCTCGAGATCGTGCCGCTCAAATAAGCCTTGCTTCCCACCCGCTGGCACAGATCGCCGGCAATCGTGGGCGACACCTTGCCGTCCGCGGGCAATCCCATCAACCGCAATGTTTGCTGAATGCGCTGTTCGGAAACCAAGCTCAAGAAAGGCGATTGCTGCAGTTGCGCCGCCAAACCTTGACGCAGCGTATCGTCAAAGATCGGATCGCCTGTCTTGTTGGCGAAGTCCGCCAGCACCACGGTGTCGGTCTGGGTCAACGCCGCAGCGTAGCGCGCGTTGTAAAACCAGGCGCCGACCACCAGCAGCGCGACCAGCGCCGCACCTCCCGTCGCCATCGCCCTCCATGGGAAGGTTTGCCCGTGAACCGTCGTGACCGGCACGGCGGCCCCGGGAACTGCGGCTACGGGATCTGGAACTGCGGGGGTTGCCGCTGCCGCGAACGCCGTCACCGACCCTGATTCCGATGCGCGCTTCAGCTGCTGCAACTCCGCTCGCGCCGCCGCAGCGCTCGCGTAACGCAGATTTCTGTCCTTTTGCAGGCACTTGCTTATGATTTCTTCGAGCCCCTGCGGGATCTGCGGATTCACCGTTCGCACCGGCGCAGGAGCCCGTGTCAGTATCGCTTCGATGATCGCTCCGCCGGTTCGGCCGCCGAAGGCCTGACGACCTGTGGCCATTTCATACAGCAGCAGCCCAAAAGCGAAAATATCGGTCCGCTGGTCGAGTTCGTCGCCCCGCACCTGCTCAGGCGACATGTAAGCTGGCGTGCCGCTGATCACACCCACGATCGACAAAGAATCTTGCCTTCCTTTGGAAGACGAATCCGTGGCGTCGAGCCCCAACACATCCTTCGCAACCAGTTTCGCCAGACCAAAATCCAGCACCTTCGCCTGCCCGCGTTTCGTGACGAACACATTCGAGGGTTTGATGTCCCGGTGGACGATCCCTCCGCTGTGCGCCACGTCCAGCGCGTCCGCAATTTGCATTCCCAGGTCCAGGATCTCTTCGGGTGGCAGCGGCTCTCCATGAATGTGTTGCCGCAGGGTCTCCCCGTCGATGAACTCCATCGCGATGAAGGGCCGGTGGTCCTGCTCGCCGATGTCATAGATCGTGCAGATTCCAGGATGGTTCAAAGCAGAAGCCGCATGTGCTTCACGGCGAAAACGTTCCAGTGCCTGCGAGTCCTCCGCCATGTTATCGGGCAGGAATTTCAAGGCCACCGGGCGGTCGAGGCGCGTGTCGATCGCCTTGTAAACCACACCCATTCCGCCAGCGCCAAGTTTCTCGATTACGCGAAAGTGAGAGATGGTCTGGTCAATCATCGATAGACCCGTGTTCGGGAAGCGACGATCAGATCAAAGGGTTTGGTCGTTTAACGCGGAATCCCCCGCCGGTTTTTGTCGCGGCGCACTTGGCGGCTTCGGAGCCCCGAGCATGTTCAGGACGCGGGAGCCGTCTCCGTAAGCGGATAAGTCGGCATGAGGCTCGAGCTCGAACGTGACGTTCTTGTTGCAAACCGAACACAACAAGGAACCGTAAGCCGCACCGTCAGTTTGGACGAACATGTTGTAGCGCATCACCTTCTCGCAGCAAACGGGAACCCAAAGATTTGTAGATTGTGCTGCAGTCAAGGGCCACCTGCCTGGGAACGAATGCCGCGGATTATACACTGAAAAACCGTTTGCTTGCGGCAAACGGTTTTGGGATAGGTTAACGGCGAGGGCGCAAGGGGCTGGTTATCTACATCGCATACGTCAAGTCGTAGGAATGCTTTCCGTCGGCGACGATGATGATCATTTTTCCGCTGATCCCAACCAGCTCTCCAGTGCCGGAATCAGGCACTATGGTGACCGACATTTGCGGAGCTCCCTGAGTCATTGTTCCCATGTGTGCTGTAACACGAAAGTTCCGGTGCGGCCTCGCAGCGTGCCGGTGACTTTTTCGATGGCGACGTAGGCCCCCGAACCCTTGACTGCCGTACCGGCGGTCAACATCTGACCCTTGCTGGTGGCTTCCAGATCCCCGTCAAACTGTTTCTTGAGCGTAAAGCGGCCTAGACTTGGGTCACCTTGGTCCTCTGGTACTGGCGTCACCTTCACGTCAAATGTGCCCTTCGCGGTCTCTGGCATTCTCGTCTCCTTCTGAGGCGCGCTTGGAGGCGGCGATTTCGTTTGTGCATGCGCAAGGGAGATCAAGACAATCAATGCGCAGGTTATCGCGACGATACGAACTTTCATGCCAGCCCACTGGTTCGCGCTAGCTTTAGTGCTTCGATCGCTGCGCCTCTTGCGCCGGCCGTGTCGCCGTTGGGCATCACGTAGATCGGGATGTCGGCTTGTTCTTCACGCTGGGTCGGCATGCCGGTGCGGACTTCGTCGATGAACCACCGCTGGAATTCTGGACTGGCTTCGAGCGCGCCGCCGCCAATAATCAACGCGTCCGGATCGAAGGTATTCACCATTTCGTCCAAGAAGATGCCCATGCCGTGGGCTTGCACGCGGAAAATTTCGCGGCACAGGGCGTCACCTCGGTCGGCCATGCCGCGGACCATTTTCGACGCGCGTTTCAGATCGCCCAGTTTCCCTAGCTCGTGGCCCGGATATTTCTCTAGGAAGTAGGGCAAAAATGTTCGTTCGATGGCGGTCAGAGAGCATACCGACTCCAGATCGCCTACCCGCCCGCAATTGCAGTGCGGCTGCATTCCGGGGATTCCGCGAATACTTTGATATGGAATCAACACATGGCCCAATTCGCCGCCGAACCCCATGCGGCCCTTGACGACATTTCCATCGATGATGATGCCACCGCCCAAACCCGTTCCGATCACCACCGAAACTGAAGTCTCTTTGCTGTTGGCGCCGAAGATGGTGAAGTGGCCCCAGAGGGCGCCAGCGTTACCGTCGTTGAGGTAGGAGACTGGCTTGCCTAACTTGCGCGCCAGGCCCTCGCGAATATCGAAACCGGCCCAGTTTGGATGTACGAAGTTGGTAGAGCCCTTGGCGCTTAGCATGCCTGCAGCGCTGGCTGGGCCTGGAGTATCCAGACCTACGGCGACGATGTCGCTCAATGGCACATTCGCGAGTTCGGCGGCGATCTTTAGGCCGTTTTCGATTTGCTGAAGGCAGATTTCCGGGCCTTGCGTTGAAAGGGCCGGATGCTCACAGAGTCCTTCGATCAGGAATTTTTCGTCACGGCTGACTAGGGTGTAGTTGATTGCTGTGCCACCCAGGTCTACTCCGGCCACCACTTCCACGTGATCCTCCTTCGGGGCTTATTATGGACCTCCGAGAGTAAGCAGCTTACACGGTTCTGACGAAAGATTAATCGGTTCTAATCGTTTCGCGAGTTATCGGCGGTGCGCGCGATTCGCCGAGCGAACCGGCAATCGCTAAATTGCGGTGGCTGCATTGTTCTTAGATAGTTCTGGGCAAAGGGTACTATTGTCGTTTAGCGGAGCGGTACTATTCGTACTCCGGGGGCGGGTTCCAGTAGAATCGGTACGTTTCCTCTATGGCCTCCATTCAGGTGTCGAGGGAAAATACAAACTGTACAGAGCTAGAGGTGTTCCCGGCTCGACGGAGAATTTCTCCTGCGGTTCGGCCAGAGGTTGGATGTTTTCGCGAATGGTTGGGTTTTCGGCTGCGAAAATGTTCAGGGCTGAACCTGGGAGTGATTGGACGCTCCAATGCTCGTAATTGTCGGAATGATTCTGCTGTTGACCTGGATCTTCGAACACGCCTTCCATTTGACCGCGGATTCGTTGATGAACTTATTGTTGCTATTCGCTAGCATTTCGTTTGCGCTGGACTTTGTTCGGGAGCGGGAAGTTACCGAAATCCGACCTGGATGGGATGATCGGCCACGCAAGCTGAGGATGGGGAATGTCTCGCGATGGCTTCGGCAACGATGGAATCCTTCGCCTGCGACTGCGGCGGCGAGGAAGTCCGCCGCCGATGGGAAGCGCCCAGCGTAATTTCCAAGGCAATCCGAAAACGGAATAGGATCGTTCCGGCGGACCCTTAGTCGAAGCCTGAGGCGCGGGCCGTGGGTCCCGCCCAGTGTCAACCCGGGCATTACACACCAGGAGCGGCGGGAATCCACCCGGCCAGGTACCCAGTTCGGCTGCGCAGCTTCGATTGCCTAGGATGTGGCGGGCACCGCGGCTGGCAGTAGGTTAGGCCTTGGCGGGGAACCATCGAGTCAGAACTGGAGTGCGATATTTGAAGATGCTGCGGACATCTGGAGCTACGAATAGGGCATTCATCAGCGAACCACCCAGACCGCATCGTTCACGTGGTCGAGGACTTCGGTGCCGGCGTCGCGCCCCGCGAAGCGATGTTCGTGTTTCCCCAGGCGGTAGGGGCCGTGTATTTGCTCGTCGATGAAGCGATGCGGGGGTTCCCAAGCGGTGATTTCGCTCTCCCAGGAAATGGGGAGGCGGTGTGCCTGCAAACAGTGACGGATCCGGGCGCCGACCGCCATCTGGATGGGGGCTGGCGTGATGACCGTAAATTTCAGGAATCGCGGGGTGATTCGCTCAAGGTTAGATGCATCTGCAAAAAACGGGAATACTACATCGATCGGGCGCGGCAACCAAAGCTTCGCATCGAACCTGTGGACTTTCATCAGTCAGAAATCTAGTTCGAATAACTTTACTTGCGAATGCGGAACAGCGCAGCGATGCCTTGACGATCCACCAGTTGGAGTTGATTGGGCAAGAAATGATCCAGATCGGGGGCGCCCTCAACGTTGAGAACCAGCACGTAGTCGAATTTCGTAGTCCACCCGGCGAGGAACGGAAAGCGAGTCATTTCCAGGGCCGTCGACGGGGCCGAGGTTAGGTCGAGATAATTCACCGGGGGACTGTCAACCGCTTGCAGGTGCGCGTACGGCTCTTTGATGACCACCGGTTGTTTGCCCGGTTCCGCGAAAATGTTGGGCCAGAAGGCGTGACGGTCCAGAAGTACGAATGAGGCGAGGTGCCAGTAGGTGGGCGTGAGAGCGGGCAAGCGCCGGCTGATGGGCATGGAAGCGCACCAAGCCTTGTTATCACTGCAGACTACGTCGGCAGCCAGCACGCGGCTTCCGGGTGTCACCGATTCGATTACCTGGCGCACGTCATTGAGATCGCGCTGGGAATGCACCCAGACATCGGTAACAAAAACGATCCTGGTCACAAACAAAACAGCGAAAACAACAATCGCGAAGAAACGCTGGCGAGAGGTGAGCCTTCTTGGCATGAAACCAGCGAAAAGCATGAAGCCCATCATGACGGGCAGGCGGAGATCCATAAAATAGGTGCCCTTCAGCATTCTGGGCATGACGATATAAGTGACCAGCAGGATAACCGAACTGATCAGCGCCGCCCTGGAGATACGGGCGCGCCGCTGCCGCAAGCAATAAAGCACGAAGGCGATTAAGGGAACGACGGCCAGAAAGTCAAACGAAGAGGAATAACCCTGAAAAGGCGTAAAAAGCCCGACTGCTTTCTGCCACAGATGCGGCCAGGCGGCAGTGGTTTTGACCTTTTCCAGGGGAGAGGCGAAATAGAGAGCAACCGGAACCACGAGCGCTATGGCCAGAAGCGCAATGCGCTTGGCGACGTAGCGTGGATCGGGTCGCGTCCGCCAATCTTCGCCGACCACCATGGAAAGTTCGTAGGAACCGATCAGCAGCGCGTAAAAGCAAAGACCGAACAGGTGAAAAAAGAAGGTGAGCGTCGCCACGATCGCACCCAACGCGACGGTTACCGCCGGGAATTTCTCGCGATACTGGACCCATGCAGCCGCTCCCCAGAGAGCGATTCCAATGGCCAACTCAAAATTCATGAAGCCCATGAGAAACAGCATGTTAAACGCGCCGAAGCCGGCGGCCAGCTGCCAGAACGAGCGGCGTTGAAAATAGGCATAACTCAGAGCCACGGTGCCGCTGGTTGGCAGCAACAGGCACAAGGCGAGCACAATGCGGCCCGCTGCGAGCGGAGAAACTAAATGCATCAGCGCAGGTAAAAGCAAATCGACGGCGATATTGGGGATGATTTGCCAGTGCACGGAAAACATCTGGCTGAGAACGGGGTCGGATTGGCCAAAGGCCAAGAGGTAGCAGCGCGCGAGGTGATTGGGATAGTCGGTAAGCGGCGGCACGCCGGCGGCCAAGACCGGAACCGTGAGGGCGGCCAGCATCAATGTTAGGCCGGTCCACCAAGCACGCGGACTATCGAGAACGCTTTCCAGTGACGATTCAGTCGGGGCCGGGCGCGAGGGCGCGTACGCCAGAGTCACCTCAGAAGATTGCAATTCGACTTTCGTGCTCACATCCACACGCTCATTCCCGGCGAATTTTTTGAGGGGGGACGCTACGTGCAGACTTGCGCAGCAACAGCGGCACGTCCATCACTTATACTATAGATGGAAGGGCATTCCATAGAGGAAAGCCAGTAGCTTGGCCGATTAAGAGTAAAATCTTGGTAAATGAAGCTGAAGTGGCCGCGCAGTCTGCAAACGATTGGGAAAAAAGAGAAATAAGTTAGCAACTTACCGAGCATTAAATTTTCTAATGCAAGCGAGCTATTTTTTTGACGCGGAAAAGCGCTGCGATTCCCCGGCGATTTACGAGTTGCAGTTTCTTCGATTGAAAATTATCCAGCTCGGGTGCTCCCTCCGCATTCAACACCAGCACGTAATCGAACTTGTTTTGCCAATCCTCGAGAAACGGAAAGATAGCCAATTCTTTCGCCGGCACTTGCGGCATCGCGAGATAAAGATAGTCGGGAGGTGGGTGTCCGCCAGTAGTCAAATCCCGGTAGGGCTCATTCATAGTGATGGGCTGCTGAGACTCCTCCGCGAAAATGCTGGGCCAGAAGGCGTGGCGGTCGAGGAGTACAAAGGACGCGATGTGCCAATAAGTTGGAGACACGTCAGGGAGATTGCGGCTCATAGGCATGGCGGAGAACCAGCCTGGATTGTCGTGGTACACGACGTCAGCGGTCATCACGCGGCTGCCGGGCGCAATAGGTTCGATCACTTGGCGAAGGTTGGTGATATCGCGCTGGGATTCCGCCCACACGTTGGTGATGAAGGCGATGCGGGCCACAAACAGAAGCGCGAAAAGTGCGCCAGCCGCGTGATTTTCGCGGGAGCTTAGGCCTCGGGGCATAAAACCGGCAAAAATCATGAAACCCAGCATGACCGGCAGGCGAGTATCCACCAAGTGCACGCCTTTGAACGTTTCAGGCGTCACGAGGTAAATGCACAGCAGCGCGGTGCTGCAGATCAGTGCGGCCTTGGAAACTCTGGCGCGGCCGTTGATCACGCAATAGATCACGAACGCAAGGATGGTGGCGGCTAGCAATAGATCGAACAAGGAGGAGTAGGCCAGCTGCGAGTCGAAGAGGAAGTACAGCTTCTTCGGAAGCGAAAGCCAGACCGGCGCAAAACTTATTTTTTCCAACGGCGAGGCGCTATAGAGAATGGCCGGAACGATTAGGGCCGCGACCAGAGCGCAGGCGCGAATGGCCGCGTAACGAACGTCGTCCCAGCTTTGCAGCCGCTTCTCGAAGATGATGAAAAACTCATAAGAGCCGATCAGCAGCATGTAAAAACAGAAGCCGAACAAGTGGAAAAAGAATATCGCCGGCGCCAGCAGGATAGCCGAAATGATCGTGGCGACCGGGTGGCTTTCACGGTAACGAATCCATGCGGCGGCGGCCCACATGGCGACGCCTATGGCTATCTGGAAATTCATCAGACCCATAAGGAAAAGCACGTTGAAGGCGGCAAATCCTGCTGCCATCTGCCAAAGGGACCGGCGGCGGAAGTAGGCGCGGCTTAAGGCGATGGCGCCGGTGGTGGGTACCAGGAGGCAGAACGCGAGCATGATGCGGCCGGCTCGTAGCGGCGAAAATACGTGCATCAGCCCGGGCAGGATCAGGTCGATGGCGATATTGGGGATTACGCGCCAGTGGGCGGTGAACATCTGGCGGAGGATGGGATCGGAATTGCCGAAGGCCAGCAGGTAGCAGCGGGCCAGATGATTGGGATAGTCGGTCAGCGGCGGAACCTCGGCAGTGGCCAGCGGGATCAGCAGGGCGCCGAGCATTAAGCCGAGACTGACCCACCAGGTGATCGCGCTGTCGAGCACCTCCTCATGCGACGGGGCGGAAGACTTATGCTTCGCCACCGGCTTTGGCTGAGGCAGGTATAAGAAAGCGGCTTCCGATGTTACGAAGTCGGACGTCAGGTTCAAGGTTAGCCTATCAGTTTAGTTGAGAACTACGGTGCGAGTTGCTGGGTGGGGAAGCTAACGCAGGCTAGTTATATCGGCAGGGCCTTGCAGGCTCTATACCGCGAAGACCGTAAAGCCGCCAGGTAGACCCAGTAGTCGAAGGCCATCGAGATCCTGGTGACCTGGGCGTCCACGACCGGATCGGGATGGCGCCTCAATCGCCCCGCGGTCATCCCGAACCCCGACGATTTTGGCGGGGTTCGGGATGTGCTTCTTACTCGATCGCCCTGTCGCATGGAAAGCGCCCCCCGCGGTCGCCAGCCGCTACAGGGGCTAGCCGCCGTGGCCGCTGCCGCCGGTTAGTTCGCGCACTATATTGCTTACGAAGGCCTTGGCGTCGCCAAAGAGCATCAGGGTTCGGTCTAAATAGTAGAGCGGATTGTCGATGCCCGCGAAGCCAGCGGCCATGCTGCGTTTGATGACCATTACGGTGCGGGCTTTGTCTACGTCCAGGATGGGCATCCCGTAAATGGGGCTGCTGGGATCGGTGCGGGCGGCGGGATTGGTCACGTCGTTGGCGCCGATAACCAGGGCCACGTCGGTCTGCGGTAGATCGCCGTTTATCTGGTCCATTTCTAACAGCTTGTCGTAGGGGATGTCGGCTTCGGCCAGCAGCACGTTCATGTGGCCCGGCATTCTGCCTGCTACAGGGTGAATCCCGAAAGTTACGTCTACGCCGCGCTTGGTAAGCGAATCGTACAGTTCCCGCACTTTGTGTTGGGCTTGAGCGACAGCCATGCCGTAACCAGGGACGATCACCACTTTGTTCGCGGCGGCCAGGATGCCTGCGGCCTCCTCTGGAGTGGCGCTGCGTACCGGCGGGGCTTCGATGGCTCCTTTGGCGGCGGCTTGGATTTGGCCGAAGCCGCCAAATAGGACGTTAGTGAAAGACCGATTCATGGCTTTCGACATGATTAACGAGAGGATGAAGCCGGAGGAGCCGTCGAGCGCGCCGGCAATGATCAGCAATTTGCTGTTTAAGACGAAACCCATGGCCGCGGCGGAGAGGCCGGCGTAGGAATTCAACAGCGAGATTACGGTCGGCATGTCCGCGCCGCCGATGGGGATTACCAGCATCACGCCGAAGATCAGAGGGATGATGATCATGGCAGGAAACAATCGGGTTTGTTCCGGATGGATCACTAGAATTGCGGCAATGGCCACCGCCAGTCCAAGCATGGCGAGATTAACGAAATTTTGGCCTTTATAGGTAACTGGACGCTGCGGCAATACTTCTTGAAGTTTTCCTGCGGCCATCAGGCTGCCGGTGAATGTGAACGATCCGAGAATTACTTCCATGGCCAGGACGGCCATCATGAATGGGGCGATGTGGGGAGCTCGCAGATAAAATTCGGCGGTGCCGACCAGCGTCACGCACAACGCGCCGAAGGCGTGGCTCAGGGCAGTCCGTTGGGGCACCGCGGTCATCTGCACTTTGCCGAGTGGGATGCCAATGATGGTGCCTACGACCAGGCCGATGGCGATTAGTTTGTAGTCGACAATGCCGCGGTGCAGCAGTGTTCCGGCGACGGCCAAGGCCATGCCGGCTTCGCCGGCGAAGACGCCGCGACGTGCGGTTGCGGGAGAGCTCAGCCACTTGAGCGACAGTATGAAAAGCAGGGTAGCGATTAGATAGGTGACTTCGATCAGCGTGTCGGTGCCCAGGAAGTTATTCATTATTTTTTGGGCCCGCTGGATTTGAACATTTTCAGCATACGGTCGGTGATGATGAAGCCGCCTACTACGTTGCTGGTGGCGGCTACGATAGCGATGGTGCCCAGAATTGCTGCTAGATTGCTCTTGTGTTCGCCCGCAAGGATGATCGCGCCTACTACCGCTATGGCGTCCAGCGCGTTCGTCAGTGACATCAACGGCGTGTGCAGCAGCGGAGAGACGCGGCGGATTACTTCGAATCCGATGAACGCTGCCAGCATGAAAACGTAGAGGCCGGTTAGCAGGTCTAGCTTCACTTTTGTCCTTCCTCCTTTACCGCTAACGCGGGGAGAGAGAAAAATTCTCTTAGTCTGGCGTTGACGACCTCGCCTCCCTCGGTTACTAACGTTTCGCGGAGGATGTCGTCTTTCAGGTTGAGCTGCAGCTTGCCTTCTTTTACTAGCAGGGTCAGGAATGTGGTTAGGTTACGGGCGTACATCTGGCTGGCATGGTAGGGAATGTAGCTGGCTAGATTGAACCATCCGATGATGGTTACGCCACGTTCCATTGCGGTCTCGCCTGGGTGGGTTAGTTCGCAGTTGCCGCCGCGCTCTGCAGCTAAATCTACGATCACCGAACCGGGGGCCATGCCAGCTACCATTTCTTTGGTTACCAGCGTCGGTGCCTTTTTGCCGGGAATTACCGCGGTGGTGATTACGACGTCGTGTTCCGCGATGACTTTGCCGAGTAGTTCGCGCTGACGGCGATAGAAGCTTTCATCTTGGGCAGTGGCGTAGCCGCGGGCGTCCTGGGCGTCTTTGGCTTCGATGGCCAGCTCCACGAATCGGGCACCCAGGCTCTGCACTTGTTCTTTTACTGCGGGGCGCAGGTCGTAAGCGGAAACGACTGCGCCCAAGCGGCGCGCGGTCGCGATGGCTTGTAGGCCCGCGACGCCTACACCCAAGATCAGGACGCGGGCTGGCGTGATTGTGCCGGCTGCGGTCGTGAGCATGGGAAAAAGTTTTGGCAATGTATCGGCGGCGATCAGCACGGATTTGTATCCGGCTACTGTAGCCATCGACGATAAGGCGTCCATGCTTTGAGCGCGGGTGGTGCGCGGCATTAGTTCCACGGAGAAAGATGTAACGCCTCGAGCGGCTAGGTCGGTGAGGGTGGTGACATTGCCCAGCGGCCGGAGAAATCCCACGAGAATTTGATCGCGGTGGAAGAGCGGCAGATCGGAACTACCGGTTTTGTCGTTGGCGCCGTGGGCCAGGACTTGCGCGATGATGTCGGCTGCGCGAAAAACTTCCGAGCGTTGGGGAACGATCTTTGCGCCTTTAGCGATGTACTCGGCGTCCGGGTAGCCTGCTTCGGCTCCCGCACCTGCTTCCACGATTACTTCCATGCCGGCTTTGGCGAGAACCGCTAGCGCGGCAGGAACCAGCGCTACGCGCCGTTCTCCTGGGAAGTTTTCTCGGGGAACACCAACGATCATCTAAGAGCCTCCGATGAGGAACAGAACGCGATTAGAAATTTTGCGATCGCGTTCGAAACCGCGCGGCATTGTACACCGGTCGCGAGCCCTTGTTGTGTTGACGTTGTGATTTTCTGCTGCGTTAGGTCGAACTCGGGTCTCAAAAATCCTTGGTTGCGGAACTCGTTTCGGGTTGGGCGACCTGCCTTCTGGTTCTCTATTGGAGGTGCGGGGCTTGCTCCGCCCAGCCGTCGTCGCAAGCCAGGACACTTGAGGGTTGGATCGGTGGAAGGCTCGACGCTCATTACTCGACGGCTTCTTTGCCGGGAATGAAGTAAACCTCTTCGAACAACGAGCCTTTTGGCCAGCCGGCACGGGCCAATATGCCTTGCCCGTTTTCGCACATGCTGGGATGGCCGCAGAGGTAGCCGGTGGTGTTTTCTGGCTTGAGGTCCCACTGATCGCTGTACTTGCGAACCAAGTCGTCGACGCGTCCGGTCTCGCCCTTCCAGGTGGGGTCCTCCCAAGGGCGGCTGATGGTCGCGACGTATTCGAGCCAGGGGACCTCGGCGGCGATTTTCTCCAGTTCTTCGCGATAACCGAATTCCCAGGAGCGGCTGCCGCCTTGAATGCAAAATAATTTGTGGGGGCCGGGCATCGGACTGTCGCCGGATTTCCAATCACGGTAGAGGGTGCGGGCGTAGCTGACGAATGGCGCGATGCCGGTAACTGTCGCCAGCAGCAAATGATTGGTTCGGCCGCTACGCAGATCGAGAGTGAAGCGGCCCTTGGCGATCTTGCGGCAGTACAACGTGTCGCCCTTTTGCAGCTTGTAGAGATGCGGGGTTAGCGCGCCCTGTGGCACTAGTTCGATGAAAAACTCCAGGGCGCCCTCTTCATAAGGCGATGACACGATGGAATACGCGCGCTCGATGCGTTTCTCGCCGTGATCGACGCCCAGCGTCGCATATTGGCCGGCCTTGAATTGAAACGGGCCGCCGGGATCGACGCGCACCAGCCACAAATCCTCAGAAAGATCCTTCCGCTCGATCACGCGTGCCGTGAAGTGTTTGTCCGTGGCGGGAGCCATTTTGTTCGTCTCCAACTCCTGAGCGCTCTTTTACCGGCAACTGACCAGTTCTGCTTAGGATATCGCATCGAGCCGCGATATTTCCGCCGGTGTTCGGTTCGTTCGTCTCGAGCGCGACCTGCTTACACTCTAAGATTTAAGCAACGCGCATTGTACACGGGGTTTGCAGTTCGTCGGAGGTATTTGGTTTAACGAGAGGAAAGGGAACGCATCAATGCAAGAGACCTCGAATGCTGAACAGCAGCATATCCGGTACGAACAAACGCCTTGGCATAACGGAGAAACAACGGGCGGCGTAAATTTACGAAAATTAAAGAGATAAGGTTTCGAAGTAGGGAGCCTTGCTGCCCGTTTTTTTGGCCCCCATAAGTCCTTGATCGACGCGTACGAGGAATTCTTCGGCGCTTTCGCCGAGTTCGTATTGTTTCCAGGCGGCGGTAAAGGTTACGGGAATTTTTTGGCCGTTCCAATCCAGTTCGAACGGGCTCAGACGCCCGAGGACCCGCTGCAACTGGTCCGCGGCGCATTCCGGTAGCAGGATCATGAATTTGTCGGCGTCGAGCCGCACGGCCAGGTCGGATCCGCGAATCACGCGGCTCAAGCGAGTGGCAAAGGACTTCAAGGCCTGATCGCCGGTTTCGCGCGAGCTGGCTTCGTTCAGTTGCTTGAAATTTTTCAAATCCAGCATCACCAATGCCAGGGGATGACCCATTCGCTCCGAGCGCGAAACTTCCGCGGCCAGGCGCTGCTCCGCGAACCGTCGATTGTAGAGGCCGGTTAGTGGATCGATCATGGACAGGTTGCGAAGATTGTAAAACTGGCCCTGCTTCTCCGTGAGTTGGATACGCAACTGTTTGATCAGAATTTCCTGGCGGATGGTGTACACGTTGAATAGCACGATGAGGGCGATCAAGGCGAAAATCGCTTCAGTGACTCTGAGCTTGTAAAAGGGCTCGGCGCCTTGGCGCAGGGCCACTCCCGCGAGGGTAATGATAGCCGCCACCAGCAGCAAACTTACGAAGATGGAGTAGCGACCCACCCACGAGTCGCGTTTCTGCAGCTGGGAAAGTTCCTCGGCGAGTTCGTGCTCGCCAGGGTCCAACGACGGAGGAATGGAATCGATGTTCAAGTTGCTCATAGGGTGGGCCTGGAGCTGCGTGGCTCCCGCTCATACAAGGTAAGCGGCGGAGGTATGGCGGTCAATGGGACTTTGGTCCCACGCCGCTATCTAGATAGCTCCGGCATTCTTCCCCTCGCCCGCATCAATTGGTCCTACCGCGTCGACCCGAATATCTTCATAATTCTGTGGCAAAATAGTATAATTTAGACGATATAACGTATCCGCCTCCATCAACTGTGAATTTCAATCCCTGCCCGCCGGTGCCGCGCTCCTCGGCTTCCATTCTCTTGGCAACGCGTAATTGCTTGACTGCAGTAGATTCCGGACCTCCGGAAAATTCTCCCGTAACTCCTGTGCAATCAACAGATCCAAATTCCTTAGAGGGAAAGTCTTAAAGTCCTTTAGGATCCGCACATGGGTGAGGAAGGGTGCAAATTGTTAACTAGATGATGTAACTCTTAGAGGAGAAGGGCGGGCAGCTTGCGCCTCAACACAAAACCGGCCGCGTCGTTGGACGCGGCCGGCAGTCGGCTGGGTTCTCTGGTTGGCTGGAATTTACGCGGCGACGAACAGGGTAGTTCCACCACGGTTCACGAGTAAGAGTGCACCGTCGGTGGCCTTGCTCATCGCTTGCTTGAATTCAGCCACGTTGTGCACCGGCTGGTGGTTCACTTCCTGGATCACGTCGCCTTTCTGCAGGCCAGATTCCGCCTTCGGGCTGGACGGATCGATTCCCGTCACAACCACGCCCTTGGTCGATTCCGGCAGTTGGAGTTGGGCGGCCGTTTCGGCGTCGAGGTTCTCGACGCTGATGCCTTCCAGGGCATCCTTCGATCCGCCTTCCTGCTGATTCTTGGCGTCTTCCTTGGAAAGCGGAAGTTCACCGAGTTTCACGTTAAGGTCCTTGGTGCTGCCGTTGCGCGAGATCTCAAGCTTTACGGTCTCGCCAGGTTGCATCATGGAAATGGTGTTGCGCAGTTCATTGCTGTCAGTCACGGCATTGCCGTTGATGGAGAGAATGACGTCTCCGCGTTGCACGCCGCTCGCGTGCGCCGGACCCTTGGGGCTGACGTCGCCGACCAGAGCGCCCTGCAGTTTGTCGAGGCCGAGATCCTTGGCCATTGCCGGAGTGATCGGTTGAATCACGACGCCCAGGTAGCCGCGAGTCACTTTGCCGTGATCGAGGATTTGGCCCATCACGCTACGAGCAAGGTTGACGGGAATCGCGAAGCCGATGCCCTCATTTCCACCGGAGCCGTGCGACAGAATCGCGGTGTTGATTCCGACCAGTTCGCCGCGATCGTTCACCAGCGCACCACCAGAATTTCCTGGATTGATAGGAGCGTCGGTCTGGATGAAATCTTCGTAGTCCTCGATACCGAGGTTGCCGCGGCTTTTTGCGCTGACGATGCCCATGGTGACGGTCTGGCCGACGCCGAACGGATCGCCGATCGCCAGGGCGTAATCACCAACTTGCACTTTGGAGGAATCGCCCAACGTGATCGCGGGGAAATTGGAGCCTTCCAGTTTGAGGACGGCTACGTCCGTCTTTGGGTCCGTTCCCACGATCTTGGCTTTCAGCTCGCGCTTATCGGAAAGCGTGACTTTGACGTCGGTCGCGCCATCGACCACATGATTGTTAGTCAGTATGTAGCCTTCGGGGCTGACGATTACGCCGGAACCCAGGCTTTGCTCACGCCGGTCCTTTGGAACTTCCGGGCGGTTGCCGAAACCGTGGCCGAAAAACTGTTGGAAAAATGGATCGGACTGCATTCCTTCCGGCATTTGGTTAGGAGTGCGCACAACTTTGGACGAAGAAATGTTGACAACGTTGGGAAGAACTTCTTTTACGATCGGGGCGAAGCCGGTTTTGCTTGGACCTTCGCTAGGATCGGCTATCTTTAGTGACGCGTGCACCCGTGTAGTGGTCACGCCTTCAGTCGCCCGAGCTACAGCGTAGCACGTGGCGCCGACGGTTAGGGCAAGTGCGAGCACTCCGCCCGTCCACTTGCGCGAAAAACTGGTTGGATTCATGTTCCCTCTCTCTCTCGACCATTCACCGGCTGAGTCAACCCGGTTCTCTTGTGTTTAGACGAGGTTGCCGCAGTTTTCGCGTCTCCCCACTGATCGGTATTTTGCATACCGTCGATTGAGTAGCACCTATCTACCTGAAGGGAAGACGCTTAGACGCAACAGGACGCCAGGGCTTGCACTGGAGTGGGGAAATCACGTGCACACGTCAGGAAATAATTCCTTTGCGTACGGCGTAGAGAATTAGCTCTGGCACGCCTTTCAATTTCAACTTTTCCATCAGGTTTCCGCGGTGGGTTTCTACCGTATAGACGCTCAGGTTGAGCATGTCGGCGGCTTCTTTGTTGGATTTTCCTTCGGCGATCAGTTGCAAGACTTCTCGTTCGCGGGGCGTCAGCAAATCGTACGAACTTTCGCCACCGGTGCGCTGGAGCTTCCGCATGTAGTCCTCGAGAAGCACGCGGCTTACCGTCGGACTGAAGAACGATTTGCCCTCCGATACGGAATGTATGGCACGCACGAGATCGGAATCCGCCGAGTCCTTCAAAAGATAGCCGCGAGCGCCCGATTTCAGGGCTCGCAGGATATATGTTTCGTCGGAATACATACTGAGGATGATGACTGCAGCGCTGGATCCTCCTTCGGTGATTTGTTTCGCGGCTTCAATACCATTCAAGTTGGGCATGCCGATATCGAGGACCGCGACATCGGGCTTCAAGGAATTAGCCAAGGAAACCGCCTGGCGTCCGTCGTTAGCTTCTCCTACAACGACGAGATCTGGTTGTTGTTCGATAACCAGACGTAACCCGCTGCGAATCAGGTTGTGATCATCGGCGAGAAGAATTCGGATTTTCCTCATCATGGTTCCAGGTTCTACGCCGAGGCGGCCGTCAACGGAATTGCGGCACGAATCGTCGTTCCGGAGCCCGGGCTCGAATCGATTTCCAGTGTCCCGCCGAGGCGTTTCACACGCTCGGACATGCCGAGAAGTCCCATGCCCCGTGTGCGTTTGGGATCGAATCCGGCGCCGTCGTCAGACATCTTCAGGTGAATAGAATCGTCGCTCTGGTTCAGCTCCACCACTGCGTTCTTTGCATGCGCATGGCGTCGGGCATTGTTCAGAGCCTCCTGCACCATGCGGTACACGCAAAGTTTCACCGCGTCGGGAAGATCTTCGGACACATTCTCGGCCCGTACTTCGACCTCAATTTCTCCGCGCCGTGACATTTCCCGCGCGAACCATTCGACCGCGGGTACCAAGCCGAGGTCGTCCAGCATGGAGGGCCGCAGCAGCAACGCCATATTCCGCACTATCTGAACGGTTCGCTCGGCGACGGTCTTGATACTGCGAACTAGCTCCTGACCTTTCTCATTGGCACTGCCGAGCTGATTGGATAGCCGTCCTGCATCCATAAGAAGCAAACCAAGAGATTGACTCACTTCATCGTGAAGCTCGCGCGAAATCGCGCGACGTTCGGTTTCTTGCGCATCGACGAGCTGCGCGGATAGCTGCTGTAGTTCGCCGCGACTGCGGACCAGTTCGGAGTAGCGAAGGCGTGCCTGGCGCTCCAGCCGCAGAATATAGATGGCGCTACCAACCGCCAGCAGAAAACCGGAAGTCAGAGCGAGGATTAGAAACCTGGTTAGACGATCCTGCAATCGGCCGAATTCTGCGAAGGTCGCCTGTTTCGCCGCGGTGGTCTGCTGGTCGTTGAGCAGCTCAATTTTTTGGGCGATAGCGATAAAGCCTTGTCGGCGAGGAATGATCTCGTCGCTGACCATCGATGCGGCGCGGTTCTTGCGTTCGTCCGAATTCCAGCCACTTGCCGAGCGAAACGCGGTGTCTTCTTCGGCAAGATATTTTTGAAGCTGCTCAATCAGAGCCTGCTCTTCGGCGGTGCGGTCCAACGGGTACGCTTGCAGCGCGGCTCGCGTCTGATCCGCTCGTTTTGCGCCTTCCCCGTCTGCGTCGGCGTCTTGCTGAGGCTTGACGCTGAGCAGCAGCGCTTCCATGTTGTCGTTGTAAGTGCTGGCGGACAGGACGACCGTGACTAAAATGCGCCTGCGTTCGAGGGATCGGGAGCGCGCCGATTCCTCCGCCTCGTGCAATTCCCGAAGGGTGTGCAGCGCGTTGGCGCCGGAATAGAGCAGCAGAGCTAGCAGGCCGCCGAGACTCAGGAGCAGAATCGCGCTAAGGCCGCGGGTTAGAGGATTACTGGTTAGATCGTGCGCAGTGGAGCGGTTGCCGGCAGGTACGACGTTCGCTGGCACTTCCGGGCTCATTCCCTGAATAAAACACGTTTTGTCACTTGGTTGCAAATTCGGGCATAGCGGGCGCGCCTCGCTTTGCCCACCACGCAGTTCGGCGATGCGGGAAGCGACACGGTTTATGGTGACAATTTGGTGGCCAGTCCGAAGATTTCGGGCGGCTCGACAAAGCAACGCTTCCAGAAATCGTCGTTGGAAAGCGTGCCGGCTGAGAATTGCCGCACATCACTGAGTGTGCTGCCTATCATTCCGCCGTCGGCAGAGTCGAAGATGATGACAATCCCTTCGATGGCGGGCGTTGTTGGGGTCGGGGTGGTCGGAAAATCCTTAAGTAGCGATGTTGCATAAAGCAGCTTGGCTTTCGCAGTGGTTCCCTTGGGGTCTTGCGAGGTTGGCTGAACCGTGAAAATCCTAACTGGTTTGCCGCGTAAGGGGGCCCAGTCGCCGGGGAAGCTGCTGCTTTCTTCCCGTTCTATGCGAAAGGGTTCCGGTGCTGCATTGGGTGAATTGAATCGCTCGGCGACGAGTTGCGGCAGTTCGAGACTGCTCCGGCGAACATATCCACGAGAGGCGCCCGAGATCTGAACGTGCACCCACACGCCATTCACGTCGAGGAATTCAAACTCGTCATCCGCAGAGGCCGTGAAAAGAACCGGGGCACCTTCAACAGCCTTGGCGAAAACGGGGGTGCCACTTTTCTTCACCACTACCAGATTGGGTGGGTGGGCCTGGTTGTGCTCGATATCCTGCAAATTTCTGAGTTCTGCCGCCAATTCGCTCATGCGCTTCTCTTCGGCTTCGCGCTTGGTGCGCAGCGAGGCTAACTCGTCGGTGGAGGTTGCCACGGCACCCGATGTCGGTGCCGGGGCGGAGGCGGGTGCGCCGGGGTTTTTAGCGGGTGGCAGGGGATTTTTGGGAAGCCCGGTAGATAGGTCGAGCTTAGCGGCCGGGGCTTGAACTTGAGATTTGAGAACCGAGGCGACCGGCTTTTCGCCGAATTTTTCGCTGAGGCGATCGAGCAAATCCAGTTCGAGGCGGCCATTGGAAGGGAGCGTCTGATAGCCCGATTTCCAAGGCTCGCGGTCCGCGTACCAAGCTGTGATTTTCGCGGACAAACGTACAACGGTGTGGCCCGGAGAACCGGGCAACACGTCGACGGAAAATTGATAGAAGGCGCGCTCGTAACGGTCGAGCGGACGATCACCGGTGGCCACGAAGCCATCGACGATGGGCAGTTTCTGGCCGGTGTAGGCCCCTAGTTCTTTGAGGGCTTTGTCGACATCTTCTTTGGATTTAGGGTACTCGCGGGCATATGGAACCGATTGCGCGAAGACCGGGTGCGAGCCTAGGCCGCTGGCGAGATACAGGGGGAATTGCAAATAGACCAGTGCTGCCCAGATACAAGACCTTATTTTTTTCACGGAACAGATTCCAACTCTTCCACCGGAAGCCAACCACGCTGGCCGTCGGGGGTTTCCACCCCGAACCATCGGGGCGTCACGATTACGATGACCACCTCGGTGAAGGCCGAAAGGCTGGCCACATTTGCCGCGGAACGAAAAGGGGCGGCTTTTAAGGCAGCGCCGGGGGCCTTAATCCGGCGTTCCACTTGTTGTCGTAAAGAGCGAACCTGCTGTTCGAGCTCCTGGTTGGATGATTCGGCCGCGGCCAAACGTGTGTTTTCGTCTTCATGTTGAAGAGCGAGAGTGTGCCTAGCTAAATCGACGCTGTCGCGGCGGCGCTTGGCATCTAGGGCATCCTGTTCATCCAGTTGAAGGGCTTGCAGGCGCTCTTGAAAGACCTTGAATTCACTAGCCTCAACCGTGCCGTCGGAGGGATGGACGGTGCGACGCGAGCTTTCGACGAAAACGGCGTCGATTCTGAGACGAGTACGATTTTGGTTCACGCTGGTGACGATGTAGCGAACCGCGATGGTGCCCTGGTCCGCCGTTTCCAGGAAGTGACGGGGAGCGATGGCTTCGGTTCGAACCTTGTAATAGGCATTGCCTTCGCCCTTCCAGGGCTCGAAAAGCGGCGTGCTGGGAACCATCTTGGCGCCGGTCAGGGTGCGCTCCTTCTCGTAGACATAAGTTCCGTGGATAGTGTCATCTTGCAGTGTTTCATCCAAGGCTTGGCGGACCTCACTCAGCGGCGCGGCTAGTTCCTGCACAAGACCGGGACCCACCGAATTGCGTTGTGGCGCATTCGCCGGCAGTGGACGGGCTCCGACTAGACCGAAGAAGCAGACGACAGTCGCGAAGATCGACAAACCTCTGAAATAAGGGGCATTTTGCCGGAGTTTTTGGCAGCCGTGCGAGGCCTTAAGGCTCATTGGTTAGCCACCTCGATCTCTGACGGTCCCTGTTACGCTTTGGTTTCATGTAACGTCGCCAACCCCTTTCTGTACTCTGCGGCGACCGGCGATGTCAAACGAAAGTACGAGGCGCGAAGTTGGACGAAGCTCCCAAAGGGCGTTCTTGGTGGCAAAAAAGGGCGTTAATGGAAAATTTTAATGAGTAACATAAAAAATCTCTTGCATTCGTTTTTTCCGAGGAGTACATTCGCGCCGGTTCAGGGACTTAGGGTTTACCCCGCTCTCTTTTTTGTCGGAGAGAATAGGGGTAGGTTCTCTATGGGCGTGCTTTCTCGCACTCGCCGCTGTGCGTCGAGCTGTGAGTACGGTGCATCCGCAAGCTATCGGCTTGTCTTACGCCCTTCCTGCAACCATCTCACGGAAACTGTTGTTCGATCGCGATTGACGAACAGCAGGCAGAGGAGGCGGTATGTATCGAATGTCTCCGAGGTTGCGCGCCAAGCGCGTTCAAATTTTAACTTCGGGTATTTCGTTCGCTCTGTTGTTCCTTACTCTATTTTTCAGCAGCAATCCTACCGCCTCAGCGGTGCCACCGTCGGGAGGAAGTGTCCGAGCGCTCCCAGCGTTCGCGCGCAAATATGGGCTGCCTTGCTCCTCGTGCCATCAAGCGTGGCCGATGCTGAGTCCGTTCGGCCAAGCCTTTAAGGACAACGGCTATCAGCTCGGAAATGATCGAGATGCGCCCGTCTATCAGAATCCAGCCTACTGGCCAGTGACCTTTCGCATCACTCCAATTTGGCACCGTGAAAACACCAACCGAGCTCAAGTGGATGGAGCGGCAGGCGTGAGCGCGAACGAGGCCAGTGTAACTACTCACGGCTTCGATCTAAGCGGACTGGACTTCCACACCGGCGGCACGCTGGCCAAGAACGTCTCCTTTTACGTCTTGCCTTCGTCGGATAGCACCGCCTCCTTTCACTTTGAAACCGTCATGGCCCGGTTGGACAATCTCGCGCACACCAGCTGGCTCAACTTCAAGTTTGGGAAATTCGAGCTCGACAACCTCTTATCTGAAAAGCGCATTCTTACGTTGACCAATGTGGCCGGCGTTTACACCAACTATCACTACCAGCCGGCTACCGAGAATAATGGCGTCAATCCCGCCTTTTTGCCTTTCACGTTTGGCATTGGCGACAATCAACTGGGCATGGAATTAATGGGACACTCGGCCAATGACCGCACCCGTTATTCCGTCGCTTTGATCAGCTCCAATGACGGCACTGTGGGTTTGCCGACCAGTCGTTCCTATGGAACCTATATCACCGCGAGCCAGGCGTTTCAGTTGGGCAGCCTGGGCTTGCAGCGTATCGGCTTTTTTGATTACATCGGCCAAGCGCCCACGTATTTTCAATATACCAATGGCAACGCGAGCGGTATCCCCAACAATGCTGCTTTCGGTTTACCCGGGACCGGTATTGGAAATAGGGGCTTCTACCGCGCTGGCTTGATCGCCCAGATCTACATTAAGAAATATGACGTCCAGGCGATGTATTTCCACAGTTCCGACGATAAGTATCTCGCCACCGGCACGCCCTTCAACGCCGGCCTCGCGACCCTGCCCGCAGGCGCCCAAAACGCCATTTGGAATGGCGCCCTGTTTGAGAGCCACTATACCTACAGTCCACAATTGATCTTGATTCAGCGCATTGAACTCGTGCGCATGTCACAACAAGCCTTGCCGGTCGTACCCGGAACTCCCTACACCCCCGGCGTCAGCGTTCCCACTTCAAACTTCGGCAACCAGGAAGTTTACACCTTCGGCTGGCGCTACTATCCGTTCATCTCCAGTCGCGCGGGCTTTGCGTTCCACAACGAGTATGCCTTCAGCCACCAGGTCGGCACTTCGCCGATCTCCGGCGCAAACCTTGATTTCAGTAGCCTGCTCGTTGGTTTTGACTTCGCGTTCTAAGGGGGACGACAAATGCGAAAAATGAAACATGCACCCTGGGTTGCTGGAATCGCTATCCTCCTGGCCGCGCCGCTGGTGGTCTCCGCACAACAGGGCGAAGCACACATCGGAAAGTATTCGGGCAGTGTGGGGCCCGGACGACAGCTCTATTATCGCTATTGCTGGGGTTGTCACGGATTCCGAGGAGACGGCAACGGTGAGAACGCACCCTATCTGAATATTCTCCCGCGCAACTTCGTCGCCGCCACGTTCAAGTGCCGCTCCACGCCGACCGGCACGTTGCCAACCGACCAGGATTTGTTCAACTCGCTCGAACGCGGGTTGGTCAACTCCAACATGCCGTCGTGGATCGCGCTAACCGACCAGAATCGTGCCGACTTGGTGGCTTTCATCAAGACGTTCTCGCCGCGGTGGAAGACGGAAAAGGCCGGGGATCCGATTCCTGTTCCTCCGGAGCCTAAACTTACCTTGGAAAGTATTAAGCACGGACAGCAGTTGTTTCAGAAGCTGGAATGCTGGAAGTGTCACGGCCAGGAAGGGCGTGGCGACGGTCCTTCGGCATCCACGCTTACCGACAGCAACGATCAGCCAATCCGACCGTACAATTTTGCAGCCGGCTCTCGCTTTAAGTGCGGTACGACGAACAACGATATCTACAAGATCTTCATGAGCGGTGTCGACGGCACTCCGATGCCTTCCTTCGCGGATGTCGTCAAGCCCGACGAAGCGTGGGACTTGGTTCACTACCTGCGTACATTGCAAGTGGTCCATAAGAGCCCTGAACTGGCTTTGTGGGAGTCGACCAAAGAAGGCGCCGACCAGGTAGCTTTAAGCAAAGTCAAAGGCACGCCGACAGGTTCTGGAGTGAATCAGTAGGCTCAGCAGTTTCAACGCGTTCCCGTTTTGAGGAGCCCAATCATGCAAGCAAGAGTAGGGTACTTAGTAGGAATAGCAGCGCTCGCCGCTTGCGCAGTGATCGTCCATGCTGGACCGAGCGGTGGCACGGTCAGCGGTAAGGTTACTTACGAAGGCACACCCGCCAAAATGAAGCCGATCGATATGTCCAAGGAGCCCAGCTGCGCCAAGCAGCACGCGACTCCGGTCGTGACCGAAACCGTCGTCACTGGTCCGGGCAACGCGCTGGACAACGTCGTCGTCTACGTTTCGGCGGGGGCTCCGGACGAGAGCGCGCCCAGCCAGGCCGTGAAGTTCGAACAGAAGGGTTGCCAATATGTCCCCCACTTGCTGGCGTTTCAAGTGAACCAACCCTTCGAAATCTTGAATGATGACCAGACTTCTCACAATATTCATCCCCTGCCAAAGGTGAACCGCGAGTGGAACCGGTCGCAGCCGCCGGGATCCGCGCCGATCTCCGAAAAATACGACAAGCCGGAATTTATTCCCGTGAAGTGCAACATTCATCCCTGGATGCACGGCAGTTTCGCGGTGCTCAAGAATTCGCACTATGCGGTAACGGAAGGGGAAGGCGGGTTTTCCTTAGCGGGTCTTCCGGCGGGAAAATACACGATCACCGCGTGGCACGAGTCTTACGGAGATCAGTCGCAGGACGTGGTCATTTCCGGCAGCGAAACGAAGACTGTTAACTTCGTTTTCAAAGCCAAACCGTATTAGGAGAGCAGCGCACCAGACCGGGAAGCTTTGCCAGTGATTTAGGCACAGCGGTGCTGTGCCGCAGAAGCTGTGGATATTGGATCGTGGTCAGTTGGGGCCGTGATTTAGGGTCAGTATTGAGTGGGATTTTCCCAGCGGAGGCCCGAGCCATGGGCAAGTTACTGGCAGTGACGATCATCGTGATCGCAATTGCTTCTGCGATCCCCTTCATGTTGCACACATGGGAGGCGCCGGCGGACGTTTCGACGCATGGCGGACTGATCGATGAGCAGATGTCCGACACGATGCTGGAAGCCGGTGTTTCGTTCCTCGGTGGACAAATCCTCTTGGCAATTTTCATCTGGCAATTCTCCAAGCCTCGCCGCGAGGGAAAGATCAAAACTTTTCCGGGCGGAGCTAAGGGCTTGGTTATTGCCGCTATCGTGGTCGTAGGCGTGGAAGTTCTCGCCTTAGGTGCATTTGGCTCGAAGGCCTGGGCGATGATGTACTTCACCCCTCCAGCCGCCGACTCCATGCCTGTCCAGGTGCAAGCCGGACAGTTTGCTTTTTATTTCCGCTACCCTGGCGTCGACGGAAAGTTCGGTCCGATTCACCCCGAACTGATCAATGAGGGTACCCAGAATCTGTTCGGCCTGGATCCCGAACATGACGTAGAATCACGCGATGATGTCGTAACCGCCGAAATGGCGATTCCTGTAAATAAAGAAGTTCATTTGCTGATGCACTCCAAAGACGTCAGCCATTCCTTCTATGTTCCCGCGCTGCGCATTCACCAGGACTTCGTGCCCGGTCTCGATCTCTCTTTACATTTTACGGCTACCAAGTTGGGCTCTTACGAAATCGTCTGCTCTCAGCTTTGCGGATTGGGTCATTACAACATGCGGGCGTATCTGAAGGTTTTATCGCAGCAAGACTTTGATGATTGGATGAAGAAACAACAGGCTGCGCAATAGCGTGGTCGGTAAAGTTCCCTTCCGGCGGCCGTAAGTACTTTCTCAGAGGTGGGCATATGCATGAAACGTCAGCAGCACCTGCGGTACATCACGGGCCTCCGACTACCTTCCTCCGGAAGCACGTCTTCAGTTTGGACCACAAGGTGATTGGTCTGCAGTACTACGCGCTTGCTCTCGTTGCCGTGGTCGTGGGCATGGTGCTTTCCTGGCTCATGCGCATCCATCTCGGTTGGACCAATGCCGCCATTCCCGGGCTGCAGGTCCTATCACCGAACGGCGCTCCAGGCGGCGTGATGACGCCGGAGTACTACCTGCAGCTGATGACCATGCACGCTACCATCATGGTCTTTTTTGTGCTCACCACCGCGCCTTTCGCGGCCTTCGGCAATTATTTTCTTCCCATTCAGGTTGGTGCGGAAGATATGCCTTTTCCCCACTTCAATATGATGTCTTTCTGGACTACTTTCACCGCTTTCCTAATTTTGGTTTCCGCTTTCTTCGTCAGCGACGGCCCGCCGCTTTCGGGTTGGACGGCCTATGCCCCGCTCAGCGCCATCGGCAAAAACGCAGGGCCCGGGGAGGGAACGGGACAGGTGCTGTGGGCCGCGGCCATCGGCGTATTTTGCATCGGACAATTGCTTGGAGCTTTAAACTTCATCTCCACGGTTCTGGACATGCGCACCAAGGGCATGACTCTTTCGCGTCTTCCCGTCACCTGCTGGGCTTGGTTCATCACTTCCTGCATGGGCCTGACCGCGTTTGCCGTGCTTATGCCGGCGACCATCCTCCTCATTCTGGATCACGTTGCTGGCACCAGTTTCTTCGTTCCCTCAGGGCTGGTCCTCAACGATCAGTTAGTGCCGCACTCCGGCGGTTCCACTTTGCTCTGGCAGCACCTCTTCTGGTTCTTCGGCCATCCGGAGGTGTACATCGCGATCATCCCGGGAATGGGCATCGTGACCCATGTCTTGATTACCAACATGCGCCGTCCCATGCTCAGCATGAAGGCCATCCTGTACTCCCTGTGGGCGCTGGCGTTCCTCAGTTACATGGTCTACGGCCACCATATGTTTGTCAGCGGAATGAATCCGTTCTCTTCGCTGGTGTTCTCTTTCCCCACGCTGATGATCACCATCCCCTCCACCGTAGTGGTCCTGATCTGGATCGGTAGCCTATACGGTTCCAAGCTACGCATAAATACCGCCTCTCTGTTTGCTCTCGGTTTTATCTCCATGTTTGTTAGCGGTGGGGTCAGTGGCTTTTTCCTGGCGCAACCTTCCATCGACATCATGCTCCACGCTACTTACTTCGTGGTCGGCCACTTCCACATGGTCATGGGTGTTGCGGCCATGTTCGGTATCTTTTCGGGAACCTACTTCTGGTTCCCGAAGATGACCGGACACATGCTCAATGAAACGATCGGGAAAATCCATTTCTGGCTCACCTTCGTCGGCACCTACTGCATCTTCATGCCGTTCCACTACCTTGGCTGGGCCGGCAACGTGCGCCGCTACGCTGCTTTTACCGACGATTACCTCAAACCCCTTATTCCGGTACATCAATTCATCACCGTGGCCGCCATTATCACCGGTGCCGTGCAGTTGCTTTTCATTTTTAATTTGATCTACAGCCGCTTCCGCGGCCCCGCGGCTCCGCCAAATCCGTGGGAAGGCACTTCGCTGGAATGGATTATGCCGTCGCCCCCGCCGTGGAACAATTTTGGCGGCAATGATCCCGTCGTCTATCACGATGCTGATCAGTTTGGCGTGAAGACCGCCTCCGGCGCGGATTACATCATGCAGAATTCGCCAGAGCAACCGCTGGCCACCGCGGACGGAGACTAGCCACCACTCGCTGGGCTGCGGGAGAGGACACTCGGAATTTATGGCCGCTACGCTACCACCTCTAGGATCGGAAGTTCTTACTCTGCCGGAACGTCGCGAAACCGAACACACCGGCAACGGCGGCGGGCAAAACCTGGTTCCCGCCGGTGGGAGCCTCCACACCACAGAACAATACTCTCCGCCGGCGTCCAGCAGCGCCATCTGGGTTGGCATCGCCGCGATCTGCATGTCATTTGCTGCCTTCACCAGCGCTCTCATCGTCCGTCAAGGTTCATCGACGGATTGGCGCCACATCACGCTGCCGCCCGTCCTGTTCCTCAGCACGCTGCTACTCTTGGCCAGCAGCGTTACCCTGGAAGTCGCGCGTCGCCGGGTAGCCTCATTTATGGGCGGACTCGATACCCACATCGAAGTACCCCGACGCTGGCTCTTTCTCACTCTTGGCTTCGGCTTGCTCTTTGTCGGCAGCCAATACATGGCCTGGCTGCAATTGCGCTCCCAAGGCCTGTATTTGGCCACCAATCCCAACAGCTCTTTCTTTTACGTGTTCACCGGCGTCCATGCGTTGCACGTTTTTCTCGGACTCGCCGGCCTGGTGCGCGTCATCTATAAACTCGGCAACACCTCGTTGCGTCGGAGCACACTCAACGCAACCTCATATTATTGGCATTTCATGGGAGTTCTTTGGGTCTACCTCTTTTTGCTGCTGTGGTTGAAAATTTAGCGCACTGGATCCTAGGAGGCGCCGTGAGCCATTCAGAAATCGCGTTGGGCGGACACCACACCCCGGTGATGGAGCCGTCACCCTTCGCTATTCCCGCTAAAAAATTGGCGATGTGGCTGTTCATCATTTCGGACATCATGACCTTTGCCGCCTGCCTGATCGCCTACGGATTTCTGCGGAATTCCACCGCCGACTGGCCCAGGCCTTTTCAATTCTCCGCCATCGTCAATGTCTTGATCATGACCTTCATTCTGGTGACTAGCGCCTTGTTCATGGCTATTGCCGTGCGTGCCGCCCGGACGGGTGATCGGGCCGCGGCCTTTCGTTGGACCATGATCACTCTCCTCACCGGCCTCGTATTTACCCTCCTCCACATTCGCGAATGGTTCGGCATGATAGGTCAGGGCGTGACCTTCTTTAAAAACCCGTGGGGCACCGGGCTGTTTGGCGGAGCCTATTTCAGCATCAC
>Ga0182024_10000149_pt1 | contig 158188 bp, 139 predicted proteins | sample P32metaG_FD_120480 | JGI IMG/M metagenome (GOLD analysis project Ga0182024, IMG submission 120480) | Permafrost microbial communities from Stordalen Mire, Sweden - P3-2 metaG (Illumina Assembly) | ecosystem: Environmental > Terrestrial > Soil > Wetlands > Permafrost | place: Sweden: Stordalen...
AACCTTGGTAATGCAGGAAGGGTTGATCCTCATTGTTGCTGCTGAGCAGCAAATCGTGATGCAGATATGACGGCGCAGTGAAGTCGCTGATCGGGAGATTGGCCGCCGTGAGGAGATAGGGAACTAGGGCGGAGCGCTGTGGCGGGGCCGCCAGACCGTATCGCGGGACGACGATGCTCCCGTTCAACAGGCCGGGCCCAGCAATCGAGTATTTGAAAGACGCGTGGCAGCCCCGCTCGAATTTGTGCTCCTAGCGCGGGACACTCCTTCAAAATCTGCGAAAGCGATCTTGCTTATTGCACGGTTGCCGCTCCCATGTTGCCAGTGGAGTGGTTTAGCTGTGCGGCCAACGCACGCTCCACTGCTCCATCCAATTTGATCTGGCGGCTCTTGACCCATGGTGCATAATGTTGCCACGTGGTCGTTGTGTTGCTGTGTCCGAGTAGCATCGCCAAGTCCTCAATCAACATCCCGGCATTCAGGTTTTCGACGGCAAAGGTATCTCGCAGTCTGTGAGCACCACGTGGAGAAATGCCCGCCTTGTCGTAAATTCTTCGTAGTCGTCTGCCTACAGAATTGGCTTGAGCTTTTGGCTCCGCAAATCGAGATTTGTTCCAAAAAAAGTAGTCGGGGTGTGCGTTGCCATGGGAACGAAGCTGGTCAGCTACAAACGCTGGTAGGAGCACATGAACATACTCGCCTGTTTTCTTGCGATACGTCCGAAGTCTGTTGTCCAGTCCCAAGCCGTCCCGGCGCAAGCATGATGCATCAAGAATGGCCAGCCCACTCCACCGCATGAGCAGGATTATCGTGGTCATGGTCTGGGTACATGCGGGACCACAAGCATCGGTGCACGAAAGCAGTTTGGAAAATTCTTCGGATGTCAGCGGTAAAGTTGGAACCGGGGTCACCACGATCCGGTCAAGCTTGTCGAAAGGATTGCTCTCCAGATAATCGAATCGCACGGCCCAAGTGAAAAATGCTTTGATGACAGCGTTGTGGATTTTCATGCTGTAGGACTCCTCACGAAACACCCACGTATTGCGCCATCGGTCCATGGCCGCTGCAGTGATTTGGTCAAGCCGGGCAAAATTGTTTCTTGCAGCCCATGCAGTCACGCTAGGCTGGCGCTTTGAGCCGTCCTTCAGCAGCCAGCGGTCGTTATACGGAGCCTTGTTGGGATCGTTGAATTTCTTGGATCGCTTAATCAAGTACGGATTGACTGCCTCTTTGACCGTGATGTGTTTCAGAGGTTCCGCTTTCAATGCCTCGTGAGCGGCCTTTTTTAGCGCCTCGTCCCAATTGTTGGTTTCTGCTGACCACCGCCTGCGGAGCCGCTGGAACCAGATGGGGCAACCGCATCGGCGGTAGTTGCGATCCTTGTGGGAACATTTTGATGTGTGGCGCACGTAAAGAGTCGTGGAAGCAGACATATTTCTTCTCTGACAGCCAATACTGCTTTCCGAGAGGGTTCGAGGGTTTTGTGTATGTGGTGTGTACATGCTGAGCCTAACTCCTTTAGGCTCAACAAGAGTAGAGATTACGAAAGAACGTGAATGCAGTGGTCAGTGGCCACTGACCACTATTTTCTGCCGGGATGAGATACGCCCTGGCCGGAGAATAGGTTGTAGGGCCACGTGTTCTTGCCCTTGCTCGCGGCGGTTTTGCCGGCTGCGGAGGCAGCGGCAGGATTGGGGACGCAATTCCAATCCTCAGGCGGATTGGCAATTCCCCACACATTTCCGTGGTTATAGAGCGCCACTCCGATAAGAAAGAATTTTCCATCGTTGCCCAGCGGCAGGCAAGTCGCTACGCGGGCAGAAGCTTTTCCGCCCCCCGGCAGATCGTTCAGCAGCACCGGAGTTTCAAGCGGCAGGGCTTGCGACGCGCGGAATCCACAGCCCTGCGCGCTTACCACCAGGGCGACACACTGCGCACAGAAAGGATGCTTTCGGTCCAGGCTAGTCACGGTCACGGGAATTTCCACGCGCACTCGCGTGCTGCGCCGTGTCGTCTTGGCTGTGAGGATTTCCATATAGGTTAATTCACTGCGCTTTGCACTGGCCCGGTCTCTAGTTTGACAGAAGCGAGGCCGGATAGAGTCTGAAGAAATAACAAATGAGGGTGACGGAGGTAACCTTCGCTTGCGCCGAGGTCGGCCTGACCGCGCAGTTTGCGCCTGGTTCGAGGCCGCTATTCGGCTGTCCTGTCCTGTTAATATGGCTCGACATTGGCAATACACATCAGCGAAGCCAAACCAGTGAACTTAGGATCCGCCGCATTTGAGGACCATCTCGCGCCGACTTCCCCAGGCGGTGCCGAGTGGGAGCTTGTGCTGGCCGCGAGCTGCGCCGATCCGGGGGGGAGCGATCTCGAGCGCATGCGGCGCTTGCTCGATCCAGCGACGCTTGAAAGGCCGGTCGAGTGGGAAGCAGTATTCCGCCTGGCGGATCATCACGGCACATCAGGGCTGCTGTATCGGAATCTCTCACGCTTGAGAGAAATTGTCCCTGCTTCTGCATTGGCGTCGCTCCGGCAAGGTTATGAGAGAAACGTTCATAAGTCGCTTTTTCTGGCGCGCGAGCTGATCCGTATCCTGGATTGTCTCGACGCCCTCGGCATCGAAGTGGTCCCATACAAAGGCATTGTGCTGTCGGAGGTCTACTACGGCGACATGGCGATGCGCCGGTCTGGCGATATAGATTTATTCGTTCGCAAGCAGGACGTGCGGCGCATTAAGATCGCGGTGCGCGAGTTGGAATACACACTGCGCGTGCCTATTCCTGAGGATGCCGAGGAGGATTACATCGCTTCGGGATACGAGTGTACCTTCGACAGTCCCGCCGGATGCAACCTGCTCGAGTTGCAGTGGGCACTACAACCACGCTTCTATGCGGTCGACTTCGACATGGATGGATTGTTCGAGCGCGCCGTAAACGCGGCCATCGTGGGCCGTCGCGTGAAAACTCCTTCTTCCGAAGATCTGTTACTCGTGCTCTCGGTGCATGCGGCGAAACATGTTTGGGGACGGCTGATCTGGCTCTGCGATATCGCACAGATTGTGAAGCGGGGTGATTTGAATTGGAGTTGGGTGCAGGCTCACGCGCGAACCTGTGGCATCGAACGGATTCTGCACGTCACGCTGTTGTTGGCGAACTGTCTTCTGGCGACTGAGATTCCGGCAGCGATTGAAGAGTTGATTCTTGAGGACCGCGCTGCGCGAGCTTTCGCCGACGAAGTTGCGCTGGGTGTGGCTCGTGGAGTCTCGTATGAGGAACAGCAGATATCATACTTCCGGCTGATGATGCGGCTTCGTGAACGCCGGGCCGACCGCTGGCGTTTTCTGACGCGGCTGACCTTCACCCCCGGTCCTGGCGAGTGGGACACGGTCCGCCTGCCTAAGCCTTTGTTCCCAATCTATCGGCTGGTGCGTCTGGCGAGGCTTGCATCCAAATTCGCAGGTGGATAACGGCAGGGAGCAGACGGCGATTCTCGGGTTAAGAGATTGAACCATGCAGGAAGCGAAAACTCGATGGCGAAACAAACGCTGCGGTTCAAGGCAAAAATCGAGGGGAACGAAGCAGGGGTAGTCGCGGCCATTACTCCGCCAGTAGACGTGCCCGAGTTTTTTGGGACGCGGGCCCGTGTGCCGGTGCGGGGGACGATCAATGGCTATCCGTATCGTTCGTCGCTGTCGCCATGTGGAAGGCGGCACATGATGCCGGTGAACAAGATGTTATGCGCGGGTGCCGGCGCTCAACCCTGAGACATTGTGGACGTGGTGATGGAGAGAGATGACGAGGAGCGCACGGTGGAAGCGCCACAGCTTTTGAAGAAGGCGCTGGCGAAGAATAAAACCGCGCAAGCCAACTGGCAGAAGCTTTCCTTTACGCATAAGAAAGAGATGGCTCTTGCCATTGTTGGAGCGAAGCAGGAAGAGACGCGGACGCGGCGGCTAGAGAAGATCGTGGGGATTCTGAAAACAGGGGCGAAGTGGACGGGTTGATGGCTAGCTGGTTAGCTACCTCAGAGGCTGAAGCCGGCGGTTGCGGGCGACCCTCAATGCAGGCCTGGAAGGCCTGTTCTACCCCCTCGTGCCTACCTGCATGAGTCACAGCAGTTGAGACGCCGACGCCTCGCTCCGCTGGAAAGCCGAGGCTGCCGCCCCCACATCATCAGCAAACCAACCAGTCTACTCGCGATCGCGCGAGGGATGGATGAGGCACTTCAGCATCATGTTTACCAAGCCTAGCACTATTGCGCCTATGAATGCTGCGGTGAAGGTGCGCACCTGGAAGCCGGGCGCGAGCAGAGCCGAGGCGAGCTCGAGCATCAGGGCGTTGATCACGAACCAGAAGAGTCCCAGAGTTATCAGGGTCAGAGGAAAGGTGAGAATCTTGAGTAGTACGCCGAGCGTTGCGTTGATGAAGCCGATCACGAGCGCGGCAAGCAGAGCCGCTACGGGGCCGCTGACAGAAATTCCCGGTACTACTTTGGCCACAATCCACACGGCCAACGCGCTCAGAACCCAGTTCAATAGCAGCCGCATTTTTCACTCCTTGTGGCAGTTGACTGGAGACTGCAACTCAGCCTGCTTAGGAACTATACCAATAAGTCTTGTCCCTCGCTGAGTGCTACAAGCGGGGAGACACCCGGTTCCGAGCCGAAGATTTACCCGGTTCCGCTGGTAACTCGTTCGTACACTCCCTTTTGGTAACCCTTGGTAACCATGCGCTTTTCCCTTCCAGACGTACAATTGCCCTAGTCCAAGCGGCCACCTCCGGAACAGGAGTTAGGCCAGTGGACATTTCGCCGGGTAAGCACTTCCCGGAGCTCTGTTAGGTTCTTGGCACAGGGGTTTCGGTTTTGAGAGTTTCTCGGGTTTAGGTTCTCGCTTTTTAGACCAGGGCTGGAGTTCGTACTCTTATGGCGTTCGGTTTCGGATTCAACAAACAAAAAGTCCTCAGCGCTGCGGAGAAGTATGTCCAGCAGGGCAAGATGCAAAACGCCATCGCTGAGTACGAGAAGGTCCTCAAGGCTGATCCCAAGGATCTTACGGTCACCAATACCGTTGGCGACCTCTACTCCCGTCTCGGTGAGGCTGACAAAGCCACCGAATGCTTCAAGTGTGTAGGCGATGCTTATGCCAACCAGGGTTTCACGGTCAAGGCCATCGCCATGTACAAGAAGATCAGCAAGCTCAAGCCCTCGCTCGAGAGCGTGTTGAAGCTGGCTGAGCTCTATACCCAGCAAGGACTCTTCAATGATGCGCGCGCGCAGTATCTGCAGGTGGCTGAAGAGTTTCTGAAATCGGGTGCACTGGAAGACGCAGTCCGCATCTTCCAGAAGATTCTGGAAATGGATCCGGAAAACACGACGATGCGGGTCCGCCTGGCGGAAGTCTATATTCGACTGGGAAAGAAGAATGACGCATGGCAGATATTTTCAGCAGCTGCCGAGACTCTGCGGGCCAAAGGCTCGCTGAGCGGAGCCGAAGAAGTTCTGCAGCGTATGCTGACTCTCGATCCGGGCAATGGTTATGCGCTGCTGATGCAGGGCCGCAATCTGCTCGAGGCTGGGGACGCTGAAGCCGCCATCGCCTCCTTGCAGAAAGTTCCCGACCTCGATTCCAATCCCGACGGACTGCGCGATCTGCTCAAGGCGTACCTGAAGACTGGCCGCCTCTCGGATGCCGGCACTCTAGCCAGCAAGCTGCTGGCTGTCCACAACGACCTGGCGTCGATCTCCGCGTTCACGGATGCCCTAATGCAAGCCGGCCAGTTTGAGAACGCTCTCCAGGTTTATGACCAGCATGCCGAGCGCCTGCTGGCTGAAGACTCCGAGAAGGTTCTGAAGAACCTGCATTCCATCATCGGATATGTACGCGACAACCCGGCTTCGCTGGAAAAACTTCTCGCCCTCTTCCAGAAAGCAGGAGAGAACACTCATATCACGGAAGTCATCGAGTTACTGGCTCATGCCTCTGTGCAGTCCGGCGACCTGCCCCGAGCCCGCGATCTGTATCAGAAGCTGGCCACTATGGAGCCGGGCAATCCCCTGCACATGAGCAATTATCAGCAGGTGGTGAGCCAGATTGGCGGCGATTCCAGCGCCAAGCTCATTACTGCGGAAGAAGCGGCCGTTATCGTGGATGAGCTGGAAGCTACCGCGCCCTCGATCCACCAGCATTATTCCGATGCGGTTGCGCTAGCGGTTCGTTCTGCGCTTACCGATGCCGAGCTTTTCATTTCTTACAACATGCCCGCCAAGGCTCTGGGGCCGCTGACGGCAGCTCTACCCCAGGCGCCCAACGATCTGCGCTTGAACCAGCGCTTGGCCGCTCTGCACACGCGGGCCGCGCGTTTCGCCGAAGCCAGTGTCTGCTGCCGCACCCTGCAGAATATTTATTCCGAAGCGGGCTATCCCGAAGAGGCTACGCGTTACGGCGAACTTGCCGGTCGCTACGAAGAGCGCTCAGTTGCACCTGCTTTCGCCGATTCCAGTAGGGAGCCCGCGGCCTCCGCGGCGACTCCGGAAGAGATTTCAGGCGCGGTTGCAGCCTCGGCTCCCTGGCCGACGGATACGCCACAGGCTGCAGAAGAAGCCGAATTTGCGATTGTCAACGATCCAGATGACGACCAAGAGCACACTCGGGACAACATTCACCGCAGCCATCAGGACTCGCCCGTCGCCGAATCGGGCGCAGCACCCGCGGAGATCGATCTGTCTTCCGAGTGGGACGACGCCATCACCGTCGAAGCTGACACACAGACCGCCGAAGTTACGGAGGCCGAGGCGACTAACGCCGTTGGCGGTCATGAGATACACACCGGCAAGCTAGAACAAGGCAGGCACGGCGAAGCAACACTCGACCCGGAAAAGACTAACGAGGCCGTTGAAGAGATCCGCTTCTACCTCGAGCATGGCATGCCTGAGCAGGCCTTGGCAGCTTTCGACAAGCTTCGAGCTATCTGCAGCGACGAGGCCACGCTAGAAGCGCTTCGAGCTGAAATCGAGGCCGCTTCGCAGCATACCTCCGCCGCGGAAGAAGTCACCACGGTCGAAGCCGTCTCGGAATTTGTCACCGCCGAGCCGCAGGCTGACTTTAACGTCGACGAGATTCCGGCCGCTGCCCCAGAATCCGTGGCGGTCGTCGGACAAGCTTCTCCCGCACCCCAGGTGCCGGCGGAAATACACGCTCCGTCCGGGCTGCACCATGAGCATGTAGGGACAGAAGCTCTGGGAGGCGCGCAGGCACAGGGCGTTCTGCAGGAATTCGTTTCTGATCTTGAGTCTTCGCTGGGCGAGAGCTTTCTTCCGGGGACGATCGCGCATGAAGCCCCCTCTGCTGCCGAGCACGCTTCATTGCAAGTATCGGCGCCACCGCAAACTGTGCAACCTGACGATTCACGGCCCGAACTTGAGCCTATTGGAAACGCCGCACCTACCTCCTTTGGCGTACCTCAAACCGAGCCTATGGGCGAGTTTGTGGCCGATCTGGAAGCCTCCCTCGGTGACGACTTTCTCAAGGAAGCGCCGGTTGCCGAACCTGAGCCCGCGCCGCAATCTCAGCCAGCAACTCGGGTTGAGTCCCCTGTTGCCTCAGTTCCGGCGCCGCAGTGGCACGCGCCCACCCCAGCGGACGCCTCGCCGGGCCGCGGTCCGCTCGCCGCTAGCGCCGCAGCCGGGGCATCTTCCAGTACGCCTGTAGTCTCACAGCACGCGCCGACGGTGCAGCAACCGGCCGCCGTGCCCAAGCCGCAAATTTCTCCGGTCATTCCCAGTACGATCAGTCCCAGCACGATCATTCCTGGCGCCGCCGCTGCCAAGTCTTCTCCTTTCGGCGAGGATGCTGGCGTGGATCTCGCGGAGATGTTCGGCGAGCTCAAACACGATCTTGAATCCGGCTCTTCTACTACCGAAGAAGATCCTGAAACCCATTACAATCTCGGCATCGCCTTCCGCGAAATGGGCCTGCTCGATGAAGCCATTGGCGAGTTGCAGAAGACTTGCCAGGCGGTCGATCGCGGACATCCTTTCGCCCAGGTCATGCAGACATATACCTGGCTTGCCCAATGCTTCCTCGACAAGGGCCTGCCTGCGGCCGCGATTCGCTGGTATGACAAGGCGCTTCACGCCCCCGGCATCGACGAAGAGACACGTACCGCTCTCCATTATGAAATAGCCGCTGCCTACGAAACCGCTGGCGACAAACCCTCCGCTCTCAAGCACTTCATGGAGGTTTACGGCCGCAACATCGATTATCGCGACGTCGCCGAGCGCATCAAGCCCCTGAAGTCGTAGAATATCCCGATGGGTTTTGTCCCTCACTGTTTCTTCTCGGTGCGCGGTGGATCGTGCCTCCGTCTGCGTCTTGCTCCAGCCCCGCTGCAGCGGAGCGCCCAGTGAGCGATCCCAAGTTGCCCGTCGAGACCAGCCCAACCGCGTCCGTCCAACCTCCGCCTGGGCCGAGCGAAACCGTCGTTGGGGTCCTCGATCCGAAGGCGTCGGTGGTTGCTGCTCCCGCCCAGAGCGGCGTGCAACTCTGGGTACACCGCACCTCCGTCTTTCTTTTCGTACTGATTAGCGCGGTCGCCGGTGTCCTGCTCGTGATCCTGCCATGGACGCCCGAGTGGACCGACAATTATCTTCTGCTTTCGTTTCCATGGCTTCGTACCCTGGTCTCTGCCAGCTTCTTTCGTGGACTATGCAGCGGCCTGGGCTTGCTCGACATTTGGATCGGCTTCTGGGAGGCCCTCCACTACCACGAATAGCAATAGCGCCAGGCAGTGCAACGCATTTTTCGCAAGACGCGATTTTATGACGCGAATTTCCTGACTCTCAATTTCAAACGCGAGTTCCTAAACATGATCGATAAGCTCAACCCGGCTCCTCTGGCCTACCAGAACGACCCCTTTCTTAATAGTCCCGACGGACGCATTCTCCGTATTCTGGCTGAATATCAGGAGCCTCTGTCGCGCTTTCGCCGGGAGCAGATTCAGGACACGGTCGTTTTCTTCGGCTCGGCCCGTTTCCAGGGAAGCGTCGCCGCCCAGAAGAGTCTAGCCGCCGCGGAAAGAAACGATGCGAAAGTGCCCGCGGCACAACAGGAAAAAAATCTGAAGCAAGCCCGCGCCGCCGTCGATATGGCCCGCTATTACGAAGACGCGCGCCGTCTCGCCCACCTTCTCACCGAGTGGTCCATTCAGATTCCCGCCCGCCGCCGGCGTTTCGTCGTCACCACCGGCGGCGGTCCCGGCATCATGGAAGCCGCCAACCTGGGCGCCCACGAAGCCGGGGGCAAGAGCATCGGTCTCAACATCAATCTGCCCTTCGAGCAGAATCCCAATTCCTACATCACGCCCTCGCTCAATTTCGAGTTTCACTACTTCTTCATGCGCAAGTTCTGGTTCGCCTACCTCGCCAAAGCGCTGGTGATTTTTCCCGGCGGCTTCGGCACGATCGACGAACTTTTCGAGATTCTCACCCTGGCACAGACCGACAAACTCGCGAAGAAGATTCTGGTCGTCATCTATGGCAGCGAATACTGGCACCGCATCATGAACTTCCAGGCATTTGTCGACGCAGGCACCGTCTCTCCGGAAGACCTTAACCTGTTCAAGTTCGTCGATTCTCCGGAAGACGCTTTCTCATTCCTCCGCGACGGATTGACCGAATACCACTTGGGCGGCGGCCAGCCCAAGAAAGAAAAAGAACAGGAAGTCCTGCCGGAGATCGCCAAGACCAGACCGTGACGATGGCTGAAAGCGCTTTGCTTTACTACATCACCGACCGCGCCGCTTTCCGTGGAGACGCGTCGACGCGCCGCCTTCATTTGCTCGACAAAATTGCCGAAGCTGCAACTCAGGGCGTTGACTACATTCAACTCCGCGAAAAAGACCTGTCGGCCCGCGACCTGGAATCGTTGGCCCGCGACGCGATGAGAATCATCCTGAAACTGAGAGCTGAGAAGAGTGAACTGAGAACTGCACTCCTCATCAACTCCCGCACGGATGTCGCACTGGCCACGGCTGCGGATGGCGTTCATCTTCCAGCTAACGATGCCTCCCCCTCCGAAGTTCGGGCAGCATGGAAGTGTGGCGCAAGTGCGTCTTCGATGAACTCAGAGCAAGCTCTCGCCCGCGAAAACTCGCCTAGAGATCCGCTGATAGCCGTGTCCTGTCACTCGCCACAAGAAGTAACCCGAGCCGCGTCGAACCAGGCGAGCTTCGCCGTCTTTGCTCCTGTCTTCGAAAAGCGAAGCGCGCCCGGAGCCAGCCCTACGGGCCTTGATGTTCTTCACGAAGCCTGTCGTGCGAGGATCCCGGTCCTTGCCCTAGGTGGTGTGACTCTGCAGAACGCGGAGTCTTGTCTGGAAGCTGGGGCTGCCGGTGTTGCCGCTATCCGGCTCTTCCAGGAAAACGATATCGCTACAATCGTCAGCCAACTGCGCCGCTAATCGCGATCGATGTTCTGGATTTGGATGGAGCAGCGTTTTCAGAGCCCCGTTAAAACAAAAAGCCACGCCGCAAGAGCAGCGTGGCCTTTTGGCACCACTACTGTGCTGGACTCTCCTGAGCGCTCGGAGTGGTGGGCGCACTAGCCGTCACCTCGAGAGCCACCGCCGGATTAATCTTCACTGTAGCCAGGATTTTCTCCAACCGATGGAAGACTTCCTCGCGATCCACTTGCTTGCCGCCCTTGGTCTCGACTCCCGTGGTCGCGACCTTGAGTGCGAACTCATAGCAAGCCCCGTTTTCGAAGACATGATAGTACTTCGAAGCTTCCCGGCGAGTTCCCCCGCTGGTCAGGCTTTCGGCAGACTGCAGCTCCATGTCGCCGATCATTAGTTTCGATGGCACCTTCGACGGCTCCGCAGCGGGCTGTGGTTCGGGATCAACCTGTACCAAACTCTTGACCTGTGAGACGGAGAATTCAACACACTTCTCCGCTGTGAGCGATTTGTTCACGCTGACATCGAAGAATGCAGAGGCCAGATTGCTCTTGGGATAAGCCGACTCAGGAACTGCCACCGCCGCGATCGCAACTCCGCCAGGCTCCACGAAATCCATCGGAACGGAATCGGACGACACCAGTGCGTCCGCGTCGTCGCCGGTTTTGAGTGCGTACTTGCGCGGATATTGAAACGTGACGCCGGAAAGCTTATCGGCGTAGGTCACAGTCGGAGGCGCCTTGCGGACAACCTTCTTGTGGACCGGCGTGGTAGTACCCTGTGGCGCGGGCGTAGTCGGCGCGGCGGGACTGGTTGCGATGGACGGGGTCGGTTGAGCCATTCCCGTCTGGTTCGTTGAGCTTTTCGGTTTGGTTTTCTCGCTGGAGCATCCAACGCCCACTGAACAAACGATCAAGAGCCCGGCGAATACCAGTGTACTGGTGTTTTTGTCAAAGTTAATCTTGCCCCAGGCAACGGAATCGTGGGTTGCCGGGGTGGTGCGAGATGTTACGGTGCGAAACTGGTTGATGCGGATCATGGTTGGTCACCTCCTGCTGCTGAAGCAGCGCAGGTGATAGTGCACGAGGTTAGCCCATAAGACTGACGTTGATTTCAGGCGGGTTAGAGCAGCGCGAGATGCGCGCGGTCGTAGCGCAGCAGACACTGTGTGGGGCGCCGGACACATGGCATAGCAAAGCTAGCGCGCCTGGATGCGCGATTTCTATGATCATTCGAACTGCTTCCGAAACCCCGCCAGCTGCTGTTGAACTTCCGTGAGTTGTCGTCTCAACTCCTCGACCTGGTGTTCCAGGTGAGCAATGCGATCGTCACCCACCGAAGGATTGAGAACTCGGGCAGATGCCATTTCTGCAGCCGGTGCGTGCTCCGAAAGCAAATGCATGTAACGAGATTCCTTGGTTCCCGGCTGACGCGGCAGGATCGTCAACAGCGGAGGCTCGCGCTGGCTGAGCCGTTCGAGTGTCGAGTGCACATCTTCCAACTCCTCGAATCGATACATGCGCTCGGCCCGCCCGCGCAGCTCCCCAGGAGTCTGCGCTCCTCGCAGCAGCAGCACGCACAGAATCGCAATCTCCCGGCGATCAAAGTTGAATACTTCCTGCAGGCGGTGCTCGTACTTCGTTACCCGGCTGTCGGCGCCGCGGGCCGGCCCTGCCAGGCGCTGTGTCTGTAGCGAATCGAGTGAGGCCCGCACCGCGTCCTCATTAAGCGTCATCACTGGGTCGCGGTTGTTCTTCTGATTACACGCGTTTACCAGTGCGTTGAGCGACAAGGGATAGTAATCGGGAGTGGTGATGTCCTTCTCGATCAACGCCCCCAGCACTCGAACTTCGACGTCACTCAAAAGATCCACGCGCACCACCATCCGTTGAGAAAAAAGTTGTTGTGGGAATCTTACTGCACTCCTGCGGAGCGAGTGAACAGGTTATGCTTAGGGACTGCGTGATGCGATGAGCATGGATTTTCTTAACTTGGTCGATCTTCCACTAAGGGCAGGTCTGATTGCTGCGAATGTTTTCCCCCTGGTGTTGAAATTTCTGAAGCCGGCCGCGGTGGTTGCCCTTCTGGTGTACCTGCAAATCAAGTTTCCGCAGACGTGGGCCGGATCGCTGGGTCTGGCGAGGCTGGAACGATTCGGCAAGAAGATCGCCGCCAGAAAGCAGCTTGGCGTTCTTCTGGTTGGCTTGTCTCTGCTGGTGATTCGATCCACGGTGATTCCCGTCTCCGGGATTCCGCTGCCTCACTATCATGACGAGTACAGCTACCTGCTCGCGGGCGACACCTTTGCGCACGGACGCCTGACCAATCCTCCACACCCGATGTGGATACACTTTGAGACTTTCCACGTGATTTGGCACCCGACTTATATGTCGATGTATCCGCCAGGACAGGGCCTCGTGCTGGCAGCCGGAGAGATTCTGGGAAATGCCTGGATCGGGCAATTGCTCACGGCGGCGCTGATGTGCGCGGCTATTTGTTGGATGCTGCAAGGTTGGATCCCTCCCCGATGGGCGCTACTGGGCGGAGTGCTCGCAATCCCGCGCCTTGGCCTTCTAAGTTACTGGACCAACGGATACTGGTGCGGATGCCTTCCGGCCCTCGGAGGAGCGCTCGTGCTCGGCGCGCTCCCCAGGATCAAACATCATTTGCGCTGGCGTGACGCTGTCATCATGGCGATTGGCTTGTTCATTCTCGCGAACAGCCGTCCTTATGAAGGTTTGCTGCTGAGTCTAGGCGTAGCCATTGCGCTGTTGGCATGGATGTTTGGGCACGACGGACCTCCATTGCGGGCTTCGCTCGTGAAGATTGTGGTTCCTCTCGTGCTGACTCTTACTCCGCTCGCGGCATGGACCGGTTACTACTACTACCGTGTCACCGGAACCCCTTTTCGCATGACCTACGATATCAACCGCGAAACCTATGCCATGGGACGTTATTTCATCTGGCAAACACCGTGGGCGGCGAAGAGCTACAACCACGCCAAGATGCAGGCTCAATACGAGCGGGAATTGAGAGAGGCTGAGGAGAACAAAACTCTTCGCGGATTCATCCGGCGAGGCCGGATCAAGCTTTATTACTTCTGGCAGGTCTATCTTGTTCCCCCGTTGCCGTTCATGCTCATCGCACTCCCGTGCGCGGTGCGCGACCGCAAACTGCGAGTGCCCTGGGTCATCGGCGGCATCTTCGTGGCTGGGCTCATGATCGAGACCTGGTCTTTGCCCCATTATTTCGCTCCCGCTACGGCGCTAGTGTTCTTGATTCTGATGCAGTGCATGAGGCATCTGCGAATATTCCGCTGGCGCGGGCGACCCGTGGGTCTGGCCTTTGTGCGGGCGGTCTCGGTGATTTACATCGGAGCCGTCGTGCTGCGCGTGGCGTTGGCGGTAACGTACATCCATCCCGAGCGGGAATGGCAGCATGGGGACATGGAGAGGGAGTCGATCGTGCAGCAGCTTAAAACGCTTCCCGGGCAGCACGTGGTTCTGGTGAATTATTCTCCGGACTTTGATCTTGACCGCGAGTGGGTAAACAACCTGAGCGACATTGATGGATCGAAAATCGTTTGGGCTCGCGACATGGGGACCGAAAAGAATCGGGAATTGTTGGCGTACTATCCTGGCCGGCAATTCTGGATGGTCCATGCCAGCCCATCGCCGCCGCGGCTGGTGCCTTACCGCGAATCCACAACGGGCGGCTCTTAACTAATACAAATGAGCTATGTGGGGCTCTCGGGAGTCGGTATAGTCTTCCCGATGCGAAAGCGGAAACGCGGAGAGGAAGGTGGATCGCATCTATGACCTGGATTCGAACCATACCGATGTCGGAAGCGGATGAGAAGCTACGTCAGGCGGTTGAGGGGCAGAAGGGGATGTATCCCAAGGAGTATTTTCAGCCGGTCCATCCGGATGAGTCGGGAGGGTCGACGATTGTTGGGTCGCACACGTTGATTCCCGAGGCGCTGTATCACTCTTTCGCAACGTTCGGTGCGCTGATGTCGCCAGAGATGCCGCTGAGCCGGCGGCAGCAGGAAATGATTGCGACCATGGTCTCAGTGACGAATCGATGCGTGTATTGAATCGAATCGCACGCAGAGTTTCTGCGTAGAGTCACGCTGGATCAAACGTTGGTGGAGGCGCTGGAGAAGGACTACACGACCGCCCCCATCACGCCGCAGGAGCGGGTGATGGTGGACTATGTGGTCAAGCTGACCAAGGACGCGACCAAGTGTTGGAAGGACGATATTGAAGGGTTGCGGGCTGCGGGTTTTGATGATCGCGGGATATTGCAGATCACGCTGATTGCGTCTTGGTTCAATTACATCAATCGCGTGGCGGATGCGCTTGGGGTCGGGCGGGACTGAGATTTCTGACAGTCTTCAACGCGAATGTGCGATTGTTCGCTTCTGCTACTAAACTTGCCTGAGAGGCAAAGTTTCGGTTTGGCTTTTCTGCCGCCTCCACTGTTCACTCCATGACTGAGTCTTTAGCTGAGTTTTTTCTGGTGAGCTACCGGGCGCACAGCGGTGACCGCGCTTACGGGCAGCGGTCTGGATACCGGATGGAGTGGTTCACTTACGGGCACGTTCTGGAGATGGCATTCTGGTTTCGCGGGGAGCTAGAGGCGCGAGGGATCGGCAAGGGCGATCGAGTGATGCTGTGGGGCGAGAATTCTGCGGAATGGGTTGGGGCATTCGTTGGGTGCGCCTTGAGTGGCGTGATTGTTGTTCCGATGGATGATGGGGCGTCGGCGGAGTTTGCGACGCGGGTTGCCGGACAGGTCGAGGCTCGGCTTTGGGTTTGTTCACGGCGGCATGCGGCGGAGATTAGTGCGGGATCAACTCCGGCAGTAGTCCTTGAAGAAGTCAAAATCCCCGTCCCTTCGGCAAGCTCAGGGCAGGCTCGGTCGCAAGGAACGCGACAAGGACGGGGCAGCCTCAGCGAATCTTCCGTCGAGATTGGGCGCGACGACATCCTGCAGATCGTGTTTACTTCGGGGACTACTGCTGAACCCAAGGGCGTGGTCATCACGCATGGGAATGTGCTGGCTAACATTGCTCCCCTGGAACGGGAGATGCAGCGTTATTTGAAGTATGAGCGGTGGGTGCATCCCGTGCGGTTTTTGAATTTGCTGCCGCTGAGTCATGTGTTCGGGCAATTCCTCGGAATGTTTTTACCTCCACTGCTCGGCGGGACCGTGATTTTTCAGGAAGAGCTGAAGCCTTCGGAGGTTGTGAATACGATCCGGCGGGAGCGAGTTTCAGTGCTGGTGAGCGTGCCGAGAGTCCTGCAATCGCTGAAGCAGAAGATCGAGTGCGATCTCGAAGATCGCGGTACAATCCAGGGCTTTCGGCAGAAGTTCCGCACTACGGAGGGAAAACATTTTCTGCGGCGGTGGTGGATTTTTCGCAGTATTCGTCGTCAGTTTGGTTGGAAGTTTTGGGCGTTTATTTGCGGCGGTGCGGCGCTAGATGCGGAAACGGAAAGATTCTGGGATCGACTTGGCTACGCAGCGATTCAGGGCTACGGGCTCACGGAAACTACGTCACTAATTAGCGTGAATCATCCGTTCAAGCTGGGAAAAGGATCGATCGGGAAAGTGCTGCCGGGTAGGGAAGTGAAGCTGGCGGAAGATGGCGAGATTTTGATCCGTGGCGGCGGAGTCGCGGCGGGCTATTGGGATAAGGGTGGGAAGCGGTGGCGGGAAGGCGTCGACGAGGTTACGAATGTTAGCGAGGTCACTGATAAAGACGGATGGTACCGCACCGGGGATGTGGGCGCGCTCGATGACGCCGGGAATCTTTATTTCAAGGGGCGCAAGAAGGAAGTGATCGTGACGCCGGCCGGGCTGAATATCTATCCCGAAGATTTGGAGGCTGCTCTCCGGCGGCAGCCGGAAGTAAAAGATTGCGTGGTGGTGGGGATTGAGCGGGGCGGGAATGCGGAGCCTTGTGCGGTGATGATTTTGGGCGGCGAATCCCGGGTGGCGGGGGTGGTGGAAAGGGCAAACCAGTCGCTCGCGGAATTCCAGCACATACGGATGTGGGTCGAGTGGCCGCAAAAGGACTTTCCGCGGACAAACACGCAGAAGCCCCGGCGGAATGTGATTGCTGAGTTCGCCGCGAAACATATTCTCGAAACCGGAACGAAGGATGTGGCGAGTGAAAGCCCGGTAATAGAGTTGATCGGGCGCATCGTAGGGCGAAGCGCAGCTGGCGTGAATGCTGACGCAAAGCTTGATTCTGATCTGGGACTCAGCTCGCTGGATCGCGTAGAACTGATCAGTGCGCTGGAGGATCGATATCAATTGGATCTTGGCGATACTCGTTTTAGCGCAGCGCGCACCGTGGGCGATTTGGAAAAGATGTTGAGCGGTGAGGCGCGCCAGCACACCCAATATCACTATCCGCTGTGGGTGTTGCGGTGGCCCGTGACCTGGCTGCGATGGCTGGCGCACTATTTGTTGATGAGGCCGGCCATGATTCTACTGGGCTGGCCGCGCATCGAAGGTCGGAAGAATTTGCGAGGCTTGAGTGGACCGCTGCTGGTGGTCTGCAATCATATTGCCGGCGTTGACGTGGACTTCGTGCATGCGGCCTTACCGGCGCGACTTCGACACCGGATCGCCACGGCCGCGGGGGGAGAAGCGTTGGAGGCTTTGCGCACGCCGGCCCTGGGCAGAAGTTTCTTAGGAAGAATCTACGATCGGACGCAATGGGTACTTGGAGTTTCGCTGCTGAATCTGTTTCCGCTACCGCGCGAGGCCGGGTTCAGGCAAAGTTTCGCTTACGCGGGCGAGGCCGTGGATCGTGGATACAGTGTGCTGGTGTTTCCAGAAGGACGACATACGGTGAATGGCAAGATGAATCCTTTTCGTGCCGGGATTGGGCTGCTAGCAAATAATCTGGACATTCCCGTACTGCCCGTGCGCATTGTGGGATTGTTTGAAGTAAAGCAAGCAGGCAGAAAGTTCGCCCGACCCTTCGAGATTCGTGTGCGCATCGGATCCCCGATGAAATTTGCGGCTGGCAGCGATCCCGGTCAGATCGCGCTGGAACTTCAGCGCGCCGTGGAGGCCTTATAGGGTGCGGCCAAAGTAGATCGTTTTCAGGATTGAGAGAGGCTTGCCTCCAGCTACTCTTCATCCGTTCCAGCATCTTCTTCATGCGGGTTTGTTTCGATCTGCACTGCCGGCAGGCTTGCGGCGCGGAGTTCACGATTCAGCGCGGGAAGATCGGAAGTTTTAAGCGCATCCCAGCGCTGCATTGCGTCAGCGGCATCGTGCTCAGTGACCGCGATAGCTTCAGCCTGGGTCGCGGTTGGTTCGGCGTCTGCCTGCCACACTTGGCCATATAAGACGTTGACTTGCCCGTTCACCCGCGCGAGAGTGATTTCGCCGACGGGCGGTGCAGAGCCGGTTGGTGCCTCAAGAGCTGCAGCGAGTTTGGTCTGGAACGCCTGAATGGAATCGCGTGTAGCGCCCGTGGCTTGCTGGGTAAGCTTTAGCAGCTGCTTGCGGATCGATCCCGCTTGCATTACCGCTTCGGATGTCTCGCCCAGCAGCGATGCCAGGAGCATTTCAAGTTGGAATTTCTTCTCGAGGCCAGCTCCCGAGACGTGCACTCTTGGGTCCATTTTTACGGTGAAGGGCGCAGTATAGCTCTTCCCGTTAGCGGTGAGCCGTGCGGTATAAGAGCCCGGCAAGGCTGTGGGACCGAGCGGGTTACGGGGCGTGTCTCCGGGAATTGCGGAGATGGGATATTCGTGGCGGGAGGAAACGGGCGAAGGATGGTGCAAGTCCCAAACCCAGCGGTGCATTCCGGCGTCGGCCGGCAGCGCGCGGAAAGGACGCAGCCAATAAAGAGGGATGAGTTGTTTCTTGAGATCCGCTTCCGTGACGTCGGGCTTATCGTCGCTGGAAAATCTGCGAACAACATGGCCGCGAGCGTCGAGGATTTCGAGAGTGATCGGGCCAGACGCTGCTTGCCCCAGGTAGTAATCAATGACCGCGCCATCGGGTGGATTGGCGGCCGCAGGCTCGTCGGGCGGAAGCGGCGTGTCGGTATAAGTATCGCGCTGAATGCGATAGGCGGGGGCCGGAGTGAAAAGATGAGCGCCGGCGGCGGAGAACGATCCGGCTGCCTCGCGGAGCGGGGTGATGTCATCCAGTATCCAGAAGGAGCGGCCATGTGTGCCGACGATGAGGTCGTCGTCGTGAATCCAGAGATCGCGCATGGAGGTGTGCGGTAGATTCAGTTGCAGCGACTGCCAGTCGTCTCCGTCATCGAACGAGACCCAGACTGAGTTCTCCGTTCCGGCAAAGAGCAGGCCTTTGCGCACGGGATCTTCGCGCACCGTGTCCACTGGTCCGAACACGGGCAGGCCATTTGTAATCAACTTCCAGGTCTTGCCGCCATCGTGCGTGCGGTAAATGTAAGGCTGCAGATCGTTGACGCGGAAGCGGCTCACGGAAGCGTAGGCGGAGTCGTCATCGAAATGCGAAGCATCGATCTGAGTGACCTTGCTCCAGGGCGTCAGCTCCTTTGGCGTGACGTCATCCCATTTCTTGCCGCCGTCGCGCGTACGCCAGATCAGACCGTCGTCGGTTCCGGCCCAGAGTGTGTTGATGTTCTTGAACGAGGGCGCCAACGCGTAAATCACTCCGCGCTGTTTCTCGGCCCCTTTGGGAATGAGATTGCCCACGCTGGCTGGGACTCCTGGATTTTGACGAGTGAGATCGTCGCTGATGCTCTGCCAGGAGTTTCCGCCATCGGCGGTTTTGAAGAGCACGTTGCTGGCAAAGTAAAGAACGTGCGGGTCGAGAGGCGAAAACATCGTCGGCTCAGAACGATCGGTGCGGTATTTGGCGCTACGAAGCGGGATCGGCGTGACGTTCTGCACCTGGCCGGTAGACCAGTGAAACTTTGAAACCTCGCTCCTCCCACCGCCGTAAATAATGTCAGGGTCGAGCGGATCCGGGGCGACGTAGCCATACTCGATCACGCCGACGGGATGCCATTCGCGGATCGTGACAGCGCCGTCATTGCCTCGGCTGGAGATGCAAACCGAACCGCTCTCCTGCTGGCCTCCGCAAACGCGATATGGGAAAGTGGGAGCGACCGCGACGTGATAAATCTGTGCCGTAGGCTGGTTGTACCAGGAACTCCAGGAGGTGCCGCCATTGACGGTCACGAGTGCGCCCTGGTCGCTGACGAGAAGAATAACATTTGGGTCGTTGGGGTTGATCCAGAGATTCTGATAGTCATCGCCGCCGGGAGCGCCACGGAATCCAGACCATGTCTTGCCGCCGTCGGCAGATCGCATGGTTACAGTGCTGGCACAATAGACGACATCTGCGTTCTTGGAATCCGCTCGCGGGACGGCTAGATCGCCCCCACCGATGCGGCCCGATGGGCGTGGATCATCGGTTGTTTTGGACCAGCTTTCCCCGGCGTCGTCGGAACGATAGAAGGCGAGGCCGCCTGAAGCCCTCGCTACCGTGGCGTAAAGGCGTCGTGGATCGCTGGGAGCGATTGCGACGTAGATTTGCGAAAGATCCTTAGGCAGGCCGTTGGTTAGGGAATGCCAGGTGCTTCCACCGTCGGTGGACTTAAACAAGCCGCCGCCGGTTCCGTTGACTTCGTTGCCATCTTCCCAGGGACCCTCGCGCGCTTCCCACATCGAGGCGTAAATCACGTCTGGATTAGACGGATCAATCTCTACGTCGGAGGCACCGGTGTTTTCATCCTTGTAGATGACCTTCTGCCAGGTTTGGCCGCCGTCGGTGGAACGGAAAAGCCCACGCTCTTCGTTCGGGCCGTAGGGATGTCCCAGCACAGCGGCGAAGACTCGATTAGGATCGCGAGGGTCGATGGCGAGCGCCGGGATCTGCAGGCCATCGCGCAGCCCCAGATGAGTCCAGGTTTTTCCAGCATCAATCGACTTGTAGATTCCATTGCCCACCGAGAGATCGGGGCGGTGCAGGCCTTCGCCGCTGCCGACATAGACGATGTTAGGATTCGACGGTGCAACGGCGATGGCGCCGATCGACTGCGTAGATTCGTGGTCGAAGATCGGGTTCCAGGTGCGGCCGCAGTCGTCCGACTTCCACACTCCGCCATTGACCTGGGCCATGTAGAAGACGTTCGGCTGGCTGGGAACGCCCGCGGCGGCGCGCGTGCGGCCACCGCGGAACGGGCCGATCATGCGCCAATGCAGATCCTGATATGTATTCTCCGGAATTTGCTGCGCGAAGGTCGATCCGACGGATAGAAAAAGTGCAGCGCAGATGAGCAGACGAAGTACTGGCTTGGTTCTGGTCAATGGGCCCCCTCAGACTTCGAAGCACGAACTAGACAGGATAACTCAAGACTGAAGCAATGGCGGACGTCGCTCCTCTCGGTGGATCCTTCGGCTTCGCTTAGGGCAGGCAACCGAAGCCGCTGACCCCGCACGAGACATTTCAGACAACCTCAGCCAAGCTTTGCTCTAGACCGGCCGACTTTGGGCTGGCGTTGCTCCTGATTGACTTGCGACCCAGGCGCCGACGCGGTTGGCGTTTTCATTGATCTGCGATAGGGATGTCCCTCGCAAATATCCGTGCACCATGGCCGCGGTGAATGCGTCGCCTGCGCCCACGGTATCGGCTACTTTCACCCTGAAGCCGGGATGTTCACTGCATTCTTCAGAAGATATAAGGAGGCTGCCCCCGTTCCCGCGGGTGACGCAAACCAGCTTCAGACCATGCAAAGATAGCAAACGTCGGGCCGAATCTTCCTCGCTGTGATGTTCCACTTCGAACAATCGCATAATCATGGGAAGTTCTTCATGATTGAGCTTGACGATCGTTGCGAGCCTCATCGATTGCCCGAGGACTTGCGCGCTATAGAAGCTCTGCCGGAGGTTGACGTCGAAGACTCGAACTGCTTCGGGTCGCGAAGCCAGGACAAATTTGCGGATGGTAGCGCGGCCACGCTCCGAGCGCTGTGCCAGCGATCCAAAGCACACGGCATCGGCTTGTTGCGCCAGCGTTTGCCACTGGGGCGTCCACTCGAGAAAGTCCCAGGCGACCGACTCGAAAATTTCAAAGCGCGGCTGACCGCCGCTGTCCACTTCGATCTGGACAGTTCCGGTCGGATGGCCCGTGTCTCTCTGAATGTATTCGGTGGGTAGATCGAGTTCACCGAGACGCTGAATCGCCGCTGCACCTAAAGCATCCTCGCCGAGACGGCTGGCTGGAATTCCCTCATCCCCGAGCAGCGAGGTAATGTAGGCGAAGTTGGCCGGCGCCCCGCCCAATTGTTTCCCGGAGGGCAGCAAGTCCCAGAGCAACTCCCCCAGACCGACGACGATGTGTTTCTTGTTTGGCATCGAACTGTTAGTGACGCGGCGAACACTTACAGGGACCGCCCGCGCGGTCTGCGCCTTTCATTAATGCTTCACGAGCTTCGTGTTGGCTGGGAACCGCATCGTGCGAACGATCCCCTCGCCTTCTTTCACAAATATCTGCTGGTTTGCCTTTACATTCTTCAGCGTGTCGACCTGGCCGCTGGGCCAGCGGATTTCCAGCAGATCGACCTTATCGGCTTTTCCCAAACCAAAGTGGATGCGCAAGTCGCTCTGCGAAATGTAGCTGCCTCCGCTGCGCACTTCGTCGATCTGCTGGTGAGACTTGGTTTCTCCGGGAGGATGGGTCACGCAGGTTAAGCGCGCTCCAATGCCACTTCGGTTGGATTTGGTGCCGATAGTGCGAACCTTGATCCAATTGTTGCCCAAGCTGGAGCTGCATTGTAAGAGTTGAGGATAGTCGTTGACGGTATTGACGACCACGTCGATGTTGCCGTCGTTGTCGAAGTCACCGAAGGCGCAGCCGCGGCATGGAGCCGGGTCCGAGATTGCCGGGCCCGCCTGCAATGAAACGTCGCCGAAATGGCCATTATGCAAGTTGCGGTAGAGCAGCTTGCGCTGGGCATAACCGGCTTCGGTTTTCAGTTGCTCGACTTCAGGATAGACGTGGCCGTTGCAGATTAGGATATCGGGCCAGCCGTCGTTGTCGAAGTCGAAGAAACCGCAGCCCCAGCCGAGGAATTGCGTATGCGCTCCCAAGCCTGCGGAGAATGTAGCGTCCTCGAAGGCGCCGCCACCAAGGTTGTGATAGAGCGAAGGAGTATCGCCCGCGAAGTTTGTCTTAACCAGGTCGAGGTTACCATCGAGGTCATAGTCGGCGGCCGAGACGCCCATGCCGGCCTGTGGTTTGCCGTCGGGGCTGAGGGCGCAGCCGGCCTCGATTGCAATGTCTTCGAAAGTTCCATTCTTCTTATTGTGATAGAGCGCGCTGGCGGTGGAGTCATTCGCAACGTAAATGTCGGGCCAGCCATCATTGTCGAAGTCAGCGGTGAGAACTCCCAGGCCGTACGTGCCGTTGGCACGGAATATTCCCGCCGCTTCGGATACGTCTGTGAAAGTGCCGTCGCCGTTGTTGTGGTAGAGGATATTCTTTCCGCCTTGAAGTCCGGGCGGACCGCAGGCGACCATCACGCCTTTATAGAGACAGGGGCCGGATTCGGGTACCGGCGCTGTAGCCAAGTCCATGTCAATGTAGTTCGCAACGAATAGATCGAGGCGGCCATCGCGCTCGTAATCGACGAAGGCGCAGCCTGTGTTCCAACGCGTGCCTTTGCCCGCCACCCCAGCCTTCTGGCTGACATCGGTAAAGGTTCCATCCCCGTTGTTGTGATAGAGGACGTTCTTACCGTAATAGGTGACGAACAGATCGTCCCATCCATCGTTGTCGTAGTCCCCGACGCAAACACCTTGTCCCCATCCGGAGTGGGCGAGACCGGCCTTTGCTGTTACGTCAGTGAAGGTGCCGTCGCGATTGTTGTGGAAAAGATGCGAGGTGGGCTCGCTACCGGAGGGAAAGCCCTCGAGACGAGAGCCATTTACGATGAAAATATCAAGCCAGCCGTCGTTATCGTAATCATAGAACGCAATGCCGCAGCCGGTAGTTTCGAGCAGATACTTGTTCTTGTGTTCTCCACCGAAGACGGTTCTGACATTCAAGCCGGATTCGCGTGCGATGTTACGGAAGCCGACGCCGAGATCGGAAGGCGGTGTGGTTTCTTTCTGACCGGCATTCTGGTGGGAAGATACAGAGGCGTGCAGCCAGCGGGGGCGAACCATCCCAACGATGCTTTCGAGGGACAGAATCAGCGCGGACCGGCTGAGAGACTCTAAAAATAATCGGCGTGAAGGAAACAATAGATCGCTACCTGGCCGGTTCGGCTCGTACTGGAATTCGCTTCTACTTCTTATATGCAGTGAAGCTTCAGTTTGCAAGCTTCAGGGATGGCGGGCGAATCTGCCGCCAATTCTCTCGCCACAGCCGGCAGGCTGCCGGCGTTACACTTTCTCCCAGGACTTAGCGCGGGAGATTGCCTCGTTCCAGCGCTGTCGCATGGCGTCCACTTGAGAACGGAGCAGGCGCGGTTCAAACCGGCGCTCTTCTCGTGGCAGGCCGGCAATGCCCTCCACCTCCTTCCAGAAGCCAACACTCAGTCCGGCCAGAAACGCCGCTCCGAGTGCGGTTGTTTCCGTCATCGAAGGCCGTACGACAGCCACCCCGAGAATATCCGCCTGAAATTGCATGAGACTGTCGTTCGCAGACGCGCCGTCATCCACGCGCAACTCTTTCAGCGGAGTGCCTGTGTCGGTTTGAACCGCGTCCATTAAATCTGCCACCTGGAACGCGATGCTCTCCAGCGCCGCGCGAGCAATGTGACCCGCGCTGCTGCCCCGCGTGAGGCCGAAGATTGCGCCGCGCGCGTAGGAATCCCAGTGCGGAGCGCCGAGGCCCACGAAGGCAGGGACAAAGTACACCCCGCCATTGTCGGGAACAGAGTTGGCCAGGGTTTCCACTTCCGACGAGCGGCAAATGATTCCCAAGCCGTCGCGCAGCCATTGGACAACAGCTCCGCCTACGAACACACTGCCTTCGAGCGCGTAATGAGTGTCATCGCCGATTTTCCACGCCACGGTCGTGAGCAGGCGATGAGTGGATGCGACGGCGCGAACGCCTGTACTCTGCAACATGAAGCAGCCCGTGCCGTAGGTATTCTTGGTGAGGCCGGAGTTGGTGCATCTCTGCCCAAAGAGTGCGGCCTGCTGATCGCCAGCAATGCCCGCGACGGGAATGCCGTTGAGTCCAGGAACGGAGGTTACTTCTCCATAAACCTCACTAGAAGGTCGGACCGCGGGCAACATCGACGCGGGGATTCGAAACAGATCGAGAAGTTCGGTATCCCAGCGGCCGGAATGAAGATTGAAAAGCATGGTGCGGGAGGCGTTGCTCGCGTTGGTAACGTGCACGCGGCCGCCGGTCAACTTCCAGACCAGCCATGTATCGACCGTGCCAAACGCAAGGCGGCCCGCTTCGGCAAGTTGGCGGGCGTTCGGAACGTGTTCGAGAATCCAGGAGATTTTGCTGCCCGAAAAGTAAGCGTCGATCAGCAACGCGGTGCGCTGCTGTATCAGATCTTCGTGGCCTTGCGCCTTGAGCTGCTCGCAGAAAGCGGCAGTGCGGCTATCCTGCCACACGATGGCATTGCAGATGGGCTTGCCGGTGGCGCGGTCCCAGACGATAGTCGTTTCGCGCTGGTCGGTGATGCCGATAGCGGCTATGTCTTTGGGTTGTGTTTTGCCTGCGGCCATGACTTCCAGAGCAACTGCGATTTGCGATGCAGCGATCTCTTCGGGATCGTGCTCGACCCATCCAGGCTCGGGAAAAATTTGGGTGAACTCACGCTGGGCCACGGATCGCACGGCACCGCGATCGTCAAATAAAAGGGCTCTGGAACTCATTGTGCCCTGACCGAGAGAGAGAATGTAACGCAAACAGCCTCCTGTTTCTGCGGACGTTGCCTGGCAAGTCCGGCTACGACGATGGCTGGGACGCGCGCAGGAATCGTCGAATGCCGAAATCGTAGACCGCGGCGCCAACCAATCCTCCCAGCATTGGTGCAACCACTGGAACCCACCACGCCCGAGGCCCGTCGCTGAGGCCATTGTTCCTGAATCCAGCCACAGCGGTGAAAAGGCGAGGGCCAAAATCGCGCGCGGGGTTGATCGCATATCCGTGCATGCCGCCGAAGCTCATACCGACGGCTACGACCACCAATCCGATCATCGCAGACGCGAGGTTGGCTCCGGAAGGGACGTTGAGTTCATCCGTAATGGCCAGTACCAGGAGCAGCAGGAGAGCGGTGCCAATTACTTGATCGAGAAATCCGGCTTGAGGCCATTCCGGGAAGGCCGGAAAAGTCGTAAACACGCCGGCGGTTTTTTCCAGTTGAGGATCGAACTGGTGGAAGGCAGGTAGATAGTTTCGGTATACGAGCGCCGCGGCAAGGAATGCGCCTACCGTCTGCGCGATGGAATAAGGCACAACCTTGCGCCAGGGAAATCCACGGAACACCGCAAGGGTAAGGGTGACCGCCGGCTTGAGGTGACCGCCGGAAACCTTTCCCGCAACGTAAATTCCCATCGTCACCGCGAGTCCCCATCCTTGTGTGATGTTGGTGTAGCCGCCGTGAGCGGTCGCGGCCGGAGCGTTCGAGGGAAACAGAACAATCATCGCAACCACACCCGTGCCGAAGAGAATCAACACGAAGGTTCCCAGGAACTCGGCAATCACCTCGGCAACCAGGGTGGGCTTGTTCATGCGGCGTGCTCCTGCGACTTGCGGCGACGTTTTCGAGCCGCGAGTAGTCTAGCAAGGATAAGTTCGCAGGCGCGGCGGTTGATTCGACGGAAGGTTACCAAGAATGGGAACGGCCGCGGCGTTTTTTCTTGACAGGGAGGTTGAGGCCTGTAAGATAAAGAATATTTATTCATATGAATGAATAAATATTCATAATGAATAAAGCCCTGCGACAGAGAGCCGTTTTGGAGGCATTGCGGCAGGGCCCCGTGGCCAGCCAGGAAGATCTGCAGCGGGCGTTGCGCAAGCGGGGATTCAAGGTGGGGCAGGCGACCCTGTCGCGGGATATTCGTGACCTAAATCTGAGCAAGACGGCAGCCGGCTATGCCATACCTCAGGGCGAAGGGGCTGCGGCGCTGGCTTTGCCCCCGGTGCAGCGGTTGGTTCGCGAGTTTGTGCTGGATGTGCGCCTCGCGCAGAACCTGCTGGTGGTGAAAACGATTGTAGGCAGCGCTCAGCCCGTGGCGGCGGCGCTCGATGAACAGGAATGGGAGGGAGTGATGGGGACGATTGGCGGCGATGACACGATCCTGATTGTTTGCCCCGACAAGGACGCGGCCAGGAAGGTTGCTGCGCGGATCGAGGAGATGCTCGGCTGATGGGTGCAAAGCTCAAAAGCGCGGTGCTCGGAGCGAGCGGCTATTCCGGCCTGGAGTTGACGCGCCTTCTCGAACGCCATCCGCGATTAGAGAAGCCCTTGCTGTTCCGCCGCGAAAACGGGGGCGATGGTGCGACGGATTTGGCGGAGGTGTTTCCGGAGTTGTCGGGCAACGGAGGCTATCCGCTGCGGCCGCTATCGTGGCCCGAAATGAAGCATCAAGGTATTCAGTTGCTTTTCTTGGCTACACCGCATGAAGCGTCGCGATCGCTGGTACCGGAGGCCATCGCGCAAGGTCTACGCGTCATCGATCTAAGTGGCGCGTGGAGGCTGAAGCAGGCGCAGCATCGCGCCATCTACTCGTTCCAGGATGCGGATGCAATCACGGCCGCGGAATTAACGGCGCAGGCGGTATACGGCCTGCCAGAGTTGAACGGCGATCGCATTGCGGCTGCTGAACTGGTGGCAAATCCGGGTTGCTATGCGACCTCCGTGATTCTAGCTTTGGCGCCGCTCCTCACGGCAGGCATCATCGATCGGGATCGTGGAATTATTTCTGACTCGAAATCGGGGGCTTCCGGAGCGGGCAAGGCTCCTACGTCGCGTACTCATTTCGTTTCAGTGGCCGACAATCTCTCTGCTTACTCCGTGTTCAATCATCGGCATTTGGGAGAGATGGTAGAGCAGTTGAGACTGGAAGACTCCGAGCTGACTTTCACCCCTCATCTGCTGCCGATTCCTCGTGGGATTTTGTCGACCATTTACGTTCATCTGAACCGGGCGATGAAGCCGGGGGAAGTGGAATGCTGTCTGCGTGATTTTTATTCAAGCAAACATTGGGTGCGGGTGTTTGCGACGCCGAAGCTGCCGCAGTTGCAGTTTTCGCTGCACACGAACTACTGCGATTTGGGTTTCTGCTTGGCGGAGGATGGCCGGCGGCTTGTGCTGGTCTCCTGCGTCGACAATCTGCTGAAAGGCGCGGCAGGACAAGCAGTGCAGAACATGAATCTGATGTATCAGTGGGGCGAGCGGGAGGGGTTGCAGTGATCATCGTAGTGAAAATTGGCGGAGCGGCGATCGAAGATGCGGCGACGCTGCGTAAGTGCGCGCGATCCATTGCGGAGTTGGCGCAGGATGGTCATCGTATCGCCGTGGTTCATGGCGGTGGCAGCGCACTCACCCGCATGTTGAATCGGCTGGGCAAGAAGAGTGAATTTGTGGACGGCCTGCGCGTCACGGACGCCGAGACCCGGGACACGGCACTCATGGTATTGGGCGGGATCGTCAACAAGAAACTGGTGGCGGCGATTCAGGCAGCGGGCATGCCGGCCATTGGATTCTGCGGCGGCGACGGCATGACGTTTCGGGCCAGGAAGAAGTTCGTTCACGGACGCGACCTGGGATTTGTTGGCGAGATTTGTTTCGCCGAGCCGTGCTGGATTGAAGCCCTCTGGCAGCAGGGAGGCATCCCCGTTCTGGCCTCTCTGGCCTTGGGTGCGGACGGGGAATACTACAACGTGAACGCCGATGAAATGGCAGCATCTTGCGCCGCGGCCTGCCATGCCAACACATTGATCTTCCTTACCGATGTGCCCGGAGTGAAAGACGCGGCGGGAAGCGTGATGCCGTGGCTGAGCACAAAGCAGGCGGCAGAGATGGCGGCCGGCTCGGTCATCAGCGGTGGCATGTTGCCGAAGCTGCAGGCCTGCGGACAAGCGCTGAAGCAAGGTGTGGGGCGAGTGAGAATTCTGCCCGCGACCGAAGCAGAAATCTTGCCGCAGTTTTACCTGACCAAGCTATCGTGCGGTACCGAGGTCACCTATTCATGAGTCAGTCAGTCGCTGCTCGTTCCAAATCGCAATCAGCTACGCAAGTCCAAAGCAAGGAGTCAAAGTTAAATAGTCACGTGCAAGGCGGGATGGCGGCCGCTCCCGAGCGCGTTCCGCAGGTATTTTGGTGCCCCGACCTGGTGTCAACTCGCGATCTCGGTCCGGCCGGCGTCGACGCGGTCCTGCGTCTGGCCGCCATCATGAAGTCGCGTCCGGCGGATTTTCGCAGAGCGTTCACGGGCAGGCAGATCGTTATGTTCTTCGAGAAGCCCTCGTTGCGCACCCGGCTGACGTTCGAGGCGGGAGTCGTGAGCCTCGGTGGCACTGCGATGTTCGTCGATCAAACTCACGAGCGCCTCGACGCCCGCGAAAAGTTGAGCGACGTAGCGCACAACCTGGAGCGCTGGGTCGATCTTATTGTGCTGCGCACCTACTCGCAGCAAACCATCGAGGGCATGGCGCAGCACGCATCGATCCCGGTGATTAACGCGCTCAGCGATCTAGAACATCCATGCCAGGCGCTGGCTGACTATCTCACGCTGCTGGAGCGATTCGGAGATGTGAAGAATATCTGCCTGGCATACGTAGGCGACGGCAACAATGTGGCGCACTCGTTGCTGCTGACTTGTGCGTGCCTGGGGTCGTCGATTCGTATTGCGACTCCGCCAGGCTACGCACCTAATCAGGAGATAGTCGCCGCAGCGCGCGAGATTGCCCAGGAGACTGGTGCCGAAATTCATTTACTGACCGACCCGAACGAGGCGGTCGCGGGAGTCGACGCGATCTACACCGACGCCTGGACAAGCATGGGACAGGAAAGGCAGGAAAACGAGCGATCGCGGATATTTCCGCCTTATCAAGTAAATTCGGCACTCATGGCGAAAGCTCCGCCCCATGCGGTGTTCATGCACTGCCTGCCGGCGCATCGCGGCTTGGAAGTGACGGACGCGGTCATCGATTCGCCGCAGTCATTGGTTTTTGAGCAGGCAGAGAATCGCCTGCACGCTCAAAAAGCAATTCTCTATTTACTGCTGGGTGGTGGTGATCGCCTGCCCGCGAGGAGTCCTCATGCCTGAAAAAGTTGTACTTGCCTACTCTGGAGGACTTGATACCTCCATCATTATTCCGTGGCTCAAGGAGAATTATTCCTACAACGTAATCGCGATGGTCGGCGACGTTGGTCAGGGAGACGACATCGACGCCGTGGTCGAAAAAGCCTATGCCACAGGTGCGAGCAAGGTGGTCGTGGAAGATCTCCGCGAAGAGTTTCTGACGGGATACGTTTTTCCGGCGCTGCAAGCGGGTGCCGTTTACGAACATAAGTATCTGCTGGGAACATCCCTGGCGCGTCCCGTGATCGCAAAACATCAAGTCGAAGTCGCGTTGCGCGAGGGAGCAACGGCAGTGGCGCACGGCTGCACTGGCAAGGGAAACGATCAGGTCCGCTTTGAGTTAACTTATCAGGCGCTTGCGCCGGAACTGAAAGTCATCGCGCCGTGGCGGGAATGGGCGCTCAAATCCCGCGAGGACTGTCTCGATTACGCCGAGCAGCACGGCATTCCGGTGGCGGCAAGCCGTGAGAAAATCCACAGCCGCGACCGCAACCTGTGGCACCTCAGTCACGAAGGCGGAGAGCTCGAAGACGCAGCGAATGCCCCGCTGCCCACAACGTGGCAGATGACTCGCTCGCCCCAAGAAGCGCCGGACAAGAACGAGCAGGTGACCATCGGCTTCGAGAAGGGAATTCCGGTCACTGTCGACGGCATGAACCTCGATCCGGTGTCGCTGGTTGAATTGCTGAACGAAGTTGGCGCGCGCAATGCCCTCGGCCGAGTGGATCTGGTGGAGAACCGCTTTGTTGGAATGAAATCGCGCGGCTGTTATGAAACACCGGGCGGAACGCTGCTGATCGCGGCGCATCGCGAACTCGAAGCGCTGTGCCTTGAGCGCGAAGTAGCTCACTTCAAGCAGCACGTGGCGCTAAAGTACGCGGAACTCGTCTACTTCGGACTGTGGTTCACGCCGCTGCGCGAGGCGCTGGACGCTTTTGTCGCCAGCACGCAGACGGAGATGACCGGCAATGTGACGCTGTCACTTTATAAGGGAAACGTTTCGGTGGTGAGCCGCCAGTCCGAGCACTCGCTTTATCGCACCGATCTTTCGTCGTTTACCATGGGCGACAGCTATGACCAGAAGGATGCGGAAGGTTTCATCCGCATCCTCGGACTTCCGTCGCGCGTACGGGCGCGGAATCGCGTGGAGGTTACGCGATGAAGATGTGGTCTGGCCGCTTCCGGCAGCCCCTGGACCCGCAATTTGAACGGTGGCAGCGGTCGTTCGACTTCGATCGCCGCCTGCTGCACTACGAACTCGCGGCGAGCGCAGCCCATGCGCGTGCCTTGAAGAACGCCGGCATTCTGTCTGCCGACGAACTCATCAGCATTCTTCAAGGGCTGCAGCAGATTGGCGAGATGGCCGCCGCTTCCAAAGACCTGGTGCAAAAAGACCTGGCGCAAGACGATGAGGCCGAAGACGTGCATCATTTCGTTGAGAAACAACTGGCGTCGCGGATCGGCGACCTGGGCTATAAGCTGCACAGCGGACGCAGCCGCAACGAGCAGATCGCCACGGACCTGCGCCTTTATGTGCGCGCGGCGATCGATGAGTTGCGAAGTGAACTAGCCGACGTATGCGTCGCCTTCACCGATCGCGCCGAACAAGCTGGCAGCGCCGCAATGCCCGCCTACACGCATTTGCAGCGAGCCGAGCCTGTACTGGTTGCGCACTGGCTGCTGGCTTACGTCGAAATGTTCTTGCGGGATGCCGGCCGTTTAGCAGATTGCCGCCAGCGTCTCAACGTGTGTCCGCTGGGATCGGGCGCCGTGGCCGGTGCGACTCTGCCGCTGGATCGCACCTACATGGCGGAGGAACTCGACTTCGATGGTCCGACGGCAAACAGCATCGACGCTACCAGCGACCGCGATTTCATCCTCGAATTCGTCAACACGCTTTCGTTACTGGGTTTGCACTTGAGCCGGTGGGCCGAGGAGATGATCATTTTCTCCACGCAGGAATTTGGTTTTGTGCAGTTGACTGAGGCTTATTCCACAGGCAGCAGCGCCATGCCCCAGAAGAAGAATCCAGATCTGCTGGAACTGGTGCGGGGCAAGACCGGTCGCGTGATTGGAAGCGCAACCGCGCTGACGGTGGCGTTGAAAGGCTTGCCGCTAGCCTATAACAAGGACCTGCAGGAAACACAGGAGCCGCTGTTCGACGCCACCGATACGGCTCTTGGACTGCTGCCTCTGGTCGGCGGCTGGATGAAAGCAGTCGAGTTCGACCACCAGCGAATGGACGAGGCATCGCAGTCGGGATTCATGAACGCGTGGGCCGCAGCTACTTACCTGGTCAACCGCGGCGTCGCTTCGCGCCTCGCACACGAGCAGATCGGCAAAGCCGTGAAGCTGTGCCTGGAAAAGCATTGCGAACTGCAGGATCTAACGCTGGATGAGCTCCGTGCCCTGAATCCCGTGTTTGACGAGAACTTTCGCGACTGCTTGAAGCCTGCTTCGGTCTTGGCGATTCATGATGTTGTCGGCGGTACTGCGCCAGCCCGGGTGCGGCAGGGGGTTGCAGCGGCGAGAAAAAAGATCGAGGCTCTGCGCGAGGAGGTCAATGTCCATGCAAACGCGTAAAGCCATTCTGCCGGATGCCAAGCACATCCACGAGCTGATCTCAGCTTATTCGAGCGACGGCACTTTACTGCCGCGTACTTTACCGGAGATTTGCGAGAACGTAAGAGACTTCGTCGTTCTCGAGCACGAGGGCCGCATCATTGGATGCGGCGCGCTACATCTCTACGGTACACACCTGGCTGAGATTCGCTCGATCACCGTGGGACCGCGGGCGCAAGGCCAGGGCGGCGGTAGCCGGTTGATGAAGGCCTTGATGGCGGAAGCCAAACGGCATCGGGTGGATTGCATCTGCCTTTTCACCCGTGCTCCCGAATTTTTCGCACGACAGGGATTCGAGATGGCGCGGCGAGAGGATCTGCCCGACAAAATTTACAAGGATTGCCACGTCTGTCCCAGATTCTACAAGTGCGACGAAGTCGCCATGGTGCGAGGCAAGCTCCCAACGTTCGCCATCCTCCCCGAACCCGCGAACTGGCTTGTGAAGATCCAGGCCTAGCAAAGAGAAATCTCCAGTCCAGCCTGGCTCCCGGTGCTATTATTCCGAGCGGAAACCATCATTATGTCAATCGCGCCGCCGAGCCGTTCGACTGCAATATCTTCTGAGCCATCCGCTTCCTACGCCGGGCCTCTAGCCGTTGTGACCACGCTATTTTTTATGTGGGGCGCGATAACGTCGCTGAACGACGTGTTGATTCCTCACTTCCAGCAAGTGTTCAACCTAAAGCTGGCGGTGAGCATGCTGGTGCAGACTGCGTTCTTTTCGGCCTATTTTGTTTTCTCCATTCCCTCGGCCAAGATCATCGACTGGCTGGGCTATCAGAGAGCCATGGTGGTGGGCCTGCTCACCATGGGCATCGGCGCCTTCTTGTTCGTACCGGCTGCGAAGGTTCCTTCGTTCGCACTTTTCTTGACCGCCCTGATCGTCCTCGCCGCAGGCATCACCCTCCTGCAGGTCGCAGCAAATCCCTATGTTACGGTGCTGGGCCCAGCGCGCACTGCTTCCAGCCGTTTGAACCTGACGCAGGCGTTCAACTCGCTGGGCACAACTGTCGCGCCATGGATAGGCGGACTCTTCATCCTAAGTGCCGCTGCCATCGCCGCGGTGGACCCTGTTCAGCAAGCTGCCTCTGTCATCAAGCCATACGTTTTTCTTGGTGTCACGCTCGCTTTACTCGCCGTGTTAATCGGGAGTTTCAAACTCCCGACGATTGAATCGGCTCAGCATCACGTCGGCGAAAAAGTTAGCGACTCAATCTGGCGCCATCGCAATCTCATCTTCGGGGCGATTGCAATCTTTGTATATGTGGGAGGAGAAGTAGCTATCGGCAGCTCGATCGCGAACTATCTTGCGCTGGATAACATTGGGCACTTAGCATCAACTTCCGCATTCCCGGACGCCGCACATCGGTATCAGGAAGCGTTGCGCGTGGCGGCCAAGTATATCTCGCTCTACTGGGGCGGGGCCATGGTGGGGCGCTTCATCGGATCGGCCGTCCTGCAGAAGGTCAAGACTAGGCCGGTACTCGCGGTTTGCGCGGTAATGGCGGGATTGTTGGTGACGCTTTCTGTTCTGAGCAATGGTCCTGTGGCAATGTGGTCGATTTTGCTGGTCGGGCTCTTCAATTCGATCATGTTTCCTAGCATCTTTACCCTCGGAGTGGCCGAACTCGGTCCGCTCACGGGCGACGGTTCCGGGGTCATGATCATGGCGATCGTAGGCGGCGCGGCGATTCCGTGGATCGTAGGAAAGACTGCCGATCTCATCAACGCCAAGTCTTATGGTGGGGCAATTTGGGGACAGGGCCTTCACTATGCTCTGATCGTGCCGACGCTCTGCTATCTCTACATCCTGTTCTTCGCTCTGAGCGGTTCAAAGCCCAACAGCGAACGCCAGGCCGGGATGTAGGCAAAAGGCCCGAGAGCGCCCGTTGCCGCGGACCTGGATGCGAAGAGGAAATGTCGAAGGAACAGCTCAGGCTTACTTCACGGGCTAGTCGGAGAGAACCGCGGAAACAGGCTGATTCGCGTCAAACCTGATTCGCCTTAAACCTGGACCGACACCAACTCCGGGTTGCAGCGGGAATTCTGCATGGACTTGACCGCGTCCTCCGCTGTAAATCGCCCCATGGCCAAGGCTAGCTTTCGGTTGGTTGTGGTCTGAATGGGACTGCGGTCAACCCGCAATACATATTCAGCCGCTCGAGCGCCGCCGCGGTTCACTTTCACGAGAAACTTGGTGTTTTTCATGGGGTTCCTTCTTTATTCTGGATGACTAGATAGCTAACAAACGGACGCGACACAAAAATCCCCGGCAGACTCGACGGTCCCGTAACGCGATTCCTCAGAGGTGCGCTTGGTGCAAGACTTCAGATGGGTGCGGACTTAACTTCTGAAAAGGAGAGATATCTCTCTCAGCTATAATATTAGACCCGTTCTACCGTGTTGTCAACCTGCAAAACGGGGTTCGCGGCTCAAATCTCTCTCACCGTTCACGGCCGCAAAGCCTGGCCCGCTTGCGGATGAACCTGCTGGTCCTTGATTTCAATGGCATCCCAGCCGCCGCCGAGGGCTTTCACCAGATAGACAGAGCTGACCATCTGCTGCCCGAGCAACTGCGTCTCCAGGCGTTGACTTGCGAGTAGAGTGGTCTGCGCGGTAATAACGTCAAGGTAACTGGTGACGCCACCAATATACCGGTTGTTAGCGATCGCGAGCGCGCGGCGCGCATCATCAACCGCCGCACTCTGCGTGGCGAGAGCTTGCGCGAGCGTGCTCAGATTGCTGATGCCGTCTTCAACTTGCTGGAACGCCGTGAGTACGGACTGCCGGTAATTCGCCACTGACTGTTCATACGCAGCCTGCGCGGCGGCCAGATTGGCACGGTTTCGTCCGCCTTCGAGTATGGGCTGCAAGGCATCCGCGCCCAGCGACCAGAAAAGGCTGGGTGCGTTGAGAAGCGGAGCCAGGTCGCGGCTCTGCCATCCACCCGAACCGCTTAGAGTAATGTGCGGATAGAAGGCCGACTGAGCGATACCGACTTGAGCATTTTGGTAAGCCATCAGGCGTTCGGCCGTGGAAATGTCGGGCCTGCGTTCCAGCACGTCGGAGGGCACACCCAGAGGGACGGGCGGAGGCGTTGCACGCAAAGGTGCAACGGGCACACTGAGACTCGAAGCCGCTTGACCCATCAGCACGGCGATGGCGTGCTCATACTGCGCGCGCGATTGCTGCACCAGCGCCAACTGCGACAATGTTGAATCGAGCAGCGCCGATTGCTGCGCAACTTCCAGCCCGCTGGCAATACCGCCGCTGTGGCGGTTATTTACCAGATCCAGCCCCTTGCGCTGGTAGCCCACCGATTCCTGCACCACCTGAAACTCAGCATCCAGTTCGCGCAGCGTGAAATAGTCGCCGGCAAGTTCAGCGGTCAATACTAACTGCACGTTCTGAAGGTCGGCAGCCGTGGACTGGAGAGAAGCGTTCGCCGCTGCTACGTTGTTCCGCACGCGCCCAAAAAGATCGACCTCATAGCTGAGCGAGAATGGAATCGTATAGACGCTCTGCGTATAGGGAGGGACGGCTTGAGTCGTACCACTCAGAGCGGTCGGTGCCGCGCCGCTCAAAGGGCGATTGCCGGAGCCGCGCTCCCGCACCGCGCTCGGATCCGCCGAAAGCTGCGGAAACATGTCCGCCGTTGCGACCCGCGCCAACGAGCGCGCCTGATCTAAACGGTCGCGCGCTGCCACCAAAGACTGGTTAGCCTGGAGCAATTGTTGTTCGTAGGCATCGAGCGTGGGATCGTGAAAGACCTGCCACCAAGCGCCTTTGGGGATTGAATCTTTGGGCGCAGCCTGCTCCCATGGCGCCTGAGTCTTCCAAGCGTCAGGCGCGGGCGCGGGAGCCGCAGGCCGGCTGTAACGCGGGCCCACCGTGCATCCAGCGGCGAACGCGAGCGATGCCAAAGCGGCTGAAATTCCAGCTCGGTTCACGACGTGCCGCCCTTCTGTTTGGCCTGCGGCGGATTTGTCTGCGGCGCGGGCTGACCGGGCTGCTGCTGATTCGCCGGAGGCTGCACCACGTTCACCTGTTGTCCTTCGTCAAGCGAGTCGGCAGGATTAATGACGACCTGGTCCGTCGGAGAGACTCCGCCAAGAACCTCCAGCGTGGTGCCGTAGTCGCGTCCGATATTAATGGGACGCAACTGCACTTTGCCGCTCTCGATGACTGCGACGCGAGGCCCTTCGGCACGGAACAGCATCGCGTTCACTGGAATTGTGACTTTGTTCACGCCCGAGCCGACCGCAAAGTGCACTTCCCCGAACGAGCCGGGCAACAGGCGTCCGTCTTTATTAGGCACGTCGACCTCTGTGAGTAGAGTTCGCGTAGCGGGATCAATCGCCTCCGCCGTGCGCACGACTTTCCCGATAAACTTCTGGCCGGGAAATTCCTGCAAGGTCACAGTGGTCTTCGCTCCAACCTTTATGAATGGCGCGTAGGCCTGCGGAACACTCGTGTAAACACGCAGCGGATCGACGCGCGAGAGATCGAACAACTCCCGGCCTGCAGCCCCCGCGCCGGCATTGATCAGCGCTCCAGGATCGACGTTGCGTTTAGTGAGCACACCAGAGAAAGGCGCGTAGACATCCTTGAAACCCTCAAGCTGCTCGAGTCGTCGCACGTTGGCCTCGGCGGCGGCCAGGTTAGCCTGGCTTTGCTTGTATCCGCTGTCATATTGATCAGCTTCCTGAGCGGAGACGGAATCAGTCTTGCGCAGATTCTGCCAGCGGTCGGCGCTGATTTTCGCCAGATCCATCTGCGCCAGCATTTGCAGGCGCGCAGCTCGAGTCTGGTTTAATTCCTGATCCACCTCGGGAGTATCAATCTTTGCCAGCAACTCACCTTTAGTTATTCGGCTTCCGATGTCTTTGTACCAGCGCACCAGATAGCCGCTAGTACGGGCATAGATCGGAGACTCCTCATACGCCAGCAGAGAGCCAGGCAGCACCAGGTCCTCATCTGGTTTTTCCGACAACGGGTAAACCACCGCGACCGTTGGCACGGTTTCGCGCTCTGTCTCTTTCGCCAGCGCACGTTCGTGGCTTACGTGGTCCCACAGTGTGAGCCCGCCGGCAACCAGCAACACCAGCAAAAGTATCCCGACGATCATCAGCGCTCGGCCCGGAGGGGCGGGCGGAACCTCGGGCGGCTTCTCGATCCCAGGAGGTTGATGCCGGGCGTTCTGCTGGATAGCCGCAATCTCTTCGTCGCGCTGAGCTTGAGCACTCAGTGCATGATGCTCCTCAGCTTGACCCGGTAGTTTGGATTTATCTTCTGCACTCATGCTTAACTCCGTTTTCTGCAAAAACTCTACGCCTGCTCGCTCTCTCTGCGCGCACGCTTGGCCTCCCGACGCCCATGGAACATCGCGAACACACTCGGCACAAAGAACAAGGTGGCGACTGTAGCAAACAGCAGGCCGCCGATGACGGCGCGGCCCAGCGGCGCGTTCTGTTCACCGCCTTCACCAAATCCCAGCGCCATCGGCACCATGCCGATAATCATGGCCAGCGCGGTCATCAGCACGGGACGCATACGTGTATATCCGGCGGCAACCGCAGCCTGCACCGCGGGAATACCCTCATCCAGCTGTTCGCGCGAGAAGCTCACCATCAGAATCGAGTTCGCCGTCGCCACACCCATGCACATCACCGCGCCGGTAAGCGACGGCACACTCAACGTCGTCCGAGTCAGCAGCAGAAACCAGCAGATGCCCGCCAGCGCTCCCGGCAACGCGGCGATGATGATGAACGGATCGAGCCACGACTGGAAGTTGATGACGATCAGCAAATAGACAAGCAGAATGGCTCCAATCAAGCCCAGGCCAAGTCCCACGAATGACGAACGCATGGTAACCACCTGCCCCCGCACCACAATCTGAGTGCCGCGCGGCAGGTGACCATCGAAAGTCTTCAGCACCTTGTAGGTCTCGGATGCGACCGCCCCGAGGTCGCGATCCTGCGTGCTGGCGTAAACGTCAATCACCGGCTGCACGTTATAGTGGTTCACCGTAGCCGGCCGCGCTACCGGATACGCCTGCACCAGGTTGCCCATCAGCTGTGCGCCCTGCTGCGATGTTACCGGGATAGTCATCAGGTCCTGCAGGCTGGTCATGCGGTATTGCGGCGACTGCACCGCCATTTGGTACGTCACGCCATTGCGCGGGTTAAGCCAGAAATTCGGCGCAGTCTGAAAGCTGCCGCTCAGCGAAACCAGCATGCTCTGCGCCACATCGCGTGCCGTCAGACCAACTTGCGTGACCCGCGTGCGGTCAATATCCATATGGATCGTGGGCAGAGAAAGCAACTGCTGCACGTGAACATCGGCGGCGCCAGGAATGTGCCGCATCTTGTTGGCGATCTGCTGCGCAATAAGATAGCTGGTCGCCGCGTCCGTGCCCACGATCTGCACATCGATGGGCGCGGGCAGACCGAAATTCAGAATCTGCGAAACGATATCGGCGGGCTGGAAGAAGAACTCTACTCCAGGAAAGCGCTGCGGTAACAACTCACGCAGATGCCGAACATACCCCGCCGTCGGATGATGATGCTCGGGATCGAGAGCGATCAGAATCTCTGCGTCGCTGGTGCCAATCGTTCCGTTCGAACTGTAGGACTGGTTGATGCCGGAGTTGGGCAGACCGATGTTGTCGAGAATCGTCTGCAGTTCGTCCTTCGGAATCTCCTCGCGCAGAACCCTTTCTACCTCGTCGCAGAGGCGTGCCGTCTCTTCCACACGCAGCCCGGGACGCCCGCGTACATGCAGTTTCACCTGCCCCGCGTCGACTTGTGGAAAGAAGTCCTGTCCCAGGAACAAAAAAATCCCAAGCGAGAGTACGCAAAAAATCAGGAAGCAAATCACAAACACGCCGCGATGCTCGATCGTCGTTTCAAGCAAGCGCTCGTAGCCGCGCCGGAAATCCTCAAACTTTCGCTCAAACCCGCGCTGGAAGCGACCCAGGAACGACTTCGGCTCTTCCGCACGATGCTCGTGTCCTCGCATGATGAACATCACCAGCGTCGGGATGAGAGTTCGTGAAAGCAAATAGCTGGCCAGCATGGCGAAGCTCACAGCCTCCGCCAGCGGCACGAACAAGAACTTTGCCACTCCCGCCAGGAAAAACATGGGCACGAACACAATGCAGATGCTGAGCGTCGACACAAATGCGGGCACGGCGATCTGCTGCGCGCCGTCAAGAATGGCCTGCCTCATCTCCTTGCCCATCGCGAGGTTGCGCTCAATGTTTTCGATTTCTACCGTCGCGTCATCCACCAAAATGCCGACCGCAAGCGCCAACCCTCCCAGGGTCATGATGTTAATGGTCTGCCCGATCGCGCTTAGCACAATGATCGAAACAAATATAGAAAGCGGAATGGAAATGGAAATAACGATCGTAGGCCGCCAGTCGCCAAGGAACAGCAGAATCATGACGGCGGTAAGCGCCGCTGCGATCAACCCCTCGCGCAACACGCCCTGGATCGAGGCCCGCACAAACAGAGACTGGTCGAACAGCGCTGTGATTTTCAATTCAGGAGGCAGCGACTGGGCCGCTCGCACCACAATCCGTTTGACTCCCGCCACGATCTCCAGCGTCGAGGCGTTTCCGATCTTATACATCGACATCAGCGCCCCGCGGTTTCCATCCTGCCGCACGATGTTCGTTTGCGGTGAAAATCCGTCGCGTATGTGCGCAACGTCGCGCATGTAGAGCGTGGCCCCATTCGCAGTCTTTACCGGCAGGTCATTCAATTCTGCAATGGTTGCGGGCGTTCCGTTCATCTCAACGTTGTATTCCACAGAGCCCAGCTTGATCGTGCCGCTGGGAAGAATCAGATTCTGAGCGTTGACGGCGTTTACAATGTCGTTCGGCGACAGCCCGTAAGCTTGCAGCTTCGGCAAATCCAGGTCCACCTGGATCTGGCGAATCTTGCCGCCATACGGATACGGAGTAGCCGCTCCGGGCACAGTGGTCACGTAATTACGCAGAAAGTTCTGACCCAGATCGAAGAGTTGCGCCTCCGGCAAGGTCTTGCTGCTCAGACCGAGTTGAACCACCGGCGTAGTGGAGGCGCTATAGGAGATGACCAGAGGCGGGACCGTGCCGGGCGGAAGGCCGCGCAATGTCGTCTGGCAGATTGCAGTGGTTTCCGCGATCGCGCCCTGTACGTTCGTGCCGGGACGGAAAAAAATCTTGATAACACCCAGACCGTTTACCGACTGAGACTCCATGTGCTCGATGTCGTTGACGGTAATGTTGATGCCGCGTTCGGAGTTGGTCACAATGCGGTCTGCCATATCCTGCGGCGACATGCCGATATAGGACCAAACCACCGAGACCACCGGAATATCGATATCCGGGAAGATGTCAACCGGAGTGCGGAAAACCGTTACAAAGAACAGACCAATGATGACGATCGCCATCACCACAAACGTATAAGGACGCCTGAGGGCTAACGCAACTATCCACATCGGTTAGGCACCACTCCACGGTCGAACGAAAAGATCGACCGAATTGGTCGAAAGAAAAAATAAGGTAAGGCGGCTGCGTTGTTTACGGATAAGAAACGAAACTCGCAGACTGAATTTTAGATTCGATACTAAACGTATTGGATTCTAAAGCTTCTTAATTATATGGTAGGGTAGCATCATGCGCCAGAAGTCTCCTGCTCGAAGGCATAGTGCCGCAGGCAGCCCCAATCGCCCTCCAGGACGTCCCCGCAGTGAACATGCCCGCGTGGCCATCCTGCGCAGCACCTTGAAACTCTTAGGGGAGAATGGCTTTTCCGGTCTGACGATTGAAGCCGTGGCAGCCCACGCCAACGTTGGCAAGGCAACCGTTTACCGCTGGTGGCCCGACAAGGCCGCTCTCATCACAGATGCTTTCGCCAGCAGCACGGGCCGGAAGCTGAACTTCCCCGATACCGGATCCGTGTTCACCGACATGAACCAGCAGATGCGTCAGGTCGTCAAGATCTTCCGCAGTCCGCGCGGGCGTATTCTTTCCGCTATCCTTGCCGCGGGCCAGAGCGATAGAGACGTCATCTCCGCTTTCCGCGAACGCTTCATGAAACCCCGCCGCCAGGAAGCCTACGCGACGATTCGACGCGGAATTCAACGCGGCGAACTCCGCAAAGACGTCGACCTCGATGTACTTCTCGATTCACTCTACGGCCCCATCTACATGCGATTTCTGATCCGCCACAACAAGCTCATACCCAACTTCGTCGACGGCCTTTGCAAACTAGTCCTGGGCGGAGCCCGACCCTGAGAGAGTGTTTGTCATCGCGCAATTGGCGACACAAACGTGGAATGCGTGGTCACTGCAAAGCCGCGAAGCGGCGAACAGAATGCAGCCCATGTAGTAGCGTGGAAGAGCGGCGCTTCAGCGCCGCGCAAAGTCCATCAAATCAGCGTGGGCTTCAGCCTCGGTGGTCGCACTTGCGTTCACAATGAGTTTTTCCGCAACCGCGCGAGCCGCGGTGCGAAAGCAAAATAAACAATGAGCCCCAACGGGCGAAAGAAAACATACACCGAGGATCCGGACTCCACTACCGCGGTATCCACTGCGCGTGCGAGGTGAACAGCCAGTTCACAAAGCAGATCTGGTAAGCGACAAAAATCCCGAAGCCAAGACTGAGCAGGCCCGAAGCCAACGCCAGTCGCCGCGAAAACTTCTGCCGCCCTTTTCCCATCATCGTGAACGCCGAGGCAATGCTCATGGTGATCAACATCATGCCTGCAATCGTGCCCACGCCGAAGATCAAAAGGTAAGCGACTGCCCAATGCACGTTTCGGATCGTAGTCAACACCAGCAAAGCTACTGCGGCGGAACCGGCAAGTCCATGGACGATGCCGACCACGAGCGGCCGAACATATTGATATGCGCTGACTCTTCCAAACACGCGATCCATCCAATCGACCGGCACATGGTCGCGAGAATCAGACTGGCTCTCGTGCGCGTGTGTGTGCGGATGGTTATGGACGAACTCTCCGTGGCTGTGGGAGTGAGTGTGGACGACCTTCTCTGCCGCGACAGGCACACCTGGGACGGGAACCGCCCGAAGAAACCCGGCCACATTCCACACGCCGAGAATAATCAACATCACTGCGACTGACAACTCCATGCTCAGCCCGACCCGCACCGGAATTACAAGATTGAAGAGAATGATTCCGGCCCCAACCACGAAGATTGTAAGTGTGTGGCCTACGCCCCAAAACGCGCCGATCATAGCCGCCCGCATGCTGTTGCGCTGATTGCTGACGATGGTGGTGACGGCGATGACATGATCGGGGTCCGTGGCGTGGCGCATCCCCAGAAAAAATCCCACAGCGAGGATCGAGAAAAACCCGATCATGATTTCACCTGAATAAGCTCCTCCGCGTGCGATCACTCTATCAGCCAAGCCGCAAGAAATGCCAGCCAACCGGCGACCAGTGAAAATGCCGGGGGGGGGGTAGAACTACTCATGTGGAGACAGCCGCCTCGGCTGTCCGGCGAGCGAAGCGAGACCGCGTCGTAGCGAGTGCCGCCAGACGGAGCCATCACCGCCCGGCACGCCTCAAGGTGCAACCACGCGACCAAACCTGTAGGTAAAAGTGACACTCGCATAAGAAGGTATGCGCACCCCAACAACTTCCTGGATATCGGAAGGATAGAAATTCTCCGTGGTCTGACCGCTATATCCGCCCGCGATTAAGAGATTAACTCCAACATTCATGCGGCCATTTAAGAACGGCCGCACAACCGCACCACGAAACTCTTTCACCGGAGTGCCCGTGCACTCAGCATTCAAGTTCGGCGTGCATCCTGTGCCTAAAGGCTTTGTGCCGACATACTCGAGCTCTCCTCGCGCTTGCAGCCGAAACGGAAGCTTCTGCATCGTTCCCATCAAATCAAAGATGGTCCGCGGCGCCTCGGGTGTGGGCTCTCCCGTGTCGAGATCGCGGGCATCGGCCTTGGAAAACGTTGCGAGCAGGGACCCGTAGCGAAAGTCTCGACGCGCCGCGACTGTTATAAAGCGAAGCCGGCTCGGCCCCTGGTTAATCTGCAGCCCCGTATCCGGATCGATTTTCGCCAGCTCCGCGCTGCTGGTGACGTGCCCCAAAGTAATGCGCAGATCCGTCTTGTTGATGATCTTGCTGGCGACGATCTGATAGGAATGCGACGTGGCCACGGGAGACCCTGCCGAAGTTCCGGCGCCGATTCGGGGGTCCTCCGTAAAAAAAGCCTGGCCGAAGCTGAGAGAAATTAAAGGAACGTACCACGATTCCTTGGGAAGAAAAGAGACCGTAGCCTTGGGTGAGTTCACGCCCACCCACTTCTGAAACGAATTCTCGGCGTGCAGCAGATCGTCGTTATCAATGCTGATTTCATCGCGACGCCAGCCGAGATAGTACCGAAAGTAGCGAGCCAGTGCGCCTTCAGCGGCAATGTACGGAGTCAGCGATCCGATGGTTACGTTGCTTCCGTCAACAGCAGTGAACGGTCCGTAGTAAGCAGGATGGTTTGGATTAAAAAATCCGTATTGGTCGAGATCGTCGCGGCGCGGCGCTTCGCGCTCGTAATCAAACCCCGCCAGCAGAGATAAGTATTCGCCAATCTTATTGACATAATTCGCATTGCCGCCAGCGACGGTGCGAAACTCACTCTGCCGGATAAGACCCTGCCCGAAATCTGAAAACATAGAAAGATTGTAAGTGCGAACAAAACTGGAGAGATTCACTTGCTGGCTGCCGCTGAGCTGCCAGACATCGTTCAAGGCCACGAGCGCGGTATAAGTCTGGTCCTTCTGTCGCGGATCGATGGTGTCGCCGACGTTTGGAAAACCAGAGTCATCGGCGTTCAAAGGAAAGATTGGAACAAGCCCTGGCACATAGGAGGAACCGTAGTACCCGATGCCAAACAGAGTGAGGCGATGCCCGCCAACTTGGAATACGCGCTGGCCATTGAATTTGTATTGTTGCCGATGCTCCAGCCTGCTTAGGAATCCGTTGCCATAGGAAGCCGTGAATGCCATCCACGATTCGGGCGTGGGACTTAATCCGACTACGAGATCGATGTCTCGATAGTCTCCCGTAAAGGTGATGAATGGATCCAGGCGGGAGCGAAGTCCGTACGTCGCCGCCAGATTGACGGAATGATTTCCTTCCCGAACGTTGAACGCTCCGCCGTCGACCTGAACGCTTTCGAGAACCTCAGGAATAAATATGTTGGGATCGGAGTAGCCATTGCCGTGTGCATTAGCCGACAGATTATTCGGAACCAGGTAGCTGCCTACCGCGATGTACTGCGCAATCGGTTCGCCATGATCTCCTGCTACGCCCGGCGCAAAGTACTGTGGCGCCTTGATGCCGCTCGACGCCGTCTCGATCGGGTAGCCAGGAATCGAAATCGGCGCGCCCGGACGGCCCGGGTTGGCGTCGAGCAAATCCTCCGAAGCGAAAACCTTCATCGCCGGATCGGGTGACAGCACGTCGAAGTCCTTCACATCTGCGGCAACGGAAACACTTTCAGTCCGCGACGAGAGTTGGGTCATCCTCACTGTAATTTCCGAGTGACTGCTCAAGGCAATGTTGACGGGCTGTTCGACCGCACGAAATCCGGACGCGTCAACCTTGATCACAAATTGTCCCCCGGAGGGCAGCGCGATTTGAAACAGTCCATCAGGCCCGCTAGCCGTTTGTTGCCGAACACGATCACGATCGATCAGTTGAACGGTCGCCTGCGGCAGAGCCTTTCCGTCGGGGTCGACGACTCGGCCTTTCAGAACAACCTCTTGCGACAGAAGCGGTAGCGCCAGAGCAGAAAAGAGCAGCAAGAACAAGGCATGAATCGCGGCCTTCGCCCTTCGACATCTCGCGTTCTTGTGCTGCGTATCGGGATCAACCCTAGTCATCGCTGGCCCTATCTAATTGGTACGGTTGGGGCGTCCATACGGATTCCCCATCCTACAGATGAAGGCGAGCAGATGAGGGTGCCACTGAATCATTTTTGGCGGCTCAGGGAGGGGCGGTTTCAGGAAGCGGCTGAATGTTCCAACCGGAACATAGATGCACTATGTTCCAACTGGAACATTTTGTACATCCAGTAATGTACGTATCTCGTGATATGTACATACCAGCCTAAACGATAGATGTTACTAGGGTTGAGACGGTCGTGACCCAGGGGCGAGTTTTGTGTGAGTTGCAGGGGAGCGATCCGGCGTGAACAGTCTTGCACATTGACGCGAACAGTGTCTGGAAGGATAATCCGAGGCAGTTTTTGCGCCAAACAATGAGACCCCTGCTATTATTCGGGTTAAGATGTGAGTCTTCTCAGATTCTCTCCGACTACGGCGGCGCAGGCTTCGATAAAGTCCTGCTCCGGTTTACTGAACGTGCCGGCAAAATAGCTTTCGACATCGAGCTCAGCTGCGAGCTTGTTTTTCACGAAGATGGGGACCACGATTTCACTATTCACCATGGTTGATCCCGAAAGATAACGCGGGTCTGTGGATACGTCATCTACGACGACGGTCCGTCCGCTGGTGGCCGCAGCACCGCAGAGTCCTGTGCCGAGGGGAATGCGAGCATTGGGCGTAAAGCTGCCGGCGAAAGGTCCGACCAGCAAAACATGGAAATCCGCTGGATCGACGAGATAAAAGCCTACCCAGTTGTAGCGCGTCATCTTTTCGTGCAGATGATGGGCGACATGCTCCATGACAGACTGGGCCGTGGAGGCGATGAGAGCAAAGGCCCGAAATTCCCGGAGAAGCTCTTCGTGCACCTGCGACATGTTTCTCGGTTCTCGCGCTCTATGTCAGGAGGTTGTGACGGCACCCGAGTTGACCTGTGTCGACACACTAGTGTACGCGCAACGTGGAATTTGTGAGAATAGATTCGGTTAACGGTAGTGGTGCAGGCTGATAGGGAAGCGAGTCAAACGCACGATTATTGCGTCGCAAACACAGCGACCCTCCGGCGCTACTGCTTCAGCGTTCCGGTCCAGTTGAGGATGACTTCCTGAGGGTGCGACTGCCCTCCGCTCAATGCCTTCAGCACCGGGAACCGCTCGCCGGGAGCCACCGGGCCGACAGCGGCGAATTCATTCACGTGGAGCGGGAGCAAGACCGGGGCTCCGAATTGGAAGGTTTCGAGGTTCTGAATAGGAACCGACATGAGCTGATCGCCGATGGTGTAGTAGATTTGCTTCCCATCCGCACTCCACGACGCCGAGCCGCCGCCACCGTTGGAAACCTGCCATTTTCCTCCGGGTTCCGGGAAAGACGTTACATAGATCTCAGGCCTTCCGGATTCGTCGGAGGTATAGGCGAGCCATTTGTTGTTCGGCGACAGAACAGCGGCCATGTCGTTGGCAGGCGACTGGATGAACGGCGTTAATTTCTTGTCCCCGTTGAGATCGAGATAGTAGACGTCCTGCCGCGTAGCGTTGTTTTGCACCATGAAGAAAATATAGCGGCCATTGTTGGACCAACTCGTTACAGTGCCAAAGCTCTTGGGCGTCTCCAGCTTTTCCTGGGTACCGGAACCACTAGTGGGCTGTATCCAGATTCCCCCCCAGATAGTTCCGGCGATGGTGCCGACCGCAATTTTCTTCGCATCCGGAGAAAACGCATAGGTAATGGTGGCAGCGTCAGCGAATGTGCTGCGGGATGTTGTATTGCGCGCGGTATCGACGACCCAAACGTCTCCCTTATGCGTGTCAGGATCGGGGCGAACCAGTCCTACCAGGGAGCCGTCACCGGAGGGACGAGGCGCCATGTAGAGGCCGGGCTCGCCAAACCGTCCCACCTCTTTGCCGGTGCGGTCGACCCACATGGGCTGAGTTTTCTGCAACGATCCGTGACGGAAGACGAGCGTGCCGTGCGCGGCGGTGAAGGCGGCGAGGTCGCGTGCGTTCCAGTAGTCGAGTTTTTCGGCCACAGGCGCGGGGTCGCCGCTGAACTTGAGCGATTTGGGATCGAAGCGCTGCGCCACCAGCACGGTGTCGTGCAGAAATAAGAGATATCCCTCGGAGTACTGCACGTTGGAGGCGAGCTCCAGTATTTGGCGCGGCTTCTCGCCGGAGAGCGAAGCCCCGAACAACGCAGCCCCCGGACCCTGGGAGCCAAGCGCCTCGCGAGAAGTGAATAGAAAGTGATCGCCGTCGGGTAGAAAGTATGGGTTTCGATGGGTCCAACCCGGCTTTGACTCGGTTATCTTCTCGGGCACGCCACCGCCCTCGGGCACTTTGTACAGCGGCTCAAAAATATTGGGAGTGAAGATGATCACGCCGCGCGGACTCCACGATGCGCCGCGGCCTTCGGGTGCATCGCAGAGCACCTGCACGGGCCCGCCGGCGAGCGCTACTTTCTTTAGCTTTCCCGCCGAAAAGAATCCGATGTTCTTGCCATCGGGCGACCAGAAGGGAAATGTTGGCCGATCGATTTCCATCTGGTGTACCGCGCCGGTGGCAACGTCGCGGATCCACAGCTTTGTGTCGGAAGGGTCACCAGTGAGGAAGGCGAGTTTCGAACCATCGGGAGAAAGTGTGAGCGCACCTTCTACAACGGCGGTGAATTCCGTATCGGCGGGCGGCAGCCAGGAGGCTGTCATTGGCCGGCGTGCGTTTTCAAGTTGAGCGCGGCTTGAGAGGAAAATAGCGAGGGCCGTCGCGGCGAGAATCCAACCTACGACAGCGGCAATCAGCAAGGTGCGCTTCTGCACTACACGGCGGGCGCGGATCTGGGCGGGCGCAGCCAGTTGGCTGGCGGACGCTTGTGAGATCCATTTCAATTGCAGCTTCAGATCGTGCACGGTCTGGAAGCGATCGTCCGGATCCTTGGCCAGGCAGGATTTAATTACCTGCTCGAGCGCCGGCGGTGACATGGGCTGCACCGTGGAAATTGGCGGCGGCTCAGAAGCCAGAATTGCCGCGACCAGGCTTGCCTGACTTTTTCCGGTGAACGCCCGCTTACCGGTTGCCATCTCGTAGAGCACCGCACCCAGCGCGAAAATGTCGGAGCGCGCGTCGGCTTCTTTGCCTTCCGTCTGCTCCGGAGACATGTACTGGAAAGTACCCACGATCGTGCCCTGTGCGGTGAGTGGCTGATCGGCCGACGGATGGGAAATCGTCATGGTCAAGCTGGAAGCCGGTGACGCGGCCGTCGGAGTGGCTTTGGCCAGGCCGAAGTCCATCAACTTTGCGCCCGTCTTGGTCAGCATCACGTTGGCTGGCTTCAAATCGCGATGGACGACGCCGCTCTTGTGCGCGCGCTCAAGTCCCTCGCAAATTTCAATCCCGATTTTCAGCACCTGCTCGGTTGTCAGCGGACCTTTACGTAACCGGTCGGCGAGCGTCTCGCCCTCGAGAAACTCCATGACCAGGAAATCGGTGCCATCCTGATGGCCGACATCGTGCAGAGTGCAAATGTTGGGATGGTTCAGAGAGGATATGGCCCGGGCTTCGCGGTCGAAACGCTGCCTGGCTTCGAGATTGTCGGAAAGATGGCCGGGCAAAATTTTGACCGCGACCGTGCGGTCGAGGCGAGTGTCTTTCGCCCGATACACTTCGCCCATGCCGCCCGCGCCCAAGGGAGACTGAATTTCATACGGCCCGAGTTTTGTGCCCGAGGTGAGTGCCATGCGCGGGCACAATTATAGACCGATCCCCTGGGAAGCGTGCACATCGCACTGCGCGTGCAAGGTCCAAGCGTGCAAGGTCCAGGCATGCACGGCCCATGGTGAGTAAATATGAAGAAGAAAGTCTAATCAGGGAATCTAGCTGGCTTTAGCGGGGTTGTCGGAGACACGAATCGAGAAGTTGACGGTGATTCTGGCTTTGGTTTCGACGGCCTGTCCGTTTTGGAAATAGGGCTTGAAGCGCCACTCGCGAACCGCTTGCTGTGCGGCCGAACTCAGGATGGAAGGTCCGCTGACCACGCGCAGGTTTTCGATGTTGCCATCAGCCCCAACAATGGCCTGCAATACTACCGAACCCTCTACCTTCGAGTGCTGTCCCAGTACGGGCAGATTCGAATTGATGGTTTGCTGCAGTTCTGGAACAGCCGGTGAAGGAAGACGATTGAGCTCGGCGGCATTCGTCGGCAGAGCCGTTTCGGATGTTGGAGCTGCTGGCGCGTGGTTCGAGTTGCCGGAAATCTCCACTTTGGCGATGTTGCTTCCGGGATGAACGGTGCTGTGCTTGTCGCCTGCAACCACTTCGACGTCCAACGGAGGAAGCACCGCGCGATTGACTACTGGAGAGTTTGCGTCGGCTGCTTCCTGGTGAGCGGGAGCCGTAACAGCCGGCTGGGTGGAAGCCTTTGCGCTAAGGTGCTTGCTTGCCGCGGTCTGTTCGGGCGCCTTGCTGGTCTTGGCGGGCGTGGTCGGTGAGGCTGTGGTGGCGACGCTTTCCGAGCTTCCATCGTCGGAATCGAGGGCCTCGTCCGGTCCAAACCAGAATTGGCGATCTTTCACCAGAACAACGGCGAGGGCAACGAGCAGAAGAACGAGTGCAACCTGCAGCCGGCGAGGCTGCTTGGTTGTGATCCCAACCTGAGGTCTGGTTGCAACTTCCGTTCGTGGGGTGACTTCCAACATGTTATAAGTGCCGATTGCCAGCCACGAGTAGTCTGAGCCGGTTGGGGCGCGATCGCAATGGCACGATCCGGGAAGGAGGTAGCCCAAGGGTGCCATATGCCAAATTGGCCAGGCGTTTCTCTGGGGAACCCTCCGGGCAAGATTCTCATTGTTCTTCTTTCATGGTCTTGCAAACCAGAGTGGTGTGGCCCGTTTTTGAATCGATCACGGTGTTCACGGCCAGACACCTGCAGGTCACCGTATTGGCGTTTTCCTGCTTGACGACTACACAATGCTCGATGAGTTCGGCGGTGGGCGGCGGCATCTGACTTCGTATGGGCGGCGGCGGTACGGGAGGTGGGGCCGCAACTGGCTGCTTTTTAGCCGCGCAACCGGCCAGAAGCAGGCAAAACACCAACCAGGTTTTTCTCATGCCCTCTGTTTTCGCTCTGTCCGCGACCGCTTGTCGATGGCAACCTTGGTTACACGCCCCCCGCCGCTCAATAGGTGCTGCGGCAGCGAGTCATGTCAGATCGCATAAGAAATGCTCAACGGGAAGGAATAACAAAGTCTCGGACCAGTGCGGCGATCTCATCTGCAGCCGTGTCCAATGCGAAATGACCGCCGTCGACAACGTGGACTTCAGCGTTCGGCACATCCTGGCGGTACCGCCCCGGCTCGCCGGAGTCGAACGAGAGTTCATACTTGCCCCAGATCACCAGCAGGCGCGGCTGTTTCTCGCGCATCCATGCCTGCCATTTCGGATAGGCGTCCACATTGGTTCGATAGTCGTAGAACAGGTCGCTTTGAATTTCGGCTTGGCCGGGTTGGTTGAGAAAAAAGAATTCATCCGTCCACAGATCGGGGTCATGGCGTTCCACGTTCGGATCGTTTCCGACGTGGCGGGTCCGCGTGGCGGCGAGCGAGAGTAGGTTTGTGCGAAGCGTGTCTTCATTGGCAGGGCGATCGGCCCAGAAGGCGCGGCGTGTCTTCCAATTCGCTCCCAGCCCTTCATTGTGTGCCACAGCATCCTGAACGATGAGAGCTTCGATCCGGTCAGGATGGGCCAATGCCATGCGGAAGCCCACGGGGCCGCCGTAGTCCTGCATGTAAAGCGTGTAGAGCGAGAGCCCGAGCGCTTCGGTGAAATGATTGATGATCTCGGCGTAGTGATCGAATGTGTACGCGAATTTTTTCGGATCGGGCCAATCGCTGTGTCCGAAGCCTGGGTAATCGGGCGCGACCAGGCGATAACGATCCGAAAGCCGGGCGAATAGTGGCTCGAACATCCGCGAAGAAGACGGAAGTCCGTGAAGCAGGAGAAGCGCCGGCGCGTCCTTCGCGCCGGCCTCTCTATAGAAGATGGAAAGCCCATCGATCTGTGTCGTGCGATAAAGAGTGGGATACTTCATGGGATGTTCCGTTCCTTCGGCCTAGGCGGCCCCCTTTCCCGCGGATCGTGCCTTGTGCGGCGCGCCAACATAAGGAAACACAGTGAGCAGGTCCTTGTGGGGCCCTACCTTATCTTGCGTTACCTTTCCATTTGAGAGGAGAGGAAGAAAGAAATCTACGACGTCGTCCGTGAGTGCCCGGCCGTTGTCCGGGTAGGACGCCGGCCGCGTGGGGTCGTAGTGAAGAACGTCCGGCAGCATGGTCCCGGCGACCCGCGTTGCTTCCGCCGGCGCATATCCGCCGGCGTGCTCCAGCGCGTGCGCGAAGACGGGGACGAAACGGGCATCGTCCGCCGGCTCCGCAGCCAGATAGGCGGCGTTCTGCTCGCCCGCAAGGAAGGGAGTTTGATTGGTTCGCGCCCCGCGATCCGCCTGAACCCATTTCCCGCTTGCGCCATCCAGCGTGCGAGCCCACAGGCCTATCTTTTTAGCACCGAGGGCAGAGTTGGGCACCTCCAGCACGATGCTGCATACGTCCTTGTCGGTGAAGTAATCGTCACCGGTAAATTGCAGGTTGTTCAGGGCGCCATTTACGTCGAAGAAAAAGGGATCGCCGCGCCAGCCGGCGAAGAAGCGGTAGTCCCCGGCCTCAGTCACGTGTGCATCCGGCCCGGTCGAGACCGGTGCTCCTTCGACGATCGTCTTCCCTTCGTCGCCTGTCCCTGTGGCCTGCTCCCCTTCAACCCGGCGCAGCGTTGCGGTCTGCGCTCCGCTCTGGTCGGAGGAGAAGCGCACTCGGTATGCAATATCAGCGATAGCATCGCAGTTCGTGTCAATCTTAAGCTCATACACCGCTTCGGTCGCGAAGGGTTCGTCTGTCGTGGGCCCCGGAGGGTTCACTCCGAAAGATGGATGCACATTCATAATCAGGATCGACTTGCTGGTGTTCCCCAGGCTTGGGGAAGGCATACAGGTCAGTAAAGTCGAGTCGAGCATCCCCATGCGGAAAGCCAAAGTCCGGACCGGAATAATGGTGCGACATAATCACTTTCTCCTTGGTTGTAGATATTCGTTAAGATGAGACCTTCACATTGTCAAGACTACGCGGAACTCTGCCTTTCCGCTCATCATGCGCGCGTACGCCTCGGCCGCCTTTTCGAGTGGATACGTTTCAATCATGGGTCGTACGCCGCTGAGTGCGGAGAAGCGCAATGTGTCCTCGGAATCGGCTGGTGTTCCCGAGGCCCAGCCCTGAATAGTCTTACTTCCACTGATGAGCTGTATCGGTGTGACCTCAATCGGATCAAACGTCGCACCCACAACCATGAGCTTGCCGTTCGGCCCCAGACCGTCGATTAGCTCAGACATCGCTTTCGAGCTGGGGGCCGTCGCTAGAACTACGCGCGCGCCGCCCAGCTTTTGCAATTCCTCGGCTGCGTTCGTCGATTTGCTGTCGATGTAAACGCTGGCTCCCAGTTTCTTTGCAAGTGCCGCGTTTTCGGACCCGCGTCCGATAGCAGCCACCTTATAGCCAAACTTGTTCGCGAATTGAATTCCAAGGTGACCCAGACCTCCGATCCCCTGCACCGCAACCAGATCGCCGGGGAACGCACCACTGTGCCGCAGGGCGTTGTAGGTTGTAATTCCAGCGCAGAGCAGCGGTGCAGCGTCGACGTCGCTCAGACCGTCCGGTATGGCCACCAGTGCTTCCACAGAAGCCACCATGTATTGCTGGTATCCACCGTCGTAGCTGATGCCACAAATTTTCAAGTTCCGGCAATTGCGAAAATCTCCCTGCCGGCATTCGCGACATGTGTTGTCCTGGCCGCCGTGCCAGCCGACACCGGCACGCTGTCCCTTCTTCCACGCGGAAACACCGGCACCCACCTCATCGATGATGCCCGCCACTTCATGTCCTGGAACGCGGGGATACTGAATTCCAGGCCAAGCGCCTTCTTTCGTCAGCACGTCACTGTGGCAAACTCCACAGGCCTGCACTTTGATGCGGACGTGTCCGGCACCGGGCTTTGGAATCTCACGCTCGACGATCTGAAAATCTGCTCCGGGTTTGGACACTTGCGCTACCTTCATCGTTCCTATTGCGTTCGGTGCCATTGCCATAAGTCCTCCCATGAGTCATTGAGTTTGTGTAAGCTACTTGCCGTTTGGTTCGGCTGAACGTAGCGAATCGAAGAGCGCCAGAATCATTACCGCGCGTCGCTTCTCGACTAAGGTGCGTAATGGGTGAAGACGAAGTCGCCAGCTTTGAAAGGCTCGTGGCAGGGGAAGCAGGTTTTGAGCAGCGCCTCGTTCGCAGCTTTGCCGTTATTGAATTGAGCGAACCCCCAGCCGCCCGTCGCGGCGTATTTTCTTGAATCCTTGAACATAAACTGAACGTTCGTTGCGGACCCCGGTACGAAGGATTGGGCACGGCCAAATACTTTGTTGTTTTCCTCAGACGGAACGTAAGTCCAGGCTAGGCGGGCAATGATTGTGCCGTCCGGGAACGGCAGCTTTCCCTCCCGGTAGGCTTTGATTGCTACATCGTTCCCAAGAAGGGCGCGAAGATCGTTGAGGTTGCCTTCTTCGTGGGCCACGGAAATCAACCTCCAGTCGCGGTATCCGGGTGGAATTGTGATTCCGAAGATCGGAGCGGCCGCTTCATCGGAGTGTCCACCTGCGGGGGCCATGGAGGCGACAACGCCGGCCAGCGTCGCAATAGCAACCAGCAAGAAAGGGATCCGTTGCATACGATGTCTTCCTTCCAATCTGCTTATTTAATCGATGCGTTACTTGGTAAGCGCGATCCTTCGAGTCGAGGAAATATTTTCGAGCGATCTGAAGTGGATTGCGAAGATGTTTCTCTTCAGTCCAGACTTGTGTGGCGGAGAGGGAGGGATTCGAACCCCCGATACCCTTTCAGGTATGCCGGTTTTCAAGACCGGAGCCATCAACCACTCGGCCACCTCTCCGATTACTACAGTTTTACTACAATTCACCCAAATGTTTGACGCCAAAGCTGACCGGGCGAATTGCCGGGTTCAATCCTACTTTATCGACCTGATGCGCTTATTTAAGACCGAAGGCTCGGGAATGAAATTCCATGACCTCGGTGAAGTGAGCCAGGAAATAGGACAGACTGTGGTCGCCGGGATAAGAATGATACTCGTGCTTCACGCCTTGCTTCTGAAGTTGTTCGTGTAGCGCGGCAGCGCCTTTTTCAAATCCGTAATTGTCATCCTGGCCACAGTTAAAATATATGGAAAGCCTCCGCAGTCCTGCCTGGTTCCTTCGCGCAAGAATGAACGGACTGTTCTCTTTCCAGTGTTCCACTTCGATCGGGCTTCCGAAAACTGTGGCCAGCATTTTTCCCATTGGCGCACCGGACCGGGATGCGATGTCGAGTTCTTTCGGAGATTCGGTGATCAGGGCGGCGCTTTGCGCGCTCACGGCCGAAAATATTTCGGGATGCGCGAAAGCGAGTCGCAGCGCACCATAGCCGCCCATGGAGATGCCGCTGATCGCTCGATTGTTCCGGCCTTTGCTGATGCGGTATTTCGCTTCGATGAGTGGAATGAATTCCTGCAGAAAGAAATCACTGTAGCGCACCAAGCCGTCATCAGAATTGATGTAGAACGATCGCCCGCCTTCCGGAGCGACGATTAGAAATTCTCCCATCTTGCGCTGCCTGCGAAGATCGTCGAGCATGGTCCATCCGCCGCTGTTGAAGAGCGTTTGCTCGTTATCGCCGAGGCCGTGGAGGTAATACAGCACGGGATATTTCTGTGCAGGATCTTTGGTCGCACCGGCGTCATAGCCCGGGGGAAGATAGACGCAGTAGTGAACGGAATGTTTCAGAATGCGGCTGTTCAGCGCATCGCAGTCGATGCGGCTCTGAGCGTGCGCCGAAAGCGAAACTGCGACGGCGGTGAACAGAAGAATGATTCGGAGCCGACGATCCATCGATCGAGCCATCAATTCAGTTTACTCGTAGCGTAAGGCTTGCACGGGATCAAGCTGGGCCGCGCGTCCTGCCGGGTAAAGGCCCGCAACCAGACTCACAAGGAAAGAAAACACCATCGCGAATGCGATCAGCCACCAGGGTACGGACCAGAAATGCTCGGGTGGAAAAGACTGTCGCTTGAGATAAACATTGGTTCCCAGGTTGATGACTTGACCGATAGCCCAACCGAGCGCTACGCCGACGATGCCGCCGAGAATGCCCATAGCGCCCGCTTCGGCGAAGAAGAGTTTCTTTATGTCCCCGTCGCTGGCGCCGATGGCTTTCATGATTCCAATTTCGCGGCGGCGCTCGAGGATAGCCATCACCAGCGTATTTACGATGCCGATGAAAGCGACCGCCAGGGCGAGGCTGCCGAAGATCCCGAGAAACACGTCCAGCACTTTAAAGAACTGCTGAATGCTGCGGCTGGCATCAAGGATGGAAAAGGTGTTGAATCCCATCTTCTTGATGGCGTCTTCCACCTTTTGCACCTGGCTCGGATTTTTCACCCGCACACTTACCGAGGAATAGAGCGGCTGACCGGTAGGGGCCCGGGAGATTTCGCGGAGATCCGTGGGCTGCATGACGTGCAGGCTCTCGGCCAGTTTGAGTGGAAGGAAAACTCGTGCGCGAGTTGGCCCGCGCATGCTCTCGGGATCAAGATCGGCGATGCCAACAATCTTCAGCTTCTGCTCCCGGGAAACGACGGAATACGCCGCGCCTGCTGGACTCTGGTCCGCAGCGGCGGTTTTCTTGTCATCGTGATTGTCATTGTCATTGGCCTGGGTTGAAGACCCACTCTGCGCGGCCTCGCGCTGAGCATAGCGCATGGTCAAGTCCTTGCCCAAGAGCGGAGCGGCCAGCTCGCTTACGTTGGTTTCGTCCAGACCGGGCTTTGGCATCTTTCCTAGCAATTCTTCGGCGAATGCCTTCTGAAGAACGGCTTCGGGAGCCGCGTCGGACGAGAAAAAGTGTCCCTGCACCGTTTCAAATGCGTCACTGGTTTTGGCGGAAGCAGGCAACGCCGCGACCATGGTTAAGTGAGGCTTGTCTTCGTAGCGCAGTTCGGTGATGAAGCGGATGTCGGGATAAGCTTCGAGCACGTTGGGCAGGCGCTCGATCTCCTGCCGGGTTGGTTCGTCAAGGATGCGGCTCTCGGCTGGCGGCGGGCCGCTGCGTTCTTCCTCGCGACCGAAGTTGCGCAGATCGCGGCGTGAGGTGACAACCACGGTGTCGAACAACCCGGACTTCATCAAACGGCGCGAGGCGAGCTGCTGCAATCCGATCCCCAGAGAAAGCATCGCGACCAGAGACGCCACACCCACCGAAATGCCGATGGTGGTCAGCGAGTTTCGCAGCAGAGATTCGCGCAGATTGCGCAGAGCCAGTTCGGTCAGATCGGGAAGCTTCATGGCCGTATTCTCTCCGCTTCGGCATGGGCGGCCACGGCTGAGCTCGATTCGTCACCCACCAGCTTGCCGTCGGCCAGGAAGATAAGGCGCTGGGCGTAACGCTCGGCGAGTGCCCGCTCGTGCGTCACCATGACCACGGTCATTCCCAATTGCTGGTTGATTTCGCGGACCATGTTCATGATCTCGGTTCCGGTATGGCTGTCGAGATTTCCGGTGGGTTCGTCGGCGAGCAGGAGTTGAGGACGGTTGATCAGCGCACGAGCCAGTGCGGCACGTTGTTGTTCTCCCCCGGAAAGTTCACTTGGACGATGGTTCATGCGCGCCTGCAGGCCAACTCTCGCTAGAGCTTCACGAGCCAGATTGTCGCGTTGCCCGCGATCGACCTCGGCAAAGCGCATAGGCAATTCCACATTTTCCGCGAGCGTCATACTAGCGATCAGGTTGAACGATTGGAAAACCATTCCAACGGTGTGCAGGCGATATCGGGCGAGTTCCTCGCGTGAGAGCAGCGCGAGATTTCGATCGTGAACGATCACGCTGCCCGACGTAGGACGGTCCAAACCAGCGATCAGATTCAATACCGAAGATTTTCCGGAGCCCGAACTGCCGAGCAGAGCAACGAATTCGCCAGCAGGCACTTCGAGAGTCACGCCATCGACGGCCCGGATGAGAGTTTCGCCCATGCGGTAGTGCCGGCAAAGATGTTCCGCGCGAATCGCCGGAGGGTCGCTCAGAGGAAGCCTGGCCTCGCTACTCATAAGCTAGCGGACCTCTCCCCTGAGTACGCGCAGTGCGCCGGCAGCCTCCTCGTCGCCGTTACGCTGTGGGCCGGGGCTGTCATTCAAATCCGCGCCAGACGTGTCGCCTTCACCCGGTGCGAGAAACAGATTCCCTTCAACGCCATGTTGTCTGGTGTAAAGATCGTAGTAGCGGCCCCGCACGGCATAGAGTTGTTCGTGCGTGCCTCGCTCTACGATTCGCCCCTGCGCCATGACTAAAATCTGGTCAGCGCGGCGGATGGTCGAAAGCCGGTGCGCGATCACAAATGTGGTGCGGCCCTGCATCAGATAAGAAAGGCCGTCCTGGATCATCTGCTCTGATTCGGAGTCGAGGCTGGACGTTGCCTCGTCGAGAATCAAGATGCGTGGCTCGGCCAGAATGGCGCGGGCAATCGAGATCCGCTGCCGCTGGCCACCCGAGAGCTTCACACCACGCTCGCCGACTATCGTGTCGTATTTGTCGGCGAAAGACTCGGCGAATTCATCCACGCGCGCGATGCGGCACGCCCGCAGGAATTCTTCTTCGCTCGCGGCGGGACGTGAAAACACAACGTTCTCGCGAATCGTTCCGTCAAACAGAAAGGATTCCTGCAACACGACACCGAGACGCGTTCGGTAAGAGTCGAGCCGAACCGTGCTCAGATCCGCGCCATCCACCAGAATCCGGCCTTTGGTGGGGACGTAAAAAGCGGAGATCAGGCCGATGGTCGTAGATTTTCCCGAGCCGGACGAGCCCACCAATGCTGTCACCGTGCCGGGCTCGGCGCGGAAAGAAATATCGCGCAGAACCTCGTGAACACCGTCGTAACTGAAACTCACATCCTCGAACTGAATCCGGCCCACGATATCGAACAGCGGCACGGAGCGCTTGGGATCCTCATCTTCCGGCCGCTCTCGCATAATTTCCTGTGTTCTTTCGAGTCCGGCCAACGCTTCGGTGAGCTGAGTTCCGATGGAAACGATTTGCATGATGGGCGCAACCAGAAAGCCCAGCAATAGAGTGTATGAAAAAAATCCTCCAACGGTCAGCGTGCCAGCAGCAATCTGGTGGGTGCCTACATACATCGTGACCGCCCCCACGCCTCCGAGCAGAACGCTTGCTGACAGGCTCATTACCGACGTGGCAGTCAGGGTGCGCATCACGTTGTCGAGCAAGCGTCGCACGCCGGTGGCGAAGATTGCTTCCTCGCGCTCTTCGGCGTGATATCCCTTGATGACCCGGACGCCGCCCAGCGATTCCGTGAGCCGGCCCGTGACCTCGGCATTAATTTTGCCGCGCTCGCGAAAGATCGGCCTGATCGTCGTGAAGGCTTGATTGAGCGCTACCGCAAAACATACCAGCGAGCTGACCGCAATCAGCGTCATCTGCGGGCTGGTGCGGAACAACAAGACAAGCGCAATCCCTGAAGTGACTAACCCACCTGCGAAGTCCACCAGACCGGTGCCGAGCAGATTCCGCACGCCCTCCACATCGCTCATAATGCGCGACACTAGATTGCCGGTCTTGTTGCCGTCGTAAAATGCAATCGGCAAGCGGGAGATGTGGACCTGCACTTGTTCGCGCAACTCCGCGATCAAACGCTGCGCCGCTTTCGACAACAACTGGGTTAGCGAAAAGGAGGTAAGCCCCTGCACGAGAGTGGCCGCCAGCACGACCAGAACCAGCGGCCGCAGTTTGTCCATGTGATGCTTATTGATGACGGTATCGATGAGGAACTTGGTGGAATAGGGCAACACCAGCGCGGCGACGCGATTGATCAACATCAACCCAAACCCCAGCACAAGCAGCCAACGCCGGGGACGCATCAGCTTCCAGACTTCCGGCAAAACGGCGCGGAGCCTCTCGACTTTCGGGGTTTTCTGGACTGGTTTGGGATCGGTACTCAATTTGTAATTGGACTCCGCAGAAGCCCCTTTCGCTTCATTATTACTGCATTGTGACACGTCTGGGCCAGCCGTTATATCCTCGGGGCGTGCCACGTCCACCGTCGCCGGAGCGCTCCCCAACCCTGGGCCTGTTGCTGGGCCTGTTCGTCACGCTCGCGGCGGTCGTGGCCTACTCCGCTTACATCACCTCGCAAGTTGCCGGCTTGCGCAAGCTTCAGGCCGAATTGATCGACCGTAATCGCAAGGATTCCCTGCAGTTGCTGCGCATCCAGAACGACCTGAACCTGCTCGCCGTTGCCATGCGGGACATGATCGACAACGACGAGCCGTATCCGCTCACGGCCTGGTCGGCGCAGTTCCAGCGTATTCGCACCGATCTGGACGATGCCATGCGCCTGGAATCCGCATTGGCGCCGGCGGGCCGGACTCGCGAGCAGAGCGCTTCGCTGGGCAGTTCGCTCACCCAGTTCTGGGATGCGGTCGACCGGGTGTTCGCGCTGGCTGGGAAAGGCACAGAAAAAGACGCGAGGGAGCAGATTCAGCTTTCGCTGCAGGCACGGCAGGAAGCCATGAGCACGGCGGTGGCGCGCCTGTTGGTGCAGAATAGCGAGAATGAAGAACAGGCCGCGCAACGCATTGTTGCAATTTATGATCGGGTGCAACGGGAAGTGTACGTGTTCCTGGCTGCGACGCTGGCGGCGATTCTGCTGACTGGGTTCTCCATGATCCGGTGGAACCGGCAGCTGTTTGCGCGCATGGCCGAGCTTTCGGAGCGGCGCAGCGAACTGGCGCAAAAGCTGATCGCCACGCAGGAGTCGACATTGCGTTACATTTCCCGTGAATTGCACGACGAATTCGGCCAGATTCTTACGGCGATGGGATCGATGTTGGGGCGCGCCGGAGCTCATGCTCCCGAAGGTTCGTCTTTGCGCAACGACCTGCAGGAAGTCCGGCAGATCGCGCAGGACACGCTGGACCGCGTCCGGAGTTTGTCTCAGGCGTTGCATCCGGTAATGTTGGACGAGGTTGGACTGGAGGCCACGCTCGACTGGTACATTCCGACCGTAGAAAGACAGACCGGAATTACCATATCCTATGAGAAGCGAGGCGCGCCGTTTGCAGTGGATGGCAGCGCCGCAGTGCAGATCTATCGCATATTGCAGGAAGCGTTGAACAACGCGGCGCGGCACTCCGGCGCGAAGCAGGCATGGGTGCGATTGCGTTTCCTGCCCGCGACGCTTCAGTTGGAAGTAGAAGACCATGGCGCGGGTTTCAGCGGACGGCCAGCGAAACAAGGCATTGGATTGGTCGCGATGCGCGAGCGTTCAGAATTGATGGGAGGACGGATTGTGTTTTCGACTCCTGATACGGGCGGCACATTGTTGCACTTGACGGTGCCCCGGAAGAAGATCGAATCCCGGGACAACGAACAAAGATAGAAAAGCTCAATATGACAAAGAAAATCACGGTGTTGCTGGTCGACGACCATAGCTTGGTCCGGCGAGGCTTCCGGCGCATGCTGGAAGATGAAGCCGATATGGCCGTTGTGGGCGAAGCCGGCGATGGCGAGGAAGCCATCAAGTTGGCGCGGGCGGTGACGCCGAGAGTCGTGGTCATGGACTGCGCTTTGCCCAAAATGAACGGCTTGGATGCAACCCGGCAGATTCTTAAAGATCTGCCCGAGACAGCGGTGCTCATGCTCAGCATGCATTCGGAAAATACCTGGGTGCGGCAGGCGATCGAGGCCGGCGCCAAGGGGTACATTTTGAAGAATGCGATGAATCTGGAACTGGGACCGGCGGTGAGGCGCGTGGCCGGCGGAGAGACAATTTTTGATCCGCAGGTAGAACAGCATTCGGTACTTAAGGGCGAGCGCAGTAGCGGGCTGACTCCGCGCGAGCTTGAAGTCTTGCAGATGATTGTCGATGGCAAGTCGAACAAAGAAATTGCCACGGTGCTCGACCTCAGCGCCAACACAATTGCGGTTCATCGCGCCAACATTATGAATGCTCTCGGCATTCATAAGACAGCCGAGCTTGTGGTTTATGCAATTCGCGCGGGGCTGGTAAGCGTTCCGTGAATCGTCGATCTTTTCTGCGGGGCATGGCAGGTCTCGTGCCGGCGTCACAATTGCCGTTGCTGCGGGCCCTGGGCGTGGCAGGCGGAACAACGGCTTCCCCCGGTTTTCGATTGGTTGATGTGACTTCTACTGCCGGTATTCAGTTTCAGCACAACAGCGGTGCATTTGGAGGAAAATTCCTGCCCGAGACTCTGGGTTCTGGCTGTGCTTTTCTCGATTACGATCGCGACGGCTGGCAAGACATTCTTCTGATCAATGGAATGGATTGGCCCGGCCACAAGCAGCGGCGCTCCACGCTGAGGCTTTATCGCAACAACGGGAATGGCACTTTCACTGACGTCACTGCCCGCGCCGGACTTGATATTGAAATGTACGGCATGGGCGTGGCCGTCGGCGATTATGACAACGACGGATTTCCCGACATTTTGGTCACATGCGTGGGGCAGAATCGGCTGTTCCACAATACCGGTAAGGGAACTTTTGTGGATGTAACCAGCACCAGCGGCTTGGGAAAACGTCTGGCGCTCAGCACGTCAGCTCTCTGGTTCGACTATGACCGCGATGGCTTGCTCGATCTTTTTGTGTGCAACTACGTGAAGTGGTCGCCGGAGCACGATGTGTTCTGCAGTCTGGACGGCAAACATAAGTCGTATTGCACGCCGGAGGCGTATCGCGGCGAGACGTGCTGGCTATTTCACAATCGCGGCAATGGCACGTTCGAAGACGTCACCGCTTCCAGCGGTATCTTCGACAGCAGTTCGAAATCTCTTGGCGTCGCCCTGCTAGATGAAGGCCAGAGCGGTTGGGCTGATCTGTTGGTGGCAAACGACACTCAACCCAACAAGCTATATCGAAACCAGCGCAACGGCACTTTCAAAGATACCGCAGTCGAAGCTGGCCTGGCTTTCAGCAGCGAGGGCAGGGCGCGAGCCGGCATGGGCGTCGACGTCGCTGACTTCGCGAACTCTGGTCATTCCGGCGTAGCCATTACGAACTTTGATAACGAAATGACAGGCCTCTACGAGTTCGGAGGGAAAGCCTACGAAGACGTTGCAGCGCGGACGGGCGTGGGCCTGGCCTCCAAGAACAGTCTTGGTTTCGGATGCGTTTTTCTGGACGCCAATCTCGACGGCTGGCTCGATCTTGCGGTGGCGAACGGCCACATCGACGAGACGGTTCGCAATATAGGCGGCAACGTGGGTTACGCCCAGCCGCCGCTGCTGTTTCTCAACAACGGCAAGGGAGGCTTTCACGACATCGCCACGGAGGTCGGCGGTAAATTCGATCAGCCCAAGGTTGGGCGGGGACTGGCCTTTGCCGACTTCGATCGCGATGGCGATCTCGATCTGTTGCTAACCACCAACAGCGGCCCCGCCTACCTCTATCGAAACGACCAACTCGCCGGAAATCACAGCATTCGTTTTCGGCTGGTCGGCACCAAATCAAATCGCGACGCAATCGGCGCATTCGTTCACATCGACTCCGGTGGGTTGAGCCAGTCACGCATGGTGAAGAGCGGCTCCAGTTATCTGTCGCAATCTGAATTTCCAGTTACGTTTGGTCTGGAGAAACGCGATCGGGTCGAGCGCGCCGTCATCACCTGGCCGAGCGGCAGGATCGAAGAGTTTAAGAACCTGGCCGCGGGACGATGCTACGAATGTGTCGAAGGTAAGGGAATCTCGCCGCAGGATGGATATTGATTTAGTGCGTGGCAAGATCGTTCACGGCCGACAACACAATCGGCACTTGTGAAACGTGAAACCGGATTCTTTCATTGGATTACGCCGTCAACAGTCCCCAGCCCAGCGTGAAACCGTCGAGGGCCAGGTGGAGAGGAGAAAGACTCCCTACGTGCAGAGCCAGCAACCGGTGAAAAATTTCGGGACGTTTGCTAAAAGCCTGGAGAGTGCGTCGCTGAAAGCCGGGACGGCCGTCGAGTGTGAGCATCAATCGCGCCATCAGCAAGGGGCGTCGAGACAGGCGGCGGTGCGCGGCTTCATAACCGGCGAGGTTGCCCGACCCGAGACACTCGGCCAGCGCCACAGCCTGGCTGAAGGCAAGGCCCAGACCTTCGCCTGTGATCGCATCGACAGTACCGGAGGCGTCGCCGATCAAAGCAACATTTCCTCTCCAGACGCGGTTCAGTTTGCGATTGGCGGATACTGAGCCCCTTTCGCTAGACGCCGTCTCGGCGCCGCGAAGGCGGGCGTTGAGCTCAGGAAATGCGACCAGGGATTGCTCCAGGCGAAGTCCAGGATCGCGCGAGGCCACGGCAACACAAACTTCCTCATTGCTTACTGCTGTGGCATAACCCTGACTCCGATTCCCCCAATATATTTCCATGCGGTCGGTCCAGGGCCGCATGCGATAGTGTCGGCGGAAAGCATATCGAAGGCCGGTTCGCGAATGGGCATTCAGATTCGCCCAGCGGCGCACGCGGGAGTTGGCGCCGTCTGCGCCTACAATCCACCGGGTGCGGATCGTTCGCTCCCCGAGGTGAACCTCCTCGCTAGATATCCGAGTGACCGTGGTTTTCCACAGTAGCTCGACTCCCAGCTCCGCAGCACGCTCGGTCATGACGCGATGCAACGCCGTCCGGCGCACGGAGAGGCCTCGCTTGCCGGAAGGAAGGTCAGCTTCCGCGGACAACCCGGAACCGAGAAAGCGCACGCCGCGAACGGGCCGGGACTCGGCCATAGGCACGGCAACTCCCAGCCGTTCCATTGCTGTGATTGCATCCGGCATCAGCGCTTCGCCGCAGGCCTTGTCAATTGGCGGCTTGGCGCCATCGGCTACCACCGCCCGGAGTCCCTGCTGGCGGGCGGCGATCGCCACTGCCAGCCCGGCTGGTCCGCCACCAATGACAAAGACATCTGTCGAATCCACTAACAACGCGCGCCCTCACCATTGCAGAAGTAGAAGCTCGGAACAAAAGCCTGGTCCCATGGCGGCAAGCAGGCCTAACGTACCGGGTTCAGGGCGCCGGTTCTTCATCACATCTTCAAGCACGCACAACACGGAAGCCGACGAAAGATTTCCAACTTTGCGGAGGCAATCCCAGGAAGCATCGAGCTGCCCATTGTGCAATCCCAGCGCGTCAGCCGAAGCATCGAGCACTTTCGGCCCTCCAGTGTGGAGAACGAAGCTCTTCAGATCGCTTCGCTTGCGCCCGTTGTCCGCCAGAAACGCGTCCACATCATTCCCGAGGTTTTGCCGAATCAGGGTCGGAACCTCGGTAGACAGTATGATGCGGAAACCTTTCTCGGAAATGCTCCAGCCCATCATGTCTTCTGTGCTGGGATAAAAAATCGAACGAGTAGCGAGAATCCTGGGCCCCGAAATCTCTGGGCCTGACGATTCAAACTCCGGTCCGGTCACAATCACGGCGGCAGCACCATCGGCGAAAAGTCCCGATGAGATCAGGTTTGCGACTGAAAGATCCTCACGCTGCAGGGTGAGCGAACAGAGTTCGACCGATACCAGTGCCGCCGCCTGCTTAGGATATGCACGAACGTAATCGGAGGCGCGTGCGATTCCGGCGGCCCCCGCCACGCATCCCAGGCCAAAAATCGGGGTGCGACGAATGTTTGTCGGGAGTCCCATGCGGTTGATCAGAAGCGCGTCGATGGACGGGCTTGCGACTCCGGTGACAGTCGTGAATAACAAAGCCCCTAAATCGCTCGGCTGCAATCCGGCGTTCTGGAGCGCAACGCACAGAGCCTGTTCCCCTAACTCCTGTGCGACCCTGATCCAGATGTCATTGGCCTGGCCCCAGGTTTTGATGTCCACGTACTGCTCCGCGGGGATCGCGAGGTAACGGCCATCCACGGTTACATTGCGATGCAAACGTGCCAGCAGCAGTGGATTCTTAAGTTGGTCTCCCCAATAGTCCTGAAGACGCTCGAGAAGGACTTTCTGGGTGTAGTAGTGCTTGGGGAAGGCGCTTGCCGCGCTTGCGATCCTCATGGATTCAGGCTCCTGAAGGCAGTCTCAGCACAGAATCAATCCCACAGCCCAGCGAACGCGGAAAGTTTTCTCCCGATTCGACGTTGAGGCTCCCGCGACGGCAAACACGGGGGGCTCGTGCCGGTCTACCTATTGTCGCAGAGTTGAGAGTTTTTGTTTGTCATTGGTCAGTAAAGAGTGCGCCCGGCCGCCGAAATAGGTCCCGTTCATTTACTGCAATACCACGATCGAACTGGGCGTATTGCCGACGTTGTATTTAAACAGAGCGGTCAGATTACCACTACTGACGCTAAACGACTGAATCCCCGCAGAGGTACCCTGGTTTCCCACAAACAAATACGGCCCGGTCGGGTCCACAGCCACGAAACTAGGGCTGCCCTCGGTGAAAAAGGCACCCGTGGTGACGGAACTGCTGAGCACCGTAGGAAGTCCGGTGGTGGAGCTAATCGAATAAACTCCAACGTTGCTGGAGCCTTGATTCGCCACGTAGAGAAACGCTCCTTGAGCATCTAGGGTCAGCGCAACTGGGGCCGTGTAGGTATCGGCGAGTGGAGAGTTCTGAACCGGCGACAAGGCCCCGGAAGGGCCAATGGAGAAAATCGCGATCGAAGGCGATGAGGAATTTGCGACGTATAGAAAAGCGCCTTTCGGGTCGATTGCGAGCCCGTTGGGATTAACGCCATCAGAATCGGTGAGGGGAGGAGTAAGAAGTTGGAGGGCTCCCGCGTTCACACTGAAGCCGACGATCGATCCATCATTGGATCCGGCCTGCCCTCCTGACGCGGTCACGTAAAGAAAGTTGCCCGATGGCGTCAGCTGCATGTTCAGCGGTGGCAAGCCGACCGGGAACGGAGAATTGGGAAGTTGGGTGAGTGCCCCTGTAGAGCTATCGATTGAGAAGACCGAAATGTTGAAAGATAACGTGTTCGCGGCGTACAGGTAACTGCCGCCGGGATCCATGGCTAGGTATTCCGGCTGCGACGCGTTGATTCCAACGGGTGTCCGCGGAGTCACCTCCGTCAAAGCTCCGTTGGTGGCAATGGTGAACAGAGAAATATCGTTTTCCAGCTGACCCGGATTTGCAACGTACAAGAATTTTCCCGAAGGATGAAGGACCGCGGAATGAGCTCCGTCACCCACAGGGTACGGACTTCCCTGGATTTCCGTGAGCACGCCGGAGTTGGGGTCCTCCCGGTAGGCTTTGACTTGATTGGCGGCCGGGATGGTCGCATAGAGATAGTGGCTCGATGTCTTACCGCACCCGATGCAACCAGCAATGCTTGCGACAACAAATATCAGAACCAATGCCTTCTGCAGCATCCGTAACTCCTGAGAGAATTTGAAAGCGAAACACAATAATACTGGCTGCCGGGAAGCTCCGGCCTGGAAAGCATCTTCTATCATACGGTGACCGCGAAGAAAAGGGGCGGCACATGTTAGTACGGTCAGGCGCTGCGGCTCCCGGAGATTCCGCTGATGTTGGCTTGTTCCCCCATTTCAGTGCACACTCCTGCGATGCCGCGCTCCTGAAACGAGGTTGCACGCGCTGTCTCCGCGGGCACCAAAACAATCTTCCCAAAAGGATATTTCAATCTAAGGTAGCCCCAGAACCGCGCTCAGTGCACCGGGCTTGGGGTAGGAGCACTCGGAGAGCTTCCAGCCAGGGAGGTATCTTCACCGCCGCGCAACGCCATCCGCAAGCGGTCCAGGTAGACATAGACGACGGGCGTCGTGAATAACGTAAGCGCCTGGCTCACAATCAGGCCGCCAACAATCGTGATGCCGAGAGGACGGTGCAGTTCGGAACCGGTGCCCGTGCCGAGTGCCAGGGGCAAGCCTCCCAACAGAGCGGCCATGGTCGTCATCATAATGGGGCGGAAGCGCAGAAGGCAGGCATCGTAGATGGCCTCGACTGGCTTCTTCCCTTGTGTGCGCTCTACGTCGAGCGCCACATCGATCATCATAATTGCGTTCTTCTTCACCAGTCCGATCAACAGGATGATGCCGATGGTGCCAATGACGTTGAGTTCGTTGTGCGTCAGCAACAGAGCCAGAAGCGCCCCCACGCCGGCTGATGGCAGCGTCGAAAGAATTGTGATGGGATGAATGTAGCTCTCGTACAACATGCCCAGTACGATGTATACCGTGATCAGCGCAGTAAGGATCAGAACCGGTTCACTCGAGAGCGAATCCTGAAATGCGGCTGCCGTGCCCTGGAAACTTGCCTGAATCGTAGCCGGGAAGCCGATGGAACGCTGGGCGTTCTCGATGGCAAGCGTTGCCTGTCCGAGAGAGATGCCGGGAGCCAGGTTAAATGAAATTGTGACTGACGGAAACTGGCTTTGGTGATTCACTGCTAGCGGGATATTGGATGGCGTGTAGTGAGTAAACGCCGCCAGGGGTATGGGTGCACCGCTGGTGGAGCGCAGGTAAATATTCTGCAGAGCCTCCGTTGTTTGTTGAAACTCCGGCGCCACTTCCATGACCACATGGTATTGGTTGAGCGGCCTGTACATGGTGGAAACCTGCCGCTGTCCGAAGGCGTCATAGAGCGCATTATCGATGTCCTGCGCGGCCACTCCCAAACGGCTGGCGGTATCGCGGTCGATCACCAGTTGTGCCTGTAATCCCTTATCCTGCTGGTCGGTATTCACGTCGCGCAGTTCCTGCAACACGCGCATTTTTGCCAGCAATTGCGGCGCCCAACTGTTTAGCTCGTTCAAATCCTCGCCCTGCAGGGTGTACTGATACTGAGCATTGCTCTGGCGTCCGCCGATCGTGAGGTCTTGATAGGATTGCAGAAAGAGTGTGGCTCCCGGCACCACCGCCAGCTTGCCGCGAAGACGGTTGATGACATCGTCCGCGGTAACATTGGGGCAGGATTGCCAGAAATGATGTGCCGGACACTGCGCGCGTTCGGCCAGCGGCTTCAACATGATGAAGAACCGGCCCTGATTCGAAATGGTGTTTCCCCCGGCAAATCCCACAACCGTGCTCACGGCCGGATCGGTCATGACAATTGTGACGTAGCGATCCATTTTGTCGCGCATCGCCTGAAATGAAATATCCTGGGCCGCTTGCACCGATCCGCCGATGCGCCCCGTGTCCTGCTGCGGAAAGAAGCCCTTGGGAACGATGATGTAGAGATACACGCTGAGGCATGCCACCAGGATGGTCACGATCAGTGTGACCAACTGATATTCGAGGACCCACTTCAGCCCATGACGGTAGATTGCCAAGGTCTTGTCGAAGATCCATTCACTGATGCGGTAGAAATAATTGTGGCGCTCCTCGTGTACCACAGGTCGCAGGAACTTGGCACACATCGTAGGAGTGGTGGTCAGCGAAACCAGCAACGAAACTCCGATTGCAATGCTCAACGTGACCGCGAATTCGCGAAACAGTCGTCCCACGATTCCGCCCATCATCAGCAGTGGGATGAACACAGCGACCAGGGAGAGGCTCATGGAAACTACGGTAAATCCAATTTCTGAGGCCCCTTTGAACGCTGCCTGAACCGCATCCATGCCGCGCTCGACGTACCGCGTGATGTTTTCCAGCACCACAATGGCGTCATCCACCACAAACCCGGTGGAAATGGCCAGCGCCATGAGCGACAGATTATCCAGGCTGTAGCCCAGCACATACATGCCGGAGAATGTGCCCACAAGCGAAAGCGGCACGGCGATGCTGGGAATCACTGTGGCCCGAACGGTGCGCAAAAAAGCAAATACCACCAGGATCACAAGAATGATCGAAACCATCAGCGTGAATTCAATGTCTTTGACCGAAGCACGTACTGTGACCGTGCGATCCATCGCGATGGTAAGCGCAATTGCCGGGGATATCGAGGACTGCAAATAGGGCATGAGGGCAACCACGCGGTCCACAGTCTCAATGACGTTGGCTCCAGGTTGCCGGAAAATGATAATCAGAACGCTGGGTTTTCCAACCGTACCGTGTGAGGCGCCCTCCCTGCTGCCAAGGAGGCCGATGTTGCGAACGTCTATGACCGAATCCTGAACGTCAGCCACGTCTCCCAGCCGCACCGGCGCGCCGTTCCGGTAGGCGATGATCAGGGGGCGATACTGATCGGCGGTAAAGAGTTGGTCGTTGTCGCTGAAAGTCGAAGACGTCTCGCCGTCCGACACTTGTCCTTTGGCCTGGTTCGCATTGGCCAGATTGAGCGCGTTGCGGACCGTGTCCAAGCCCACGCCCAGCTTATTCAGCAGCATCGGATTCACTTCCGCGCGGACGCCTGGCTGCGCCGCACCACCCACAAACACCGTTCCAACGCCGGCCACCTGCGCCAACTTCTGCGACAAAATGGAGTCGGCGGCATCGTACATCTGCGGCACTGTCTCAGTATCTGAAGTTAGGGCGAGAATCAGAATCGGCGCGTCTGCCGGGTTAGCCTTGCGATAGGTGGGGTTGCTGGGCAGGTTGGCAGGAAGTTGGCTGCGTGCGGCATTGATGGCTGCCTGCACATCGCGTCCAGCAGCATCGATGTTTCGATTGAGATCGAACTGCAAAACGACGCTGGTGGAACCCAGTTGGCTCGTCGAGGTCATCTGGTTGACCGCCGCGATGCGTCCAAACTGCCGTTCCAGCGGGGTTGCTACGGAAGACGCCATGGTTTGCGGGTCCGCGCCAGGCAGGCTGGCGCCTACGCTGATCACGGGGAAATCTACTCTCGGCAACGAAGACACCGGCAGAAAATTAAAGGCAAGAATTCCCGAAAGCAACAGCGCCGCCGCCAGCAGCGACGTGCCAACCGGACGCCGGATAAATGGAGCCGAGATATTCATTGCTTAACGACTCTCATGCTGAGGCAGGCGCTGTTTGCCGGCAGTTTTCGCGATACAACAATTCCGCGTTTGGTTCGCATCCTCTAGTCCGCCGGAAACTCGTGGGGAATCGGATTGCCGATCTTGTACTTCTCAAACCTCTGTCCCAAACGGTCAAACCACAAATAAACCACCGGAGTGGTGTAAAGCGTGAGCAACTGGCTGAGCAACAGTCCGCCGACAATCGTAATGCCCAAGGGACGGCGCAACTCCGCACCCGTTCCTGATCCAAGCGCCAGAGGCAAACCGCCAAGCAGCGCCGCCATCGTCGTCATCATGATGGGGCGGAAGCGCAGCAGGCAGGCTTGAAAGATCGCCTCCTCGGGTGGTTTGTGTTCCTCGCGCTCGGCTTCGAGAGCGAAGTCGATCATCATGATGGCGTTCTTCTTCACGATGCCGATCAGCAGGATGATGCCGATCAGCGCCACTACGGTCAGATCGTTGTGCGTGATCTGCAAAGCAAGAATCGCGCCGACGCCAGCCGAAGGCAGAGTGGAGAGAATCGTAATGGGGTGAATGTAGCTTTCATACAGGACTCCCAGCACGATGTACACCGTGATGATGGCCGCGAGAATCAGGAATGGCTCGCTCGAAAGGGAATTCTGAAATGCGGCAGCCGTTCCTTGAAAAGAGGCGTGGATGCTCGCCGGCATCTGAATTTCTTTTTCCACATCCTGGATCGCGCGCGTGGCATCGCCCAGAGAAGCTCCCGGCGCGAGGTTGAACGAGAGCGTAACCACCGGAAACTGCCCCTGGTGGTTGACGGCCAGGGATGCGTTGCCCGATTGCATCCGCACAAAAGTAGAAAGCGGAACCGGGTTTCCGCTGGTGGTTGCCGTAGCGGCATTGGCGGTGGGCGCGCCCGAATTCGGTATCGTGCTGCTGGGACGAACATACACGTCATTCATCGCGTCGGGAGTTTTGGCGAAGTTGGGCAGGACTTCCAGCACCACGTGGTACTGGTTCAGCTGCGTAAAGATGATAGAAACCTGCCGCTGCCCGAAGGCGTCGTAGAGCGTATTGTCGATGGCCTGGGGAAGGATTCCCAGGCGCGACGCCGTATCGCGGTCGATCGTGAGGTTGGTCCTGAGCCCGCCGTTCAACTGGTCTGTAGCCACGTCGCGCAGCGCCGGCGCGGCGCGCAGTTTCTCCACCAGCTTTGGGGTCCATAGCGCCAGTTCCTGTGCGTCCGCATCCTCAATGGAATATTGGAACTGGGTGCGGCTTACGCGATCCTCTACCGTCAAGTCCTGCACGGGCTGCATATAAAGAGTGATTCCGTCGATTTTCGCGACTTCGGGCTGCAACCGCCGGATGATGGCAGAGGCGTCGTCGTTGCGCTCATCGCGCGGCTTGAGGTTGATCTGAATGCGGCCGCTGTTCGGAGTCGTATTGGTGCCGTCCACCCCGATGAACGAAGATAAACTCTCCACGTCTTTGTCTTTGAGAATCGCTTTCGCCAGTTCCTGCTGGCGCTGGGACATTGCGTCAAACGAAATGTTGTCCGGACCTTCCGAAATCCCAAGAATCACGCCCGTATCCTGCACTGGGAAAAATCCCTTGGGCACGACGACGTAGAGAACCAGCGTAAGAACCAGCGTTCCGAAGGTTACGAAGAGCGTCGCAGTCTGGTGCTTCAACACCCATTTCACCGTGCGGCCGTAAAACGCGATGACCCGGTTGTAGTAATCCTCGGTGACTTCGTAAAAACGCCCCTTCTCGCCTTCCTTGCGATGCTTGAGCAGCTTGGCGCACATCATCGGAGTCAAGCTCAGAGAGACCCCTGCCGAGACCAGAATCGTGACTGCCAGCGTGACCGCGAACTCGCGAAACAGCCGGCCGACAATGTCGCCCATGAACAAAAGCGGTATCAGCACCGCAATCAGCGAAACGGTAAGCGAGACAATGGTGAACCCAATCTGCCCTGAACCCTTTAACGCCGCATCCAGCGGGGAATCTCCGGCTTCCAGATAGCGGTCGATATTTTCAATCATGACGATGGCGTCATCGACCACAAACCCAGTGGAAATGGTTAGCGCCATGAGCGTGAGATTGTTGAGGCTGTATCCCAGCAAGTACATCACGCCGAACGTTCCCACGATCGATAACGGAACTGCGACGCTCGGAATGAAGGTCGCTCTCAGGTTCCGCAGGAAGAAGAAAATAACGATGACTACGAGCACAATGGTCAACGCCAATTCGAACTCAACATCTTTCACAGATGCTCGAATGGTCGTGGTTCGATCCGTGAGAATCTGCATCTTTACCGCGGACGGCAGCGATGCCTGCAACTGCGGCAGCAACTTTTTAATCCGGTCGACGACGCTGATGATGTTCGCCCCAGGCTGGCGCTGGATATTAACGATGACGGCCGGAGTCTGATTCATCCACGCTGCGAGTCGAGTGTTTTCCGTGCCGTCAATCACGTTTGCAACGTCGCTCAACCGCACCGGGGCCCCGTTGCGATAAGCGATGACGATCGGCTTATACTGCTGTGCGGCGAAAAGTTGATCGTTGGCGCCGATGGTGTAAGACTGGCGCGCGCCATCGATGACGCCCTTCGCCTGGTCAACGTTGGCCTGGGCCAGCGCGGTACGAACATCCTCAAGGCTCAGCCCGTAGGAAGCGAGCGCAGTTGGGTTCACCTGAACTCGCACCGCGGGCTTTTGTCCGCCGCTGATGGAAACCAGGCCCACGCCCGGCAGTTGCGAGATTTTTTGCGCGAGAGCTGTGTCGGCGAGGTCCTCGACTTTGGACAAGGCCAGCGAATCCGAACTCATGGCCAGCGTGAGAATCGGGGAGTCAGCCGGATTTACTTTGTTGTAAATCGGAGGATTCGGCAGGTCCGTCGGCAGGAACGTGGCTGCGGCGTTTACCGCAGCCTGCACCTGCTGCTCTTCGACGTCAATGTTCTGATCGAGGGCAAACTGCAGCGTGATGACGGAACTGCCAAATGAACTGGTCGAGGTCATCTGGCTCAGTCCGGGAACTTGTCCGAACTGCCGCTCCAGGGGAGAAGTGACCGACGACGCCATCACATCGGGATCGGCCCCCGGATAAAACGTTACAACCTGGATGGTCGGGTAGTCGACTTCGGGCAATGCGGAGACGGGCAGTTGCAGGAACGCAACCCACCCCACCAGCAGCACGCCCACCATCAACAGCGTGGTCGCCACCGGCCGGAGAACGAATAATCGTGAAGGACTCATGAAGCCGGAGTTCCTGATCCCGCGTTTGATCCGTCTGCGCTATTTCCCGGCGCGCTATTACGGAACTCGATCTTGCTGCCGGTTTGCAGTTTGTCCTGGCCGTCGGTCACTACCGTGTCCCCAGGATTAAGACCGCTGGCAACGGCCGTGTTGTTGCCTTGGCTGATCGATACTGTCACTGGGCGCGCCTCGACCGTCTTGTCGGACTTCACGAGATAGACGAACGTTCCTTGCGGGCCACGCAATATCGCGGCTGTGGGCAGCACGGTGCTGTTCTTTCGTGTCTCGAGCAGCAGGTTCGCGTTCACGAATTGGTTGGGCCAAAGCTGGTTGTCTTTGTTGTCGAAGACGGCCTTCAGCTTGGCGGTCCCGGTGGTCTGGTCAATCTGGTTGTCAATCGTTTGCAGTTTACCGGTCGCCAGCTTGGTCTGATCGTCGCGGCTGTAAGCCTCGACCAGCAGCGTCGAGTTCTTCATGTGTTGGGATACCGTTGGCAGCTGATCCTCGGGCAGGGTAAAAATCACAGCAATCGGTTGCAGTTGTGTGAGGATCAGCATCGGATTGGTATCGGCTGCGTGCACTATATTTCCCGGATCCACCTGCCGCAGTCCGACGCGGCCGGTGAACGGCGCCGTGATGTTGCAGTAGACAAGCTGCAGCTTGGCGTTGTCGATCTGCGCCTGATCCGTGCGCACCTGGCCATCGAGCTGGTCGACTAATGACTTCTGTGTGTCCACTTGCTGTTGTGCGATGCTGCCGGAGGGAATCAGCGTGGTGTAGCGTTCCAGGTTCAGTCTCGCATCGCGCAATGTCGCCTGGTCCTTGAACAACTGCGCCTGCATCTGTTCCAGTTGCACCTGGTAGGGACGCGGATCAATCAAGATCAGCAAATCGCCCTCTTTCACGATCTGCCCCTCCTGGAAGTTGACGCGCATGATCTGACCATCGACACGGCTCTTGATGTTCGCCGTGTAGAACGCGGTCACGGAACCCAGTCCGACCAGATAGACGGGCATATCCTGTTGCTGCACCTTGGCGACCGCTACCGAAACGGTGCGTGGACCCGCGGCTTGAGCTTTCTGCTGTTTGGAGTCGGCGTTGGTGCAGGCCGCAAGGGAAGCGCAAATCATACCCAGGGCGACAGACAAAACCAGCCGTGGCCGGGAGCGGCGCGCCAACAGCGGTGCTTCTTCAGGAAAACTCGAATCGATCATTTTCACGGGTTTGGTAGGTTGCACCTTTCCACAAGGTCGGCGTAGAACGTGCGATTTATTAGACGTATTCATTCTAGATTCGGTTGCGGCAGCCCTGCTCGGGAAAGTGAGCAGATCGTCTTACCAAAAGGTCCTCACGTTGGAGAGGCTTAGGTAGGAACCAGAGCGCAGATACAATACTAGAACCGCATGAAACCAGCATCAACTGTAGCGTCGCACAGGTCAAGGCCGGGGCGAAAATTTTACAAATCTTTACCTGCTTTGACCTTCCTTTTACGGGAGACGGGTTTGGAGTGCGGCGGGAGGCGGATGCAACGCTTCATAGGCAGCGATATCCGCTTCGTGTTGCAAAGTGAGCCCGATATCGTCCAGACCATTGAGCAGACAATGGCGCACGAAGGCATCCACCGGGAACTTCGCGCGAAAGCCCTGATCGTCACGCACTTCGCATCGCTCCAGGTCAACGATGAGTTGGTAATCGCCGACCTCGCAGGCTCGGCGCATTAGCTCTGAGGCTTCATCGTCGCTAAGGCGCACCGTGAGGAAACCGTTCTTGGTGCTGTTATTGGCGAAGATGTCGGCGAACGAAGAAGAAATCACGGCCCGGAATCCGAAATCGGCCAGCGCCCACACCGCGTGCTCCCGCGACGAGCCGCAGCCAAAATTCTTTCCCGCGACCAAAATGCTCGCACCTGCATAGCGCGGCTCGTCCAGAACAAAACCAGCGTTCTTCTTCCCGTCCGCCGCGAACCGCCAGTCGTAAAACAAGAACTGGCCGAAGCCGGTGCGTTCAATCCGTTTTAGAAACTGCTTGGGGATGATCTGGTCAGTGTCAACGTTGATCCGGTCGAGCGGAGCCACAAGCCCGCGATGTGTGCGAAACGGTTTCATATCCCTCTCGTATCATCCCCGCGCTTGTCATCCTGAGCGGAGCCGTTCTTCAGGCGTAGCGAAGAGCCTGCCCTGAGCCGAACGGCGAAGGATCTCAATCTCCACCAGGCCGCAGGAAATAGTGCCATCATCGAAATTTCCAATCCCGAATGTCCGTGAAGTGCCCCGCAATCGCCGCCGCCGCCGCCATCATGGGGCTCACCAGATGCGTCCGCCCACCGCGCCCCTGCCGCCCTTCAAAATTCCGGTTGCTGGTCGAAGCGCAGCGTTCGCCCGGCTGCAGAATGTCGGGATTCATTCCCAGACACATCGAGCATCCCGACTCGCGCCATTCGAATCCCGCATCCAGAAAAACCTGGTGCAAGCCTTCCTGCTCTGCCGCCCGCTTCACCGTCTGCGATCCCGGCACCACCATGGCGCGCACCTTCGCACTGACACGATGCCCCTTCGCAACCCGCGCCGCTGCCCGCAGATCCTCAAGCCGCGAGTTCGTGCACGATCCGATGAACACGCGGTCGATCCCGATATCCTCGATGCGCTTCCCCGGCTCCAGCCCCATATACTGCAAAGCCAATTCAGTTGAGCGCCGCGCGTCCTCTCTTAGGCTGCCGACTTCAGGCACGCGTCCCGTCACCGGCGCTACCATTCCCGGATTCGTGCCCCACGTAACAAACGGACAAAGCTGTGCCGCGTCCATCTCCACCACTTTGTCGAACGACGCGCCTTCCTCCGTCGGCAAGCTGCACCAGTATGCGACAGCTTTCTCCCATTCTTCATTGCGCGGAGCAAACTGCTTTCCCTTCACATAAGCAAACGTCATTTCATCGGGCGCCACCATTCCGGCCCGGGCTCCAGCCTCGATGCTCATATTGCACAGTGTCATGCGGCCTTCCATCGAAAGTGCGCGCACAGCCTCGCCGGAGTATTCGATCACATGCCCGGTGGCGCCGTCGGTCCCGAGCTGTCCGATGATGCCCAGCGCCAAGTCTTTGGCGGTTACGCCCTCCGCCAATCGCCCGCGCACGCCGATCTTCATCGTTCTCGGCTTCTGCTGCGCCAGGCACTGCGTCGCCAGAACGTGCTCTACTTCGGACGTTCCAATCCCGAAAGCCAATGCACCGAACGCCCCGTGCGTGCTGGTGTGGCTGTCGCCGCACACAATCGTCATTCCCGGCTGCGTTAGCCCCAACTCCGGGCCAATCACGTGCACGATCCCCTGGTCAGGCGAGTCCATGTCGAAGAGCCGCACGCCGAACTCTTTGCAGTTAGCCTGCAGAGCCGCAATCTGCTTGGCGGCAGTCAGATCCGTGATGGGAGTTCCACGAGGTTCAGTTGGAATGTTGTGATCCACGGTGGCCACGGTGCGCGACGGCTGACGCACTTTTCTTTCCGCGACTCGCAAACCATCGAAAGCCTGCGGCGAAGTCACCTCGTGAACCAGATGAAGATCGATGTATAGGATCGGGGACCGGCCGCTCGGTTTCGCCACCAGATGCGTCTCCCAGATCTTCTCGAAGAGTGTTCGTTTTGCCTGCATCGCTATAGACGGAGATCTCGGACAGTGCTGCGGCGCGAGTGGATCCAATCGTGAGTCTCTAGTTTTTCATAGCGCGAGGACGGGAGCAAGCCGTGCACGGCCAGGGTGGAACCCGCTTCTGTATATCGTGGCCGTCGGCTGCCCGTCTCAGGTATCATAAAATTTCAAGCCATGATCAACGGCAAATGCATCGCGGTCGTCATGCCCGCCTACAACGCGGAAAAAACGCTTGAGGCCACCGTAGGAGAACTGCCGGACCTTGTGGATATCCGGATTCTGGTGGACGACCAAAGCTCCGACAAGACCGTTGATCTGGCGCACCGCCTCGGCCTGCAAGTCTTCCAGCACGACCGCAATTATGGCTACGGCCGGAATCAGCAGACCTGCTATCGCGAAGCTCTGGCCGCAGGCGCCGATGTCGTCATCATGCTCCACCCTGATTACCAGTATACCCCGCTGCTGGTCACAGCCATGGCGAGCATGGTCGCTTACGGCGTTTACGATGTTGTGCTGGGCTCGCGCATCATCGGCGGGACGGCGCTACGCGGCGGAATGCCGCTCTACAAATACATCTCCAACCGGCTGCTTACCGCGTTCGAAAATCTTTTTCTCCGTGTGAAGCTTTCCGAATACCACACGGGATATCGCGCCTTCAGCCGCGAGTTGCTCACCGCGTTGCCTCTGCTCGAGAATTCCGATGACTTCGTCTTCGACAATCAGATGCTCGCCCAGTGCGTATACTTCGACTTCCACATCGGCGAAGTATCTTGCCCCACGAAGTACTTCGAAGAAGCCTCATCCATCAACTTCCGCCGCAGCGTGCAATATGGTTTCGGCGTGCTCGCCACCACGATGCAATTCGCTTTGCAGCGCGCGGGTCTGATTCACTTGCCCCGCTTCAGCGACAAGGGCCGAAAGCTGGAGCCCGGCTATCCCACGTATTACGCGCGGACCGATGTGGCACGACCCGCCTGAGATAAGTCTTTGCAGAATTATTCGGAAGGAATGATCTGTTTCGAAGCTACTTTTTCTTGGAAAGAAATCCCAGAACCTTGCTGGCGAACTCATCCGAGAATCCGAATCGAGCCTTGGCTCGCGAATAAAGATCGACGGCCTTCTTGTCGAGCCAGATCATCGCCGATTTTCCCCAGCCATCCTGCGGCCGCGCAAAATAGTCCGTTGAGTGCCCGGTGAATTTCTTGTCCGGCTCGATGGTGTAGTAGTACAGAGCCAAACTCTTGCGCGACTGTCCTTCAGGGCAAGTCAGAGGATCAGGAAACCCGTGCAGCGACCTCTCGTCGGTCGTGAAAATGAGCGCATGGTTCAGCAACGGAGGATACTTCGCCCCGCAACGCGACATCTTCCCATCCTGCCGCTCCCACAGTTCGATTGCCCCGCCCCACTGCTCCGGCCATCCCGGATTCAGATAAAGAATCAGATTCACACGCCGGTGCCAGTGCGTGTGGAAGTGGTGCATGGAAAAATCCGTGTGTACATTCAGGTAACCGCCCGGCCCGGACTGATGCAATCCGCCACCCTCGAGCATGGGATCGGCCATCAAGTTTGGAATCCCAGTTAATTCAGAAACCCAGGCCACAAACTCCGGCGAGTTCAGTTCGTCCACAACTGCCCCCAGCGCAGGAGGAAAAAGCTGACGCTTCGCCATGCCGAGCTTGTTTTCGTTGGCGTGCTTGTACTGTGTCCATTCTTCGGTCGTAGCCTGCGGAAACTGGCTCGCCATCTCGAGCGCGGTCCCGGGCTCAAGAAAATCCTTCAACAAAATATGTGGACAGGGATGGTTCTCCCGGTACTGCCGGGCGAGCGCAGGCAGCGGACTCCCCCACTTCTCGTAGGGAAATAGCCGGACAGGAGCACGGACAGCCCGCGCAGTAGACATGCCTAGAAGCGCCTCATGATCAAAATTGTATCCGATCGGCGATCGCAAGGCGCGGACTTTGCCGTGCGAACGCCCTCCGGAATACTCGTCGCCAATGCCTTCAGGGAATCCGGCAAACGCGCACCGCGCTGTTCTGGTAAGCACAATCAAGCCCGGCAACTCCAGGTTGTTGCACCACCACCCAGCTCACGCCGTATATATTCTTCAACCGCCAAAAGTCTTGCGCACTGAAATTTTTCCACGGAGTCTGAGCTTGCACTTGCGCCCACCATTCCTCGGCCAGCGGCGGAAACATGCTGACCACACCGTTGTCCTTGACTTGGTCAGCCAGACGGCTTCTCTGCGCGAGGCAACGAAATCCGATCTCATCCTCGCCGGCAATATCCATATATTCCGGATCAAGGGCGAATGTCGCATTCACCGGCGTGCTCTGCCGAATCCAGACAAATGCTTGCGCCCACGGATTCTTCGGCGCTGCGCCCGGCCATTCTACTTGCGCACTTGCCGGAAAGAGTGACCTCTGTGCGGTGAACATTCCCAGACTCAAAGGCGCAAACAGCAACACCCAGCGCCACAGGCGGTCTTTCAGCACATACTCGCCGAGAAATCCGCCCATCACCACAAACATCACGATGTAAAGAAAATGCAAACTGCGCAGCGGCTGCAGGCGAGCCAGAGCTTCAAACCGGGCCGGCAGATCCACCACCAACGCCGCCGCCAGATAGATCAGTCCATAGACGATAAACGCGCGGCTCACGCGTTCGAGCACTACCCACCGCCTGCCCCGCGCGATCCGTGCGAGCCACCAGAACAACGCCAGGGGCGCAACGATCCCCAGCAACTCATACCATGCCCATCTCTGGATGTAATGAAAGCCATGCCGCTTTGCCGCCTCATGGTAAGCCGCGGAAGCCGCCGGCGCCAGAGGCATCCACAGCAGAGCTGCGAGCCCGGTCGCGCTCTGCGGTTTCCAGCCGGCTTCGAATCTTTCCATCGCCAGCAGCAACACGCAAAACGAAAATGGGAACATCCACATCAGCGGATGCATGCAGACGGCGAACGCCAACCACAACAGAGCACGCACATATTTTCTCTCCAGGGTTCGCGCCACCATGAAGATTCCGGCGAACGCCGCCAGATTCCGCGGGTTAAAATATTGGTCCATGATGTAGAGCGCGGTGCCTGCCACCGGAATCGTCAACAGCACGGCCACCAGACAGACCCCGCCCCACCGGGCTTTCCCGTTCGCATTCGAAAACAGAAGCCCGGCTAACTCCCAACAAGCGAGGAGCAGCAGAAAAATTGAAGCGACTTGCCATAAGAACAGCCCAACTTCGAGCGGCAAGTGAGTGACACGCAGAGAAGACGCGACCACATTGGGGAACAACGTCAGGCTGGCATGCGACCGGAAGAATTCTTGTCCGGTGGGGAATAGCCCTGGATGCAGAATCTTTTCGACGCCCGGCAGGTAAATCTCCGCATCTTCGGCGAATGGATGGTAGCCCTGTACCAGCACAGCTGCAAAAGTCAGCAGCCCGAGTCCGAGGACGGTCTTCCATTTCGATGGAGTTGATCGAGGGAGAATACTCAAGGAGTTGAAGGCGCTAGCGCCCTCCTAACCCTAATGATTAGCAAATACGTCTGTCAAATCGACACCATCCGACAAACGTGAGTCAAGCCTCGACCAGCTCGCTTTCGTCCTGCGGCACTTCCAGCTTTTCTCTCGCTTGTCTCATCCGCTTGCCCGCAGGCACGAGAGAAGCCGCAAGAATCACGATCAGCGGGTCAATAGGACGCCGGTAGTAAACCTCCGGGCTGGTGAAGTAGTAGACCGCCGGAAAGCTCACTAACACCAGGGCATAGAGCACAGCGACTGACGGATTCAATCGAAACGCTCTCCATAGCCCGGCCAGCGCGAGCCCGGTAAAGACGGTACATAGAATAATGTTGGGCGGATCCAGGGGCTCCTGCGCCAAGTAGCCGGGATCGAAGCTCCAGAATCCTGTCCACACATAGACCGCCCGGCGCAGCGTCGTCCACCCATACCAGCCGGGGTGGGCTGCGATAAATTCGACAGCCTGTTTCCGCTCCTTCTCCATGTAGCCCAGTTCGCCCAGGCGCTGGAACTGCTCCCACTCGGCGTCGCTATGCCACGGGCCGAGGTCATAAGGAGCCCAATGTGCAGTCGCCCCCTTGGTGCCCAACCTCAACACCATGCCCATGTTGTCGCGGAACGGAATGAAGCGATGGAAAGCTTCGTAGTTGCGGATGAACCAGGGCGAAACGAAGATGATAAAGGCTAACGCCGAAACTGCTGCAGGACGAAACCACTCTTGCTTCCGGCGATGAAGACGATAGCAAATCCATCCCCCCAGGAAAGGCAGCACGGAAACGATTACCGGGCTGGTGAGCGAAGCCAGTCCCGAAAGCAGGCCGAAGCCGATCCAATTTCGCCACACCAGGCTCGCCTCAGACCGATCCTCAAGCTGCATGGCAAAGAGAAAAAGCACGCTGAGGAACAAGGTAGACAGCCAGGTTTCCCAAATCCTCTCGACTGGGAAATACACTGCGTACGGGAAAAAGACCCAGCCCCATCCAGACCACTTGGCTGCACGCTCGCCAAAAGTCCTCCGAGCAATGAAGAAGATGGGAATGCAGGTCAGCGCGGAGGTCAAAGCATTCAGCGAAAGCAGCACCACCGCCGAAGCCGCGGTGTAAATCCCAGACATTTTGAAAACGCCGGCGACCATGTACGGATAGACCGGAGTCATCCAGGCAGTTGGCCCCGTTTTTGCGAAAAGCGGGCTGCTGAATCCCCGGCCTTCGACAATGGAGCGCGCGATTCGGCCCGTTTCGTATCCGAAATGCCAGTGGTCGCGCGATGGGTCAAGCTGCTCGGGCAACAGGAAGACCATCACAACCAGGCGGATGGCAAGAGCCGCCAGAACCATCCAGATCAGGGATGAGAAGCGGCTCCATCGAGGGGACGATAGAGGTTCGCTTGCAGCCGTAACGTAGAATTCCTCTAGGACGTGTTGCATTTCCTTCTCTAAAAATGCACAAGCCGCCCCAGAAGCCCGCACAGCTTGATTTCTACTACGGTATATCATCCCTCCGAAAATGGGAAGTTGACAGGAAGCCGAACGACGAGCGGAAATACCGCTCGTACCGCGCCAGCGCCTTGCGCGCATCGCGGAACCCTACGTAACATCTAACTTACATGGCCGCTGCCCTTATCCCCGAGCGCCTTCGGCCCAACATGGCCATCGGCGAGATCATCGCGTTTGCCTACGACACGTTTTGCAGCAACAAGGTGCGCTTCATCCTGACCGCGCTGGGCATGGTCATCGGCACGGCGTCTCTTATCCTCGTCGTCACCATCGGCATGACGGGACGGCAATTTGTGCTCAACCAAATCCAGGCCATCGGCACTAACGAGATCTGGGCCGAGTACCTGGGAGGAGCGCCACACATCAGCAACTCCAACCCGGACCCACTCACCATTGACGACCTGCAGGCCGTCCAGCAGTTCGTCCCTGGCATCATCGCCTCGTCACCCGTGGCTCAACTCTCCGACCGCATCCCGATAGGCAACGGCAGAGAAAAGGACGTCACCATCCTCGGAGTCAACCCCGAATACCTGCGTGTCCGCAATCTGCTGACTCCTTCGGGCAGGTTCTTCGATCAGGAGGATTCCCAGGCCCACAACAAAGTCGGCGTGATTACCGAGAAAATGGCAATTGAGGTTTTCGGCTCGCCCCAAGCGGCCGTGGGCAAAATCATCAAGCTCACGGGACTGCCCTTCTACATCATCGGGACCTTCAAAGAACGCGTAGAAACTTTTGGACAGACAGAGATCGTCGATAACACGATGCTTATCCCTTACTCGGTCAGCCGCTATTTCATGGAAACGCCGAGCGTCAAGCTGCTCTATTTTTCCATGGAAGATCCTTCAATGGTAATTTCGGCAACCGCACAGATTAAGCGGGTCCTGCAGTCGCGGCATCGGTCCGAGTCGGTTTACGATGTCGCCAATCTCACTGCGGTGCTTGCCATGGCGGACCGAATCGCCAACGGTTTGACCTGGGTGCTGCTGCTGATTTCCATGGTCACTTTGGTGGTTAGCGGTATCGGCATCATGAACATTATGCTCGCCACCGTGACCTCCCGCATCCGCGAAATCGGCATCCGCAAGGCTGTCGGCGCCACCAGCCGCGAAATCCGCTTTCAGTTTCTCGCCGAGGCTATCCTTATTTCGGTCATTGGCGGCTTCGCTGGCATTGTCATCGGCCTCGCTATCCCGTACTCGGTGCGCTTCCTTACCGAGTACCGCGTTCCAATCAACGGCTGGTCCGCCATCATCGCCATCATTGTGTCGTCGTTGGTCGGGGTAATTTTCGGCACCGTCCCCGCGGCCCGCGCCGCCCAACTCGATCCCGTCGAAAGTCTCCGCTACGAGTAGCGATGCTCCCTAAGACATTGAAAAAGAATGGCTTGGGTGCCAGATAACACAGCCTTGGGGCACAGCGGTGAGAATGAGGTCAGGGAGCAAATCCCATAGAGCCTGCCTTGAGCGAAGCCGAACTGGGCGACCCAAGTTCTTCTGATACAAGCCATCCAGCACGGTTCCCGCGCTCGACCCAAACGCCATCCGGATGCCCTCTGCCACGAAAAAGTTGCATTTCCCCTCCACTCCGAAGTAATATGCTCCACGGAGCTTGATCATAAGTTTCCCAGTGTTCGAGACCCTGTACCGCTAATAACTAACTTCCAAACTGCAGTTCAGCTGTGCAAAAAATGAGAGGTGGTTGGTCCGCCTCCGTCCCGGTTCGGAGAGTTCAATATGGCGTGGTACGCGTACTGTCTTACCGAGCACCAGACCCTCCCTAATGGCACCCGTTCTCGTCGCCCATTTGTAATTGAAAACGTTCAAGGCGTGAACGGAGCCCCTGTGCTCAGCTATCCCAGCGGCGAGTTTGCTGTGATTGTGAGTGAATATGATCAGAATGCCGGACAACTCGACCAAAAAGCCGCCATCGATCACGCCCGCGTGGTGAGCGGCTGCTTCCGCAACTCCACCGTATTGCCGTTCCGTTTCGGAACCATCTTTGAAAGCGACGACGCTCTCCGCCAGGCAGTCCGGGTAAACCGGCGGGCGTTCGGCCTGAGTGTCGCGCGGTTACGTGGTAAGTCCGAGATGCACATCAAGCTGACGGTCACCGACGGCTCCCTGCGCGAGGCCATGATCGACGTCATTCTGCCCGACACTGTCGGCGGCGACTATCTTTCCAAACTCCGCGTCAAGGCTTCCCGTGAACGTGAACGCCAAACCAAGGCTCGCGCTCTCTCGGTGCAGGTCCACAAGCTGTTCAACCCGCTGGAAGAAGAAGTGAGCTGCAAGAAAGTTGCTCCCCAAGGCATGCTCATCGACATCGCCCATCTCATCGATTCCAAATCGGTCGAGAAATACCAGAATCGCTACAGCACCGCCGCCAAGCAGTTGAAGAACTGCGAAGTAGCCATCAGCGGACCTTGGCCTCCATACCACTTCCTGCCCGGGAAGCTGCGCACAGTGGCTGGAAACAGCTAGTCGCAACCTGCAAATCTTCGGGCCGCCGCGCCAGATGGCGCCGGCGGCCCGAGTTGTTTTGTCGGCATATTGCCCTGCGATGAATGTGCATCCTTGTGCACCTCGCTGACGCTGTATCTGACTTGCTCGAATCGCCGTTCGGCCATCGACTGATCCTAAGCCTCGCCAGATCAATCGTTTATGGACTCCTGCGGCTTGGCCGCAGACTTCTCCACCTTTGGTTCAGCAAATGCTTCTTGTGGAAGTATCAAAGAGGCCGCAAACCCAAAGAAATGACCTTCACTCTCTTTTCCCGTCACCAATTCCCGAAGTGCTGTTCCGCCCTGCGAAACGGTCACTTCCATTGCCTGTCCTGAACCCTTCCAAACCTTGACCTCTTGAAACGTGGCCCCAGCAATGGGGCCACTTTTTTGCCCGTGGGGGGAGCGATCGTCCGAAGACAAGATTGTAGAGGACGAAGGTTGTGAAGGGGACGGAGGGTTGTATGGGGACGGGCGCCCTCGCCCGTCCAGGCCAGAGCCTGCCCTGAGCAACGCCGAAGGGGCGAAGCCCGTCCGCATGCCGCCCCGCGCTTTAGCGCCAGCGTTCAAGCTCTGGCCCGCACAGCGCTTCGGTGCTAACGCTTGCCAGTCTGCAGTGCCGGGAAATCCGCCCTAGAAAAGCCGCCAAACAAAGTGGGCCAGCAGCGCAAACAGCAGCAGCATAAACACCCCGCCAATCCAGACTAGGAAGTTCACCGTCATCTTCGTCGAGTTAATTTCTTTCTTGTCCATACCGCACGCTAGCACAGCCGCTTTCCCGCAGACTGCTCACTCGGATACACTGCCTACGCTATGGTCAAGTCATCGAGCTTCTCTATCGCATCCTTCGCGATTGCCACTTTGATCGCGCTTCTGCTCATCTCTCCCGTACTTGCTAACGCGCAAACTCCGCAAACACCGTCCGCCGTTCCGTCGTGGATGTCCGCTCCTCAGACCTCCACCGCGAATATCCCTCCACTCCTGGTCCAGCAGCTTTCCGCCATCAAAGCCGCCGCGCTCAACGACGACTACGGCTACCGCCAGCTAGCCCACCTCACCGAAAACATCGGACCACGCCCCACCGGCTCACCCCAAGCAACCGCCGCCGCCGAATACGTCGCCGCTGAACTGCGCAAGCTCGGCCTCGAAGTCCGCCTCGAGCCCGTCACCGTCCCGCACTGGGTGCGAGGCGCCGAGACCGCTGCCCTGGTCGAGTATCCCGGCATGGTTCCCAGCACCACACAAAAGATCGTCCTTACCGCTCTCGGCGGAAGCTCTCCCACTCCCGCCGACGGCCTGACTGCCGACGTAGTCACCGTCGACACGCTTGACGAACTCCAGGCCCTGGGCCGCGACAAGGTCGCCGGCAAGATAGTCCTGTTCAACGAACTCTTCGACAAGCAAAAAGCCGCCGCCGGATTCGCTTTCGCCTCCTACGGCGACGCCGTCCTTTATCGCGTAGCCGGGCCCAAAGCCGCCGCTGGTCTAGGCGCCGTCGCTGCTCTGATTCGCTCCATCGGCAGCGCCGACTACCGGCTTCCACACACCGGAATCAGCGTCCCCGCCGGAATCCCCGCCGCCGCCGTAACTGCCGAAGACGCCGACCTGATCGTCCATCTAGCCGCCCAGGGCAAAGTCCGCATGCACCTTACTCTGACGCCCCAGAAGCTTCCTGACGAAACCAGCTACAACGTAATCGCCGACCTAAAAGGTTCCGAGCACCCCGAGCAGACCGTAATAGTCTCGGGCCACCTGGATTCCTGGGACCTCGGCACTGGAGCTATCGACGACGGAGCTGGCGTAGTGATAGCCATGCAGACCGCCGAAGTTCTGCAACGCCTCCACCTGCGCCCCGCCCGCACCCTCCGCGTAATCGCCTGGATGGACGAAGAAACCGGAGGCACCGGAAGCCGCGCCTACGGGGCCGAATATTCCAACGACTTTCCCCACCACATCGCCGCCATCGAAAGCGACTCCGGCGCCGGCCATCCTCTGGGTTTCGACGTAAAAGCCACCCTCGCCGCCGTCGACGCCCTACGCCCGATCCAGTCCGTTCTCCATAGCATAGGAGCGACAGTCTTTCAGCCCACCACCTATTCTCCCGGTGCCGACATCTCTCCCATGTCCGATGCCGGAGTCCCCGCCTTCGGCGTAATGCCAGACGGCCGCAAATATTTCGATTACCACCACTCCGCCGCCGACACACTGGACAAAGTAGTCCCCAGCGAACTAAGAGAAAACGCCGCAGCCATGGCCGTGCTGGCCTATGCCTTAACCAACATGATAGACCCGCTGCCAAGATAAGCGTGGAGAATGCCGAGCTGTCCTCAGCCGCCCACTTTTGGGGAGGAAACGAGCGAATACAGGAACAACAGAACGCCCGAAGCGAAGAACAGGCCGCCAACCACTACGAAGGACATAAAAGAAAGCGCATTGTTCCAGCAGAGACTTAACGCCTCAACCAACAGGCCGAGGATCAGCAGGATTCCAGAAATCCGCAGCTTACGCAGCATGGTTTTTTTCTCCCATCATTCCGCAGGCTTCCAAAACTTCGCCTTGTCGAGCTGGTCGACATTGTGGAACGTGTCATGGCAGCCACTCGTGGTACAAGAAATCTTGTTCGACTTCAGATCATCCATCATAGCCAGGTGCGTGGGATCTTCGAACGAGCGCGCACCAGCGTGGCAATGCAGGCACTCCCGGTTGTTGTAGGGCTGGTAAAGGTGAATCGGATGCATCGGAGTCCCAAACCAGTAGACGTAGACGTGATGCAAACCCTCCAGTTTGGCGTGGACCGTGCCGAACATGGCATAGTCCGTGTGGCAGGTGTAACAGGCCGTGTCCGCCGGAATCCGGTGATTCTGGAAGTGAGCGGCAGGAATAGGCGGGATCATCCACGTACAGGCTCCGCCCATAGGGTTCCATAATGTGGCAGGACAAGCAGAATTGCGTTTGCTCCGAGCGTTCCATGTGCTCCGACGCACCTACCCCTGCCGCAACCACCGGGACAATGAACAACGCTAGAAAGGCAACGATTTTGCCCTCACGCGAAGTCGTGATCGAGGGCCGGCCCACAACCACCAGGATCAGCAAGATGCTGGCGCCAATCAAAAGAAACACGAGTGTCTGAGGACTTATCATTGGGTAAATGTTCCCGCCGCCTGCGGCGCCGGCCACGCGCGCGATCCGTCAGCCTTCCCGTTCCGCGCTATTTCTGCTTTCCCAATTCTCGAACGTACGCCACCTACTGGAATCGGCAAGGGGATCAAGCCGCGCAATATTGAACACCGTGCTGAACCCGCTGGGATGCGGTAACAGCCTTTTGAAGGTCTCAGAATGTCGCCTGCGCGCCGCTGGGCTGCCTCCTGAAGGCGCGATTGATAATGCAGCATCGCCGATATGCTCTTCGACTTCGCTCAGAGCAGGCTCTGAAGGCATAATTACGAATTCGAGGACCGTCTAACGAGTCACGAGTATAGCCTCGTATAACAAGTCAAAGGCCGCATCGCTGCGCTCGGCGGGACAGCCGAGGCGGCCGTCCCCACAAGAGCATTTCCCACAAGGCATATCTACCCTCCAACTCAGCTCGTGGTTGACGCATCTCAATCGCGGCGCTTATGATTTTCGTTTGGGCCAGACTTCACGGGCGGCTTTGAAGAGCTGCCGCGGGATTTTAGAAGTGATCTTATGGATAAGAAGAAGTTAGAAAGTTTTAAGAAGAGGCTGGAGACGCGGCAGCAGGATCTGCGGCGCACGGTCTCCCGCACCCAAGCGGACGGGCGCTCGGCTGATGAAGACACGGCGCAGGACATCGCCGACCGCGCTGCCAGTTCCTACACCAAAGAATTTCTGTTCAGCCAGAGCAACAACGAGCGGCAACTCCTGCAGATGGTGGAGCGGGCGCTGGCTCGCATCCGCGAAGGCAATTTCGGCGAGTGCATCCACTGCGGCAAGGAAATCAACGCCAAGCGCCTGGAGGCTGTGCCCTGGACGAGGCATTGTATCGAGTGCCAGGAGAAACTTGAGCAGGGATCGCTGGAAGAAGCTCCGCGGTAGGGGTGGGCGGGAATTACGGGTTCTTGTCGGCGGTATGCCCCGAGGCAAAAGCAGGTTCCTCACCGGGCTTGGCGCCCGGTTCGGAATGACAATGCGTTTTGAACTGACTGGGCTGTCCCACGCGCTTTGACGGTCTCGTTTTCCGGCTGATAAACTAGTTGTTTGCCCCACCAAGATAGAGAGTCATCTACAGAGAGTCATCAAGAGAGACGCACGAAACTGAGACTGGAAGGTAGCCTTGCGCGCAGAAACCCGCCATCAACTTAAGCAGGACGCATTCAGCCGGGTCACGATCGGCGCTGCGGAGAAGACCGCTCACTGGAGCGTGGAACACAGGAATACGCTCACGATCGCCGGCATTGCTGTGGCGGTGGTCGCCGCCGCAGTGTTCGGCGGGTGGTACTACCTGAGCGCGCAGGATGAGAAGGCCAGCTTCGATTTATCGGCGGCGGTGAGGACTCTTGACACTCCGCTTCGTCCCGCGGGAACGCCGGCGCAGCCGGACTCTCCCAGCTTTGCGTCGGCGCAGGAGCGCGCCGAAGCGGGCAAGAAGCAATTTCAGGCGATCGTGGACAAATACCGGCACACGCGCACGGCGGATATGGCCCGTTACTTTTTAGGAGTGACATCAGAGAGTGCGGGCGATAATGCCGGCGCTGAAAACAACTTTAAGGCCGTGGCTTCGACTGGCAACAAAGAGCTGGCTTCGGTGGCGAAACTAGCGCTGGCCGCTCTTTACGGCAACACGAACCGCAGTAAGGATGCCGTCGCGCTCTACCAAGAGCTGATCAACCAGCCCACCGCTTCCGTGGGCAAAGTTACGGCAGAGTTGCACCTGGCAGAACTCTACCAAACCACGAACCAACCGCTCGACGCCAAGCGTCTCTACGAGCAGATTAAGAAAGATAATCCCGGTGCGGATGCGGTGCAGATCGCGACCCAAAAACTGGCGGAGCTGAAGTAAACATTCCGGCGCCTGTTTAGAGCCCTGCCGAAAGGGTTTGTTCCACAGACAGCTGGCGGCAGGTATTCCGAATAACTTCCTGCACGGCGGCTGACTCCAGGAACTGAAAACCGTAGCGAAAGCAATCCCTTTGGCGGACGATGGCGTGAACTTTCACATGGCCGATCGGAAGTGTGAAGTTCAACTCCACGATCTCGGACAATGGGACATCAATTCTCAGGATGGCTGAGATTCCGGATTCGCTGATATCGGCGGTACGGCCGGTCAGCACACCGCGAGTCCGGGTGCGGACAGTGATATCAAGCACAAGCGGGAACCGGGGTCCGCAACGGGGAGAGTCTTGCACGGAGCGGGTTGCGGGCTGATTCTGAGTACTCATATTTCAGTTTCTCCGGCCATACCTGCTGGGCGGGGATTAGATTTTCCTGACGTTCCCCCAACTGCGTGAGACAGTCTTCATTTCCTATCGGCAGCGGCACGGGAAACTTCAGCCGAGGCGCTGCTACTGGGTGGTGGCCTGAGGTTGCCGACGGTTGCGAGGAGAACGTCGAGCTTCGCTCGACGGACCCTTCGGCCGCGCTCAGGGCAGGCAGCCGAGGGCGGCTGTCCCCACAGAGGCCCATTCCACTTTGCATGCCGGTTGGGTAGGATTGTCCGGTCCGGATTCTCCTAATTCCATTCACCCTGGGGGAAAAATGGCCGAGTTCACTCTGCACATCAACGGTAGTGAGAAAGAGGTAAGCGTTCCGGCGGAGACACCGTTGCTTTGGGTGTTGCGGGACACGCTGGAACTTACGGGAACGAAATTCGGATGCGGCGCCGGGTTCTGCGGCGCATGCACGGTGCACGTGGAGGGAGTGGCGATTCGGTCGTGCTCCACGCCGGTTTCGCAGGTTGCCGGGAAGAGCATCACGACGATTGAAGGGCTGGGAGCGAACGGCTGGCACGTGTTGCAGCAGGCATGGATTGCCGAAGAAGCTCCGCAATGTGGTTACTGCCAAACGGGGCAGATTATGACCGCGGCGGCGCTACTGACGAAGACGCCGAATCCTAGCGATGAGCAGATCACGCAGGCGATGAACGGCAACCTGTGCCGCTGCGGGACGTATGAACGGATTCGCAAGGCGATCCATCGGGCTGCCGGAGCAGGGGTTACGGGAGGTGCGCGATGAGCCCGCTTAGCCGGCGAGAGTTTGTTGCAGTGGGAGTGGCTGCGGGAGCCGGGCTGGTGGTGGGCTTCTATTTGCCGCATCAAGGTGGCGCGAACAAAAGAGTTTTCTCACCGAACGCTTACCTGCGGATCACACCCGACAACAAGATCACAATCGTGGTGGCGCGCTCGGAGATGGGGCAGGGGGTGCGCACGGCGTTGCCCATGATCCTGGCAGAAGAACTGGAAGCGGACTGGAAACAGATTGAGATCGAGCAGGCCGGCGCGAGCACGCTCTATGGGGATCAGACGACGGGCGGCAGCGCGAGCGTGAAGACGACGTGGGATCCGATGCGCAAAGCGGGAGCGGCAGCGCGAGAAATGCTGATTTCGGCGGCGGCGCTGACCTGGGGCGTGCCGCGATCGACGTGTGCGGCGGTTGAAGGAAACATTCTGCACGGAGCATCGAAGCGGCGGCTCAGCTATGGGGAACTGGCAGCAAAGGCCGCCACGTTGCCGGTGCCAACCGACGTTCCGCTGAAGCAGAGCAAGGACTACAAAATTGTGGGGCAGCGCCTGGCGCGGGTGGACACGCCGGGGAAGGTGAAAGGCGAAGCGGTGTTTGGGATCGACTTTCGAATGCCGGGGATGAAGTTTGCGCTGCTGTCGCGATGTCCAACGATCGGCGGGAAGCTGGTGAAGTTTGACGATGTGGAATCGAAAAAGATTTCCGGCGTGAGTTACGTGGGCAGGATCGGCGACGCGGCCGTGGCAGTTGTGGCCGACAGTGTTTGGGGCGCGATGGAAGGGCGCCGCTTGCTGAACGTGAGTTGGGATGATGGTCCGAACAAAGACTTGAACACGGCGGCGGTGATGGAGTCGCTGAAGCAGGCGGCAGCGAAGAAGAGCGTGAGTTTGTATACCGTGGGCGACGTTGCGAAAGCTGCGGGACGGCGGGTGGCGGCGGAATACCGGCTGCCGTTCATGGCGCATGCGCCGATGGAGCCGGGAAACTGCACGGCGGATTATCGCGGAACGACATGCGAGTTGTGGGCTCCGACACAAGTGCCGCAGGATTGCCGCGACGCCGTGGCACAGGCCGTGGGGCTGGATCCGGATCAGGTGAAGGTGAACGTCACGCTGATGGGCGGAGGATTTGGGCGGCGGCTGGAGCATGACTATGCGGTGGAAGCGGCGCTGGTTTCGAAAGCGATCTTTAGTTCGAAAAGCAGCGCTCCGGTTAAAGTGATTTGGACTCGGGAAGATGATATGCGGTTTTCGACATACCGTCCGGCGAGCCTGCATCAGTTGAGCGCTGTGCTGGATGGAGCAGGGTGGCCAGTGGCATTCACGCACCGGATCATCGCGCCGTCGATCAGCGGGCAGAAGGGGCAGCCAGTGCCGGGCGGGGTTGATCCGGATCTGCCGGATGAGGCTGCGTTCGGGTATGCGCTGGAAAATGTTTCGATTGAAAGCGTAATCGCCGAAACTGCGGTGCCGCTGGGCTGGATGCGGTCGGTATACGCGCTACAGGCAGGGTTTGCGAGCGAGAGTTTTATCGATGAACTGGCTGCGGCCGCGGGAAAAGATCCGCTGGAATACCGGCTGCACATGCTGGCGCAGGATAAAGATCGAGACATCCAGTACTTCACAACGACGTGGCATACGGCGCGAATGCGCGCTGTGCTGCAACTGGCGGCCGATAAGGCAGGATGGGGAAAACCGTTGCCTGCCGGACGGTATCGCGGGATCGCTTGCTTTGGATGTTTTTCTTCGTACATGGCCGAGGTGGCGGAGGTCAGCATGGAGAACGCCGTGCCGCGAGTGCATCGCGTGGTGGCGGCGGTGGATTGCGGGCAGGTGGTGAATCCGAGCATCATGGAACAGCAAATCCAGGGCGGGATCGTCTACGCGCTGTCGAATGCGCTGCGGGCGAAGATTACGATTGAGAAGGGGCGGGTAGTGCAGGGAAATTTCGACGACTATGCGCCGCTGCGTATGGAGGAGACTCCGGTGGTGGAAGTCTATGCCGTACCCAGCGCGGAGGCGCCGACGGGGATTGGAGAGCCGTCCGTGCCGCCGCTGGCGCCGGCGGTATGCAACGCGATTTATGCGGCTACCAAGAAGAGGATTCGCGAGTTGCCGATTCTGAGTTGAGGTGTTTCTGGCATTTTTCTCAGAGCTAAAGCCCTGAACAATTATCGTGATGCCCTTGCAGGCCTCGGCAGGGGCGCGGGCTGGCCTACTGTCATCCGGAACATTTTGATGTTTTTGCCGAACGACTCGAAATGCAAGTCGCGGAACTCGGCGAAGTGCTTTTGTAGGTCTGCGGGAAGATCTACTCCCCAACCTGCCTGAACAACCCAGACAGTGTCCCCTGGTTTTAGATTGTAGGATTGCACGGCTCGCTGCCACTCCTTGGGAAAATTGTCCGCCGAAAACATCCATGCGGCTCTGAAGTCGCTGGCGACGATCTTGTGGCCACCGCAGGAAAACTGTTCGAAGTCAGCGGCAGTGTTCTCCAGAGAAATGGGATGTTGTTGGCACAGATAATGGCCGAGAATGAGGTCGGACTGGTAATCGGTGAAGATAAGATCAGACGGCTTAATATTCTGGCGTATGAAATTGATGGCATCAGCCATGTGCGTCCGGCTTTGGTCGGCGCGCACCATGCGGGGCTGGCGCGGTTTGCCAAAGGCGATGCAGGCCACGATGACGATCATGGCAATGGTGAATCCGCGTGCCCATATGCCCGCAGCTAAACATGCTATCGCCACGCTGACGCCCGCTACTCCCGGGATAATCAGGAACGCGATGTGGCGCGTGCCTCCGTAGGGATAGACATGAACCAAGCTGGCACCGGCCGCAATTGCAAATGAGAGAAGCAGGAATATTCCCAGAGGGCGCGAAGAAGTTCGATCAGTTCTTGTTTTGACTCCGGCCGGAAGGCTCTTCTCGCGCAACAGCAGCCCGACTCCTACGAGAAACACGACTCCCATTACGATGCCCACCGTCAGCTGCCCGAAGAAGTATTGAAAGACGCCAAAGCCGTGGCTCCCCAGGAACATCACAGGATTGTCGCGTGCGGGATCGAAATAGGATCGCTGCAGATAGTACTCGCTCATCCAGCCTTGCATCGCCGTTCTGGAATCGCCTGCGCCCAATTTTGAAAGATGGGTCTTATACAGGAACACCGCGAGAGCCAGCCCTCCGAGTTGTCCGATCGCCCAGGTCAACCACAAGTTGGCGGGCGGACGTTCTGTGAAAATTCTGAGCAGAGCATAAATACCGAGGGCTGCGGCGAACAAGAACGCGGAGTAGTGAAACAGCATGGCGAAGTACAGACAAAGGGAAAAGGCCGCCATCTGGCAGAGAGAATTTTCCTGGAAAGCCTCATCCAGGAAATACAACGCGCTGGCCAGGAACGCCAGCAGCAGAGAGTACTGCCGCACTTCCGCCGCGATCAGGACGATGGGCGGAAGAAAGGCGACGAAGAGGAGTCCGATGAAGCCGGCCAGGTTACCAGCGGCTTTGCTTAACCACTTGCAAAACATCCAGCAGAAAACCGTGCCCGCAATCACCGAAGGCAGGCGCAGCCAGAGTTCCGAGGCTCCGAGCGCGCGCCAGTAATAGAGCAGAAGGATGAACAGCGGAGGATGCGCGGCGGTGAGACTTGCTTTGTAGGCAAGAGCCAGCGAGAGCTGGTTGGCTAGCCGGAAGTGCAACGCCTCATCGGGATTGAGGAATATTCCGGAAGCCGCCCAAAGACGAACCAGGAATCCGAGCAGGATAACGATGATGGCCGCGAGGCCGGCGTGGCCTTCGAACCACTGATTTCTGTTTTCTGAAGTCGCCGTCATTCTCGTCCAATCGCGAATGCGCCCAGCCATTTTACGGGAAGGCGCGCCGCCAGGGCATTGGCCAGGCGCTCGTCCGCGGTAATCATCTCAGTCTTGAACTGAATGGCGAGGGCAACATAGAGGCAGTCGTAGACGCTGCGGTTGTTGGCAAAAGCAATTCTTAGGGCGTCGGATAACAACTCCAGCGATGACACGGTGAAGAAGTTCCGCTTCCGCATGTCCGAAGCAGCGCGCTCCGCCACGGCCTGCTGCCATCTTCGTTGACGAACGCCCTTCCACAGGACATTGCCCACTTCAGCCCAGAACACATCGGGGACGATGAAGTTGATCTCTCCCTGCGTATAACGTTTCAACAGTTGGAGGGATTCGCCGGTGAGCGTTTCATTCGTAGACGGGATAGCCCACTTCACGGCTACGCTTGCGTCGAGGACAAGAGAGGTCAACGATCCCGATCCTCGCGGATCATTTCTTCAACAGCTGGAAAGGGGCCCGGACTCCCGGGCTGATAGGCCCGGAGTTCCGCCATGCGTTTGTAGAATTCGCGGCGGCCCTGCAGCTCTTTTGCGGTGGGCACGTTGCGCTCCAACAGGGAAATGACTTCCGCCGCAATCGACTTGCGATTCTCACGGGCGCGCTTGCGGAGAGCCTGATAGAGATCTGGGGGGACATTTTCGACGTAGAGTGCTGGCATATGGAATACCTATGGATAGTATAGCATATAAATATGGATGTGAAAGATAGACCTTTCCATATGCCGTCTTGACACTGCTTTCTATCAGCCTTTATGCTTAACTCTTGCTCCTTGCGGTACTTGCGCCGTCTTGGCGCGCTTCCGCGAGCCTGGGGCGGCAACTGGACGGGGCGCGGAGGTTCCGATGTTCTTCGAGATCAAAGACTTAGAGCTTCATCCCGTAGAGTTTGCGGAGAAGTTTGCGCCGGGCGTGATTGATCTCGGAGCGGATTACCGCCAGGTCGCGCCGATTGAGAGCAGCGGGCGGGCCGATCTGGTCGAGGAGCATCACGGCAAGCACAAGATAATCCAAGACATAAGGATTAAGGGTCAGCTGGCGACCAGCCTGGAAACGAACTGTGCGCGCTGCCTGGAGCCGCTTACTCAGGATGTGAAACGAGACTTCGACCTGCTGTATCGTCCTCAGGGAGCAGACGCGGGGCGGGACGAGATTTCAGTGACCGACGCGGAGGCTGAGATCAGCTATTATGAAGGCGAGGGAATTCTGCTCGACGATGTGGTGCGCGAGCAGGTATTGCTGGCGGTTCCGTTGAAGGTCACCTGCCGGGAAGATTGCAAGGGGTTGTGTCCTCACTGCGGCGCGAATCTGAACCAGGAACCGTGTTCGTGCACCGTAACGCTGGAAGAGCCGCGGTGGGCGGCATTGAAAGAAATCCGCAGCAAGCTGGCGCACTGAGAGTTTGGATATTTGAGGGATTGATTCATGCGAGGGCACGATGCCTCGACGACGAGAGGAATTTTATAAACCATGCCGAATCCTAAACGACGACATTCTCAGAAGCGGACCTCGACCCGCAGGGCGCACGATGCCCTCAAGAGCCATTCGCTCTCTGAGTGTCCCAACTGCCACGAGAAAAAGATGCCGCATCGTGCTTGCGTCAAGTGCGGCTATTACAAAGGCCGCGAAGTTGTCGAAGTGAAGGAAGCCAGCTAATTTCCTGCCACCATGCCTAGCGTGATTGCGCTGGATGCGATGGGTTCGGACCGGGCTCCCAAGCCTGAAATCGAAGGCGCGATCCATGCTGCGCGCAGCTATGGTGTGCGCGTGCTGCTGGTCGGTCCGGAAGCCACGATCAAAGGCGAACTCGACCGCCATCCGGCGGCGGCGCGGCTGCCTATCGAGATCGTTCACGCCAGCGAAGTTATCACCATGCAAGATAAAGCGGTGAAGGCGGTGCGCGCCAAGCGTGACTCCTCCATGCGGGTGGGGCTGCGACTGGTTCGCGAGGGACGGGCTGCGGGCTTCGTCACGGCCGGCAATACCGGGGCCGCGATGGCAACAGCCAAGATGGTGCTGGGCGCTTTGCACGGCCTTGACCGGCCGGCGCTGGCGGCGGTTTTTCCCACGGCGCCGGGTACGGCTGCGATTCTGCTGGATGTGGGCGCGAATGTGGATTGCAAGCCGCATAATCTCGAACAATTCGCAGTGATGGGCGAGATTTATTTCCGCAGCATGTTTGGACGCTCTATGTTCGGACGCAGCATGTTTGGCGCGGAGCGACGGCCGCGCGTGGGGCTGCTCTCGATCGGCGAAGAAGAAACCAAGGGCAACGCGCTGACCCGCGAAGCGTTCCAGTTATTAAAGCGGTTGCCTTTGAACTTTGTGGGTAATGTTGAGGGGCGCGACTTGTTTAACGGCCATGTTGACGTGATTGTGGCCGATGGGTTCGTGGGCAACGTGGCGCTTAAGATTTCCGAGGGCGTGGCGAACCTGGTGCGCACGGTGCTGAAAGAATCGCTGAAGGCAACAATTACGGCGCAGGTCGGCTATATGCTTTCGCGGAGCGCGTTTTCCGATTTCAAAAAGCGCATCGATCACACTGAATATGGCGGAGCCCCGCTGTTGGGTTTGAAGGGAGTGTGCATTATCACACACGGTTCGTCGAACGCGAATGCGATCAAGAATGCCGTCCGAGTTGCTGCGGAATTCGCCGAGAGGCACATCAACGAATCGATCGAGCAGGGACTGACTGCGCTTCGTCCCGCACCGGTGGAAGTGGAAGCCGCACCGGTTCGCTGAGCTTAGTGCACCGAGCTGTCGCGAAAAAACTTGTCCACAATCAAGATGATGACAGAATCAGGAAACGGTTACAGCGTCGACGCATCGCAGATCGCATTCGTTTTCCCCGGCCAGGGATCGCAGGCCGTGGGTATGGGCAAGGATCTCTCGGAGAAGTATCCCATCGCGCGGCAAACGTTTGAGGAGGCCGACGAAGCGCTCGGCTACAAATTGTCGCAAGTGTGCTTCGAGGGCCCGGAAGAACAATTGCGGCTGACCGAGATCACGCAGCCGGCGATTCTCACCGCATCGATCGCCGCCTTGAGAGTGCTTGAGGACCGCATCCCCAGGCCGAGTTTTGTGGCGGGGCATAGCCTCGGTGAGTACTCGGCGCACGTGGCTTCTGGCACGATGAGCTTTGCCGACGCGGTGCGTACTGTGCGCAATCGCGGAAAGTATATGCAGGAGGCGGTCCCCCTGGGGGTGGGTGCTATGGCGGCAATCCTGGGCATGGACCTTGAGAAAGTTGCCGCGGTTTGCCAGGACGCGGCGCAGAGCGAAGTTTGCTCTCCGGCGAATATTAATTCGCCGGAGCAGATTGTGATCTCGGGCAACACGGCGGCGGTAGAGCGCGGGGCAAAGCTGGCCGATGAGCGTGGAGCGAAACGCGCCAAATTGCTGCCCGTGAGCGCGCCGTTCCATTGTTCGTTGATGAAGCCTGCGCGAGACCGATTGGAAGCGGACTTGAACCAGCTGAAGATGCAGAGACCCGTGTATCCCGTGGCTTGCAATGTGGAAGCGTCTTTGGTAAGCGACGAACTTCGGGCGCGCTCAACGCTCGTAGCTCAAGTCACGGGCTCAGTGAAGTGGTTGCAGTGCATGCGCCTGCTGATTGAGCTGGGCGTCGGGACTTTCGTCGAGATTGGTCCGGGGAAAGTCTTGTGCGGGCTGATGCGGCAGATTGACCGGTCAAAGACTTGCCTGAATGTTGGCGACGAGACTTCTCTTACGAAAGCGCTGGAGCAGTTTGGAAGATAAGTCCTAGCGGAATTCAAGATCGCAGGGTGGTGTGCTGATTGTCTTATCCGTTTTGTCCACGTACAGCTGGGCGTGTTGCGCGCGATCGTTCACGATCAGATCAATGACCACGCCACTTCCGCCGCCGGGGCAATTGCTGACGCCGTAAACATGAAAGCTCTTGACGACGCCCCATTGGCCGCCGGGACCCCAATCCTGCCAGAATTCGTTGAACGGATACTGCGCGTGATTCTGCCGATGTTGCTTCCATTCAGGATCGTGATAGTAGATGCCGTAGGCGGTTTCGAAGTCTTGCTTTTGCAGCGAAGAGAAGAATTTATCGGCGATGCGCTTTTCCGGCCAGAAGCGGTTCCACCAGGCACTGAAAACCAGAAGCAGCACAAGCACGACTGCTGAAATGATGCGGGTTCTCCGCTTCCGCTCTTTTTCGGGATGGTACTCTTTCGCGTCCAGTAGGGTCATCATTCTCTAGCATAACGGACGGGGCGGCGAAGTCAAAAGTTCCCGAATATCTTAATTATAGGGAGCGCTTAAATAGAGGAATGGCAATCCCGAGAGTAACTGCCGCAAAGATTGTCAGGAACAGCATGTCGCCCCATACTGCCGCAAGCGTTGTCTGTTTCAGCAGCAGACACTTGAAGCCATCCACGGCAAAAGTAAATGGATCAACTCTCGCGATCGCCCGCAACCAGGGCGGGAATGCCTGAATGGGATAGATTGCGCCACTGGGGAAAAACAGCAGCGTATTCAGAATGCCAAACATGGCCCGTGGCACCAGCGGATCTTCAATGCGCACCATCAGCAAGAACATCATGGTGTTGAACGCGAGCGAAGTCAGCACAATCATGACCAGCAGCCCAAACATCGTGACTGGATTGAAAATCGTACTTACGCCGGCGATGAGCGCTCCGACCACACAAATGATGACACCCGTCATCACCGCCTTGATTGCTCCCGCCAAGTTGAGACCAAGCACCAGTTCGAGCTTGGTGATGGGCGTGACCAGATAGCCTTCATGCACGCCGCGCTCCTAGTCGTCGATGTACAGCATGCCGCCGCCGATCATCACCGAGACAAACATCGCCAGTATCAGCGAACCGGGCAGCAGATACTTCATATATTCGATGTAGGGATAGAGTTCGACAATAGAGAGCGCGGTCTGCTGCAGGATGCGTGGCTCGACCGTAGGTTGATTCAGCGCGGCGGTCAGGTCGGTGAGTTCCGACTCCAGCGCGGAACTCATGAAGTTATCACTGTTATCGACGACCAGCGCGATCTGCGGATGGTTGTCCTCATAAACACGCCGCGAGAACTGTGGCGGGATGATCACCGCACCGTCGAGCTTGCCGTTGCGAACATCTTCTGTCGCTTTTTTCTCGTCAGTGTAATAAACCGGCACGAAGGTACGGATGTTGGCGCGTACGGAGTCGAACGCTTCGCGAATCTTCAGCGCCTGCGTGCCTCCGTCCTGATCGACGATCGCAACTTTGGCGTCGCGAATCTTGCCGCCAAACGCATTGCCCAGGATGATGAGCTGCACCAGTGGCATGATCATCGACGCCATCATGAGCGTGGGAGAGCGGAAGAATTTGCGCATTTCGCGCTCGACAATTGCCATCATTCGATTCATAACTTCAATCCCCGACTCATAACTTCAATCCCCGACTCATTATGGCCGCAATCCCGGGCTCTGCGGCATGGTGAAGGCGTAGGCTTTCTGCAGTTCGTCGCGCAACTGCCTGCCGGTGTAGTGCACGAACACATCGTCTAACGTGGTGTTCTGCACCGAGAGCGTCTTCACTGCAACTCCGGCCGCGACGGCCATCTCCACCAGTTCGGTCGTAGTTCGCGAACCGTTGCCGGTCAGGACGCGATACATGCCTGCTCCTTCATGCTGCACTGAGGTGACGTCGTCCAGCGTGTGCAGGCGCTGCTCCCAATCGTCCGGAGGATTCTCGAACTGCGCCTCGATCACGTTCGATCCCGGCACGCTCGCCTTCAAAGCCATGGGCGCGTCCAGCGCGACGAGCTTGCCGTGATCCACGATGGCGATCCGGTCGCAAAGCCGGTCGGCTTCGTCCATGTAATGCGTAGTAATAAGGATGGTGAGTTGCCGCTGGTTTTTAATGTTGCCGAGCATCTCCCACACGGCGACGCGCGATACTGGGTCCAGCCCAGTGGTCGGTTCGTCGAGGAAAAATATTCTCGGATGATGCACCAGCCCGCGCGCAATCTCCAACCGCCGCCGCATACCGCCGGAGAGAGTCTTGGTCTGCGCATCGCGCCACTTGGTTAAATCCACCAGTCCCAGCAACTCGTCGATTGAGCGCTGCCTTTCCTTCGCCGGCACATCGTAGAGCTTGGCGTAGATGCTCAGATTCTCCTCAACGGTAAGGTCGAGATCGCTGGTTAGTGCCTGTGGAATCACGCCGATGGTTCGCCGAACCGCATTCGGATCTTTCGCAACATCGTGGCCGGCAATGCGCGCCAACCCGGAAGTGAGCGGAATCAGCGTGGTCATCATGCGGATCAACGTCGATTTCCCCGCTCCATTCGGCCCGAGCAGGCCGAAAATTTCGCCCTCTTTCACGTTGAACGAAACATCGTCGACGGCGGTGAAGTCGCCATACTTCTTGACGATGTGTTGAACCTCGATGGCGTAGGGCGTGTCGGCGCCAGGCAGGGAAGGACCGCCGCCATTCGGCTTGGCATTTGTGTCTGCCATCATTGCGGCCCCGCTGCCGTCGCGCTCTGCGGGCCGCTGCCTTTCAACTGCTCCGGTGAAACCAGCACCTCAGCTGTCATGCCCGGAACGTACGCGCCTTTGGGATTATCCAAGCGCACCTTCAACACGATGGTCTTGATATCCCGCTTCATACGGCCTACGTCGCGCTGGGTGGCGAAATCGCCTTCCACCCCTTTGAAAAATACTTTGCCGCTGGTGATCGTTCCACCCGGCATCCGTACGCGCAGCACATCCCCGTAACCAATGTGGTCGGCATAGGTTTCCGGGATCGCGGCCCGCGCCCAGGTGTCAGTGAGATCGACGATGGTCACAATCGGTGCACCGATGTTTACCACTTCTCCTTGCCGTGCCGCACGCACCGAAACCGTCCCGCTCACGGGCGCGTAAACATTGGTGTAGCTCAACCGCACCGCGGTCTGATTCTTCTGAGCGATGGCATTCTTGAGATCAGCCTCAGTCGATTGCACCGTACTCTTCGCCGCATTGGCTTGTTGCGTACGTGCGATCGCAGCGTTCAAGTTCGCCTCCGCAGCTTTCACCAGTTCCTGCTGAGCCTGCACCGTTGCTTGAGCCGCCTGCAGGTTGGTTTCGGCTTGCACGCGGTCCTGCTCTGACTGCACGCCGGCCTTGGCCAATTCAATCATGCGGCGGCTATCGCTTTCGGTCCGGTCAAGAGCCGCCTTTGCCTGCAGGAGATTCGCTTTGGCGGAGGAGAGCATGGCGTGCGCGTTGGCCACGTCGCTTGTCGTAGAGCCTGACGTGGATTCCTCGGTGTGCTGCATCTCGAAAACTTTGTGCCGCACGCTGGAGATGGCCGCCGTCGCCGCGGCTTCCTGCGTCTGCAACTCCGAGGGATCGAGCACGGCGATCAGATCCCCAAGTTTCACCGGCGTACCTTCATCCACCAGCAGCTTCTGGATGCGGCCTTCCACCTGAGCGCTGACGATCACCTGGTTCGCGTCGACGGTGCCAATCAAAACCAGATCTTTGGAATGATTGGTCGAGAAAAAATAGTAAATCGCCGCGATCACGAAGATGATGCCGAGAAAAATGAAGAATCGATTACGGGCACTCATTTGCGTACTCCTGGTTTGCGAACTGCCGACACTGCGCCGGCACGGGGTTGGAACAGCGCCGCCGAAATGAAATCGAGAACCGCAGCTCGACGCTCGGCGATGCGCTGCGGCGTCAGCGGATTGAAGTGTACAATCCGCTGCATCACCGGAGCGCTGCTGAAGTAGAAAACGATCATCGCTACCATTGAAGGAACGACGTGTACCGGGTCAACTTTCCGGAACTCGCCTTCGGCGATCCCTTTGTGCAACAGCTCTCCTACACGCTTGTAGACTGGTTGAAAGTAGGTCTTTACCAATCGGTCGATGTGCTCCGAATGGCCTTCACGCGCCCGCATCATTTCACGCTGCATCAGCTTGGGATAGATCTGGTTCGAGGCAATGAAATCAAAGTACGCGCCTGCATAAGCCATGATCTTCTCGCGCGGCGGCAGGTCGCTGTCGAGCGCTGCGAAAACCTTAGCCTTCATTTCGGAGAATGCGTTGTCGAGCACGGCTCCGTAAAGCGTTTCCTTGTCCTTGAAGTAGTAATAGAGCAGGGCCTTGTTGACTCGGGCCTCGCGCGCAATGGCGTCGGTGCGGGCCCCGGCAATTCCGAGTTCTGAGAACTCCTTGGCGGCCGCCTGCAGAATGGCCGCGCGGCTCTCCTCTGGTTGTCCGCGCGAACCGAGGCGGGGGGAGGGATGGCGATGCGGGAAGAGTTGAGTCATACTAATTAACCAGTTAGTTAGATTATGGCAGAACCAGGATGGGGATTGCAACCGCCGGGATCGGACAAAGTCAGGAAGGCGAGCGCCGCCGTCTAACTCGCTCCGCCCGCGATTGACGGCACCAGCAACACTTCATCTCCATCGGTGAAGATGTATGCCGGCCCGCCCAGAAAGCGAATGTCTTCCTCGTTCACATATATATTAAGGAAGCGGCGCAGTTGTCCGGCCTCGTCGCGCAAGTGGAGTTTCAGTTCCGGGAACTTGTCGTCGAGAACAGAAAGCAGTTCTGCCAGGTTCGCGGCTGCGCACGCGATTGAGCTTGCGCCCGCCGTGTGCCGCCGCAGGGCGGTTGGAATTTGTACCGTGATAGCCATCGGAGTCACCTCAGCGGCTGAAGCCGCTCGTCATTTTTGTCCTTGCGGCGCGGCTGAAGGCCGCGCCCTTTCATAACGGACGTACCCGCTATGCCCCCACAGTCCCAACCGATTCTCTCGCGACCTCAACGTTATCCAGCGTTTCCAGCAGGTACTTCTCGAACTCGGCCAGCTTGGGCGCGATCGGCCGTTCGATCTCATACACGCCTGCCAGCACATCGGTCGTCTTCAACCCATTTCCCGTGATGCACAACACCGTCGCTTCCTCGGGCAGGATGCGGTCCTGTCGATAGAGCTTGCCGGCCGAGCCCACGGTTACGCCACCGGCGGTTTCGGTGAAGATGCCTTCGGTCTCAGCCAGCAGACGGATCGAATCGATCACCTCAGGGTCGCTCACATCCTCACTCCATCCGCCGCTCTGTTTGATGGTCTTGATGGCATAGTGCCCGTCGGCGGGATTACCGATGGCGAGCGAACGCGCGATGGTCGCGGGCTTCTGCGGATCAATCTCGGCGCTGCCGGTCTTCACCGCGGTTGAAATGGGAGAGCATCCGGTGGCCTGCGCTCCGAAGAATTTGACAGGCTTCTCTTCGACGAAACCAAGTTTGCTCAATTCTTCGAACGCCTTCTTGATTTTCACAATCAGCGATCCGCCTGCCATGGGTACAACCACGTTGTCGGGCAAACGCCAGCCTAGTTGCTCGGCGATTTCGAAACCGACGGTCTTCGATCCCTCGGCGTAGTAGGGCCGCAGGTTCACGTTCACGAATCCCCAGCGCCGCTCTTCGGCAATCTGCGAGCACAGGCGGTTGACCTGATCGTAGTTGCCAGCGATGCGGACCACGTTCGCGCCGAACACCTGAGTGCCGAGAATCTTTGCGGGCTCGAGATCGGAGGGGATAAAAATCCAGGCTTTCAGACCGAGACGCGCCGCATGCGCGGCTACCGCATTGGCCAGATTTCCGGTAGAGGAACACGCGACCGTGTCGAAACCGAAAGCCTGCGCCTGCGCAAGCGCGACAGCCACAACACGATCCTTGAAGCTCAGCGTCGGCAGGCAGACGGCGTCATTTTTAAGATAGAGGTTCTGCGCGGCAGCCTTTGCGTCATTACTATGTGCGTCGTTAGCGCCAGACAGCCGCGCCGCCAACCGGGGCGCCTGGAGCAAGGGTGTGAATCCGACCGGCAGCCGCGGCTCGAAGCCCGCGGGCAGCGGCAGCAACTCGGCGTAGCGCCACATGTCCGGCGGCCGTTGCGTGATGCGCTCGCGATTGAAATCTCCCCGCACGATCGAGGCGCGGATCCTGTCGTAGTCGTAGGTAATTTCCAGAGGAGAGAAGCAATCATCGCAGATCGAGCGGGGCTGGTTTCCCCAGCTTCGGCCGCATTCCCTGCAGCGCAATTCGTAGTGAGGTTGACCGTCGTAATTTGACATTTGGCTACTCGCTTTCTGTTACAGCGAATAGCTGGGGACGAGCCGGGAAAAAGCGCCCCAAAACAAAAAGGCCTCTTTTTCCAGGAAATAGGAAAAGAGGTATCGGAATGCAAATAGAAATATGGTTCGCATCCGAATCTCATGTTCCCCGTTTCCGGGCGGGAGTTGGCACCTGGCGGTCAGGATATATGATCCAGATCCGGTTGCCGTGGCGTCTCAGGGCTCGTCCCTCAGCCACTCTGCATGAAATTCAGGTCTGCCCCGAAAGGCAAACTTGTCTCACTAATGCTACACGCCCAGTGGTGGTTCGTCAATCAATAATTCGAATCCGAAACTCGCAGCACTCACCGGCTGTACTGATTTCTCTTCTTGTCGGCGTGCCGCTCCAGACCAAACTGGATGAGTCTGTCGATCAAGTCCGCGTATTCCAGCCCTGACGCCGCCCATAATTTGGGATACATACTGATCGCAGTGAATCCCGGCATGGTGTTGATCTCATTCAGATAAATCTTCCGCGTGCCGGGATCCATGAGGAAGTCCACGCGGGCGAGGCCGGAGCAATCCACCGCTTTGAAAGACCGCACCGCCAACTCCTGAACTTTATTGGTTTGCGCCTTGGTGAGCTTCGCCGGAATGATCAGCTCGGAGCCTTCGTCGAGATACTTGGCGTTGTAATCGTAAAACTCCTTTACCGGAACAATTTCACCGGGGATCGAAGCGGCTGGCTCATCGTTGCCCAGCACCGAACACTCGATCTCGCGCGCTTTGTTCTTTTTTCCGCCCACGCCTTGCTCGATGACAATCTTGCGGTCGAACTTCGCGGCTTCCTCAATCGCGGGACCCAGTTCCTTGCGGTTGTGAGCCTTGCTGATCCCGACAGAAGACCCCAGGTTCGCAGGCTTCACAAAGACAGGATATTTCAGCTTGCTCTCGACGAACTTCTCAACTTTCTTCGGTTCCTTCTCCCAGGCACTGCGCAAAATCGTGACGTGCTTCACGATGGGGATTCCTGCGGCAACAAACAAAGACTTCATCGCATCTTTATCCATGCCCGCAGCCGAACCCAGCACGCCCGCGCCCACATAAGCGATGTCAGCCAATTCGAGCAGACCCTGAATGGTTCCGTCCTCGCCGAAAGTGCCGTGCAGCACGGGAAAAATCACGTCGACATTGATGGCGCGATCGCTGGCGCGCCGCGTGAGCGCGGCATCCGTTTGAAACGGGACCAGTCCGCTGTGCCGGTGCACGGGCTCCGGCGGCACTACTACCGACTCTCCCCGGGCCAGCACCGCCGCGGCCTGCGTAGTTTCAGGATCGCCGGCGCGTAAGTGCCGCGGCTCAAGCACCAACTTGCCCTGCAGCAGGTCTTCGGCATCTCCCGCAGTCAGCCAGCGGCCGTCCTTGGTAATGCCGATGGGCACGACCTCGTATTTATCTTTGTCTATAGCCTGTAGAATCGACGCAGCCGAGAGCAGCGAAACTTCGTGCTCTCCACTGCGCCCTCCAAAAAGAATTCCAACTCGAAGCTTTTTCATAGCTCTTAAAGAATCTTTTTCCCAAACGCCGACAGCGCCAACTCGACCGCTAAATCAGCCGTCCGGTTGTGCTCGTCGATCACCGGATTCACTTCGACGATCTCGAAACTCAGCATGCGCCCGTGGTCGGCGATGATTTCCATCGCCAGGTGCGCTTCGCGATAAGTGGCGCCGCCGCGCACCGGAGTGCCCACGCCCGGCGCGTCCTCGGGATCGATCCAGTCCATGTCGAGGGAAATATGATAGCCGGCGGTTCCGCGCCCAGCCATGCGCAAGGCTTCTTCCATCACGGTTCGCATGCCGCGCTCGTCGATATCACGCATGGTGAAAACGCCGATGCCGGCGCGCCGCACATTCTCTTTTTCAACCGCGTCAATATCCCGCACTCCCACCAGTACGCAGTTCTCCGGCTTCACCTTGGGGGAAAAGTCGAAGATATTCTGCAGTTCTGCCGGCCCCAGTCCCATCAACGCGGCCAGCGGCATGCCGTGCACATTGCCGCTCGGCGAACTCTCGGGCGTATTGATGTCGGTATGCGCGTCGATCCAGATGAGCCCGATTCGCTGGTTCTGACGGCGATAAAACTCGGCGACTCCCGACACCGTGCCTGCGGCCATCGAATGATCACCGCCCAGCGCCAGCGGAATTTTCTCCGCTTCAAGAGTCTTGATCACCAGTTCCGCATGCTTGGTGCAGGTCGCGGTGATTTCCTTCAAATACTTGGCGTGGGTGTCGCCTTCTTTTTTCTGCTCAGGGATCGCCACGGCAACGTTGCCGCCATCTTCCACCTGATGCCCCAACGCTTCCAGTCGTGCCTCGAGCCCAGCCACTCGGACAGCCGAAGGCCCCATATCGACCCCACGCCGGGACTGACCCAGATCCAGGGGCACGCCAATCACGCGAATCTTCTTGGGCACGATCGCCGTGGTGCTTATCGTTGTCGTCATAGGATTTAGTAATCGTGTAATTTTTGGTAATTGAAAATCGAATACGCGAAACTTCAAGCCCCAAAAATCACCCAATTACAAATTACCCAATTACCAAATGTCTTACGGATAGAGCCGATGCAGCATGCGCGGAAACGGAATCGTCTCCCGCACATGCTCAAGTCCGCAGATCCAGGCCACGGCCCGTTCAATGCCCATACCAAAGCCGCCGTGCGGGACGCTGCCATACTTGCGCAAATCCAGATACCACTTGAACGCTTCTTCCGGCAATCCGTGCTCGTGAATGCGCTGTACCAGCAATTCGTAGGACGCCATGCGCTGCGACCCGCCAATGATTTCGCCGTAGCCCTCCGGCGCCAGCACATCGACACACAAAGCTAATTCAGGCCGCTGCGGATCGGGTTCCATATAGAACGCCTTAACCTTCGCCGGATATCGATGCACCATCACAGGTTTGTCGAATTGTGCCGAAAGATATGTTTCGTCAGGCGAACCCAGGTCGCCGCCCCACTCGAATCTCGTTTCCAGCGCGCCTTTGGCGTGCCCCTCCTGTAGGTTCTTCACAGCGTCGTCGTAAGTGATGCGCGGGAAAGGCGGCTCGATTGTTTCGAGCTTCGAAAGATCGCGGCCAATCGCCTGCAAGTCCACACGCCGACATTCCAGGCAACGCTTTACGACGAAACTGATCAGTCCTTCGGCCAGATCCATCAGATCATCGAGTTCGGCATAAGCAATTTCCGGTTCGACCATCCAGAACTCGGTGAGGTGACGGCGCGTCTTCGATTTCTCCGCGCGAAACGTCGGACCGAACGAATACACCTTGCCCAGCGCCATCGCCGTCGCTTCAATGTAAAGCTGGCCGGACTGCGTGAGGTACGCTTGCTCGTCGAAATAATCGACCGGGAAAAGTGTGCTGGTGCCTTCGCAAGCCGCCGGAGTGAGAATCGGCGGATCCGTAAGCGTGAATCCTCGCTCGTCGAAAAAATCGCGGACCGCTTTGATAATCTCCGCACGCACCCTCAGAATCGAGGCCTGCCGCTGCGACCGCACCCACAGATGGCGATGCTCCATCAGGAACTCGGTGCCGTGCTCCTTCGGACTGATTGGATAAGGATCGGACTCCGGCACACGCTGAACTACGTGCACGTTAGCGACGTCAAGTTCGTAGCCGCCTGGCGCACGCTTGTCGGCACGAACCTTGCCTTCGACGATCACGCTCGATTCCTGCGTCAGCGTCTTAATCGCTTCGAACACTTCCGGCGTGACTGCATTCTTCGGCACCACCCCCTGAATCACGCCTGAGCCGTCTCGAAACTGCGGAAACAGCAACTTCCCGCTCTCCCGCAGGTTATACAGCCAGCCACGCAGCGTGACCGACTGCCCTTCATGCTTACCGATTTCCGCGATAGTGGTTACAGGTGAGGACATAGCTGATTGAGTCATTGAATCATTTGAGAGTTCCGGCGTGGAATGCTTCAATGAGTCAGTGACTCAATGATCCAATCTCTCAATTCCTACGCCGTTTCCAGCTTCTCGAACGTCGCTCCAAATTTCTCCAGCGGATTCACCTTCTCGTTCTCCTCCAGCTCCAGCAGCAGGGGCGGAGTCTGCGGAGCGGAGCGCAGCAAATCCATCGCTTCTTTCCAGTCAATTGTTCCTTCTCCCGGCCACAGGTGTGAATCCTGAACCTTGGCGTTGTCGTGAACATGTGTCGAGCACACTAGTTGCCGCACAATCTCGAAGGCTTCGCGTACCGAACTCATCATGTGCGCGTGCCCGAAATCGAAGCAAATCCCAACATCATTAAAGTGCGCAGTCTGAATCATCTCCATCAGCCTGTCCGGTTTCGAAAGTTCATTGGGAATGTTTTCCAGAAGAATACGTACGCCCAGCGGCTTGGCAAACGCCCGCAAGTGCTCGATTGCCGTCATCGCCGACTCAAACTTTTTCTCACTGAAACTCTCATTCGGCAGTCCCAGATGCTGCACCAGAAAGCGGAATGGAATCTGTTCGGCGATTTCCAGCGCCCGCTTCACTTCATCCATCGCCTCCACCAATCCCGCGCGGTCTGTTGCTGCCAGGTTCACAGGTGGCGCTCCAGCCCGGCCCCATTCGTAATCGGCATAGAGCGGCGAATGTACGGAATTCAGCGGTACCGCGCTGCCCCGAAACCATTCGGCGATTTCTTTGACGTGGGCCTTGCGGTTGGCATAGTCGAGGTGCTGCCGCGCCGCGAAAATCTCAATCGCCTGCACGCCGCTGCGGGACAGGCCATCCAGAATTCCAGGATGCAGGCGCTCTTTCACGTACAGATATGTCGATACCGCTTTCAACATGCCGGTCCCTTATCTGAGAATTGTTGATCGACGATTGCTGATTGTTGATTAACCCCCAAAAACCTAACGGTCTCACTTCCAATCAACAATGCTCTAGTATCCCACGGCCTTCCCGTTACTCCGCCCATCGCTCGCGCCCAGGCGCTCTCCAGTCTTCGCATCGACTGCAATGCATTCCGCATCGCTCCAATAGGGATACACGTTCCCACCCTCGTGCAGACCTACCTGCACGTTGTATCCCATCTTCTGCAAAGCTTGCAGGGTATCGGGCGAGAACCAGCGCTCGACGTTCAACACGTCCGGCAGCCACTGGTTGTGAAAGCGCGGAGCATTCACCGCTTCCTCAATATTCATTCCGTAATCCACCACCCCCATCAAAACATTGGCTACGGTTGTAATGATCTTCGAGCTTCCGGGCGAACCTAGAACGAGAAATGTCTTACCGCCGCGCGCCACGATAGTCGGCGTCATCGATGATAGCGGCCGCTTCCCGGGCCCAATGGCATTCGCCGCGCCCTGAATCAATCCGTCAGCATTCGGAACGCCGGGCTTGGCGGAGAAGTCATCCATCTCGTCATTCAACAAAAAGCCCAAGCCCTCCGCCGTAACCCGCGATCCGAACCAGTCATTGATGGTCGTAGTGACCGCAACTGCATTTCCCTCCGCATCAACCACGGAGTAGTGCGTGGTGTGCGGCGATTCATGATTCGCCACCGGCTGAGGATGAGCGGCGGCATATTGTTCGAGTTCGCTGAAGATTGCGGGCCGCTTCAACTCTTTGCTCGCGCTGGCGCGGTCCGCGTCGATTGATTCGCGCCAGGCTGCCGCGTATTTCTTATCGATTAATTGCGACACGGGAATCTTTGAGAAGTCCGGATCTCCCATGAATTCCGCCCGATCGAAAAACGCCCGGCGGAATGCCTCTGTAGTGAAGTGAATCGACTGCGCCGACCGGTCGCCGAGCTTGGCGAGATCGTACCCTTCGAGAATATTCAACGACTCAACCAGAACCGTCCCCCCGGAAGAAGGCGGCGGCGCGCTGATGATTTCGTATCCGCGATAGGTCCCGCGAACCGGCTCGCGTTCTTTCACCTCATATTGCGCCAGATCTTCCGTGGTGATCAGCCCTCCGCCTTTCTGCATCGCCGCCGCCAGTTCCCGAGCCAGAGCGCCGTGATAAAAGTCATCCGGCTTAGAGGCAATCCGCTCCAATGTCCGCGCCAGGTCAGGCTGGCGGAAAATCTCGCCCGGCTGGTAGTAGTTGCCGTCACGCTGAAAAATTCTTCGCGACTCGGCGAACTTCCCCAGGTATCGATCATTCTTAAAATCGTGAACCTCTCCCCAGGTCAGTGCATAACCCTCGCGCGCGAGCCGGATCGCCGGAGCCATCACCTGCTTCAGCGTTAGCTTGCCGTATTTTTGCTCCGCATAAACCATGCCCGCAACCGACCCCGGCACGCCGATTGCCTTATATCCGTACTCGCTGGCACCCTCAATCACATTGCCCTGCGCGTCAAGATACATGCCGGACGTCGCCGCCGCCGGAGCCTTCTCGCGGTAGTCGAGGAAATGCACTTTGCCGTCGGCCATCCGCACCAGCATGAATCCACCGCCGCCCAGATTGCCCGCTGGCGGATGCACCACGGCCAACGCGAATCCTGTAGCCACCGCGGCATCGATCGCATTGCCGCCAGCCTGCATGATCTCGACTCCCGCTCGCGAGGCCAGCTCATGAACGCTGACCACGATGCCGTGAGCCGCGTGCACCGGCTCCGTGGATCCTAAGGTCGCAGGCGTTGCGAAGAACCCAACCGCTGCCATCAGCAGCGAAATCAATGATTTGTATCGGAATCGCATGAAGGTCGAAGATGTCCAGAAACGGGCGGACTCTTGAGGCTAGCCGACGGTGCCAAGCAGAGTCAAATCAGGCTATCATTGTAGGGCGGATGCCCTCACCCGCCAACTCTATCCGCGAGCAGAAGTTCAGACACTTTTTGACTTTTTCCGAGAACCGGCCTTCGGCTTGTGGCCAGAGTTTCTCTTCGGCGCCTTCGCCGCTACCATCTCGTACGATTCCCGGATCAATTCCCGCAACTCGTCCCAACCCACTGCGTCCAACCGATCCGGCATAACCCACTTGTAGCGCCCGACATACGGAGCTGGATGAATCTCCTCGTGTTCGATCAGCTCGGCAAAAATCTCAGGTGTGCACTTGAAACAAAGCCTCGGATCGTCCAGGCTGATAATGGCGAAGATCTTCCCGCCAATCTTAAAGCAAAGATCGTCGCCCCACTGCAGATTCTCAGTGGCGTCCGGAAACGACAGACAGTAGGCGCGGATGGAATCAACGCTCATGGATCAAACAATCTGATAATCGTGCAATCGAACAAACTACGCGTCACAGAGCTTACTAGATTCCTAGATCACTCGGTCGCAAGATTCTTAGTCACTGTCACCTTGCTGTAAGCCACACGAAATCCGAGCCGCTCGCAATTGCGCTGTGAGGGCGTCCCGCCCTGCGTGACCACGACGGCATACTCGGACCCTGCCTCGGCCGCTGTGGCCAGGCGGGCACGCAGTAGTGCTGTCTGTAGTCCACGTCCTCGAAACTCAACCAGTGTTCCGGCCCCGCATACCGCGAATACCCGGTGTTCTGGAATGACGAGTCCAGCACCGCAAGCCGCCATCTTGCCTTCGATACTGGCAACGAACGTCACAGCGCCCTCCACTTGATAGAGCGGCGTTAGCAGGCCCTGGAACGCTTCGGGTGCGCCATCGGGAAAGAATGCACGCTCTACAATGGCTGACGACGCCTCCGCTTCTTCTCGAACGCCGCGGCGAATCTCGCAACCGGGAGGCATGGCAAACTTTTCCTCGCGATCCAGCTGCCGGTAGAGCACGTTGTTCAGTTCCGCGATGCCATAGCCGCGCTCCTTGAAGATCTCAAATACTGCTGGCTCATGAAGTGGACACAGATCCACTTGCGAAGGAGCCTGGTGCGAACGATAGAACTGCTCCACGCGATCGAGATCTTCGACAGTAAGCTTCCGGTCAAAGCCCGCGCCAGTCGCTCTGCCGATGGGTGATCCCAGACCGGCGAATATCATGTGCCCGCCGCAGATCTCTTTTTCCGCGGCTCCTATCGCAGGACGAGTTTTCTGGAACTCCCGCGCATAGAAAACCTGAGGCATCTCTTCGCAAGCCTCAAAGCGGCGCGCCAATGCTTTATCCACGAATTGCATGACAAGAATCCTTTCTGGATTGAGAAAACAGCAACTGGTCAGGACGAAACGCGCGCACACTTCGGCGCATCTTCGCTCAACGTTGCAAGTCGCGGAACTAGCGTGCGGCGGTCATAGGCAGGAAGACAGAATAGCGCGTTCGCGGGCTCTGTACAATTTGATTCTTACTGGAGTTCGTGAAGCAGCCTGCCAACTCTCAAACCTGTTCTCTGGCTTCGGCCAGCACAACGTTTACGTCCAGTTTCTTCTTGTTGCGGTAGATCGTAATCTTCACTGTGTCTCCGGCACGGTGGTTGTTCATCATCTGCGACAGATCCATCTCGTCCTCAACTTTTTGGCCGTCGATAGCCACAATCAGGTCGCCGCCCAACATGATGACTTTGTTGCCCAGATAGGCTTTCTCGGAACCGCCGTGCAGTCCAGCCGCATCGGCAGCGCCGCCAGGGGTCACTTGCAGAATCAGCAGACCGTAATCGGCAGGCAGGCCCATTTCATCGGACAGGTCCGCGCCGATCGGGATGGTGACAACGCCTAGCGCCGGACGCCGCACCCGGCCAAGCGTCATCAGATCATTGAGGACGGCCTTGGCGGTATTGATCGGGATGGCGAAGCCGATGCCCGCGTTCTGGCCGACTTGGGAAAGAATCATGGTGTTGATGCCAATCACTTCTCCGTGCCAGTTCATCAGCGGACCGCCCGAGTTGCCGGGATTGATTGCCGCATCGGTCTGAATGGCTTCGTCAATGGTTGCCCCGTTGGGTTCACGCACCGGACGAATGGAACTCACAATGCCGCGCGTCATCGTCCCAGCCAGCCCGAATGGATTGCCGATGGCGTATACCTTCTGCCCTACCTGCAAGTTGCGCGAGTCGCCGAGCACTGCCGGAACCAATTCCGTCGCCTTGATCTGGATCACAGCCAGATCGTGCGCCTGATCCGTCCCAACCACTGTCGCTTTGTACTTCTTGCGATTGTGCATCGTGACTTCCACCTGCCGCGCGTCGGCGATGACGTGATAGTTGGTGAGAATGTGGCCATCTTTGTCGATAACGAAGCCCGAGCCTTGGCCTTCCTGCGGAACCGGCCCGTAAAAGAAGTCGAAAGCCATGAGACGCGATGTGACGTTGACCACGGACGGAATATTCCTGCGGTAGACGCTGATGTTGTTCTGCTCTTCGCTGTCGAGCCCTTCACCGCCGGAAGCCTCGGTGATCTCGACCTGCGCGGGATGGCTGAGCCAGTTCACCGGATTCGAGCCGGCCTGTTTCGCATTTGAACGCCAGGTGGTGAAGTAGAAGAATGCGCCAGCGATTACCAGCGCGAACATTGCAGTTCGTAGGAGTCTCATAGGTTCAAACTTTCAGGGCCACAAACCGGAGTCCGAGCAAAGAACCCCATTTGATTCTACGTTCGATTCTAAACAATGTTCCACTCAGAGGGACGGCGAACGAGGTTTTCTGGCCTGTGGATTTCTGACTGAAATCATTCTTTAGCGGAACTGGTGGAGAGGCCCTTAAGCACGACAGCCAGTGACGCCGTCACGTACGGTGTGTCCCGACGTGGTCGTGGGCGGTTTTGAATAACGCCCACTCCCCCGGCGCACACCTTTTACGAATCTCTCCCAGTCCGCGTATACTTGAGCGCGAGAAAGCAGGCTATCCGCCCGCTACAGCGCAAAACTCCTTCTTCGACTTCGAACCTCACAACCTACCCTCAAGGAGCGCATCTTATGCCTACGATTACCACAAAAGACGGTACGCAGATTTTCTACAAGGACTGGGGTAAAGGACAACCAATCGTGTTCAGCCACGGCTGGCCGCTCACGGCAGACGACTGGGACGGGCAGATGATGTTCTTTGGCGAGCGGGGCTATCGAGTCATTGCGGCCGACCGGCGCGGGCACGGGCGTTCCAGCCAGACGTGGGATGGCAACGACATGGATACCTATGCGGACGATCTCGCCGTGCTCACTGAAAAGCTTGATTTGAAGAACGCGATCCACGTGGGCCACTCGACCGGCGGCGGAGAGGTTGCCCGCTACATAGGACGGCATGGCTCGAAGCGTGTCGGCATGGCGGTGCTTATCAGTTCGGTGCCGCCGTTGATGGTGAAGACCGAGAAGAATCCAGAGGGCGCGCCGATCGCGGTTTTTGACGGGCTGCGGGCCGCGTATCTGGCAAATCGGCCGCAGTTTTACAAGGACATTACCCTTCCGTTCTACGGCTACAACCGGCCGGGAGCGAAGATATCGGAAGGCATTCGGGAGAAGTGGTGGCTCCAGGGGATGATGGGCGGCGTGAAGGCGGGCTACGACTGCATCAAGGCCTTCTCCGAGACGGACTTCACCGAGGATCTCAAGAAATTCGATGTGCCGACTCTTATCCTGCATGGCGACGATGACCAGATCGTGCCCATCGGCGCGGCGGCCCTGCAGTCCTCGAAGCTGGTGAAGGGTGCGACGCTGAAGGTGTATCCGGGTTTCCCGCACGGGATGCCGACCACCAATGCGGACCAGATCAACGCCGACCTGCTGGCGTTCATCAAGGAAAGCAAGCAAGCGGCAGCCTAAACCTCGGAGTGGCCCGGTCTTCGCCGTTGCGGCGAAGGCCGGGCTGCCTCGTGTTCTCAGGCGAAACCAGCAAACACTTGGACTCACCATGCACGTTCAGAAAAGTGCTCGCGCGTTCACGGCCCTCTGGGTAATCGTTTTGGCGGTCGCGTCGTTGTTCTTTCTCGCGGCCGTGGTATTGGGGGCGCAGGACGCCCGCAACCCAACCGTTGCTGTGGGTCCGCAATACGATTCGACGCATGTCTACGTTGCCCATGGCGATCTCGATGCGCTGGTAAACAGCTTCGTCGCCACTTTCGGTGGCAGCGCTTCCAAGGCGACTTTGTCGCAGGTCACGCCGGTTGCGAGCAGTACAGAGTTCCAGGCCATTGCGACCCCGGTCGGTGGGCTTTCCGTCTTCGCTTATCAGACGCCGATACCATTTCCTTTTGGCGAGGAGCGCACGGGATATCTGGTTACGGACATGGACGAGGCGATCAAGGCCGCTCGCGCGAACGGAGCAGAGGTGATTGTCGAACCGTTCAAAGATCCCATCGGAATGGACGCCATTATCCAATGGCCGGGCGGCGTGAAAATGCAGCTGTACTGGCACTTCAAGCCGTCCACGAGCCCAGCGCTCGAAACGATTCCGGACAACCGGGTGTATGTGTCGCCTGACCAGGCTGACAACTTTATTCGCAGCTTCGTGGGTTTCGCCCAGGGCACGGTGGTCGCGGATGACAAGCATGCCGACGCGGGCGAAATCGGACGCGCGGGAGAAACCTACCGCCGTATACGCATCACATCGCTGTTCGGCAACATGCACGTCCTGGTGACGGATGGACATCTGCCGTATCCGTTTGGTCGCGAGCTGACCGGATACCAGGTGCAGAATCTTGGCGCCACGCTGGACAAGGCGAAAGCCGCCGGTGCGAAGATCCTATCGCCGCCTTACATGGTGAACGACAGGAGCAGCGCGATCATCCAGTTTCCGGGCGGCTATATCGCCGAAGTGCACAGCCTGACGGCGCGCTAGGAACGTCGACCGAGCGCCTGAGAATCCTAGATCGCGTGTTCTTCATCAAAAGACTTTCCAACGAGAGGATTTCTTATGTCCATTCGACCAGTGAAGCGAGTCATCAAATCGAAGCCAACTCTTGAAGGTGCGGGCGTGCACTTGCGTCGCGCTTTCGGCTTCGGAAACACCAAAGAGACGGATCCGTTTCTTCTCCTAGACGATTTTCGCAACGACGTTCCCGAGGATTATCTTGCGGGCTTTCCATGGCATCCTCACCGCGGAATCGAGACCATCACCTATGTGCTTGCTGGAACGGTGGAACATGGAGACAGCATGGGCAACCGCGGGGCCATTGCTGCCGGCGATGTGCAGTGGATGACGGCTGGCAGCGGCATCATTCATCAGGAGATGCCGAAGGGCGATCAATCGGGAAGGATGCATGGGTTTCAGTTGTGGGCGAATCTTCCGGCATCGCTGAAGATGACCGAGCCGCGATATCAGGAAGTGAAGGCGCTCGATATCCCCGAGATAAAAGATGACGACGGCACGCACGTACGAGTTGTGTGCGGAAGTTTCTGGGGGAAGAAAGGCCCGGTGGACGGGATTGCGGCCGATCCGATTTACCTGGATGTATCGGTTGCTCCTGGCAAGAGAAAGACGCTGCCGGTGGAGACGACTCGACATGCGTTCGCCTATGTTTTTGGGGGAAGTGGAAAGTTCTGTAACTCGTCTGGCCCGCTGGCGGTGCCGACGGAGGCGGTGAAGTGGCTGGACACTACGCCTCCCGTGGAGGCGGACAACCGCTCGCTCATCCTTTTTGACCGCGGCGACGAGGTTACCGTGCAAGCCGGAGAAGATGGAATAAGGTTTCTCTTGGTGTCTGGAAAACCTCTCGAGGAGCCAGTGGCTTGGTACGGCCCTATTGTGATGAATACGCAGGCCCAGTTGCAGGAGGCATTTCAGGAGCTGCAAGAGGGGAAGTTCTTGAAGAAGTGAGTCATCCCTCGTCAGGTCTTCGAGGCACGATTATCAGCATCGTGTGATGCTATAATATGTGCCTATGAGAACAACCCTCGCCCTTGACGACGACCTCGTCCGCATTGCCCAGGAGTTCACTGGGGTCGCTGAAAAAACGGCATTGGTTCGCGAAGCTCTCAAAGCGCTGATCGAGCGCGAAAGCGCCCGAAGATTGAGCTCTCTGGAGGGCACCATGCCGCGTTTGAAGAGTATTCCGCGCCGCCGGGTGCGTTCGCATTGATTCTTGCGGATACCTCGGTTTGGGTCGATCATCTCCGTTCGGTCAACAGAGAATTGCAAGAGCTTCTCGAACAAGGGCAGGTTGTGATCCATCCGTTCGTGATCGCAGAGCTTGCCCTTGGATCGCTTCGGGAGCGGGCCAAAGCGCTTGCTTTGCTGGATCTGTTGCCGCAAGTGCGAGTGGCGCAGACGAACGAAGTGAGACTCACGATCGAAGGTCGCCGTCTGTACAACCTCGGCATCGGCCTGATCGACGCACACCTGATAGCTTCTGTCCTAATCAACCCGTCGACGCTTCTGTGGACGAGAGATAAGCGGCTACGAAGAGTCGCTGAGGGTTTCAGGCTCCACGCAGATTTAGCATAGCCAACAACCGTCTCGCATTCGGCCCTCAAGTTTGCGGATCCGAACGCAGCTTCGCCCACACCTGCTGCACCTGCGCTCGCGTCTGGTCGAGCGAGCCGGAATTGTCGATCACGTAGTCGGCGATTTCGATTTTTTCTGCTTCCGGGATTTGCGCGACCAGGCGGCGGGCCACTTCTTTACGCGCCTCTTCCAGGTCTAACCTCTGGCGCGCGGCGAAGCGGGCTACTCGCTGCTCGTCGCTACAGGTGACGACGATCAGGCGGTCAAAGCGTTTGGCCGCGCCTGCCTCGATGATGAGGGCGGCTTCCACGACGGCCACGGCGTGCGGATCGTGCCGTCCCATTTCTTCCATCCACTCATCCTGGCTGCGAATCACCGCGGGATGCACGATGCGATTCAACTCTTGAATTTGGGATGAGGCTGTGGACGACGCAGTCGAGCCGAAGGCAGCCTCCGCCAACTTGGCGCGGTTCACGCTGAGATCGGGATTGAGAATTCCGCCGCCGAAATGGCGCACCACCTCGTTGTAGACGGGCTGGCCGGGGAGCATCAGTTCGTGGGCGATGCGGTCGGCCTGGACAAGACGCGCGCCGAGGGCGACGAGCATCTCTCCGACGACAGACTTGCCGGACGCGATGCTGCCAGTGAGGCCGACTTTCAGCACGAAGCCACCACAAGAAAATCCACCACGGAGACACAGAGGCACGGAGAAAACCCAAAAAAGAGGAAGATCGCTTTTCTCCGTGCCTCTGTGTCTCCGTGGTGAAGGATTTTCATTTGCTGGTGAATTCTGGGATGCGGCTGCCTCTCCGCATCGCCGCTTTCACGGTGTTGTACATCAGCATCGCTATGGTGAGTGGACCCACGCCGCCGGGGACGGGAGTCAGCGCTCCCGCGACTTCGGCTACGTCCGGATGCACGTCTCCGACCAGTGTTGATCCCTTCTTGCGGAAGGCCTCCTCGCGCTTGGTGTTCTCGTGCATGCCGCCGAACAGGCGTTGGAAAAGCTCGGCGTCGGTGACCTTATTTATGCCGACATCGATCACGGTCGCGCCGGGTTTCACGAAATCGCAGGTGATCATCCCGGCGCGGCCGATCGCCGCTACGAGAATGTCGGCGCGACGGCAAACACCCGGGAGATCGTGCGTCTTCGAGTGACACACTGTGACCGTAGCGTTGGCATTGAGCAGCAGCATGGCGGCAGGCTTGCCCACGATGTCGCTGCGTCCTACGACTACGGCTTCTTGGCCGGCGATGGGAATGTGGCTGCGCTGCAATATTTCGAGCACTCCGGCGGGCGTGCACGGCACCAGGCCGGGGCGCTGCGTCGAGAGAAAGCCGACGTTGACGGGATGGAAGCCGTCGACATCCTTCGCGGGATCGACGGCCATCAGTATTTTTTTCGAATCCACCTGCGGGGGCAGCGGCAACTGCACCAGGATGCCGTCAATCTCGTCGCGGCCGTTGAGACCTTCGACCAGAGCGAGCAGTTCGGCGGTGGTCACGGTTTCAGGCGGCGTGTGCTGCTCGCTGTAGATGCCAACTTCTTCGGATGCTTTGACTTTGCCGCGTACGTAAATCCCCGAAGCCGGGTTGTGGCCGGCGAGGACAACGGCGAGGCCGGGGCGCACTCCGGCGGCAGCCAGGGCTTTCACTTCCGCAGCTACTTCGCTGCGGATGTCGCTCGCGATCTTCGTGCCGTCGAGGATTCTGGCGGGCATTCGGGTCTCCGGGCTTCGGCGTGCGGGCTTCGGCTAGAAAATCTTACACCGCCGGGCCACCAGGAAGAACGTACCCGAGGAAAAACTGAGGCAGTATCTTTCCGTGCTCCGCGATGATTGATTTTGAGTACAATGCCTTTGTCATGATTGCCAAGGACTTGTTGGAAATTCTGGTCTGTCCGGCGTGCAAGCAGCCCCTCGAGTACCGGGAGAAACCCGAGAGCCTGAAGTGTAAGCAGTGCCGACGGGTATATCCGGTAAAGGACGACATCCCCATCATGCTGGTGGACGAAGCAACCATCGAGGGCTAGCAGCCCCGATCGCCGATCACCGCTTCGGTGAACAAAAGAAAGTGCGGATATTCCAAGGCCGATATTCCAAAGCCAAGGAGGCCGTCTCGTCTGCTTCGGAACCACCTTGGCCTCCAACCCCTCCCGCCTACAGTTGGCTCCCCATCTCTTCTTTGGCAGCCCCCCTTACGAAGACTGGGGGACGGTTGGGGAAGGTGTTTTCCCGAAATGACACTCTGTGTCTTTTTTTGGGACGCCTCCGTGTACAAACGACACTCATGGCAGCGCCGAGTTCTGTTGGGGTCGCCCGCAACTTCCGATAATTGCAAGGGTTAATGAATCTAAGACGGCCTGCTTTCCGTATATAGAACTAGAGGCAGGAGCGGCAGCCAAATTGCATGCAACTTGCATGGCTGCCGATGACTCTAATAGGCACAAACGGGTTCAAGGTCGGAGTCGGAGGTGATGACGGCCATGTTTGAAAAGGTAATGAACGACAGCGCCAATAACGATAAAGACAGATTCACCATGACTGAACTGGCTGCATTGCGGAGCGATCTGCTGCAGGGTGGCATGATCGATTCCTACGAAGCGGCCGAGCTGTTGCAGGTGTTCCTGATGGGCCGCGGCTATGGGGTGTCGCCTAAAGCGGCTCTGGACGCGGCGGGCCGGGTTGAGATGGCGGGGTGCGCCCTACCGGTTCTGCAGTATGAACTGGAGAACCTTGCGCTGGTGATGTAAGAGGGTTGGATCCTCCGCTAGCGAAGGGCACGCTGCGGCGCGGGCCGGTGACTCCGCGGCGCAAACCAGAGCGAGGGTCAGTGAGGTTGAACGGCAGCGAATGACCCCTGAAGTCGCAGGAGCGACAAAAGTTGCAAGATTTGGACATTCTGTTCGGCTGATCGAAACAAGATTAACCGAGCCAGATCCACGCAATAAGAAAGCCGGGCCAACCAGCCCGGCTTCGTGGTTTTCGGGAACGATGCGGGTGATGGCCAGCTCACACAGTGGACTCTCCAAATTGGCCGCTACTGGGAACTATGAGCCTTTCGGAACTGGTATGCAGCACCATTGTTACGGCTTCCTGCCGCAGCCGTTCGAGACTGATCCAGAGGTGGCAATGAGCGGTAGGCCGGCTTCCTCGCATCCCCCCTGGTATCCGCAGTTGTCACGTTTCGGGGCTCAACTTTGGTCTCTTTCCCAAGCTTGGACTTGGCGTTTCCCCCGTGTGGGCTGCGGTTCGGTCCCTGGCATCGACTTCCTGGTTCAGTTCATTCTTCATTAAAGTACGATCCGTCCCAGTCTTCGACCCGATCTGTGCGCTCCGGTCTGTGGATCAGAGTGCGCCGGCTTGTGCCGCGCGGCTGGCCGGCTTAGCCACACTCATCAATTCCTCCAAACGAGCCCGCACCCGCACCACCGCGAGGGAATGAATCTGCTACACACGGGACTCTCCGATCCCCGGTACAGCGCCGACTTCCTTCATGGTGAGTTCTTCAAAATAGTAAAGGGCCAGCACCTGCTGCTCTTTTTCCGGCAGGTCGGCGACGGCGCGGGCCAGCAACTCCTTCATCTCGGAACGCATGCAACGGAAAAATGGCGTGTCCTCGGGCGCGTTGGGAAGGTAATCGCATAAATCCTCGTCTTTCCCGTCCCAAGGAGACTCCAGGTGAAGACTACCCACTTCGAGGCCGTCAAGTTCGGTCAGCAATTGCTGAAATTCCCGCAGCTCCAGATTGAGTTCTGCCGCCACCTCTACTTCGGTGGGAGCGCGGCTCAAGTCCATGCTGAGCTTGCGCTGCGCCTCTTCGACCCGGCGCGCCTTGCGCCGCAACTCCCGGGGACCCCAGTCCATTTCGCGCAGACTGTCGAGAATCGCGCCCCGGATGCGAAACTTGGCGTAAGAACCAAACTGCACGTGCTTGGAGCGGTCGAACTTGTTCAGCGCATCGATCAACCCAATCACTCCGGCATGCACCATATCTTCGAGGGGCACGTGCCGGGGAAGGCGTTCGTGAATCCGCCGCGCCAGATAGCGCACTTGCGGCAACTGTTCGAGCAGGATGCGGTCGCACTCCTCTTTATCCTGCCAACTGGTAGTGGCCTGCGCCGTGTTCTTGCTCATATTCCGGTTCCCGCCTTCGTCCTTCGGCTGGTTCTTCCTGTGGTTTTCTTTCTCGTTTTGCTTTCTTGTCTGGTTCCCGGCGCAATAAGGGCATCAGTGCAAGACTCCCAGTGACTGCACCTCGACAACCGGCGGTACCTCGACCGGAGAGAGCACCACCACTTTGGGCAGGAAGGGCTCAAGCAGGCGCTTCAGGTGGTAGCGCGCCGGGGAGGAACAGAGCAGCACTGGACTGGCGAGGGCCACCTGCCCGCCTGCAAGGCGGCGCAGTCCATCGAGAATGCGGCGGGCAAATGGAGGCTGCAGACTTGCCGAGCCTGCGGGAATTCAACTTCCGAAAGGCGCGGCCCAATTCCCGCTCCTCGACCAGTCGTTTGGCGTCGCTCACGTCGCGCAGGATGAACATCGAAACGCAGTTCGCTGCGTCGGACGCAGCGCCGCCATTGTCGTCGGCATCCAACCCGGCATCGGCCACCGCGGCGTGGCGCACCGCAAGCCCGCGCTCGCCTCCGCATCCATCGGCAAACAACCGCTCTTGCTCCCCAGGTTCCGAGCGGGCGCGCTGCAACAGATCGCGCAACTCCTCCGGCACCGACCATAGTGATCCGAAAGAGTCAACCCTCTTTGTCGTCTGAGCCGAACCCAGCAGACGCCGGCCTTCGGGATTGATCAGAGAAATCGCGCCATCGGATTTCGCGACCAGCACACCGCAGGGTAGGCCATCCAAAATACGATCCAAATGCCCGCGCATCTGCCGGTTCTCTTCGAGAACTGCGCTTCAGCCCCCCATTGCTGTATTCCAGTTCGCCGCGCAACCGTGCCACTTCGGAACCAAGCATGCCATAAGAGCGTTCGAGCGAATCGGCAGCTTCGGCAAAGGAGCGGAACGCCTCCAGCAGAAACTGCTCACTCTCGCCCCTTAAAGTTTCCGGGCCAGCCGCCAGCGGATTGGAGGCGGCTGAGAAACATGCCGGCATAGGAAAGGATGTCATAGCTGCACAGGCAACATTTGCACGGTGAGTGCCAAGGGGGTGGGGTGGAGGCTGAGATTCTTCTTATATTGTCTACCAGAGAGATATCTCAGTTAGTGCTTGAGAAGCCTACGGCCTCCGGTCATGCCGCTGCTTCGCAAGAAATGCTGGAAAGACCGATGGGACGGAGCAGGCCTTCCAGACCTGCATCGGAGGCGCACTCGGCTCGGGCCTAAGCTTTAGCCCCTGAGATCAGCACTCGTGTCGCACCACCGAGGATCGTACCGGCAAAAAAGGTTCTCACTGATCACTGACCACTGACCCCTAGCCACTGACCACTGCTTTCAGATCTTCTGCAGCCTCTGCACTTCATGCACTCCGGGAATCTTCCGCAGCCCAGCCATGATCTGTTCAAGATGCTTAAGGTCGGAGATGTCGAGAACGATCTCCACACTGGCCTGGCTATTCTCGGTCCGCGCTCCGATGTTTCTTATATTACTTCTAGCATCTCCGATTACGCTTGTAATGCTTTTAAGCATACCAAAACGATCGTCGCAATAAACCGTAAGCTTCACTGGATAAGCCGTCGGCGTATTCTCGTCGCGGCCCCACTCCACATCGATACGGCGTTCCGGTTCGTACATCAGGTTGGTCACGTTCGGGCAATTCACCGCGTGCACCGCCACGCCCTTGCCGCGAGTGATGTAGCCGACAATGCTCTCTCCGCGAATGGGATTGCAACAGCGGGCGCGGTAAACCAGCATATCGCCCTGGCCCTTAACCATGATCGCGTTGTGATCGCCAAACACCCGCCGCACCACGCTGGCAATCGCGCCTGGCGTGTTCGAGAGTCCTTCGGCTTCAATGTCGCCCGCCATCGAAGGCGTCGCGCCCGCCGGCAACAGACGCGCCAGCACCTGCCGCGCGGAATACTTTCCGTAGCCGATGCCCGACATAAGGTCGTCGATCTTGCCCAGTCCGTAACCCGTCGCAACCCTCAGCAGCTCTTCATCTTTAATTTCTTTCAGAGCGATGCGATACTTGCGCGCCTCTTTCTCAATCACCTTGCGCCCAATTTCAATCGAGCGCTCACGCTGATGCACGTTGAGCCAGTGCTTGATTTTGTTGCGTGAGCGCGAAGACTTGACCAGCCCAAGCCAGTCGCGGCTGGGCTTGTGCCCGGCTTGTGTGAGAATCTCGACAATGTCGCCGGAGTGCAACTTGTGACGCAGCGGTACCATGCGTCCGTTCACCTTGGCGCCCACACAGGTGTGGCCGACTTCCGTGTGAATGGTGTAAGCGAAGTCGATCGGCGTAGCATCGCGAGGAAGCACTACAACCTTGCCCTTTGGGGTGAAGGTGTACACCTCTTCGGGATAGAGATCGACTTTCAGCGCCGTAAGGAATTCATTCGGATCGCTGACGTCGCGCTGCCACTCGACGACTTGGCGCAGCCACGCCAGCCGTTGCTCATCCTGGGCCGACACCGGACCGTCTTTATATTTCCAGTGCGCGGCGATGCCTTCCTCCGCCATCTTATGCATCTCTTCGGTGCGAATCTGGATTTCAAATGGCGTTCCATCTTCGGTAATCACTGAGGTGTGCAGCGACTGATAAAAATTCGGCCGCGGCATGGCGATGAAATCCTTGATGCGCCCCGGCACCGGCCGCCAGATGTTGTGAATGATGCCGAGCACCGCATAGCAATCCTGTAACGAGCGCGTAATGATGCGCATGGCAAACAGGTCGTAGACCTGATCGACGGAAATGCGCTGGCGCTGCAGCTTTTTGTGGATTGAGAACAGGCGCTTGATGCGGCTCTCTACGCTGGCCTGGATGCCGGCTTCTTTCAGCTTGTCGTTGATGATCCCCTGCATCTTCGCGAGAAAAGCTTCGCCCTGTTTGCGCCGCGCGTTGACAGCCTTCTCTACCTGCTCGTAGCCCGCGGGATCGAGGAAGAGAAAGCCAAGGTCTTCAAGCTCGCCGCGAATCTTTCCCATGCCGAGGCGGTGCGCGATGGGAGCGTAGATCTCGAGCGTCTCCTCTGCAATCTTGCGCTGGCGCTCGGGCTCGAGGTGTTCGAGCGTGCGCATGTTGTGGAGCCGGTCGGCGAGCTTGATGAGCACCACGCGGATGTCGTCGACCATGGCGAGCATCATCTTGCGCAGGTTCTCGGCCTGCGCCTCCTCGCGCGTGGCGAAATCAATCTTGCTGATCTTGGTGACGCCCTCGACGATGTGCGCGACCTGCTCGCCAAATTCCTTGCGGATGTCGACGATGGTGACGGAGGTGTCTTCGATCGAGTCGTGCAGCAGGCCGGCGGCGATGGCGGCCGGGTCCATCTTCATTTCGGCCAGCACCAGCGCCACTTCCAAAGGATGCACCAGGTAAGGCTCGCCCGAGGCGCGGGTTTGGCCCTCGTGATGCTTCAGGGAGTAGTCGTAGGCTTTCTTGACGATCGACAGGTCGTCCTGCGGACGGTTTTCCTGGATCCGCTTCATCAACTCGCGGAACTTGGTGAGCGTAAGGGCGGTGGTCGCGATCTGTTGGCGCAAGCTCGCCATGCACGATTATAGCGTGCCGACAGGCCCAATTCGCAGGGCGAGGAGCCGGGATGCTGACCTGCTTATGCTTTGCCGGGGAGTGCGGGTCGGGAATGCGTTGTTTGTTCCAACCGGAACATATCGTCGTAATGTTCCAACTGGAACATTTTGTGCGTGCGGGAATGTAATTATCGCTAGGTATGTACAAATGCTCGTAGGTGAAGCTAACTAGTGAGGTTAAGTGCGCCAGAAGGTCGGTCGGGAAAAATCGGTGGTCAGGTGGTGGAGAGACTCGATTGGCGGCTGTCTGCGTGGAAAGACGCGGACGGGAGTGTCCGCGCCACACGAGCATATTTCTGGCGCTTCAGCTGCTTTAAACCTGTCTGCAATTTGTTCAGCCGCGCCGCTGACTGATAGAGTTGCAATCGGCTAGTCATGAATTCCAGAATTCTGGTCAGTGGCGTTTCGGGGCCGATCGGGGCTGCCCTGCTTCCTTCGCTTCGAACTAGTGGATGGACCGTGGTGCGGCTGGTGCGTGGCACGGCTGCGGGCGCTGGACAGGTTGCATGGGATCCGGCGGTGGCGCTTGCGCCGGAGGCTGTGTCTGGCTATGACGCCGTGATTCACTTGGCGGGCGAAAGCATTTTCGGACGATGGACGGCGGCGAAGAAGGCGAAGATTCGGGACAGCCGCGTGGCTGGGACGTTGAATCTGGCGTCCGCTCTGGCGCGGGCCGAGGAGAAGCCGAAGGTTTTCGTTTGCGGGTCGGCGATCGGCTATTACGGCAATCGGGGCGATGAGTTATTGCGGGAGGAAAGTGCTGCGGGCACCGGATTTCTGGCTGAAGTTTGCCAGGAGTGGGAGGAAGTGGCCACGCCTGCGGTGCAAGCCGGCATTCGCACTGCAAATGTCCGGACAGGAATTGTGTTGAGCCCCAAGGGCGGCGCGCTCGGAGCGATGCTGCTTCCGTTCAAGCTGGGCCTTGGCGGGCGCACTGGCGACGGACGGCAATGGATGAGCTGGATTGATGTGCAGGACATGGTGGGCGGGATCCTTCACATTCTGAAGAATGATTCGCTGCGCGGACCGGTGAATATGGTCGCGCCGACGCCTGTTAGGAATGCAGAGTTCGCTTCGACGCTGGCTGGCGTGTTGTCACGTCCGGCGATTTTTCCTATGCCGGCGTTTGTGGTGAAGACTCTCTTCGGAGAGATGGGCGACGAACTGTTGCTGAGCAGCCAGAAGGTGGAACCTGGGAAGCTGATCTCGAGTGGATATCCTTTTCGGTTTCGGGAGTTGAGGGAGTCGTTGGAGGGGTTGCTGCGGAGTTAACGCTCAGTTTGAAGAATATAGTCCCTCAGCGGCTAAAGCCGCGACTGACGCTAGGCACTTACGGCGCGGCTAAAGCCGCGCCCTTTCAAAACCATTTCAAACTGAGCCATTACCGGATTTTCAGTAATGGGCGGTTTTGAATTGTCCTCAAAGGAGAGGCCCGCCGAAGCGGGCCTACTCTTGAGCCAAAGGCCGACCTTTTCAGGCTGCTTCAACTGACTGTTGATCTTACATCGGATTTTCAATTTGTGGGACAGGAAGGGTCGTTTGAGCGGTCCACTTCTTCTTGCAGCTTTTGCAGAAGCTGGGCGCGCTGTTCCGTACTCAACTCGCGCTGCAGTTCTTCCAACGCCAGGGCGACGATGTGGTAGTGGTGCGTTCCGGCGAACTTGGGATCGGTGGTGATGTTGAGCCAGAGCTGGTGCATGAGTTCGACATCCTGCGGGCGGAGTCTGGGCGTGTGCGGGCCGATCGTGTATTCGCGAACCGATCCGTCGGGAGCGCAGACTTCGAGGCAAATACGCGGACGGGGCTCCGGCATGCGCTCCCACGCGTCGCCAGTGAGCTTGGCCTGCTCGTCGGCGGTGAGTTTGTTCGAGAGGCCGCAGATCACGCGAGAGGAATCGAGCCGCTGCGCGGTCACCATGATGGCGTCGAACACGTCGTTGGCCGGAACCACCAGCAGCGAAATCGGCTTCCCTTCTTTTTCGGCGACGGCTACGGCAGCGGTGAAGAGTTCCTGCTCGTAGTGGTCAAAGACCTGGCCGACTTCCATGACCGAGCTGCCGCCGAAGCTGGGCTCGCGATGGTACATGCGCGCGCTCATTACCACGACATCCTGCTTCGTGGTGTCGGTGTGGCTGAGAATATGGCGCAGGTAATAGAGATTGCGGGGATCGCGGACCGCAACCAGAATGTTTCCCGGACGCACGCCCATGGCGCCGCTGCCCAGTTCCTGGTTGCCGTAGACGCGGAATTGATCGAGCTGTTCGGGTTTGCCGTGGCGCTCTTTCGTAACGTGGCGCTCGGAAAGCGAGAAAAGGGTGAAGAAGACGGCGCTGAAAATTACTCCGGCAATGGTGGCTTCGTACTTGGTGAATAAATTCACCACCGCGGTCGTCAACAGCACGGCGGAGATCAGAATCAATCCCACCGGAACTTCAGTTTTGCCGATGTGCAGATTGCCCGGAACCTTCCAGGCGCGGTTCCCGGGCTCAGTGAAGCGCAGAACGAGCACGGCGATGGACTTCATGGCGAAGCTCCAGATCACGCCGAAAGCGTAGAGTGCGGCCAGCACATAGACGTTGCCCAGGCTGAGGAAGATGGTGAGCAACTGCATGCCCACGATCAGGTTGATGATGCGATAACTGGTGCCGTAGCGGTTATGCGGCTTCTGGAACCAACTGGTGAGCACACCGTCTTCCGCCACGCGATTCAGAACGCCATTGGCTCCCACGATGGAAGTATTCTGTGCGCCCGCCAGAATCAGCACTCCCACCAGAACCACGAAACCGTGAAAGAGCAGCTTCAAGCTTTCAGGCCCGGCCAGGTACACGGCGATGCCGCCGATCAGGTTGGCAAAGTAGTCGGGGCGAACCTTGTCGGGGATGATCATCACGGCGAAGAACGAAACCAGCGAGGTAAACAGCAGGCTGTAGATGAAGATCACCAGCCCAGTTTTCTCCAGGTTCTTCAACTTGGGATGTTCGATCTCGCGATTGACCTGGGCCAGAGTTTCTTCGCCGGACATTGCAAGCACGGAATGCCCGAAGCCGACGAACATGATGATCCAGGTAATGTGGCCGAACCAGGTTCCGTTCAGCCAGCCGAGCGATTCTTTGTTCAGCGGAACCACGCCGGCGTGCAGCGGATTGGGCGGCAACTGGATGGGAGCGCGCAAAACCGTGATGGTGCACCAGATGAGCAGGATCACTACCATCACCGTGGTGATCGCCATAATCTGCAGGGCTTTCTGGCTGGACTCGTGCATGCCCTGAGTATTCTTCCACCAGAAGTAGGCGACCACGAGTACGGCCAGTCCCGCGGCGAAGTGATCGTCGGAAAAATGAAGCGGGCGGTGCATGTACACGCCCATATCTTTGATGAAACCCGCCAGATATTGGCCCGCCGAGACGGCGCTGATGGGGCCGGTCAGCACATAGTCGAACAAGAGGGCTGACACGGAAAATTTAGCCAGGCCCCCGCCCATGGCTTCCTTGACGACGCGGTAGACGCCTCCGCGAACGAACATGCTGCTGGATTCGATGTAGAGCGCCCGCACCGCATAGCTGAACAACATGACCGCCAGAATGAACCAGGGAGCGCTCTTGCCGATCACTTTTTCGGCGTCGCCGCCGGCGTAGTAAGCGGAGGACGCCAGATCGGAGAGAACAATGGCGGACGCGCGCCAGAAAGAGATGAAGGTCAACATCACCGTAGTGGCGACGAAGACTTTTATGGCCGGTTTGGAGCCTGCGGACGTAGCCATGCTTCAAAGAATGCGGGACTGCTTATTAGGGTAAACCTAATGAAGATAGCATAGGGAAGGCCGGGCTCGGGGAATGGGTCAAAGGCTCAGCGGTTCGCGGCTGCGGGATTCGGCATCTTTACCTTACGTTGGAATTCCTCGGCGCGAGATAGGTGTGCGTGATCCGGTCATGCCAGCAAAGCGAGTCTTCGTCGAGGAAGACCCAGACGTATCCCATGCCGAGCGAAACGGCCGAGAGGAATGAAGCGAGGACGCGCCAGCGGCGGAGACGGCGGCCGGCAGCACTCCCATCGAAGCGCGTCAATTTGAGTCTTGCCAAGCGCAACCCTGGTGTTGTGCCCGAGTAGACCACGAGCAGGTATTGGTAGGCCGCCCAGAACACGGCGAAAAGCCCGCCCGCCAACCCGAGAAGCTGGAATTGCGGTGGCCGGATCGCAGTCATCTTCCAGAAGATGAAACCAAAGAGAGTGCAGGCTGCCGCGATGATTACATCGTCGACAGCAGCAGAGAAAATGCGCCGGCCCAGGGGCGCACCCTGCAGCGGGATGTCGATGCCGGGACGTTTCTCCATTTCCGGTTGCTGGGCAGGCTCGATGGTGATTCCGCCCAAAGCAGGCGGCGGCGGGACCACTTCCGGCGCTTCCAGGATGCGGGGACGGTCCGTGACCGGCTCGGCCAATTCGTCGAGCGGAGCCGGTGGAGGCGTCCAAGAACGCGGGAACTCGATGAGTTTTCCTGTGATCGGCCCTGTAACGGGGGCCGTGGCTGGAGCAAGAGGCTGAGAAGACTCGGCAGGAACGACCGACGGAGTGGGCGGTGCAATTTCGACCGCGTCAGTTGTTTCAACGAATCCATCCAAGGCCAGAGCTTGGTTCGAAGCTGGGGTTATTCTCCTCTGAAAAGCCGACGACGCGTCCGGAAGGTCGCTTTCATTGCGATTGTGAGTCTCGCCCTCGAAGCGCAGCCGCAGTGACGGATAGCGCGGCGGACGTGGCTTGCGCCGGGCCTGATAACGATTGAGCCGGGCAGCAACTTCCTGCCGCCAGAGAGTGGAATCTTCGGGAGCAGGCTGGTTGCTGTTGTCAGCATTTGGCATCGAGCGTTCCGCCGCCGGATGCCGGGGCAGAGCATCCCCTCCCGGTGCCTCCGGTTCGGCAGCCGGAGTGGCCGCGGTTGGGGCTGGGGTGGCGTCTGCTAACCAGCGCGGCGAAGCGGCGGAAGGCGCGTCGGAAGAGCAGCGGCAAATGTCACCACAAAGCGGACAAGGCATGAATCACAAGTTTACGAAGCCCGAGAACTCGGAACCGGCCGAATAACATCGCTCGGATAACCGGGAAGTCGCCATCGGAATCAAAGACTTCGGCGGCTTTGCCTCCCAAGGCTCAGCCGTGCTAAGTTCACACGACTACTGCCGGTAGAAGCGTCCGAGCGCGCTTGCAGGCGCGACCGATAGCTTTGCTCCGACAATCTGGTTCCGACGATCTGGTCCCGATGATTTTTTTCCGATGACTCTTCGCAACAGATTCCTTATCACGGCAGCGGGCCTTTGTCACCTTCTTCTCGTCCCGCCATTAGTAACCAGCCAGCTGCCGCCCGTGAATGTGGCCGCGACAACTGGCTCCGGCGTGCAGGAAGAGTCATCGTCCATTCAAGCGTCATCCGCTCAATCATTGTCCACTCAAACAACGACCACTCAGGCAACACCCTGTGCCCTGGCGGCCGCGGCGCAGAAGGAAAACGGCGACGTACGCACTGTCTGCGCTATTCAGCAGGAAGAACAGGGCTCTGTCTACAAGCTGCACGGGACGGTTGAAATCTATTACGACAATTATGTGGTGCGGGCCGATGAAGCAACCTACAACTCTGACACCAAAGAGGTGACCGCAACGGGACACTTCGCGCTCGACGGCGGTCCTAATGACGATCACATCCGCGCCTCGCACGGCACTTACAATCTGGAACTGGAAACGGGACGCTTTTACGATGTGACCGGAACGACCGGGCTGCGCTTTCGCGGCAACCAGGTGATCTTGACATCCACCGCTCCCTTCGCGTTTACAGGCAGGATTGTAGACAAAACCAGTCCCGATCAGTACCTGGTCTACGACGGCACCATCACTACCTGCGAGTTGCCGCATCCTAAGTGGGAGTTCGAGGCTCGTAAGGTCAGTGTGGACGTGGGCGGCAATGCCAAAATCTACCGCAGCAATTTTCTGCTGCATGGCATCCCCGTGCTCTACTTTCCGTTCGCGACCCACCCTGTTCAGAAGGAATCGAGGCAGTCCGGCTTTCTGATGCCCTCGGTGGCTCGGTCTTCGGTGAAAGGCAACGTGCTGGGCGACGCCTACTACTGGGCCATCAACCGAATGATGGACGCCACCCTCGGCGCCGAGTACTTTTCCTTGCGGGGCTGGTCGCAGAGAGGAGAGTTCCGGGCCCGGCCCAGCGAAACCTCCTACGTAGACCTTAACTATTTCGGCGTGATTGACCGGGGTATAGGTTCACCTCCGCTCAAAGAAGGCGGAGAGAATGTGCGCCTGAACTCAGCCGGAAACATTGATGGTTTCCGTGGCGTGGCCAACATCGACTACCTGAGTTCGTTTCTCTTCCGGCTGGCCTTCAACGAGGTTTTCAGCCAGGCAGTGTATTCAGAAGTGAAATCCCAGGCCTTTCTGTCGAAGTCCACAGACGGCGTCAACGTGAATGGATTCCTGGAGCGCTACCAAAACTTCCTAAGCACGACGCCTGGGCAGGTGATTACGATTTCGCATGCGCCAAGCCTTGATTCTTCCAGCATGGACCAACGGTTGGGGCGCACGCCGCTTTACTGGTCGTTCGACGCGTCGGGGGCTGGCTTATCGCGCAGCGAGCCCGCGCAATGTTCGGCCTCGATCTTGTTTCAGTTTTGCACGCCGCCTTTTCGGACGGGCAATCTGCTCGGGCGATTCGATCTGAACCCGGAGATTTCACTGCCGTTGCTGTTTCACGGATGGTCTTTGCGTCCCGCGATCACGTTGCATGAAACCTATTACACCGCACGGCTGGTCGGAGAAAGAGGAGAAAATCCCGGGCAGGCAGTCAACGATGCTATTAACCGCCAAGCCCTGGAAACAGCTGTGGAACTGCGGCCACCTCCGCTGGAACGCGTTTTCGACAAAGAATTCCTGGGGCGAAAGTGGAAGCATGTGATTGAACCGCGCGCGGTATACCGCTTTGTGACTGGGGTGAACAACTTTGCAAATGTTCTAAAGTTCGACGAGCGCGACATCCTGACCGATACCCATGAGGTTGAGTACGGCTTTGTGACGCGCCTGTACGCCAAGCCCACTTCGGAGAAGCCGGAAGATTGCGACGTCATCATGAAGGCTCTCACGGTAGGCGGCCCTGCGCCGGAATCGATCATCCCCTGGCAGCATCCCACGACCAGAATGCTGGCAAATGCCCCGTGCGCGGCCGGGCCGCAAGTGCGCGAGGTTGTGACCTGGGAACTGGACCAGAAATACTTTCTTGATCCCACGTTCGGCGGGGCTCTCACTTCCGGCCAACGCAACGTGTTCACCACTACCGCTGACCTCACCGGGATTGCGTTTCTCACCCAGCCGCGCCATCTTTCACCGATTGTTTCGCGACTGCGGGTGGAAACCAGCGCACGCACGGACGCGGAGTGGGATCTGGATTACGACTTCCGAAACAATAGCATCAACGCGAGCACGCTGCTGGCTAACTACCACTTCGGGCAGGTCACTGTTGGCGGTGGGGACGCAATCTTGCAGATACCCGTGCAAGCTGCAACCTCCTTGTCGGGTACGGCCGCGCCCGCCCACTTTAACCAATTTCGAGCCGCCCTGGGCTATGGCCGGCCCGTCAAGCGCGGCTTCAGTGCCGCCGGCAGTGTCGGCTTCGATGCGGATAACGGATCGCTGCAGTTCGTCAGCGCACAGACCACCTACAACTGGGATTGCTGCGGCATGACCATGGAATACCGCAGCTACACGGTTGCGAACGTACGAAGCGAAAACCTGTTCCGCTTCACGTTCACTCTAGCCAACATCGGCGGATTCGGGAGCATGCGGCCGCAGGAGCGGCTGTACTGAGCAGTGGTCAGTGGGCGGTGGTCAGTGGTCAGTAACCGGAAGCACGAGCACGCTCGGGCCGCAGAGAATTCCTTGCCGACACAGGCGCGTTGCCCCTGCTAACATGGTCCCATGTCAGCCGCAGGAGTAAACATCGACGCGAAGGATTCGATACTGCAGGCCCAATTGAGCACACTGGGGAGCGTTCTCGTCGCATATTCTGGCGGTGTCGATTCCGCTTATCTCGCGTGGGCCGCCCATCAAGCGTTGGGAGATCAAATGCTGGCGATCATCGCCGACTCACCCAGCCTGGCGCGGACCCAGCTCGCCGACGCGATTGCATTTGCCCGGGAGCAGACGATTCCGCTTGAGGTGATCGCGACCTCGGAACTCGATCGCCCGGAGTATGTGCGCAATGACGGGCAGCGCTGCTTCTTCTGCAAAGATGAACTCTTCACCCTGATGGAAGAACTGCGCGTGGCGCGTGGCTTCGATGCTATCGCTTACGGTGTCAATCTGGATGACCGTGATGACTTTCGTCCCGGCCAAAGAGCGGCGACCGCACACCATATCGCAGCGCCCCTGCTCGATGCCGGTCTTACCAAAGAGGAAGTACGTGCGCTGGCGCGGTCTGCTGGTTTGCGCATCTGGGATAAGCCCGCGTCCGCGTGCCTTTCGTCCCGCATCGAATATGGTCGTCCGGTTACGCGAGAGGCTCTGGACGCCGTGGAAAAGGGCGAAGACGCCCTGCGCACGCTGGGCTTCCGGCAGTTCAGAGTGCGGCATCACGGGGAGATCGTCCGCATCGAAATCGCTCGCGAGGAACTACAGCGGGCGCTCGATCCGGCCATGGCGGCGGAGTTCACCAGCATATTCAAAGCGCTGGGCTTCAAATTTGTGACCCTCGATCTCGAAGGCTTCCGTTCCGGCTCGATGAACGCTTTGCTGACGGCAGAGGACCTATTCCGCCGGACGGGCTAAAAAGAAAAGAAAGGCTGGCGAGAACGGCAGGAGGTTCTCACCCCGTGGAATTTTTCCATTCTTCAGACAGTTCTCGAACCATTGTATGTCCGGCGTCCTACCACTAGCTATGAGATAATCAGCATTCTATCTGTGATGTTGAGGCGGTTCTTGGTGACTCTAATTCGACGCTCTTTCCTACTGCTGCTGGTGGTCTGTTTGGGCTGTGTTGCCCAGTCTGCTTCGCCCGATTTAACCAGGAAGATCGAGCGTCAGGTCCGTTTCCACTACAAGATGCCTCCGGAAGTACAGGTTACGGTAGGAGCGCCGTCGCCCAGTACGGATTTTCCCAACTACGACTCGGTGGTGGTGACGGTGGATAGTGGGGAGAAGAAGCAGGACCTCACCTTCCTGATTTCCAAGGACCGTTCTTCCATGACGCGGCTGACCAAGTTTGACTTGACCAAGGATCCGTTTGCGGAGACGATGAACAAAATCGATGTCGGCGGGCGGCCCACGCGAGGGGCGAAGGCATCCAAAGTAGTGCTGGTTAATTTCGACGATTTCGAATGCCCGTTCTGCTCGCGCATGCACCAGACCTTGTTTCCTGAAATTCTCAAAGAATATGGCGACCGGGTCACTTTCATTTACAAGGACTACCCGCTGGTGGAAATTCATCCCTGGGCGACGCACGCCGCGGTGGACGCGAATTGTCTCGCGACACAGAACGGCGATGCCTATTGGGATTTCGCCGATTACATTCATGCCAATCAGCACGAGGTGAACAACGAAAAGACGCCTGGAGCGCGGTTGGAAGCGCTCGACCGGCTCACCATGTTGCAAGGCCAGAAGCACAATCTTGATGTGGTGAAGTTGCAATCGTGCATTAAGGCGCAAGATGAGAGTGCGGTGAAGGCATCCATGAAAGAGGCGGAAGGAATCGAAGTGGAAGCTACGCCCACAATGTTCATCAACGGAGAAAAGATCGACGGCGCCGTGTCTATCAGCGAGGTGCGGGCTGCGCTGGATCACGCCTTGAAGGATGCCAACCTGCCTGTGCCTGAGCACGCGGCTACCCCCGCTCCGGCAGCGGCTTCCAAGTGATCGCGACGAATCGAGGGATGGTGGTTGAAGCTGTCGCACATTTCAGATGCTGCGCAAACCATCGGCGTGAGGGAGAAACTCGTTTGAAAAGAAACGCAGAATTTGCCCGGCTTGCTGTACTGCTGGCTGCGGCCGTCCTGTTGGCGGGACTGCTGGGCTGTAAACCGCAAGTTAGCGGCGACGTGATGGCCACGGTCGATGGCCGCAAGATCTTCCGTTCCGACGTCGACAAATACTACGACAACCAGGTGGCGAGCGCCCAGCAGGCGCCCACCGGCGAACAAGCCACCATTCTCCGCCTGAACATTCTGCGCCAGCTTATCGACGACGAAATGGTAATGCGCCGCGCTGAAAAGCTCGGCCTGCTGGCCACGGAAGAAGAAGTAGACCGCAAGCTCAACGAGATCAAGTCTCCCTATACGCAGCAGGAGTTCGACAAGAGGCTGCAGGAGAAAAAGATCACCCTGGAAGATTTCAAGCGCGACATCCGCCGCTCCATCACTGTAGACAAAGTGATGAACAAGGAAGTCTCTTCCAAGATCACCGTGACCGACCAGGACATTAACGACTACTTCGCAGCGCACAAATCCGAATTTAATTTGATCGAACCGCAGTACCACCTGGCCCAGATCTTCGTAACGCCCGCGCCCAACCCGCAAGTGCACAATCAGAATAACAAGGCACAGAACGAGCCCGACGCTCGCAAGAAGATACAGATGATTGCCAACCGGCTGGACAGCGGCGACGACTTCGCGACGCTCGCCATGAATTATTCGGAGGACCCCGAGACGGCTGGCAACGGCGGCGATCTGGGAACGCTTCCCGAGTCCTCTCTGCGCAATACCGACCCCGGCACACGCGACGCGGTGATCAAGTTGAAGCCCGGGGAGTACAGCCCCATCATCACTCTCGGCAACCCCGCGACCAAGCAGGCGATGGGGTTCCGCATCGTGAAGCTGGTCTCGAAAGAGCCCGCGGGTCAGCGCGATTTGTCCGATCCCCGCGTGCAGCAAGCCATCCGCTCGCAGCTTCACGACCGGCGCGAACAACTGCTGAAGGCCGCTTACTACGAGGTGTTGCGCGACTCCGCCAAGGTGGAGAACTACTACGCCAAGAAGGTGCTGGATAGTAACGGGCTTACGAAGTAGGGCAGTTTCGTTTTCTTACGCGCTGATGCGTGTCGGAGAAATCACCCTACAATCGCGAGCACATCGCCCGTGTTTACTGCCGCACCTGCGCTGACCAGAATCTTCTGGATCGTTCCCTTCTTTGGCGATTTGATTTCATTCTGCATTTTCATGGCTTCGACCACGGCAACGCCGGCACCAGGCTCCACATCGTCGCCTTCTCGGACCAGCAGGCGCACGACCTTGCCGGGCATTGAGGCGGTAATCTTCCTGGGGCCGTGATCGTCTCGGGTCCGCGCGCGGCCGCGCATAGAACGGGGATCGCGAACTTCAACGGCGAAGCGCGTGCTTCCCACCCACAAAAGCAAATCGTTCGCCACGCGCTCGGACCTAATTTCATACGCCATATTTCCGATGCGCAATGAGAGTACATCGGGGCGGGCGAGAATAGCATCGACCTCCAGATCCCGGCCATCGAGGCGGCAGGACCAGCATCCGTCAGCGCGGTTGAGATCGAGCCGGTAATTCTTGCCGTCGATGGTTACGTTGTAGAGCATAAGAACCAGTGGCCAGTGGCCAGTGGTCAGTGATCAGTGGCCAGTCATTTGGACATCACGTCGCGTCAACGCAAGGCTTCGCGACGACCCGTATTCTTCCAGTTGGAAACTTTCTGAGCCGCATGCGAGCCGTTGCCCGTCGCTCCATTTCCTGCGTCTTCCGCCGTTGAGCCGAGAGCAACCAACATACCTGCGGCAATCGCTGCCACTTCTGCAGCGCGTGAATCGACAGGCTTGTCCTCAGTTCGCTTCAACATCCGATCGAGGAATCCGGTGTCAAGCTTGGCAGCGCGAAAGTCCGCGTCACCCAGAATTCGCTGGAACAACGATATATTTGTCTTGATCCCGCCCACAAAGTATTCGCCGAGGGCTCGCGTCAGCCGCGCGATGGTCTGATCGCGGTCGGTGCCGTATCCGATCAACTTGGCCAGCAGCGGATCGTAATCAATCGGCACGTTCCACCCTTCGTACATGCCGCTGTCGAGTCGGATTCCCGGCCCCGAAGGCTCCTGTAGCAGAGTAACCTTGCCCGGGCTGGGAAAGTAATTGTTGTCGGGATCTTCCGCGTAGATGCGGCATTCGATGGCGTGACCGCGAAGCTGCACGTCTTCTTGCCTGAAGGGAAGCTTCTCGCCCTCCGCGATGTGAATTTGCAAATGAACCAGGTCGAGCCCGGTGATCAGTTCCGTCACAGGATGCTCCACCTGCAAACGCGTGTTCATTTCCAAAAAGTAAAAGTTCTTCTTTTCATCAACTAGAAACTCCACCGTGCCGGCATTGGTGTAGTTCGCGGTCTGAGCGACGCGCACTGCGACCCGGCCCATCCTGCGCCGCATTTCAGCGTCAACGATAGGGGAAGGCGCCTCTTCCAGCACCTTTTGATGGCGGCGCTGCAGCGAGCATTCGCGTTCGCCGAGGTAGACGGTGTGGCCGTGTTCGTCGGCGAGCACCTGCATCTCAATGTGACGGGGATTAATGATCGCTTTTTCGATATAAACTTCGCCGTCGCCGAAAGAGCGTTCCGCTTCGCTGCGGGCTGCTTCCAGAGCGGCGGACTTGAGTTGCTCGCGAGCGTGCACGAGCCGCATGCCTTTGCCGCCGCCGCCCGCCGCCGCCTTCAACATTACGGGATAGCCGATTCTCGCGGCCACCTCCTCCGCCTCGGCGAATGACTCGACTCCGCGTGATGTACCCGGCACGAAGGGAACGCCGGCTTTCTCCATGGCCTGGCGGGCGCGAGTCTTCGATCCCATGGCTTCCATGGCAGCGGGAGTGGGTCCGATGAACTTCACTCCCGCATCAGCACAGGCCTGCGCGAACTTTGCGTTCTCAGAGAGGAATCCGTAACCGGGGTGGATGGCGTCAGCGCCGGACCGTGCGGCTACATCGAGAATCTTGCTGATGTTGAGATACGATTCGGAGGCAGAAGCCGCGCCGATGGGATAGGCTTCGTCGGCTTTGCGAACGTGCAGTGCGGCGCGGTCCACGTCCGAGTAAACAACCGCTGCCGCAATTCCCATTTCGCGGCACGCGCGAAGCACGCGGACCGCAATCTCGCCTCGATTGGCTATGAGGATCTTCTTGAACATTCTCTGGGACATCGGCACGGGGCCGGCGAACCCAGATTCTACAGGAAACCCGGCCATGGGTTCGTGGTCTGGGTCGAGAATTGGGTAGTGGGCGGTTTTGAAATTCAGGTAGTGCTCTATTAGTGCGTTGATTGCGTTTTTGGCTGGACGGCGCTGGGGTGTTCTCGTCCGAGTCTTGGAAGGTGTAGACTTCTTCTTAGGAGACTGACATGGAAGCCGCCCGATTTATAGCCATTTTTGTAGCCATTTTCTGTGTGTTTATCAGTGCCTTTGATCTAAGCGGAGAACGCAGAAAAGCAGCGCAAGATAGGCGTATGGCTGAACATAGGATGAATGCAAGACTCCTAAGACTCGACATTTGAAAACGCGCCAATAGGTAGCTTTTTACCGTCTTGCTCTTTCAAAACCGCCCACTATCGAGAATGGCTTTCCTTTTTTCAGGGCCGGTTTTCGGGCTGAGAATACAGCGCCCATGCGGTCGACAGGTCCTGAACGATATGTCCGAGTGATTTGTAAACCGTGATCTCATCTTGCGAGCGGCGGCCGACGATGTCGCCCGCCAAGACCTGGCCAATCTCAGCGACGACGTGGTCGTCCCCAACTAAACCCGCAGCCTTGGCTCGGAGAAACTCCGCGCCCTGCGCCAGGACGCCCTCGCGGCTGTCGGCAATGAAGCGGGAGCGCACGACCAAATCGTTGTCCACCTCCGCTGGTCCCGCATGGCTTGAGCCTACAAGATTCAAGTGCGCACCCGGCCGCACCCACGCACTTCGCAGGATTGGCTCGGCCGCCGAGGTGACGGTACAGACAATGTCGGCCTCGGCGACTGCCTCTTCTACGGTTCCTGCGCTCGAGACCGGCACGGCAAGTTCCTCTTGCATTTGCTTGGCGAAGGCGCGGGAGCGTTCGGGCGAACGTCCCCAGATCACGATGGATTCAATGCTGCGCACCTTGCTGATGGCACGAGCATGGGTCGCGGCCTGTTCGCCATAACCCAGGATCGCCATGCGGCGCGCGTTTGCGCGTGCCAACACATCAGTGGCGACGGCGCTGGCCGCCGCGGTGCGAATAGCTGTAATCTCCCCCGCATGGAGGACGCAAACGGGCGCTCCGGCTTCGGGGTCGAACAGAATCACCAAGCCCTGGTGCGACTGCACTCCCAGAGCGAAGTTCTCCGGGAATACACTGATCAACTTCGCACCGAATGGAGCGCTTGGGCCCATTGCGCCGGGCATGACGCCGAACATACGGCCTTCGGCGAGCGGGATGATCGATCGCAGAAGTTGCCGTGTCTCGCCGCGCGAGAATGCGATCATCGCCTCACGCACGATCGGAATGCACATCTCGTAAGTGAGCCGGCGAGCGACTTCTTCGCGGTCTATGAATCGCATCAGCGTTTCCTATCTAGTATTTTTCGTCACTCTGGCGGGATGCGAGAAAAACTTACCGCAAACGGAGCGATGGCGCCGGTTGATTTAGTCCAGCGCGAGCGCCGAGTGAAGCGGTAGCGGAACAGGGTCCAGATGGCGAGCCAGCCATCGGCGTGGCGAATCTTCTTGCCTTCGCCCGCCGAGCGTGGCGTGTAGGCGACGGGCACTTCCGCGATTTTCTCGCCCATGCGGCAAAGTTTCGCCGTCACTTCCGGACAGAACTCAAAACGCCGGCATTCCAAACTAATTTGCGAGATCAGCGACCGGCGGAAGACTTTGTAGCAGGTAGCCTCGTCGTGGATGCCCGCTCCGTAGAGCAGATTGGTGAGATGAGTGAGAAGCTTCGCCCCCAGAAAAAACCGGAGCCCGCGTTCGGGCCGGTCCGGCCGCACGCCGTAGACTACATTCGATTCGCGCTGTTGGAGTGGCCGCAGCAGCGCGGGATAGTCCTGGGGGTCGTATTCGAGATCGGAATCTTGAATCAGGATATATTCTCCACGAGCGTAGTGGAGCGCCGTGCGGATGGCTGCGCCTTTGCCGCAGTTGCTCCGGTGGAAGGCCACGGTGACGTTGTCGGCGAGGGGCATGGCTTTGAGTTTTTCGCGCGTGCCGTCGGTGGACCCGTCATCCACAATAATGATTTCTTTTTTGACGGGCGCCGCGTGGATGGCAGGGAGAAGTTTACCCACGTTGGCAATCTCATTGTAGACGGGGACGATTACGGACACGCATCCCGCCCACCGGTCATTTGCAAGTAATGCGTCGGCGGTGTTGTTGCGCAACGACATCTCCAGCGACGCCACACTCATCATGCGAAACCCGCTCGATTGCGGGCTTCTTCAGCATAATATCATTCGGATTTCGCGCCCGTGCTTCGATGACGGGGATGCATCAAAAGCAAACCCACGGCTCATGCCCCTCGGCAGGCTCAGGGCAAGCTGTGGGCTGCATTCTATTCGCCGCTACCTCGGCTCTTGGCGCCGGTATTACTTGGGTTGACCTTTACTTCGGTTGGTCCATCGTGATGCCTTGCGTGCCGGGCTGCTTCTCCGCCTTGGCTTTTTTGGTGATCAAAGTTTGATCCACCCAATGATCGGCAGTTTTCAGGTCCTCCTGGCGGGCAGCGAGTTCGTCGCATTCCACATCGGCCTTCTCGCGGTACATAAGGTTCAGGTAGGCCATGGCGTCGTCATAATCGGGGCGGAGCGAGATGGCTTTGTTCAGATTCTCGATACCCTCCTGAATGGAGGGTTCGTTCTTCTCTTTCAATTCGGTGCAGACCTTTTTCTGGTCTTTGTTCTTGGCACTCAGGTTCTCATCCGGTTTAAGGCCCAGCTTGGCTCGCTCTTCCATGCGCGGTTGGTAGCAGGCCGTCCAGTCAATGACGCCCACCGAATAGTAAGGCTCGGGATCGTTGGGATCGATGTCGGCCGCCATACGGTAATACTTCTTGGCATCGTCGAACTTCTTCATGTTCAAGTACAGGTAGGCGATTCCTTTGGCGGAGTTTACTTTCTGATCGCGTGCCGCATTCATGTCGAGCACGCGCTTGTATTGCTCAATGGCCTGGTTCGCCATTTTCATGTTGTCGGGATCTTCGACTCCAGGAATGTATTGCTGGGCGAAAGCGGTAGCCAGGTACATTTTGGCGTTAATGAGCGTTGGGTCCAAAGCGACGCTCTGCTGGAAATGGTCGATAGCTTCTTCATACTTGGCGTTCTTGTAAGCGGTAACGCCTTTGTTGAGCTGGTCTCGAGCCCGCAGCTTGCTGCAACCCACGGAAGAGAAAAGCACCAGCGCAGCGGCCACCAGCGTTAGCAGTCGAAAGTGTTTATTCATTGCGGTATAAGTCTCCCTTGCCACAGCATCCTAGGCCCAGAGACAGCGGGTTGACAAGTCGTGGCCGAAGGCGGCAGGGAAATGACTCTCCGCCGCGGGCGGAATGTGCTGCGCGACCGTCCGGGCACTGCTTTCCTTAAGGCTTAACTCTGAACTTCAACGCCGCGTCCGTTTACTGGCCCGCTTCAATCTTGGCAGTAATCAGACCGACCTTATCTACACCGGCGGCATGCGCGATGTCAATCACGTTGGCCACGTCGGCGAACGGGATGGCGTCATCGCCCTTGACGAACATGACTTTCTCAGCGCGGGTTTTATAGATGTCGGCCAGGCGCCCCTGCAGGTTATCCCAAGTGGCATCTTCCTGGTTGATCTTCAGGCCGGGATCTTGACCGGCGCCACGATCGATCAACTGCACCACGATGGTGCGGTCGGGCGTATTGTTCTTGGGCGCGTTGGGCGGAGGCGGCTGAGGGACCAGCGCATCCAACCCCTTCGGCGTCAAAGGCGTGATCACCATGAAAATGATGAGCAGCACCAGCAGCACGTCAATAAGCGGAGTGACGTTGATGTTCGCGCTTTGGCCCCCGCCGGTTCCAACTGCCATACTCATATAGGTTCTCCTCTATTGCCCACCCGCCGGAGTGGCAGGCGGAGCGTTTGGAGTGCTTTTCCTCTGTTCGGTGAGCAGGCCGAGATCATCCACACCAGCGGCTCTCACCGCGTCCACCACCTGGACCACGTTGCCGAAGTGGGTGCGGGCATCCGCCTTCAGATAGACCTCTTTGTTTGTGCGATTGGTCAGGCGGTCCTTCACCTTGCCAGTCAAAGTGTCCACCGGAACTTTATCGGCGCCGAAGTAGACCGTCCCATCGCGCATCACCGAAACCAGCAGCGCGTCTTCCTTGTCTGCATCCTGCATCGGCGTCGGATTGTTCACTTTGGCCATATCCACGCTGATGCCCTTTTGCAGCATGGGCGTGATCACCATGAAGATGATCAGCAGCACCAACATCACGTCAACCATCGGCGTAACGTTGATATCCGAGTTGACGTTGGCCCCTTCATTTCGTTTCGCTAATGACATAATTTCTCCGTAAAACAGCTGCCGCTCCGAAAGTTGGGAAGGCCGGCGCTGGGAACGGTCCCAGCGCCGGACAGCAACTCATGGCGGACAACTCCGAGATCCCGCTCCGAGTCCTACGACCGGCGAACGTCGCGCCGCTTCAGGAAGTAATCGATCAGTTCGCTCGACGAATTGTCCATCTCCACATCGAACGCTTCTACGCGGCCGGTGAGGTAGTTGAACATCATGACGGCGGGGATGGCCACCAGTAGCCCGAAAGCCGTGGTTACCAGAGCCTCCGAGATGCCGCCTGCGACCGCGCCCAGTCCGGTTGCCTTCTGTTCGGAAATACCCTTGAAGGCGTTCAGAATGCCCATCACCGTTCCGAACAAGCCCACGAATGGGGCCGTCGAACCGATGGTCGCCAAGCCGCCCAAGCCGCGCTTCAGTTCGGCATGGACGATGGCTTCGGTGCGCTCCAGAGCACGCTTGGAAGCTTCGATGGTCTCACCGGGGATGGCGCCGGGGCTATCCTGGTGGGCCTTGAATTCCATCAGGCCAGCGGTGACAACCTTGGCCAGATGGCTTTTCTTGTTGCGCTCGGCGACCTTGATGGCTTCGTCGATGCGGCCGTCGCGCAGGGCTCCAGCGACCGCCGGGGCGAACGCGCGAGACTGCTTGCGAGCTGCGTTATATGCCATGGCACGGTCAATCATGACGCCGATCGACCAACCTGACATGATGAACAGAATGATGACCACGATCTTCGCGATGATACCCATCTGCTTCCATAGCGAAATCGGATCCCATCCCACTGCGCCGCCTTCCTGCACGATCCAGGCGGCTACCCGGGGAACATGATGAAATGCTGCTACGGCAAAGTTAGCTAACATGAGTTGCTTTTCCCTCCTCGGAACTTCTTAGACTTTGATGCGAGATCTGTACGTTAGGCAAAGCTTCGACGGCAGAAAGTCCACCGTGAGACCCCGGTTCGCGTACCTGAGATGAAAGGCACGGCGGCCGTGCCCTGTAAAAGGGTTCTCCCGGCCACCGTTTTCGGATGGGAGGGGAGGGCCATTCCAGTTACTTTCCAACCTTGCTACTTGGCTACTTGAAACTTGCTGTTTCACCTCTGCCGGGTTCTAGCCTCCGGACAGGGTGAAGTTGACCAATACTTCCGTATCCACTTCGACTGGTTCGCCGTTCAGCAGATAGGGCTTGTACTTCCACTGTTTGACCGCTTCGAGTGCGCTTTGCACCAGCATGGGATGCCCGCTGACCAACTGCAGGTTTTGGATGGAACCGTCCTTGCCGATTTGCGCTCTCAAGATAACTTGCCCCTGAATGCGAGCCTGTCTTGCCAGCGGAGGATAAACCGGGTTGACCCTGCGGACGAGCAGACCCGAGGTCACGCCCGCCGAAACTCGCACGCGTTGTGGCGTAGCGACCTTGGGCACGGCCACCGGAGTCGAACTGATAATGCCGCCGATCACACCGCCCATCTGGCCGCCGGGAATGCCTCCCGGAACACCACCAACCACGCCGCTTGACGCCATCGCCGGCGGCGGAGCTTCGTCTTCCTTGATCATCTGCACTTTTTGCGGAATCTTGGTTGGCGTGCGCAGTTCGCCGTTCACGATGTCAGTCTGAACTTGCTTTACGATTTTCACCGGGGCAGCTGCCGGGGGCGGGGGCGGTGGAGGCGGTGGGGGGGCCACCAGGAATGTCATCAACTGTTGCTTCGGCAGGGCTTCTGTAAAGATAAGGGGCATTAAGACCATCAAGCCAACCAGCCCTATCTCAAGAATGATTGCGAAGGTCGTTGTCCGCCCCCGCTTTGTCTTCAGCCTGCCGCCTGATTCCAGAAGGCTATCTTCAAACATAAATGTTCCTCCCTACTACAGACCCTACGTAAACTTAGACACCGACTGATTCCCCTTTGCTCCCGAATTCAACCACCCGCCGGAAGCCGCAACCAAGGCCCATTCCGACGTCAAACCACCACCTTCCAACCTGCTACAAATAAAGGATTAACTGCGAATCTACGGCCACGCATTGGTTCCTTACCTGGCCCGGACAGACATTGTAGCCGCTCGCTTGCCCTGGTCAATCCGCCAATCCTGGTAAGCCACCAGAATGGGCGCAGCGATCGCGATTGACGAATACGTTCCGATCAGGATGCCGATCACGAGTGCGAGGCTGAACCCACGCAGTACCTCGCCCCCGAACAAATAGAGTGCAAGCACTGTAAGGAACGTCAGCCCTGCTGTCAAGATGGTCCGACTTAAAGTCTGGTTAATGCTCCGGTTAACGATCTCCGAGAGTTTCTCCCGCCGCATGAGTTTAATGTTTTCCCGGATGCGGTCAAATACCACGATCGTGTCGTTATTAGAGTAACCAATCAGGGTCAGAATGGCAGCGATCACAGTCAGGGAGATGTCCTTGTTGAGCAGCGAGAAGAAGCCCACGGTGATCAGCGTGTCGTGAAACACCGTAACCACAGCCGCAATTCCGTAAATCCACTCGAAGCGGAATCCCAGGTAAATCAGCATTCCGGCGAGCGAATAAGCCGTCGCCAACAGAGCCTGCTTGCGCAGCTGGGCGCCCACCTGCGGCCCGACGATCTCGACGTTCCGGACCCCGAAATCGGAGAGGAAGAAGCCATCCGGCAGAGAAGCCGCCACCCCCGGATCGACTGCACTCTTTAATTGATCGAGCGAACTCAGCACCCCGCCTTGTACTTTGTCACGTGTATCTATGATCGCCTGGGCTTGCTGGCCGTATTTCTGGTCGGCATCCGAGCCCAGGTGCATGGGGTCTTTGTCCATCAGATAGTTCTTGATCGACAAAAAGCTGGAGTTGTTCAGGTCCTGTTTGCCAGCCGGAGCGTTGGTTTCAAGCGTATTGATGATCTTGGTCTTGCCCTGGTCGAGCGCCTGTTCGCTGGTTTCCTGCACGTCGAGGTCGATTAGCACCTCATTGTCCGGAACCGGTCCGTAACGCTGGATTTTCGCGTTGTGGAGGCCGGTGCGGTCCATGGCCGCGCGCAGTGCGTTATCGTCGGGCGGGTGTGAGAACTTCACATAAACCAGCGTGCCGCCGCGGAAGTCGACCCCGTATGGAATGTGGTGCCAGAACAACATGGAAAATAGGCCCGCCACACTAAACACGAGCGAGAAGGCGAGAAAATACCACTTCTTGCCGAGGAAATCTATGTTGGTATTGCGAAAGAACTCCAAGATCAAACTCCAGGTTTCAAGGTTTCAAAGTTGCCAGGTTTCAAGGTTCTATGTTTCACGGCTGATACTGAATCGGTCCACTGCTTTGCAACCTTGAAACATTGAAACTTTGAAACACCTGTTGTTGACTAAATACTCAGCGCGTCACCACGCTGCTTGCGGCTCAAGATCCAGTCAAAGATCAGTCGCGACACGAACACGGCTGTAAACAGGTTCGCCAGCAAACCGAACGTCAGGGTAACGGCAAATCCTTTTACCGGACCCGTGCCAAAGATAAACAGGATTGCCGCCGACACGATGGTGGTCACGTGAGTATCCACGATGGTGATCCAGGCGTGACTGAAACCCTGATCCACCGCGGATGGCGGCGTCTTGCCGTTGCGCAATTCTTCGCGGATGCGCTCGAAAATCAGCACATTCGAGTCCACGCCCATACCAACGGTAAGAATCACGCCGGCGATTCCGGGCAGCGTCAGTACCGCCTCGAAATAACCCATGAAGCCGAGCAGGATGATGAGATTCAGAATGAGCGCAATGTCGGCGTTGATGCCCGCGGCTCGGTAGTAGATCAGCATGAAAATCAGAACGGCCAGCATGCCGACGATGGCAGCACTCACGCCGTGTCGAATCGAATCGCTGCCCAGCGACGGCCCAACCGTGCGCTCCTCGAGGTATTTGATTCCCGCTGGCAGCGCGCCCGAGCGCAGGATCATCGACAGATCCTTGGCCTGTTGTTGGGTCATGCTGCCGCCACTGATTTCGCCGGTATCGCGGATCGCCTCTTTGATGTTTGCGACTTCCTGGACCTTGCCATCCAAGACCACTCCCAGCCTCTCGCCCACGTGATTGGAAGTGAAGTTGAAGAACCGCTGGCCTCCCTCGCCGGTTAACTGGAACCGAACGTCGGGCTGTCCATTCTGATCAGTGCTGGCTTGCGCATCCCGCAAATCTTTACCGCGGACAGCAGAAACGCGCGACACCGTATACCAAGCCTGTTCATCTCCAGGAGTTCCGGGAGCGGAATGTCCGGACATAAGAATCGCGTCGGGCGGCAAGACCCCACCCTTTGCCTGCCGCGCGGCATCTTCGCTTGGATAAGGTCCATCCAGCACTTGCTTGATCTCAAGCATGGCGGTGGATTGCATGATGTCCTTCACGCGGCCGGGGTCGTCCACGCTGGGTAACTGCACCAGAATCTGATATTGGCCGAGGCTGTGTTCCTGGATGGTCGGCTCGCTGACACCGAGCTGGTCGATGCGGTTGCGGATGGTCTCGATGGCTTGGCTCACGGCCTTGTTCTTCAAGTCGGCGAGCATTTGCGGCTTCATGGAGAGAGACCAGACGTTATCCGCGCCCGAACTCAGGTTGTACTCAGGCAGACGCTCCGAAACTATATCCAGCAGATCTTTCCGTCCATCCGGAGACACACCCTTCAAGACAACTTTATCGGGACTGTTCTGCGGATCCGGCTTGGAGATATCGGCGAAAGCGATCTTGCGTTTGTTCAGCTGCTCTTTGAGGACTTCGACGGCATTGTCAGAATCGGCGTTGACCGCGTCGTTGACCTGCACTTGCAGGATCAGGTGGGTTCCGCCCCGCAAATCAAGCCCAAGATTAATCCGCTTGGTGATGGCCGTGAGCAAGCCCTGGCCGGAAAAGCTCTGTGGAATGCCGAATATCCCGAACAGAAATACAAGCAGGATCGCGACGACAACTGCCAATCTCCAGGTAAGGTTCTTATTCATAAAGAAATATGGTGTCCAGATATCCGGTTGTGCCGCACTACTTGGCCTTGGCTTCTTCCTCCGTGGTCGTGACTTGCGTCACGGAGGCCTTGGTCACTTCCAACACAAGATTATTGGGCGGAACGCGCAGGTGAACGGAATCATCCTTAAGCGCCATGATTGTTCCTCGCAAGCCGCCGCTGGTAACCACTTTGTCGCCAGTCTTGAGGGAATCCAGCATGGCCGTCCATTTCTTCTGGCGTCGCTGCTGGGGAAGAATCAGCAGGAAATAAAAAATGGCAAAGATAAAAAGGAGCGGGGCGACGCTCAACCATCCCATTCCGCCACCGCCCGCTTGTAACGCTAAGAAGAATTGCATATTCACGATACACTTAACTAGATTTGTGTTCCTCGCCCAGCTTCAAGAAGCTACGTTCGTAGTACCGCCGCCCTCAATCCACGAACAATCGCCCACGCCTACAAGCGCCGCGGGCCTGTTATTTCACGACGGGGTGCTGATTGATTCCGGCCGGATCACATACCGCTCAGGCTTGAATCCGGGGAGGTCTCCCTAGAAAGGTCACGGTTTCGGTTTGAGACCAGACGCTAGAGAAAACGGGACTCTTCCCCAAGTTGAATAGAATGACGCACCCGCCGCATAGTGTCAAGGTAGAAACTCAGGTTATGCAGTGTATTTAAGACCTGAGCCAGCACTTCATTCGAAGCATAAAGGTGACGCAAGTAGGCTCGCGAGTAGCGTTGGCACACCCGGCAACCGCAATTAGGATCGAGCGGACCCGCATCCTGGGCATAGCGCGCCTGCTTGATGGAGACTTTCCCCTCGGAAGTAAACAGCAGTCCGTGCCGCGCCGCGCGTGTGGGGAGCACGCAATCCATCATATCGACGCCGAGGCTGGCGTACTCGACGATCTCTTCGGGCGTGCCGACTCCCATTACATAGCGCGGCTTGTCGGCGGGAAGATGCTGGAGCGTAGCTTCGACGACCTCACGCGTGCGCTCCCGGGGTTCACCGACACTCAATCCGCCGATGGCATAGCCGGGGAAGCCGATTTCGACGGTCCGCTCGGCGGATTCTTTCCTCAGATCCATATCCATGCCGCCTTGGACGATGCCGAAGAGGGATTGAGTGGGGCAGTGGTCAGTGCTCAGTGGCCAGTGGTCAGCCTGAGTCCAGTTGCCGGTTTCCAGTTTCTGGTTTTCACTAACCACCGACCACTGACCACTGACCACTGCCTTCCACGGCACCTTATGCTTATGCTCCTCGAAACACTTCTTGCTCCGCTCCGCCCAGCGCAAAGTCAGTTCCATCGAAGCTTTCGTACGGGCACGATCGGCGGGATACTCTGTGCACTCATCGAACGCCATAATGATGTCTGCGCCCAGCCCGATCTGCGCCGCCATAGCGCTTTCCGGACTGAAGAAGTGCGACGAGCCGTCGAGATGCGAGCGAAACGTTACTCCTTCCTCGGTGACTTTGCGAAGCTCGTTCAGGCTGAAAACCTGAAAGCCGCCCGAGTCGGTGAGGATCGCCCGCGGCCACGCCATGAAACGATGCAATCCGCCGAGGGTGCGGACGGTTTCGACCCCAGGGCGCAGGTAGAGGTGGTAAGTATTGCCGAGAAGAATCTGTACTCCGAGATCTTCAAGAACGTCCTGTGGCATGCCTTTGACCGTTGCCACCGTGCCAACCGGCATGAACACAGGAGTTTCGACCTCGCCGTGCGGAGTGAGCATCCGCCCGGCCCGAGCGGTGCCCACTCGGGTCTCGACTTGGAACTCGATGGACATAATTCTTGATTAGCCTTGCGATTGTAACAATGCAGCAGTGGCTAGTGATCGGTGGCGAGCAAAGTCAGGAGTTCGCCCCGCACGCTCCCACTCTCCACAATTAGCTTGCCCACGCTCACGGGAAGTTTGAATCGTCGCGGCCCCGCGCTGCCGGGATTGAAATAGAGCACTCCGTCGCGCGTCTCTTGTTTAGGAACGTGACTGTGTCCGCTAACGACAACCGCAAATCCGGCTGCTTTTGGCTGGAGATCCAACTGCTTCAGATCGTGCAGGATGTAAATGGAAACGCAGCCCAATTCGAGCACTTCTGTCTCCGGCAGCTTGCGAGCCCAAGCACTTTTATCGATATTGCCCCGGACAGCCGTAACCGGAGCGATCGCGGTGAGCGTTTCGAGTATTTCAGGCGACCCCACGTCTCCGGCATGAATAATTTGCTTCGATCCACGCAGCGCTTCAAGTGCCTCGGGACGCAGCAAGCCGTGAGTATCGGAGATTACGCCGATCAGGATGGAAGCCATCAGATTTCACTCGCGGCACTCTTCTGCGGAACGCGTGCAGTTATGTTCGAGCCAGCGCGACGGCGCCGTGCAGACTCAGAACATCCTCCTCGAGAACTTCGAAACGTTGGGTTTCAAAACGTAGACTCTCGCATCCCGTCCCCAACGAAATCCGTGGATTGTGGTGGAGCGTCGAACCGACCACGGGGCTCCTCAAGCCGACATGAATTTCTCGTACCCCCGTGCGTTCGATGATGCTGGCCGCATTGTCGCGCTTAATACCTCCGCAAGCCATGATCGCGATCTTGCCGCGCGCCACTTCTACCAGTCGACCTATCTGCTCAACCGCCTCGCAGGCTGTCTTTTCGCCGCCGGAAGTCAGAAGCCGGTCGGCGCCGGTAGCGCAAACATCTTCCAATGCACGAAAAAGATCTGCGGAGATGTCGAACGCACGATGGAAGGTGACGCGGAGTGGCCGCGCGAGCTCGACCAACTGGTGTGTGCGCTCAATATCCACATTGCCGTGGACCTCGAGAATGCCCAGCACGACGCCGTCGGCTCCTAACTTCTTTGTGGCGATAATGTCGCACCGCATGGTCTCGAATTCTTCCGGCGTATAACAGAAATCGCCGCCTCGGGGTCGAATCATCACATGCAGGCCGATGGATGTTCTAGCCCGCACGCGTTCAATCAATCCCGCGCTGGGAGTGACGCCGCCTTCGAGCAAATTGCTGCACACTTCCACCCGGGCCGCGCCGCCTCGCTCGGCGGCAAGCGCCGAAGCAACGGAGTCGACGCATACCTCGATCAAGACCGGGTCACTTATGTTTCTGTGCTTAGTCACTTAGTCTTCATCTTCTTAACAAACTTCGCGATGCTTACGATGGCCCGGCCCACGGTGCCGCAGCCGATTTCCTGGATATCGTCGCGCGCGGTTACGCGCAATGTGTAAAAGCGCCCATTAAACGATTCCAGCACGGCCTCGGCCCGGATCTCTGCGCCGATGCCGCTTGCGGCACGATGTTCGATGTTGATGGAAGTCCCCACGGTGATCTCGTCGCCCTCGCAATAGGGCTGGAGTGCGTGAAAGCCGGCGGTCTCCATCAGACGAATCATGTCAGGCGTGGAATAAACCGGAGGGAGTTCGGCATGGTGCGCGGTCAGTGTGTGCTCGAACTCGACAGTTTCCTGGGCTTCGCCGCGTGCTCCGAGAGGGATTTGCGTGGCCATATGTACTGATCATCCTTGTGAGAAAATCCTATCGAAATTAGTTGGCAGAAGGCGAGTTGTCAGCCTGAGGTTCCCGCAAACTAAGCACTATGGAATGACTCTTTGACCAGTCGGACGCTTTCTTTTTGGCGTGCTCCGCCTGCTTGGCAGACATTTCTTGCCGAAGCGCGTGTTCGTCTTGCTCGGCTCCCGGGACTTTTGAGCTGCATGCGAGCCATATCCACATGTAGGCGACAACAAGGTCAGGCCTGACCCCTTGGCCCTTCCAGTACGCTTCGCCTAGCTCGAGCGCGGATCGAGCGTTTCCGAGGTCGGCTGCGCGAGCGAACCACTTCGCGCCTTCCACCGGATCCTTTGCCACTCCGAGACCAAGTCTGCGAATCACACCCATACAGTACGCGCCCGGCGCATATTTCTGGTTGGCTGCGTCTTCGCACCTGCGGTCCACTTCTGCATATTCCTCTTGGGTGAGGGTTCGCCCGGAACTCAATAAAAGGTTCGCCGCAGCAGCAGCGGAGCGCGCATCCCCGGTACTGGCAGCCTTGCGATACCATTTCAAAGCTTCCGCAGAATTTTCGACAAGTCGCTTCCCGCTTCATACATCTCTGCAACCCTCGCGAACGCAGCGGGCAACATGCTCGAGTTTTCAGACCCTGCACGACGCACCGCCTCGTCCGCGGCAGAGTTGCCCGCCTCCTGGGCGAGCACGAACCACGCACAAGAGGTGACATCGTCGACAGCTACTCCGTCCCCGTTGTAGTAGGACGCTCCCAGGTTGAACATAGCCTCCGGGTTCCCCTGCTTGGCAGCTTTGTGATACCACCGCACCGCTTCTTCCTTGTCTCGGCTCATTCCTTGGCCGAGTCGGTACATGACCCCGAGTCTGTTCTCTGCGCCGGGATTTCCCTGGTCGGCCGCTTTCCGATACCAGTTTAGGGCCGAGTCGTCACTCTGAGGAACTCCGTTGCCTTGTTCGTATGCCCGTCCGAGAGTGAGCTGCGGGGACGCATCGCCTGCTTCGGCGTTCGCTCGCAGTTTGGAGACTTCGGCTGCGCTGAGCTTGGGATTAACGGATTGCTTGTCAGTAGGACGCGATTCGGGCGTTTGAGACGGCGCCTGAACGCCGGCAACCGCGACGCCTAACGCGAGATAAAAGACAAACGTGCTCACGGAAGAGAGTAGGCGCCCTTTTCCGGGCCCACTTGTCAAACAAAAATCCGGCTACGCAGCGACCGCCCTCCGCGCCGCTTCAATCCCATCCAGCGCCTGCCATAATAATTTGGCTGTGTTCTCAGCCGCATCCAGCGCGGCTTGCGCCGTTTCTGGATTGGCCGTGATGCGATTTTCCAGTTGCTTGCGCCAGACATTCGAATGGAAGACATCGGCGGTGGCGTGCAGCGTGAAGTAGTTGCAGGTTTTGTCGTCGGCGCCATACGTCTCGCGCAGGCCGCGTTCTTTCTCGTTGGCCACGCGCGGCACCTGGGATTCGTAGGCGTAAAAAGCGGCCAGCGCCTGTTCCGGCGTGGCTTCGCTTGCCACACGGTGGAAATACCGTATCAGTTCACGGAGCTCCGCGACAGGCGAGTGCCCGCGCTGGTCGCGTCGCGCTCCCATGCCCTCGGCAAAATCCAGCCAGAGCTCAGAATGGGGCACTGAATCTTTGCCCACTGCCTTACCGTTTTCGTCACACATGTTGGCGAGCACCGCGCGGCGCAACTCGCCTTCGTCCAGGCGAACCGCCAGCTCGGCCAGATAGCTGGGGAACGCTTCTACGTGATGGTAGTAGTTGCGCGCGTACTCGCGCAGATCGTCGCGCGTCAACTCGCCCGCCGCCCACGCCTTATAGAATGGATGGCAGAGCAGGTCGTACTTCGCGATTGACGCTTCGAGTTGCTCGAAGAATTGTGTCGTATTCATGATGGCCTCCGGTTTCGGATATGACCCATTACTATACGGTCGACCACGCAGGTCGGCAAGTGATGAAGATCATGCCCGCCCTAAGTTGCTAGAATGAATGGAACAGTTTCCAGTTTCCGGTTTCTAGTTTTCAGCCTTGGGAACATTCGGCACCATCGGATGCCGGAAAGAACTAGAAACTAGAAACTAGAAACTAGAAACCGCCCCGATGCAATTCACCGAACAATTCGAAGTCGTCGTCGTAGGCGCCGGCCATGCCGGATGCGAGGCCGCGATGGCCGCGGCGCGCATGGGGCTGGAGACCGCTCTCTATACGCTGAACGTCGACTTGATCGCTCAGATGTCGTGCAACCCGGCAATCGGCGGCATCGCCAAGGGACACCTGGTGCGCGAAGTCGACGCGCTCGGCGGGATCATGGGCGAGATCACCGACGCCGTCGGCATCCAGTTTCGCCTGCTGAACACTTCACGCGGCCCGGCCGTGTGGTCCCCGCGCGCGCAGTGTGACAAGCAGGCCTACCGGCTCAAGATGCGCGAGGTGCTGGAGTCGCAGCCAAATCTGAAGATCAAGCAGGCGGAAGTCGCGGAGCTGATTCTTGAAGTACCGGTTACCGAGTACCCAGTACGCGGTGAAAGCGCTGACTCGGTACTGGGTGTAAAACTCCGCGATGGCCGGACCGTGGGCGCGCAGGCTGTCATCATCACCACCGGAACTTTTCTTAACGGTCTGATTCACTGCGGCGAGCAGCAGTATCCCGCCGGACGTTCGGGGGAACCGAACGCCATTCTGCTCGGAGAAGCGCTGAAGAAGCTTGGCCTGCGCGGCTGCCGGCTCAAGACCGGAACGCCGCCGCGTCTTGACGGGCGCACCATCGATTGGTCCCGCTTCGCCGAACAGCCGGGCGATGCCGATCCTACGCCTTTCAGTTTCCGCACCAAGCGCGTGGCGCATCACGACTCGCAAGTGCCTTGCTACATCGCGTGGACTACCCCCGAAACTCATCGCATCATCCGCGAGAACGTGCATCGCTCTCCGATGTACAGCGGTCAGATCCAGTCGATCGGTCCGCGCTATTGCCCGTCGATCGAGGACAAGATCGTCAAGTTTCCGGACAAGGAGATGCACCAGCTCTACCTCGAGCCCGAGGGCCTGAACACGCACGAAATCTACGTCAACGGATTGAGCACATCCCTTCCGGTAGACGTCCAGTTGGCCATCTTGAAATCGATTCCCGGCCTCGAAACCGCCCATATGCTGCGCCCTGGCTATGCCATCGAGTACGACTCGATCGATCCAACTGAACTGCAGCGCACATTGGAGACGAAGAAGATTGCGAATCTTTTTCTGGCCGGCCAGATCAATGGCACATCTGGCTATGAAGAAGCCGCGTGCCAGGGCCTGATGGCGGGTATCAATGCGGCCTTGCAGGTGAAGGCGCAGCCGCCGCTGATCCTTGACCGCACCGAGGCTTACACCGCGATCCTGATCGACGACCTTATCTCCAAGGGCACCAATGAACCGTACAGAATGTTTACCTCCCGGGCAGAATTCCGGCTTCACCTGCGGATCGACAACGCCGACCGCCGGCTCACTCCGCACGGACGCCGAGTAGGCTTGATCGCGGACGAAGCCTGGGATGACTTTCAAGCCAAACAGCGGCGGCTGGAACAGATGAGGAAGTTGCTGGAACGCACCAGGCTGACGGCTGAAATGCTGGACAACATTGTATCTTGTCATTCCAACACGACACTTTGTCATTCCGAGGAGCGAAGCGACGAGAAACCTGCTGTCGCCGACAGCGGCATGGAACCGGCCTACGAATGGCCTTCAGCCGTCGGGCAGACTTGCGCCCAGTTGCTTAAACGTCCCGAGATCGTCATCGAGAAGCTGGCGCCGGTTCTCCGCGGGCTGGATCCGGCCTTCTTTGAGAGAGAACGAATCCGTGAGAGTCCGCGCGAATCCATGGCTAAGCTCTCTTCGGAGATCCGCAATGAACTCAAGTCCGTGGAAACCGAAATCAAATATGAAGGCTACTTGTTGCAGCAGCAGCGCGCCATGGATCGAATGAAAAAGTCGGAGCAGCGGCCAATCCCCGGCTGGTTCGATTACGGGTCCGTCAGTGGGCTCTCGCGCGAGATGCAGGAAAAGCTGACACATGTGCAGCCGCGTACGCTGGCACAGGCCTCGCGCATCCCCGGAGTGACGCCGGCTGCGGTGTCGCTGGTCAATGTATTTATCGAAATCCAGGCGCGACAGCGTGAACAGGCGGCTGGCATTTAGAACAGTGTCTAGTTTCGGGTTTCAAGTACTCGCGACACTGGAAACAGGAAACTAGAATCTAGCGTCTAGAAACTGCTCCCAAATTAACATTGCGTTAACAATCCAATGTTACGCAAGCGTTAATATCTCCCGCATGCCGCAAGAAGACCTAAGCATTGACGACCAGCCAGGATCGCAGCCGGGACAACGGGTTCTTCGCCTCGATGGAGCCTTGGTCATGCCCACCGTGTTCGGGTTCCAGGCCACGGTGCGCGCCGACACTTCGCGCTCGCTGATTATCGATTTCACCAACGTGTCCTACGTTGACTCGGCTGGTATCGGGGCGCTCGTGGGTGCCTACGTCACGCGCCAGAATGGTGGGCGTAGCCTCTCGCTGGTGGGGGTAAGTGAGCGCATCCACAATGCGCTTAAAGTCACTCGGGTCGAGCAATTCTTCCGCTTTTTCGATTCCCTGAGCGCAGCCGAAGAAGCGACGGCGGTGTAGGAAAGTGGCCAGTGGTCAGTGGCTAGTGGTCAGTAAACCCGAGGGACCTGTTTGGCTGCCGACCACCGACCACTGTTGCCCGTTTGACTGTGTTTCCCATCCCCCCTAAGATGAGTTTCCCAAACATTTGTCCGTGATCAACCAGGCATGATCGGTCAAACCATCTCGCACTACCGCATCACCGGCCAGCTCGGCAGCGGCGGGATGGGAATCGTCTATGAGGCGCAAGACCTCGACTTGGGGCGCCGTGTCGCTCTGAAGTTTCTGCCGCCACAACTTTCCCGCGATCAAAATGCGCTGGACCGCTTTCTGCTTGAGGCCCGCACCGCCTCGGCGCTGAACCATCCCAACATCTGCACGATTTATGCGGTCGAAAAAGTCAAGCTTGAGAATGAGCAGGAACAGTCGTTCATCGCCATGGAATTGTTGGAAGGCGAAACCCTCGACCGTCGCCTGAGTGCCGGCGCGATGCCTCTGGATCGCCTGCTGGACTGGGGTATTCAGTTGGCGGACGCGCTCGACGCCGCCCACGCCAAAGGAATTATCCATCGCGACATAAAACCGGCAAACATATTTCTTACCCAACGGAGCCAGGTAAAGGTACTCGACTTCGGCCTGGCCAAGCTGGCGCGTCCTGAGATGGCGATGGAAACCATCGGTGCGACGCAGGATTCGCCCGCGCCGCACCTGACGAGTCCGGGCGCAACCGTCGGCACCATCGCCTACATGTCCCCAGAACAGGCGCGCGGCGAAGAACTCGACCCGCGCTCTGACCTGTTTTCCGTCGGCGTCGTGATCTACCAGATGGCGACCGGACGCCTGCCGTTCACCGGCGCCACTTCAGCGGTAGTCTTCCACGCCATTCTCGAGCTCGATCCGGTTCCGGCGCTGCAGCTCAATTCCAGCCTGCCGCCGAAGCTGGAAGAGATTGTGGGGAAGGCGCTGGAAAAAGACCGCGACCTGCGCTACCAGTCGGCTGCCGATCTTCGCGGCGATCTCAAGCGGCTGAAGCGGGACACGGAATCTGGAAGGAAGGCGTCGGCCAAAGCGTCTGCCGCCGAAACGACCTCATTGCCGAATCTGGCCTCTGGAAGAGTTCCGGCGGCTGCACCGCCGGCGAGTTCGGCGGTCGTTACAGCGGTTCGTCAACACCGAACAGGATCGGCGCTGGCCTTGCTGATCGCTGTAGCAGTGCTGGCAGTCGCCGGATACGGAGTCTATTCGCTGGTAAAGAAAAACAAAGCGCAGCTTTTTGAGAATTTTTCCGTCGCCAAGGTGACGGAGAGCGGCAACGCGGCGCGGGTGGCAATCTCCCCGGACGGGAAATACCTCCTGATCCTGATGCTGGAGAACGGGCTGAGCAGCCTGTTGCTGCGCAATGTGCCAACTAACAGCGTGACGCAGGTGCAACCCCCGGCCAATGTGCAGTACAACGGCCTGCGCTTTTCCCCGGACGGAAATTACTTCTACTTTGTGCGCAGCGATCCCGGGAACGACGAGCTGAAATTCCTGTACCGCGCGCCATTGCTTGGCGGAGCGCCGGAAAAGCTGGCGGAGGATGTGGACTCGAACGTAGCGTTCTCGCCGGATGGCCGCAAGGTGGCCTTCACTCGCTTCGACAATCCAAAGGCGGGCGAATATCAGTTGATCGTCAAGGACCTGCAGAGCGGCGCCGAGAAGCCGCTCGTGAGCGGTGCGA